>JACCDO010239051.1_pt1 | contig 111544 bp, 110 predicted proteins | sample 7446101 | NCBI WGS metagenome assembly JACCDO01 (sample SAMN15323440, study PRJNA562643) | freshwater metagenome | isolation source: river surface water | place: USA:Blue River Watershed | collected 2017-08-16
ATAATATAAAATTTTGGAAAAACCCGTTTTGAAACTTAAAAATATTTTTTCGAAAAATGGACAAGAAATAAATGTCCAAAATCGATCTTTACAAAAAAAAGTTTCCAAGGACTTTTCCAAAAAATCGATTGTGAGCATAATGCTGTGGTTTGTAATTTTTCTTGATTTTTTTGTTAGCATATATTTTTTTGTATTTTCGCGTAGAAACCATTTAGACAATTTTCTCATTATCCAATAAAGATAAAAAATGGATAAGGAAAAGTTGCCAAAAGTTGCTTTCAATTACATTTGTGAAAAATGTCACTATGGATGCTATAATAAAACTAATTTCACTAAACATTTAGGCACTCGAAAACACAACTTTAATAACAATGATAACGAAAAGTTGCCAAAAGTTGTTTCGACGTTTGAGTGTAAAACCTGCGGAAATAGTTATAAATATCAATCAGGTTTATGTAAGCATGTGAAAACTTGTCAGCCTAAGCCTGAGTCTCAGCCGCAACCGCAACCGCAGCTGTCTGATATAACCACTCTAACAACTTTAATTATGGAACTTGTGAAAAACAGTACAGACGTCCAGAAGCAGGTTCTCGAACTATGTAAGTCTGGAACTACTAACAACAATAATACAATAAATGCGAATATTAACAATAATCAAAAATTCAATATCAATGTCTTTCTTAATGAGCAGTGTAAGGACGCTATCAACTTCTCTGATTTCATTAAAAACATAGAGGTATCCCGTGAGGATCTGGAGAACAATGCTCAACTAGGGTTCGTAAATGGCGTTTCCAAGATACTTATTGATAGTTTGAAACAACTTGACCGGACAGAACGTCCGATTCATTGTACCGATATCAAGCGCGAGACAATGTACATCAAAGATGACGACAAGTGGAACAAAGAAGAGGATTCATCGAAACTTAATAAGGCCATCCAAGAAGTAACACGGAAGAGCATGGGAACCTTGATGAATTGGAAGGAAGAGAACCCAGATTATAAAGATAGAGATTCTGAGTTCTCGGAGCGCTGTATAGTTATCCAACAACAATCGATGGCTGCGCACAACAGAGACACATACTATCCTAAGGTAATTAAAGCGTTAGCCAGGGAAGTAGTCGTAGATAAATAAGATTTTATAAAAGAGAATCCTATTCATTTTTTTATAAAAACCTGTTTTGAAACTTAAAAATATTTTTTCGAAAAATGGACAAGAAATAAATGTCCAAAATCGAACTTTATAAAAAAAAGTTTCCAAGGACTTTTTCAAAAAATCGTTTGTTAGCATAATGCTGCGGTTTGCGTTTTTTCTTGATTTTTTTGTTACCATAATTTTTTGGTGTTTTTCTGCGTAGAAATTGTCCAGTCGATTTTATCCTTGTATCTATATAGAACATTTAGAACAAAAATGTCGCAGAAACTCGCAGAAAACTACAAATGTGAGGCATGTGACTATATATGCTGTAAGAAATCTGACATGACCAAACATGAAATGACCCGAAAACATCAAAATCGAACAAATCGAACACAAAATGTCGCAGAACCGAAACTTATGTGCGAATATTGTAACAAAGAATACAAGGCGCGCAACAGTTTATGGTATCATGAACGTAAATGTAAGGTTGAGCGACAAAATAAAAAAACCTTAGAACAAGAAAAGTCGCCATATTTAGAGATAATTAACAAACTTTTGTCTGACAATATGGAATTAAAAAACTTCATTATAGAACAATCCAAGGCAACTGCAGATACAATGAATAAGGTTATCGAGCAGAACGCTGATATAATGAATAAAGCAATTGAAAGCAATAAAACTACGGTAATCAATCAAACAAATAATCAGAATAATCAAAAATTCAATATCAATGTCTTTCTTAATGAGCAGTGTAAGGACGCTATCAACTTTTCTGATTTTATTAAAAACATAGAGGTTTCTCGCGAGGATCTGGAGAACAATGCTCAGCTAGGGTTCGTAAATGGCGTTTCTAAGATACTTATTGATAGTTTGAAACAACTGGATAAATCAGAGCGTCCGATTCACTGCACCGATGTAAAGCGTGAGACCATGTATATAAAAGACGACGACAAATGGAACAAAGAAGAAGATTCGTCCAAACTAAATAAAGCGATCCAAGAAGTAACACGGAAGAGCATGGGAACCTTGATGAATTGGAAGGAAGAGAACCCAGATTACAAAGATAGAGATTCCGAGTTCTCCAATAGATGTATAGTAATTCAACAGCAATCGATGGCAGCACACAACCGTGACACGTATTACCCAAAGGTGATTAAAGCATTGGCCAGAGAAGTGGTTATCGACAAATAGATAATTTATTTATTTTGTATAATGAAAAATAAATAAACCTAGATTATAATGGCAGAGTGCGTTATATGTTACGAAGTTCTCGGAATGGGACAAGTAACAACAGACTGCGGACACAAATACTGTATAAAATGTTTTTCAGCACATGTTCGCAAGACGAACAAATGCGCATACTGTCGTGCCGAGATGTGTGATAAACCCGAACGCACTATTACAGAAGACCAATTATTGAAAATACTCGACAATTGTTTAGAAGTAAGCGTATTGTGCGATACAGTCAAAGACGATATAGTCGAGCAATTTAACATGGAAATACTCAATCACAAATGTGAATGTAACGTTCGTATAGCTAACGAAATATTAGAGAACCTGAATTACTCATATACAGTCGCGATAATAAGCCATCAAATATTAGAGGTGGTATCCGACGAATTCTGAAAAAACGTGTCATTAATGAAGCGACGCATGCTCGGATAAAGATCAACGCACTTCATGGGATGATACAACATGCCAGGCTCAATACTATTCAAATCGATATGATCCCTATAGTAAATATTCGTCATTTCGACTGGGGTATTACATACGAGACCATTCTTACGAGCGACTGTAGGTAACATTGCCTCTATAAAAAACAGGGTCTGGTTAGTTTGCGCGTATTCATTAACCTTTTGGAGCAGGGTTCTCGAAAGTCTGGTGGCATAGACCATCGAGTTATACCAAGGAAGTTCATATTTCATTGAAATCTTAGACCAATCCCAAACATCTGCACTGCCATCAAACTCAGTAACCGTATTAGATAGGTAATCACTGTTGGCATACTTGTCGTCGATCATCTTGAGCGTGTTCTCATTATAGAAGAACACGTCATCTTCAATAAACCAAGTATTATCGAAATCCAGGTTCTCGTTGGAAAAATAGTATAACGCCTTATGCCATCCCATTAGAATGTCATTTGGAAAATCAATATCGTGAAAATGCGCGTGAATGCGCTTGTCATCATTTACTTGTATAAAATTCAACATAGGATATTCAACACCATATTCGCACGCATAATCGTTCGAGTTATCATAAATAATAAAATAGACTTTATAATGAGTGAATTTCGAGAAAAAATCCAACCAAATCTTGCACGGTCTCGATAAAATAAAACAGATATTATTCTTCATAATGAATAAAAAATACAAATATCTTTATGTTTATAAACAAAGTTATACGAAGATAAAACCGTGAGGTTTCAAGAATTCCACCATTTTAGTCCGGTCCGGTTTAGATACGTGAGGTTCTGCTTCAATCGTCAAGTCAGATACCTGGAACATTTCGCAAATGTGCTTCAATGATTCAATATCATTCACGTAGTCGGTGTTCTCAATTAACCATTCGTAGAAGCCATTAATACTAAGAGACGATTTATACTCCTTATAGTATTTAAGTGTGGCAGATAGAGACGTAGTTCCGGATTGATTGTAATCGGTTCCGGATATGACAGCAATCTCTCGGAAATGCTCCATTGGCATTGCGAGCTCCCTCAAAATGCCATCAATATTGTAAAATATAATTGTATGATGTAATAGACTGATATGACGCATCACTCGAGTACATCCGTATATAAATAGGTCCATGTCGTCACTTAAACAGGCCCATGCTATTTTAGAAATTACCAGCTGCGCACATAGTTGATCCGCTTCACCTGGCGCGTCGTAATACGTAACTCCGAATGTATCGAGGAGTTCTTTTATAGTATCAGTATGGCTCTGATTGATTCGAATGAATTGACGCTTCAACTTTTCGATTGCGATTGTCAGTTCAGCGCGGTCCGGATCATCCTCGTTCATCTCTAATAGTTCGCGTTTCAGCTCGGCGCACTTGTTCTCTGCGGCCTGCTTATCGAGTTTCCTAGTGCGAATCGTATCTTTCTTCTCTGGCGGCGGTTTTCCGTCGAATACAAAGATTGGCGTAATGTTATAGCTCTTGAATATGGTAACCAATAGATACATGTTTTCTACAAGCGCATTATATCCACTGAACTTATACATATAAATGCTCGCATCGACCACTATCGTTTTCCCGGAAAAACTACTAAGATGTTTTTTCTTGATCGTATTTTTAGAGCACTCGCTAACTAGGTAACGATTTAGTTTTGGAATACCCATTTGTTATTATCTAGTTTAAATTAAAAAGATTATAACAAATTCAATTTTCGATGGCGGTCATTCGTAGCGTATCATCAAATCCGCGTATAGTTGCCGCTGTCTGGATGTCGCGAATAAAGTCAGGGTCGCGATAGAGATCGCTAATAAGAGAACAATACCGATTCACGCCAGTTGGTGTTTTTTTGAAATCAAGCGGGTTCTTATTATTTGTAACACACCACTCAATGAACGCATCTTTGTGGTGCATGAGTATAGATTTTATAATATAATACGATAAGACGTTGGTGTTCTCCGAATAGTTACGCAACGTAGCACTAGACCCAGAAAAGAAATCCGAATAATTCATGCGATTGTGTTGCAGAACTTTGGCGCACTGGAATAAAGAGAACTTAGTCTCTATATTCAACAGTTCATTCAATTTTTTCAACATTCGCGTATGATTTTCTTTATCTCGAACCGATAGGTAACTGACAATAACACAATTCATAATCTCGGCCCATATTTCAGCATACGATTCGCCCAAATTCACATCACTCTTCACGGAGAACATATCCAGAATCCGCTGATTCGTATCCGAATTGGTAAATGGTGAGAACTCGAGCCCCAAGCTATGGAATGACTCGTGTATGAGAACCTTAAACCATTCCTCATGGCGATATACGTGAATATCTGTATTACTCGAACAGAATGTAGTGAATGCCGTATTTGCGTTAATTTGATCGATCGGAGAACCATCCTTGGGAATGCGCTTTGTAAATGGAGTTAGATTTATATAGGTGTTTATGGTAAGCGAGCACCTTGTGCTGGCATACATATCTACAAAATGAAACCATAAGTAGATATTCTTCATATACTTGGCTGGATTTGGCAAATGGCTAATATATACATTCACCGTTCTATATTTGAATTTGAATACATAATGATTCATTCTGTCATCAGGATTAATGGTTTCGCGTATGGGTGCGGGTATATGTTCAAACAATTTGCCTTTTACGCCATATACCGGAACAGACGACATAAACAATTTGGAGAACTTCGCTTCGGCAACTTCTAGCTGCGTAAAAAACTGACTGAATAGCTGTTCGGACGATGGCGCTAGTGGTGGTATATTGATATCTTTAAAATCAGATTTAATAAACGATACTATTGCTTGTGAATCCGGAACAAGTCTCATCTATACTATTGAGTTACATAAATCCTTTCGTAGTTTCACGAGAAAGGTAGATTCCTCCGCTTTATTTCCGCGCCGAAAGCGATTGAGGGTTGCCGAACCAGTAGCGCTTAGCAATTGAAGTAGGTCTAGGTTCTGTTCGAATTTGGATTTTATGGCTAGGTCGCGCTCTTCGAGATTGCGTCCGCTATAGAAATCTGGGTCGATGACTGCGCCAGGCGGTTTGAGTTCATGTGGGTGTTTTCCGCCGGCGCGTTTTGCTAAATATGGGTCCTTGGATAAATCGCCTTCACTGTCCAAGGAGAACTTCGCATAATAATCGGGGAATCCCTTCTTATATTTAGAACCCTGGTAATAATGCTCGACAGACGCCCATTTCTTATTATCTAATGTAAATGGCGACTGTGTCCAATTATCGTCCAATTTTCTGCGCCAATTATTGATCTTATATAGATCAAGATACCTATGAAGCTGGTCGATCGGTATAATCTCACCGGAACCGGTTCCAGGGTATGGCGAATTTTGCGCCTTATCGTAAAACTGAAAGACTACGTCATTATCAAATTGGTTCTCGTAATCGAGCGGTGCGCCGAATTTCGTTTTTAAATTTCGGAAGTCTTGAATCAAATTGAAGCCGGTAGAATTATGCTCTTTACATCGAGTTACGATCAGCATGCGGATATCGTAAGGAATCTCTCTATAGGTAAGGATGCGCTTGTTCATATAAGAAATGAGTCTATATTTGGAATTCTTATAGGAAACTATTATGTAGAATTCCGGTGCCCTCGACTCATCGACCGTCCCACATTCGAGAACGCTGTCATGAGAATCCTCTGAAAATGCGCTCTCTGAGAGTAAAATCAACTTAATATTCAACTTGCGCTCCAAGTAATGAAATGCCCATTTATCGACGCAACATCCTGTTGTCCGAAGACAATTCTGGAATTTCGCGAACGTGTCGAGATCAGCAATAAATCCAAACTGCTGCTTCGATAACAATCGATACATTTCGTTTTGCTGCTTGATGATTTTGGATTTTGCGTCCAATTCTTTTGCGTGTTTTACTATGGTTTCGTGTTCCGCCTTATCCGAGGCCTTTTTGACGCGCTTCCGCAACTCTTTCAACGATGACTGGAACGTTTTCAGTTGGCGCTCGCCGTCATGTATCTCGTTCTCGATAGTGAGATATGCGCTCCGATATTTCTGATAAGTATCGTCGGTAATTTCGTTTGCGAGGACCTCTCTCAATTTCTCGGTTGTTGTCTGCTGTCCAATTTGCTCGAAGGCATCGCGAATAACCGAAAAAATACAATCCCCTCCAGGATGAATCGCGTATTTGTTATTTTTCATAAAACGTTCGACCCATTCATTTTTCGGGGATTCGATGTAGTCTGTTCTCAAATCATCGGCAATATGCTTGTCCTCTTCAATTAATGTGAGTGGTTGTTTTTTATTCATATCAAATTCAAAAATCGCATCAGGGTCTTTTGATTCTGTTTCAGTTACTGCTTCTTCGACCTCGAATATACTGGGCGTAGCGACCTCTATAATTTGAATTGGTTCCGACGGAACAGTAATAAGCGAGTTAATATAATCGTTATTTGCGAAATCGCACATAAGCGGTTCCCCGATTGCGTCCGCGTCTACGTCGCCTTCATCATCAATGACTGACGCGATTTTGTCGATTGGAAACTCGATAAATCCTATTTTGCCGGTGGTCTTATTATCATCTACCAAATACATAGGATAATATACGACACCCTTGTCGTCGTGCTCGTGCCTCGCTCGACCTAGCGCGATTACGACTTCGCGACTACCTCCAACAATTATATTATAGGTGCTAGATTCTAGATTATGATCATCGGGATGTATCTCTTTTGTTTCAGGGTATTGGATTGCGCGATTGATTCTTGATTGTACCATATACATATGAATGTTATATTTTTAACTTAGTTATTTCGAATTGTATCTAATATTTCACATGGATAGCGCATCTCTTCTAAAATCAGTATTCCGCCTTTTACTTTGGAAATGCCCTTTTTAATCTTATATGTATATCGAATGGTCTTATAAGAATCATCCGACTCTGTTACCATCATATAATTCTGGATATCCTTCGACAGTTTAAACTTCTTACATAGCGCGATATAATGCGTAGTGAGCATGAAGTCAATATTCTTGCGCTTGGACAAATACATCAAAAATGCGTGGGCTGCCTGTGTCGCTTCCGTCGGATTCGTGCCAGAATACAATTCGTCAAATATACAGAAATGGCGGCTACTGTTCTCGTCGGTCGAATTGATCACGTCGATAATTTCCTTACAGCGTCTCGATTCTGCCTGGAACAAGCTGTCGCGGCCAGATGTGTCAGGTATATTCAAATATGAATGGATATGCGTGTAAGGATTCATGCGGCACGAATTATAAAACCCGACGCCGAATTGCTGAGTGAAAATAATATTAATGGTAGTAGATTTCAATATAGTAGTCTTGCCTGACGCATTGGGCCCCGTGATCACAATGTTTTTATCGAACGAGCAATTATTTTTGACATTTTCCCCGTCGTCATGAGCTGGGTAATACTGCTGCTTCATCTCACAAACATCATCGTCGCTCGTAAATTCAGCGAACGCGACGCGCTTGCCCTCCAGGTTCTGACTGAGGCCTGTAAGATTGTTAATAAATCCTTCGAATCCAAATGAATATCGCAGACTGTTCTCGTATTCGACATTCGAATGTAATCTATAGAAACATTTCAATAGATATCCTACCTCAGTTGCTTTCGAAATACCTGGAGTGAATGGCTGAATTTGTTCGAGATCCACTAACTGATCTTTGAGAACATCACAATGCTCCCTCGTAACATCGATGAATTCCTTGTATGTCGGCAGTGACGCGTTCAATTCGATAAATGCTTCCATGCTTTGAATTGAATATGACAAGTAGTCACGCAACTCGCACAAGTGTCCATTGATCCGATTGATATTCTTATAGAACTTGACACATAAATTATAATTCTGATATATTTGTAGGAAATACAGACCAATTGTAAATACGAGATACATCGCCTTATTCAAATTTATGGTCTGCATATTATTAATGAAACTGCCTATGAAATGATGGCGAGCAATGTCCTTGAGCACAGTTATATATGAAGTAAAGTCAATTGGAACGCGCTGTAGTTTCAAGAGAACGAATGGTATAATCAGAAAAATGAGGGGTATTATAAAACTGAATATCGGCGAGGTCATATTTATGACGGACATAGCCTGTAAGAATGACGATGACTCGTTCAAATGTTTGATTGTGTCCAGCTCCACATAGCTATATTTCTCTAAAAACGAAACATCTTGTTTTGTGTCCTTCCATATTTCGACGACGCGGTCGCAATTAGCGCTTTGACCCGACATCTGTTGAATATAAAGCGGCATATTGCGGAGAACCACTTGCGAGTCTTCTAAAAAAGGCGCATGTGTGGTAAACTGTTTATTCCATTCGGGTATGATATTTGTGCCAAACAAATGCGTTGGTTTGAGCGCGCGAATATACATTGTATCGGCAAGCTCGAGGTCTGAACTGACTAACGGTGATAACACATGTAGCTTATCGACCGGAACATACGTAATCGGTAACTTGAATGTAGAATGCATGGGATCTTTACTAATGGTAACCGGCGTCGAAGACAAGAATGAGAAATTAAATATCGTCATTTTATATTTTCATATATATAAAATAACACTTGAAAACGCGACCTGTTACTTAGATCAAATTGGCAAAATCAGCGGGCAATTCTTTGATCGAAATCTTGTAATGTTCCTCTAACTTACGCATGAACTCGATATCATATCTGGTAATGAAATTAATGGCAAGTCCCTTGCGTCCGAAACGACCAGAACGTCCGATTGCGTGAAGATATGTCTCAATATTACGATTCATATCGAAATTAATAACTGTGCTGACCTGTTGAACATCGATGCCTCTCGCCGTGACGCCAGATGAAACGAGAACACGGAAAGCGCCATTCCTGAACTTAGCCAGTGAAGCCTCGCGCTGCGTCTTTTCCATTCCACTATGAATACAGCAAACTGGGAATCCATCGGCAATCATGGCATTATAAAGGTCTTCTACGCGTTTGACTGTATTTACATAAATAATACACTGTGACAATTGTAAGAAAGAGAACAAATCCTTGAGTGTCTCATACTTAGCCTTGTCGTCGGTCATTGAAATATAGAATTGTTGGATACACTCGAGGGTAAGTTCCTCGGGCTTCAATGTAATATGAACTGGTTCGCGCATGAACTTGGCGCTGAGGGCGAGAATGTCCTCTGGTAGCGTGGCACTGAATAGCGCAACCTGGACATTGTCACTGAAATGCTTAAATATATCATAAATCTGCTCCTTGAATCCCTTCGAAAGCATCTCGTCGGCTTCGTCGAGAACAAACAGCTTAATCGATCCAGTCAATAGGTTCCTACGACGGATCATATCATAAACGCGCCCGGCAGTGCCAACAACCACGTGAGGACAATTTGTATTTAGATCACGAGCGTCATCGGACACTGACGTGCCGCCTACCAGAGTCTTGATTACGAGGCCTTCCATAGCGCTTCCCAAACTAGTAACAACATTCGAGATCTGTTTTACCAGCTCGAACGTAGGGGCTAGAATGAGAACCTGCGTCGTGCGAGAGGTCAAGTCAATTTGTTGGAGCGACCCGATCGTAAATGATCCGGTCTTGCCGGTCCCAGACTGCGCTTGTGCGACGACATCCTTGCCTTGAATAATTGGCGAGATAGCCATCTGTTGAATCGGAGTAGGTTTTTCAAAGCCAAACCTATAAATACCACGTGTCAAATTTTCCGTCAGATTGAACGATTCCCATGTTGTGTTTGTGCTCATTGTATATATAACGCGTGCTAATGTTTATATGGATTTGGATTCATAAACAATAATAATATCGATGATTGTAATATTAAAAAGTATAAATCTATATAAACCCATTTTCACAGTAATATCTAGAAATGACGACATATTACAAGATCGAAGATTTTTCTAATATTGCATTCAGCGGATTTAGTTATAAGTTACCGGATCAAGTGATTCAGGTAATCAAGACTTTGGAGGCGAGCATTGTTCCGACAGAGGAGCCAAAACCGCAGCAACCGACCACTACCGTAGCAAGACGGAAGCCTAAGCAGGTAATCGGCGGAGGTCGTGTCGATGATTGGAACATGGTGCGAGCGCCAAAGCCGGTGGAGGTGAAAGATGGTCCGGAGAAGGTTATTAAGGATATAAGGATCGCGCTCAATAAATTCACAAATAAGAACGCAGATGTCCAGACGGAAGTGATTACGCAATTGATTCGCCAAGTTGGCGAGGATGATATTAATAAGATGACAAATATGGTATTTGATATTGTTAGCTCGAACGGATTCTACTCCGAAATATACGTGACTCTTTATAAGCATCTTATTTCCGAATTCACCTTTTTCGCCGACAAGCTTCCGGACATCCTCGGGAAGTATAAGGATTCATTTAATAATATAGTGCCCGTCGACCCGAACGTTGATTACGATGCGTATTGCGTCTATACGAAGCGTAATGATTTGCGAAAGTCAATGACGACCTTCATCGTAAATTTAGCGAAACAGTCTGTTCTAAATACATCCGATATTATTGATCTCATTTCACATTTGGAGAATCTAGTCCTTAGTTTGGCAATTGATGCCGCGCAATCGAACGCCATTGAGGAGATTGTTGATAATCTGTATATTATTATTACGGAATCAAAGTCTGCTCTCAAGAATTGGTCAGCAGCAAACATCTGGCAGATTTCACAGCTAAGAAAGCAGGACGCAGCCAAGTATGTCGGAATATCAACGAGAGCATCATTTAAGGCAATGGATATTATGGATGCGATTAAGTAAATACCATAATTTGCTCGGAAGTCGGTCGGTGGTCAGTGGAATGAACATTTTTATTGTACATAGGCTGGGTGCTATGTAACTTGAAATATTTTTGCGTGATGTTATTCATATCATTCAAAAGGTCTATCTCAGAATCCTTACCATAACCTGATAATATATAACACATGCGGCCTCCAGGTGCGAGAACGTGCCGACACATTTTGATTGTCTCTTCCCAATATCCGGCGAGCCATTCCTCGTATGTTTTATATAGCGTTGTGCTCTGATTAGCGCCCGGGTATAGTTCGAGACGGTAATATGGTGGGCTGAAGAATACAACATCGAAATGACCCTTGTACATGTTGAGGAACGACCGATTTTTGGCGAGTTGTTCCGAAGGGCTTTCGATTATATTGACTTTTTTGTCTGGGTAATATTGATTGGCGAATAATTGGGTTTTCTTACATACGCTAGAAATTACGTCGGTGCCGACATACTCGACAACCCCTGGCGATTCGAGGAATCCATAACAGTATGATCCCCAACCGAGCGTCGGTGTGAAAATGCGAGTTCCTTTGAGAACCGATCGATTCAATGAATATACTAAATAAGGATTCATTATAGAAGCACGGAAGTAGAACGAGGAAAACACACTACCTAGACGTCCGTTTTTCATATAGAAAATCGCGCTCGGAGTCAGGATCTTATAATCAATAATATTCCGTAAATACAAATCGCCTAGAACGTCGAAAAACGTCGGATTGTTATCCATGCCGGAGCGAGTATCCTTCAGTATTTCTTTATAGAACATATTTCGAATTACGCTCTTATAATTGACGAGTGCGTTATTATTCATCTGTTTGTTTTTCATAGGTGCATCGGTAATCCTGAGTGATTCTGGTATTTTGAGAGAAACGTCATAGAATCTCGATAGGTATTCGGCTTTATCCATTATGGCGGCATGGAGCAAACGCAAATCGCCTATATCAACTCGGTCGCCGATATAGGTTTTAAGCGGTACTAGCGTTTTACCACTGCGAACTTTCGCGGTTTTCATAAATTCGGCGAACGACATCTTTTGGGTGCGAAGTGGTTCGGCCTGGAACATTGCCAGTAACTTATCTTTTTGTAAAAAATACATACTAATATATAATTATCATGTATTTTTTATTTAACGGCGATCAACGACACGGGGCTTGCGCTTGATGTCTCCGACTCCGCCTACTCCCGTTCCGGGCAAAACTGGGCGGGGGGTAGCATTAAGACGGTGCGTATCACACATTAGGAGCCCGCCCTTGACGCCAGTCACGTCCGACGCATTGAACTCGTGCTTCCCAGTCTCGCACTTGGCGAGCGTGAAATCGACGTACTCTCCCTGAACCAGATACTTGTACTGGGAGGACTCGCCCTTGAGGGCGGAGAAGTGCGCGAAAATATCCTTGTCCTTATGAGGACCATCGCAAACAGTAATAAACCCAAATCCAGACTTGTTATTAAACCACTTGACACGACCTGTAACTGACATTATAACCTATATTGGATAAGCTTTTTATATAGATTTAGTATATATAACATGTTCTCGAAAAGGTGGTCTAAATTAATAATTCTGTTATTTTTAGGAATGCTAATCCCGCTTATATTGGATAATTTCATTTTCGATGTAGTGGAGGGAAATGTTCCTCTTGCAACTGCCTGTGCTACCGGAAGAGGAGCCGAGGGGGCTTGTGGTAAATTAAAAGCCGCTAATGATAAAGCGATGAAAGACGCAGCCAAATTCGCGGCTGATCTCAAAAAAAAAGCCGATGACGCGGCGAAAAAAGTAGCCGATGCAGCAGCGGCAGCAGCTAAGGTGGCGGCAGCAGCAGCTGCTAAAGAAGCGGCAGATGCTAAGAAAGAATCGGATGATTTAGTGGCAGCAAATAAGGACTTGGCAGCAGCAACAAGTGAGCTGGCTAAATCTACAGCAAGAGAGGTTGAGTTAAAAAAACCGCCATCATCAGCCGCAAAAAAGAAGGAATTGGATACTCTGAAAAAGAAAATATCCGACTTAAATAAAAAAATTGCCGATACAACAAAAAAAATAGCGGATATACAGAAAAAAATTAGCGACAGAGCAGCTAAGAAGAAGAAGTAAATAGTTCCATCAATGCAGAATAATCTGGGTCCTCGTCAAATTCCAGACCGTAGCAATATTTCAAATATCGGCGGATTGAGCCATCGATCATGTTTTTTAAATTGCCCCAAGTTTTTAGAGAACGCCTGCTTATATTCATAGGGTGTAGAGTGCTTGTTTTGGAAACGCCGGGTGGGTCCATTTTAGGAACGCCGTCCCAAGGAAGCGTGCCTGACGATAGATACATATACATATATCCCAATGAAATCAGATCATCTCGGCGCGAGAACGGTTCACCACAATGGTTATAAAAACTAATATATCGCGGAGAACCGATCACGTTATCTTCATCAGATCGCTCCAGATGTTCTCCGTCGCCGTTCATATAGTATGTCGATAATCCAAAGTCAATCAGGAAAATATCACCGTCGCGCATCATAAAATTTTGCGGTTTTATATCGCGATGAATGACGTAGTATTTATGAATCGAACTTAGCACATCAATACATTTAATCATAAGAGAACCTAGCGCGTCCAGTGGTAAAACCCCCTTTTTCTCATAGTAATCTTGTAAACTATGTGAAAAATATGACATGACGATACACCGATAGTCCATGTGGACGCCATACCAATAGATTGATGGAATTGTCCGGACACCATTACCATATAGGTAATTGAGAACCGTGACCTCATGTTTCAATATTTTGTATGGATTCTCACTATTCTCGGCTTTGATTGCTACGCGTTCTCCAGTGTCCGTATTCTTGCCTAAGAATACTACGCCAAATTTTCCATTCCCGAGTATCTTTTCCACTTCATACTTATTTGATATGACGTTGCCAATCATATTAACTATGCCAATAATATTGTTTCTACGATAACCCGTTTATCTCATTTTCTTTTCGATGAATTATGTATATGGGGTTAGAATCTGCCGTTGAAACAGCAAAAAAACCAGTTTACTTGACAATGGTTATTTCATTGTATTTTGCGTATGCTGCCGCTTTCCTAGGGTTAATTTATATTAACCCGAAATACATAGAGTATCTCAGTTTAGCAATACATACATTTGTGTGCTTGTTTTTGATATACAAATTCCACCCATTTCGCCAACATAAACTCGAACCATTTGATAGCAATATAATTTTCGCGAGCGCTGGTCTATTATTGGCTAACACGGGATTATCGGAATACGTTGCCTCGACTTTGCGAACAAATGAATTGATAAAATCAACGTTTGCACCTCTAAGTGACATAAATATTACGCACATATAATGTATAGGATGGATATCAATGAAATATTCGAAAATGTAAGAAAAGACACATCATTATTGGCAAATATAGATATAGACGAGCTATTGCGCGTTACGGAAAATGACAAAAACGATTACTTGAATAACAAGACATTGGATGACATACTTGATGAAAATATTAAAGCGATTAAGAAACTCAAAATGCCGAAAGGCGAAACTGCAGAATTATGCGACAAACTCGTCGGATATCGTCTTGTAGACAAGATATTCGATATTCACAAGGGTAAGCACATTCGATGGATCCGGAGCGGACGTAAAATTACGAACGGGGCTATAGTCGTCGATGTGAAATTCATGGACAATGGAACGCACATACTCTGCTGTAATCCACAAGGCCGAATGTTTCAAATAAATTTCAATGAATGCCTTGTTTTCCAAAAACTGTCGGTAGGGGAACAGTTGATCCTTATGGCATATGAGCAAATGCGATCATAACTTTCTTCGCGTAAATCTACCAACCGTCGAATCCCGACGCTTGCGCGTCTTATTCTTGCGAACAGACATTAGAAAGAATTCTTTTATGTGATACATGATTTTTCTAGATACCATGATATCTGTGTTCACTTCTGAGCTATTCTTGCCGGTAGTATTTAAGAATCCATTTTGTATGAACGTTTGATACAACAAATCGCGAACGTCCATTCGATTCAATGGATCGGCAAACTTAGAATTCGCAAACCGTTCTACTATATCGGACGTTTTCATCATATGATGATATCGTTTAGGTTGTATATAATAGACCGTGTGATGCTCCATATTTTCAAAATATGCGTCATCTATGAAACATATCTCTGTTGTTCTCGGAATAACAGCACACCTTATAAAATCGCTATGCGTCTTGTCGCGCGTTGTGCGCATACACTGAATTGTCTTGTTAAATCCGGGTATTATTTTGTCGAATAGACCTTTCGACGTTTGCTTCTTTTCTATATAATTAACTATCATCTGAACCCACTCGACCTGCAAAATATTATTCGTGTATATAAAAGTCTTGAAGTAATTTCCGTTATCCTTTTTATACTTCAAGTAATCAATTATATTCAATATCCCATATCGTAAGAATTCCGGGTATATATCTAATAAATCGTCGAAGGTCTGCTGGTTCCGTTCAATGTTAGAAGGCAATCCGAGTGACCATAATACATATAGTTCTCCAAACGAGCCTATCGTCTCATCTAAATCAAAGACGATGACTTTTTTATTTGTATTTGAACACTTAGATTTGATATAACCGTTCGAATATACCTCCAACGGAATCATATATAAGTTAATCATATATTATTCATTTAGTGTCTTAAATTGTTTCCAGGATATATTTTTAGATTCTACATATGTTACCGGCGAGTCATAGGTCTCCGATAGATTATTGCCATGTTTAAGCGCCGAGTCAATATACAATTCCTTCAATATAGTTCCAACAGCAACGGAACCTTCGTGCTGATCGACGGAACCGTCTTCGATTTGTCGAAGTGAAGTCAATAATCTCTCAAAGATCGCCAGGTCTAGCTCGTTCTTGATAAGCCTATTAAAGATATCGGTGTAATTGTTATATAAGAATGAACACTTGCTCTTGTAGGCATCGTCGCTATGCGCTGACGACTTGCGTCGCAAATCCTTAAAAGTTTCCAGGTCCTTACGTATCAAACTACTGTGTTTCAACTTACGAATTGTCTCAGTGTTGTCATCGCAGTCCGATTGACCGACCATCCGCATCAAATTTAAGCGGTCAGCGTCGTTCATTATATATATTTAAAATACAACCTTTTTATGTGTTTTAACTATATATAAATATAATGTCCGAACCAATATACGTTTATTTACAACCGGAAATTAATCAAAAATGGTATATAACATTAGCAATTACTGCGCTGATAGGGTTACTCTTATCAATTATGATTTGGGCATTTAAAAAATACTGGGAAGTAAATACTTGTGGGCTAGGGCCAAATATAGGATCATTTTTTGGACTTTCGTCGCAAGAGTGGTCGGAAACTTGTATAAGCGCGCCTTTAGAAGGAACTATAAATGAAATTAAACAAAAGGCTAAGATAGACAAAGAAAAAGCCGTCAAACCTCTAAAAACGTTGCTAGGTAATATACAAGATAATATAAAGATGATTATTACAAGGACCAAAATCGCTACAAACGAATTGAAAGCCTCGACTCAATGAATGAAATCTTCATCGTATTAAACTTTTTTATAAAGGTACATAAAGATGCAAATACGACAATTAACGTATTGGGAATCAAAACAATACGAAGTAATAACTATCATCTCTTTGATTCTGATATCATTGATTGTTGGATTTATACTGTCAGTGCTTATACAAAACGAAACGGATAAACTATCTAGAACAAATTTCTTACAGGATGTAACGCAAAGAGTTATAAACGAAACAAATAAAGTAGCTAAAACAAAATTATAACAGGATGTAACGAAACGGATAAACTAGCTAGCTATAAATGTCTCACACAAAGAAATGGATTCAAGGGTTTAGATATAAATTTCTAACTATTGTTTATATATGAAAACTAGCTACATATTGCTTTTTGGAATTGCTATTGGATTACTAATTGTAATATCGCTGTGGGGTTGCCAGCGCGTGAAACCGTATTCGGCGTCGGGTGGGTTCTCGATCTATGAGGGCATGGAAGAAGGAGAAGACGAGGAAGAAGGTTTCGAAGAGCAGGACGATGAAGAGGCGGAAGGATTCGATATAATGTCTAATTTTCTCGACTCTCCAAGCAGCCTATCTTGCTCCAGTGGGTTAAGCAACTCGGGAGGCGGACTGTGTCTATCTAAGGATGAACAAATCTTGTTGCGCACCCGTGGAGGAAACTCTAGTAGCGGCGAGGCTCAAATTGGAAACTAAACAATACGTCCTTAATTTTTTTATTTGCGAAATAATTAGCAAATAAAAAACCATATACAATCACTTGTCATACGAGTGCACCCAGTTTCCCCATATAGTATGACTGGGAAACTGAAGCCCCCATGCCTTACTATGGTCACATTTTATTGACCTTTGTGCGGAATCGTGAGCCGCTAGTTCGCTGCCATTCATAGCACGACGATGGCGCGCCTCATATTGAGATCGCACTGCTTGATTAAATAGGTCGTCGCAATCTTCGTGTTTAACGGCACCCTCCGAATCCTTCTCCTCTTCTTCCTCCTTATCCTGTTCCTCATCCTGTTCCTCATCCTGTTCCTCATCCTGTTCCTCCTCCTGTTCCTCCTCCTCTTCTTCCTCTTCCTCTGGATCGCTTTCGCCTTCACTATGTTCCGGTTCATTTTCGCGATAATACGAATCCAACACCACCTCCCCTTTGCTAACTGAATCATACTCTGCAACCAACAAAATCAGAATATCCTGTTCTTTTCTCGGCAAATCGGAAGCAATGATTTTGCGAATCAGTGAAGTATTCATTTTTTATATTTGGTTCATGAATGTCTTTATATTGATTTATCTATCAAATGTTATATCACATTTGCTACAATATTTGATATTGCGACCCTTCTCGGGTGTAATATCAATATAATCCGTTATAATTTCGTGCTGACAATTGGTGAGATAAAAAATATTTATTGCGTTAAGAATCCTAGTTCTATCATTCATATCTATTGTTCTAGACGCCTCCAAGTAATGTTTAATGCTCAGTAAGTCATTGTAGTTTAGAATCCTGTTTTTATCATTCGTATTTATTGTTTGAGACGCGCTCACGTATTTTTTTATGCTCGATAACTCATTCGCCTCCATTTATTTATATATTAAATAACCTCTCTATTTTGTTTTTGTTTAACAGTACATTGCGAGCAAACTCTGTGATTGCTTCTCGTCATTCTTAATCAGAGCATCGACGTCCTTCTTAGAAACTGTGAATGGGAACGACACCTTCAACTCAATCTCCTTCGTCAAGATATTGCTATCGGACTTCACCAAACGGAACAAGTTCAACTTCGTGTAAATAATCTCCAGGCACCTCTTGAAGTTGCGAACTCCATCCTCGTTCCTGGTCATCCCGGGAGTGTTGATGATATACTCGAGCACATCGTCCGGAATGATAATATCATCCTTCTTGAAATTTACCTGCTCGCGAATCTTAGGGAGCAGATAGTTGTTCGCGATAATGATCTTCTCCTTTGCCGTGTATCCCTTCGTCTGGATACTATACATCCTGTCCTTGAGAATCGGGTTAACTAGCGACTCATCGTTGTAACTGAAGAGGAAGAGCGCGCGACTCATGTCCATCTTGATTCCCGGGAAATACTTGTCCTCGAACTCCGTGTTCTGAGTGCTATCCGTCAGGTGCGTCAGGATTCCGATAATCTCCTGACCCTTCTCCGTTGCAGACACCTTATCGAGCTCGTCGAACAGGTAGCACGAGTTCATCTCCTGCGTCTCAGCCAACTTCCGCGAGATAAGCCCGGGACCACTGCCCTCATACACATATGGACTGCCCTCAAGGACACTTCCATCGGTGGCTCCGCCGAGAGCGATCAAAACAAACTGGCGATTGAGAATCTTACTGATGCCCTCCTTTACCAGCGTGGTCTTACCAGTTCCCATCGGTCCCTTCATCGCAATCGCGGTTCCCATCGCGGACGGGTTCGCGATCCATTGCCCAATCATCTGGAGAATCTGCATCTTTGCGTCCTTGAGACCATATGCGCACTCATCCAGAGTCTTCATCGCGCCCTCCATAAACCCCTGGCAGGCGTCGAGACCATGCGCCATGTTCACGTTGAGCACTGAATACTTACCAAACGGAATTCGCATGAAGAGTTCGACCCAGTTCTTTAGCTTGAAATACTCAGAGTCGTGAGTGTCCATCATTCGTAGCATATTGAGCTTCTGCATAACAATCGCCTTATACTGCGTCGGAATCTTGGACTCGAGCAGCGCTAGACGGTAAGGCTTGTCGACGTTCACGTGCGCGTTGATTTCCTTGAGGTCGTTCATAATCTTGAGCTGCTCCTTGTTGGACATCTTCTTCTTGAAATAGTCCATCTCATTCTCGGACTTCTGCTTCTGTGAATTGAGCAGCTTGTGGTAGGCCTTGGCGTTCATAATTCTCGTCTTCTTGATGAGCGCCCTAATCGACTCCTTACACTCATCGAGTGAGCGAAGCAGGGACTTGCTATCCGGCTTGCTGCGAAGCTTCTCGGTAAGGAACTTCTTCGTATCGACCAAGTCGGCATACTCGCTCTCAAAGTTGTCCTTGGCAGTGAGCTCCGCCTGCTCCTTCTCCTGGAGCTTCTTCTTCTCCTTCTGCGCCTTTTTATCTTTCTTGGTGATGACGTCGCTGCTAATCTGTTGATACGTCTCTTTCATGAACATCTTTTCGTCGTCGCTGTCACACTCCTCATCCTCGTCCTCGGTGGGAGAATCATCCTCGTCGTCTCCTCCGCCTCCAGGACCAAATCCGAAGATGATATTGATCTTTTCGCCGTCAATCTCGTCTTCCTCATCCTCCTCATCCTCATCATCTTCCTCGTCCTCGTCATCGTCATACGTCTCATACTCATCATCATCGTCCTCCTCATCCTCATCGTAAGTCTCATACTCATCCGAATCCTCATCCTCATCTGACTCCTCCACCACTTTCTTGGTTTTCTTTTTATTATTTTGTTTCTCGTCCTTGGCGACCTGTTTCTTGAGATACTTCGACGGATAAACCTTCGACATCACCTTACGCACCTTCTTGCGAATATCCTCCTTGGGAATGTAATCGGAATCATCCTCGTCATCCTCGTCCTCGAAAACCTTAGACTTCTTGCCCTTCCTAACTTCCTTCTTTACTTCGGTGGTCGAGCGAACCCTCCTGCGACGCTTTTCCTCGGCGATGAGCCTCTCTAGCTCCTCGACGTCGTCATCGTCCTCGCTAGTGTCCTCGGAACCGAGAGACTCAGATCCATCCGAGTCGGAGTCAGACTCGATGACCCTCTTCTTCTTGGAATTCTTGCTCTTGTTCTTGGTGCCGGTGGCGTTTCCACTTCTAGTGCGAACCATTTTGCTGTCTTGTGTTATAATAGAGAATATATTGTAATTTCTATGTGGATTAAAAACAATCAATTTTCTGTAGAAACAAACACAAACACAAACACGAACGAAAAATTGATTATTTTTAATTGTATAAACAAATACTATATAATACTATACTATAGCCATGTCCAAGAAAAACGCGAGCGACACATCCAGGATCGTTGGAATCCAATTTAGTATGTTGACGGCCGACGAGATTCGCAGGAACTCGGTCGTCGAAGTTACATCGCGTGATACATACATCAATAATAAACCGGTAATCGGTGGTCTATTCGATCCGAGAATGGGAGTGCTTGATCCGGGAACTATTTGCCCGACGGACGGTTACACTTACATTGACACGCCTGGATATTTCGGACACATTGAGATGTCTCGTCCTGTATTCTTCGTCCAACATTTGAAGGAGATCGTCAAGATTTCGAAGTGTGTCTGTTTCAAGTGTAGCAAGTTACTTATCAATAAAGCTCAGCACAAACACATTCTTAAACTGAGCCCCGAGGACCGCTGGAATTATGTATCGAAGTTGGCTCCGAAAGTTAAGCGCTGTGGCGAGCAGTCGGAGGATGGTTGTGGATGTAAGATGCCGGACAAGATTAAGGTCGAGGAGATGGCGACGGTTTCCGCGGTTTGGGATAATATCGACGCCGGAAATGAAGAGAATAAGAGCGGCGGCGTGAGTGTTCGTCTGACACCCGAGCTAGTTCTGAAAAACTTCCGCCGAATCAGCGATGACGACATCAATTTCATGGGATTCAGTCCTATTTGGTCGAGGCCGGAATCGATGATTTGCCAGGTGCTTCCTGTTCCGCCGCCCGCTGTCCGTCCGTCGGTAAAGCACGACGCGCAGCAGAGGAGCGAGGATGACCTTACGCACATCTATAGCAATATTCTGAAGACCAACAAGGACCTACAGGACAAAATCACCAACAATGCGTCGCCGAATGTGATCGAGGGTCTCACTCGCCTCTTACAGTATTTCGTTGCTATGATTGTGAATAACAAGACCAAGGGCGCAGCGCCTCTAGCTCAGAGGTCTGGTCGCCCGTATCAGGATATTACCGGTCGCTTGAATAGCAAGACTGGTAGAATCCGTGGAAACTTGATGGGTAAGCGTGTCGATTATAGTGCGAGGTCCGTTTTGGGCGGTGACCCCAACTTATCGATTCGTGAGCTCGGAGTTCCGCTTAAGATTGCGAAGAATATCACGAAGCCGATTACTGTGAATGACCTGAATCGCAAGTTCCTCTTGAAGCTGGTCCAAAATGGACCTGAGGTATATCCAGGCGCCAAGATTCTAGAGAGAAAGAATGGCGATAGTATTTCGCTGCGATACGTCGATCGTAACTCGATTCGTCTGGAGAATGGCGACACGGTTCATAGGCACATGATGGACGGTGACGCGGTCCTATTTAATAGGCAACCGTCCCTCCACAGAATGTCGATGATGTGCCATATCGTCAGAGTTATGAAGCGCGGTGATACATTTCGCATGAATGTCGGCTGCACAAAGCCTTACAATGCTGATCGAATTTTACGTCGAGGTTGGCAACAGGGAGCGTTAAAAGCGTGAAACTCCCTAGTGAATAATTAAATAAACACTTAAAGATAATCATGGATAATATATAAATGGTAACCGATACAAACCCCGAAAGTGTCAAATGTTGTTCGAAGTGTAAAGAAACTAAGTTATTTGATAAGTTTATAAAGAATAGGAATATCTGTAAGGATTGCGCCAACAAAAGTAAAAAAGCAAGATACGATTCAGTCGTTATTGATGATACTACAATCCAAACATGTACTACTTGTAATAAAGAAAAACCAATGTCATCTTTTAATAAAAACCGAGCTAAGTGTAAAGATTGCTGTAACGAATGTCGAAGAAAAACATACGAAGAAAATGAAGAACATCGTAAGAAATTAATTCAACAGGCGTTAGCATTTAAGCATAATAAGGTTTTAGAAAGACAAAAGGTTAGACTTGAAGAACAAATTCGCATGGGAATAGACAATAAGCAGTGTAGCGTATGCTCTCAAATTAAAGCGAAGGATAATTTTAGATACAATCGATTGAAATGTAAAGATTGTGAGAGAGATGATCCTTTAGAGAAACTAAGAAGAAATATTAGAAGCAGAATACATGCTGCTTTGAATAAGAAGGAATTACACACAGTCGAGTACCTCGGTGTGAATTCAGTCGAATATTTCAAATGGTTGTTCGCTTGTGATGAAAGATATAATTTGGAAAACAAGAAGGAATGGCACATTGACCATGTAATTCCTCTTTCCAAGTTTAATTTAGACATCAAAGAAGAACAACTCATCGCGTTTAATTGGAGAAATACTATGCCTTTGTCGGTGCGAGAAAACTTATCAAAAAATAACAAAATCGATACTTTACAAATTGAACAACATTACAATCGGTTGTTGGAATACCATGAAAATAATACCATAGAAATGCCCCAAGTGTTTATTGATTTATTTGCGAAATACCTTGTTGCGGGAACACCCTTAGAGCCTTCACTACCACTCACTGCTGGAAACAGCATTGAGGAACTCGGTTAATTGCCGAAACCAATGGTAATAATGTGAAGGATTGGGCAATCCGCAGTGCGACCGTCTAACTCCGCTATGATAGGATAAGATGGGCATTCAGAGACTGAACGGGTGTTGGTGAGCTATGAAGGTCTAATCAGCCAGAGCTTGCTTAAGATACAGTCCGTCCCCACTGGAAACTTTGGGGGTGACTGCGTGAAATGTTGGCAATTTAAAAGTCGTTAGCATATTACGCAGTCAAACGTTCGACGGGGATGAAATGAATATGCATATGCCACAAAATGTGTTGGCGGAGACGGAGTTGCGCCACCTGGCGGCGATTCCTTATCAAATAATTAGTCCTGCTTCAAATGCGCCGATTATCGGCATTTATCAGGATTCACTGCTCGGTTCCTACAGGTTCACGAGACCCAATATTAAATTGACGCCGAGGCACGCGATGAATCTGCTGATGATGTATTCGAAGGTCGATGTGAAGGCGTTGCGTGATGCGGGAAATAAGATGACGAGTTACGACGTGCTATCTCAGATTATGGCACCGATTACGCTTGTATACAAGACCAAGTTCTTCGGTGACAATGAGGATTTCAATACGTCGCTCGCAAATGTCTTGGAAATTCGCAACGGAAAGTATATCCGTGGTCAGATTGAAAAGGGAGTGCTCGGCGCTACCACCAAGGGCATTCTACACAGGACGTTCAATGATTATGGTCCTATGGCGTGCTCGAATTTCATCGACGATCTTCAAAACATTATTACGGAGTATATGAAGACCAGCTCCTACTCCGTCGGAGTCAGCGACTTGATTGCCGATAAGGCGACGAACCAGAAGATTCTCCAGGCGATTACGAAGCAGAAGTTGGAGGTCCAGTCGCTCATTGACAAGGTCCATCTCGGCATCTTCGAGAATAACACGGTGAATACCAATTCGGTGGAGTTCGAGATGCAGGTTAATAAGATCCTCAATAAGGCGATGGACGAGTCCGGTAAGGTCGCGAGGGACAGTCTCAATAAGGATAACCGATTCCTTATGATTGTCAATTCGGGCTCCAAGGGTAACATGCTGAATATTTCGCAGATGATTTCCGGTCTGGGACAGCAGAACGTCGATGGTAAGCGCATTCCATATGGTCTCGATAGCCGCACGCTTCCGCACTATAGCAAGTATGACGACAGCCCCAGTGCGCGTGGATTCGTCGAGAATTCGTATATTTCGGGACTCACTGCGCAGGAGCTGTTCTTCCATGCTATGGGAGGTCGTATCGGTCTCATTGATACTGCCGTCAAGACGTCGCAGACTGGATATATCCAGCGCCGTCTGATTAAGGGTCTGGAGGATATCAAGGTGGAGTATGACATGACTGTCCGAAACAACAAGGGTCGCATTGTCCAGTTCGCGTATGGCGACGACGGAATCGACGCGACTCGTGTTGAGAATCAGACTGTGCCGATTGTGGGAATGAGCGTCGAGGACATCTACATGCACTATGATATTGGCGATGGAATATCCGAGATCTTTACGAAACCCGCAGTGAATCGCATGAAGAAGGAGAAGGTCGAAATGCAGGGCTACTGCCAGAAATATATCAACATGATGATTGACAACAGGAAACTCGTGATTGAGTCCGTGTTCCGCAATAAGGACGAGAATATGGTTAAGTTGCCGGTTTCATTTGCGAATTGCGTGTCGAATATCCAGGGGCAGCTGAGTCTGGGGTCGAACTCGATTGTCGATATTACTCCTCTCGAGGCGTTCAAGATGATCGAGACGTATTTCGCGAAACTTCAGTCGATTGAGATGGTGAAGCCTGGGAAGTTGTTCGAAATCATGTTCTACTATTACTTGTCGCCGAAGAGCCTGCTCGTATTGAAGAGGTTCAATAAGAACGCACTCATCTTGCTACTGGAAACCGTCGTCCTCCGATACAAACAGGCGATTGTTCATCCGGGTGAGATGGTCGGCGTTATCGCCGGACAGAGCATCGGCGAACCTACTACGCAGATGACGCTGAACACTTTCCATTTGGCTGGAGTGGCTAGTAAGTCGAATGTTACACGTGGAGTGCCGCGCATTGAGGAGTTGCTGCGTCTGACCAGCAATCCTAAGAACCCGTCGCTCACGATCCATTTGAAGCCGCTAGACGAGACGGACCGAGACAAGGCCATTAAGCTCGCGAACATGATTGAATATACCAAGCTGATCGATCTGGTAAAGTCGATTCAAATCTGTTTCGACCCGAATGAGCGCAGCACCTTCATCGAATCGGACCGACTACTACTTGAGCAGTATTATGAGTTCGAGGATATGATTACGGAGTGCGCTGGTGGCGATGTCGATACGAGACAACAGTCGAAATGGATTATTCGCATGGAGATGGACACTGCCGTCTTGCTAGAGAAGAATATCACGATGGACGACATCCACTTCGCCATCAAGAATAGCAGTTATGGTGACAATGTCAGTTGCGTATTCTCGGATTATAACCAGGATAAGTTGGTGTTCCGTATTCGCGCATTCGACCTAGGAAAGAAGAAGAGGAATGCGGGCTCTACGGCGGAGACACTTGACCAGTCCGATGAGATTTACTTGTTGAAAAATCTACAGGACGCGATGCTAAATGGCGTTGTCATGCGTGGCATAAATCACGTCAATAAGGTGTCGCCGCGTAAGATTCAAAACATGGTGACGCTCGAGGATGGCAAATTCGTGAAGAAGGATGCGTGGGTGCTCGATACCACCGGGTCGAATCTACTCCAGGTCCTTGGGCTCGACTTCATCGACTATGCCCGGACATTCAGCAACGACATTCGCGAGGTGTTCGACGTCCTGGGAATTGAGGCGGCGCGCCAGATGCTATTCAATGAGATTTCGGAGGTGATGGAATTCAGTGATGCCTATATCAATTACCACCACCTGAGTCTCTTGTGCGACCGAATGACCATGACACAGAACATGGTGCCGATCTTCCGGTCAGGTATTCTGAATGACGACATTGGACCGATTGCCAAGGCGACGTTCGAGGTCCATACAGAGGTCCTTCTCAATGCGGCCAGGCATGCCGATTTCGACCACATGCGCGGCGTTTCAGCGAGTGTTATGTGCGGTCAATATGGTCAGTATGGAACGGGCGCATTCAATGTGGTGCTCGATATGAAGGAGATGTCGAAATTGGCAAAGGCGAACGTCCAGAAGAAGGGCGATATCGAGGCGATGTTCGAACTAGGGAATAAGGGCGATCCGGCGTGCGACGTCAGGATCCGTAACAATATATCAAGCATCAAGCGCGACGATGGAGTGGCGTGCGACGATGATTATAACATGGGATTTTAAATTAAAAATTAAAAAATAAATATTATAATTCAAATACTTATTTTTTTAACCTAGGGTGTTCTCACAACTATAGACTATGTGGAGACACTTGTCTTTTTTCGACTTGTGGCGCTCATAAACTAAACCTATATGCTCACTGTTATTAATTAATTCGCCATCTATAAACAGAAACAATGCGCGGTCTGGTGTGAGTGATATGCGTTTTCGTATGACAAAGAGAAACTGACCGACCGTTATATCCATCGGAACGAGATACTTGTGTTTATCGATTTCCGGAGTTGTCGGTTTTTTATTACGAGTTACAATAACTGGGACGCGATCTGGGTATCGTATCATAATTTCATTTATCGTTAATGGCATTCGAATATATCTTATGTATATATTTGAATATTACTTAGTTCTCCGAACACAAAAGCAATTTTTCTCTGATATATATCCTGCCATAGCGTTTGTATTCACCTCACCGCTCTTGCCATTCAATAGAAGAAATGCTCCACGCGAACCAGATGGCCGATCATTATTCACTTCGACCATTTGATTGGTATAAGTCTTACTTTCGCTAGCAATCTGAGTTTTGTCATATCCCCTATTTACTATTGTTCCTCCAATCTCTTGATATAGATCGCCTGCGTTTTTAATAGTGCTACATGATAATATATCAATAAACGCGCCTTCATTCTCAATCAATTTGTTAAATAGTCGATTTACGTCAATCGTTCCGTCGTCTTGAAGTGGTAGAACCAGATTACTCCACATGAATAATATTTTATTAATTATAGATTTATAAGTATTTGAAACGGATAGCTCGATTATGTTTGAACTTCGCGTATCAATTGTCTTTATAACCGGTGGAAGCACAAAGTCGCCATACTTAAAACTATACTGTAGTATAGAATTCCTAGTGCCTGGCTGTTCCAATCGCCCCGAATAGTAATTCTCAGGAATTTCGTCAGTATCCGATATAAATACATCAGTTGTAAGTGATAGTCCATTTAAAATAGAACCTGGCCGAACAAATCCCTCCTTTTCGGATACAATCGTTGTGCTAGAGCAATTGCCAAATGACCCCATGGGATCTATTATCGAACCGAGTGTACATGTAACATTTGCATCTCTCATTCCATAATTTGATAGTATGCTCCTTGCACCATTATTTATAATATCATGGCCAGGTGATAAATTTCTTTTGAATTCTTCTTCACTATTTATTAATATTATTTTATTATTCCTGCCAGGGTCTGCCGCATTAACTAATGCCGATTTGGACAAAGCATACGCTTTAATACAAGTTAATAAATGGTCGTCGAGCGTATCGCCTCCGCGAATTTTAATATTCGCAAGATTGAGTATCATATTCAATTGAGCATCATATAGCGCTTCCTCTTTATCAGATTTTCTATTGTCAAATATATACGATTGCTGAGTTGTTGGAAACCCTCCTGGCGGAGAAGCAATCATAAATTTAAGAATACCCCGGGCAACTGTGGCAACTATTTTACAAGGTTTATCAGCCACGATAGCGAGAGGAGTATCTGCAGCTGTATCTGCCAATGCCGCAGCAGCAGCAACGTCTTGCTTGCTACCTCGTAAGCACCCATCATATATATCTTCAAACAAAATTTTCAAGTAATTCGTATAAATAAGAAGTTTCGTTCGGTTTAAAAATGTGTCGCGCGGCGCGCGCGTTGGTTTGGTTATTAATTTTATATTTTGAGTTACAAGTTCATATCTACTGTTAATAGCATTACGTTTTATACTTAATTTCTCATATTTTTTCATCTCGATTTTGGCAATCAGTTCATCAATAATTGTTTTCAAAAAGTTAATGCTAGAATCCTTGTTGTCAAAATTTAAATCTTCCGGGGAAATTGCGATAGAATTTGAATACTGACCTTTGAACTTGTCGAAACCTCCCGTTCCCTCTATCATGTCAATAATCTCTTGGTGAGAGCCAGCCCCCCCAAACAATATACCTTTTTCTGAATTGCCCTTTTTAATTTTTATAACTATTTTAAGTAATACAATCGGATCAACGTCTTCATACATTACATGTAAAATAAGAGCTTCTTCAATAATATCAAGATTGAATATATCGAGTGGGCTGAGGTCATTGCTAGGAGTGAAACACAAATATAGTTGTAACATTGCCTTGTAGTATTTATTCAATTGTTCGTAACCGGGCAACTTACTAGTTTCGGATATTTCCTGATATAGCGCATTTTTTATAATAGCATCAAACTGCTTATTATTATTTACAACCATCTGTTTTTTTGTAAGTTCAGACATAATTTTTTGAACATTCGATTTGTGCTTATTCTTGTCGTGTTGTTTCATCATTTCGATATGCAATTTCCGAGTATTCGATTTGTGTTTATTCATGTCGTTTATTTTTCTCATCTCTGAATGTAATTTCCGAGTATTCGTTCTATGTTTCTTTCGATCGGCGGAACGTGTTTTTTTTGTATCCCTTGTAATTTTTGATTTCATAGTTTTAATAGTTGATTTCTTAATATTATCTGAGTATGAGTTAGAAATATATTCTAATGTTGGATTCGAATCTCCGCCATCTACCCGAACGATTTGATCAAATTTACCAATCACCTTAATTTTAACGTCGCTTACAAAATTAGCAGCGCACTGTAGCGCATAAAATCGGCTACGAGTTACAGTCGCTACGCTTTCTAACATTTTAGATTGGACTTGATTCGCAAATGCTAATAGTATCTCGCCGATATTTTCCGTTTCCATATCATTATTTTCAGTATCAACAATTTCTTCCATTACTTGATCTAGAACAACGTCGTCACCGGAAGATGAAACCGCGCGAGAAGGCGGAGGAGGAGCAGCGGCTTCAGTGGGAGGGAGCTCAGTCGAAGGAGCAGCAGATTTCTTGGAAGCGGCAGTTTTCTTGGAAGCGGTACCAGCGGGAGGAGGCGGAGGTGGGACAGCGGCCTTAGTCGAAGCAGCAGTTTTCTTGGAAGCGGCATTAGTCGAAGAAGGTGGAGGAGTCGGGACAGCGGCAGTTTTCTTGGAGGCAGCGGCTTTTCCGGAAGCTGTTTTAATTATAGATTGAATATTCTCGTCTGCTTGATTCACTTTAACGACTGTATCATAATTATTAACCTTTTTTATATCTGGTGACGTTACATCTATTGCTTCCGAAGATTGGGCTTTTGAGTTTGTTAATGCGGCCTTAAAGTGCGTAAGTTTATCCTTCAATCGTTCATTTGTAAAATCGTGACTAAAATCATGACCAATTATATTCAATATGAAAAATTTAATCCCATATAATCCCAAATTTACAAAATTTGTTACGCCATTATCGGGATCCATATGTATATATTATACGTTTATATAATATATTACATGCCTATTATTTCAGTTTTCTTATATATAATGTTAAAGCACTAAACCCAAACAAACACACCCAATATGGCAAATCCATAATAGTCCAGGCATACCCTATATCCCAGTCGCCAATAACATATTTGGTCGTCAAACTGACAATTAGCGGTATAATAATAAAACTTGAAAAATTAGATTTGTTCTCGAAAAAGGACAATATGATTGAAAGCACAATTACAAACATAATCGTCTGTGGTATTAGATACATAATATTATTCGGCGTGAGAGACATATATATAAGTCTTACATTTTTTCATCTACATTCACGTATCTGACTTCTGTAATATCTGGTTTTGCTATATCGAATGTGATATTCTTAATATATTCACTCACGTCGAATACGTTCAGGTCGTTCAAGTATCCCGAATTCATCGCCGAATCCAGCAACAAGATCTCCGTGTCATTCACCTTAAAGTTTATATTGCTTAAATTCAAATAATGGACTGGTTCGATCATTATCGAACGTATTCGCCGGAAGCGCACGAGTTCATCCGTCAATCTACCATAATATAGTGTCTCGTTGTCGACTCCTGTATTCAAATTTTTATCTGGTATCATTAATCGCATTTTCTTGTCGCAGTATGGCTTTTCTTCGCGACAACTCGTTATTTCATTCAGGTTCGCTATTTGTTCCGGCGCATATTCATTAAATACTATCGAGTCCTTTGCTATTTTCTTTAATATGCCCGTAATGCTATCGTAATTAAGTCTTGATACATTTTTGTTTATAAGATCAATCAATTCCGACCTGGGATTATATTTTACAAGTTCAATCAATTCCGATTTGTTATCCCGATTTTCATAATACGATAGCAGGGTTCGAATCGTGCTACGGAAAGTAGAATAAAACTGACTTTCCAATTTTATATTATGGACTATTTTGACTCGCTCCTTGTCAGGTTCTCTCTTGCTGGTATCGGCTGAAATATAATCGCTGCTATCAATTGACGGGATGTCGTCATCAACATCGGCATGTAGATCGATTTTCACAAACTGATTTGTCTCCGTTAGCAGGCCGAATATCCGTTTCTTTCTATTCACCAGCTTATTTACAGGAAGACAGCGGATCTTACCCTTGGTTTTTTCGCTTATATCCCTTAGCATTTTTACCGTATTTTCATAATCGTTGCTTATCATATTGTCTATGAAATCGATGTGAATCTTTATTTTCGCGACAGATTTAGTATCCAGATTCAAATCAAGATCCATAGGTGATGGCTTACATGGCACAAATACCATACCGCCATTCGACGCATGAACCATTACTCCGACCGATTTCGACTGATAATTCACAATTTGCTGTAATACATCAAACTTTGCTTCGCGTAGCAGTGTGACTGTTTTATGTAAATCGTTATTCGCTCGCTTGAACTTATATTTTGACGGCATGCTGTCTTTCGGCTTACAATATTCGGCGGCCAATCGTCGTATTTCGGTGAGCGCGCCTTTTACAATTTCATTCGGACTATCGCTATTAAATAGTCGAATATCTTCAAACTTACTAGCGCCTTTGCTTTCACATAAATAAATCGGTTCATAGAACTCGTCATGCTTCAATAGGATAAATGTGTCCTTTGACGGGTCCGGTTGATTCGGTGGGCAAATATACTCAATTCGACTATCGTCGCCAGTTATTTTTAGAATTGCCAAATTGAGTCCATTTGGTATCAACTTCGGGTGTGGCGTTGTTATAATTTCCCACATATATGTGTGATCGATCATCGGAGAACTTGTCACGAAATTTCGGAAGTTTTCGTATGCGCCTACAGTTTCATTAACGTATGTTTTTTCGATTTCCCTTTCCATATTCGCAAACCGAATAAAACTGGAGTTTGCATATAGTTTGTCAGTTAGGTCGGGTTGGGCGCCAGATGCGCGGAATATAGGTGCCAGACTATATTTCAAGAAGTCGTCCAATGAAATGGCATTCTTTATTATTTCGCGCATATCTTGATTCGATATGTCGCCCTTTGATTTATGAATATTCTTGTATATATCTGCAAAACACCCAATGAACGAATCGGACGTATTCTGTTCAACGCCATAACGAATGAGACAAGGGGCACCCGGTTTCAGCATCGCCGGATTCCCGGATAGATAGAAATTCGCATTGTTAAATTTGAAAAAACGCTGGGCTGGAATCGGAAGGAATCCGCGCCGATTCTTCGAAACGGGGTATTTGTCTTGATCGAAAAAATGCCTATTTTTATCTTCGTTCTTAACGTCTGGTTGATTTTTCTTATCCTGTTTGCTAAAACAGCACGGGACACCAAGCCCATCTGGATGCGAATCCATCTGTAATCCCGGGTAATGTGGAATATAGTTCCCCTTGCTATCCTTGTGCTCCGATGCCTTATCCGAATCTTCATTGAACTCATAAATAAACGCGCCTTTCGGCACCTTTTTCGATTTCGGCGGTATAATTGCGTTTTTGTTCGTTTTCAGGATTTCATCCACTTCCTCTTTCGTAAGCGCTGTGTCGGTTTTCAGCGACCAATACCTGGGACATATATAATAATTACCTCGATGTTCTAGTGGTTCTCCGAAATACGACTCTTTTTTCGTCTTATCCAGCTCCTCTTTATTGAGTATCACCGGCTGACGGTTATCCGCGGGCGGGCAGGTTCTCGAATATGGGTTGAACTTGCCGACTTTGCGGGTCAAGATTAGAGCTGGGTCGCGTTCCACGATCCTGGCGTGAAATGGATTCGGATTCTTGATATTCATACCATCCACATTTTTCTCTATAATTTCATCCGTATCCTCGTCGTCGCCCAGACCGCCGCCTTCTATATCCATGCCCGAGAAATCCTCATCATCGTCCTCCTCCTCCTCTTCCTCCTCTAGTTCGGGTTCTTGTGTTCCAAAGAAATCGGCATCAAATGATCTATGAATCTCCACCGGCGCAACCACGTTTTCTACTGCGGGTTTGTCCACGTTCTCGTAGTTTATAGTTTTCTTACATAATTCGGCGATTTTAACACTGGTCGATTTGGGATTCTGATACATACGTATTATGCTGTCAATGTATAGTTTTAGTATCTCCACGTATTCAATTGCCGTTATATTATCAATTTGGAATACCATTTTCTTCTCCGACGGAATCAGTTCCATTTTTACAGGGAATCCCGAGTTATCGAATGCGTCGTCATCGTCATTTACATTTGAATAGATAGCCATAACGCGCATTCGGGCAGTTTCTTCCGTTAGGTCCGCTTCTTCAATGAGCATTTGGACAATATCATATATCTCCGAATGTTTCTTACGCTCGTTATATATCAGTTCATCCACGCGATCCATATTATGATAGTTGTCTACGCGTTTAAATCGCATATCGGCGCCCGATTGCGAAGCGGATATTATATTGAAGATACTCGATATACACCCCTTGTTTGTTGATATATCCATCTTACGATCAAGTTTAATGCTACTCGTATATTTAATTTCAAATACCTCCATAAATTCGTCGTTCATAGATTCATATTCCCGGATTTTATAGCCAGTCGATTCTATAAATCCATTGATTTCCCGAATGATCGGATTTAGCCCCGTTTTCAATAATGAATCCAGTTCCGACGGATTGATCGGCTTGGTAGGCTCCGATTGAACTTGCATACTGCCGTCCTTCTTGAAAACGATCTTCAGATTGATCGATTTGGCATATATTGTTATTTCGCCGGTTTTACGGAACTCCTTCGATAATTTCAGGATTTCCGCCTTTGGCAAATAGGGTATCTTGTGACCACTCACCGCGGTTTTCTCACTATATAGGCGATATAAGCTCTCGCGACGGAACCCCTGATTGTATTTTATAAAGGGCATGTTTTTCGTAGCATGGATCGTCTTGAAAATCGAGTCCAGTGGAAGCAAATTTACAAAATCTGTCTTAATACCCACATTGAAATAACTTATGCCTTCATTTTCATATTTGAAATCGCTTCCTGGAGTGCGTTTGTTGTATATGTCATAAAACGCAGTAACTGTGTCGTATAGTTTCCATACATCATCGTTTAATGATTTCTTAGATTCTTCGATGAGTTCCTGTTTTCGCACCAGTAACGCGGATTCCCCACGGACTCCGTCTTTATACAATTGGGGGTAATACATTTTCGCGAAATAGGTTTCGTCTAATCGCTTGCTCTTTGCGTATTCGAACGCGCTCGATGCCAAGCAAACATAAATGTTATCGTCTGCTAGTTTCCCGAAATGAAAAAGAAGCAGATTGTCAAACGCATAAAATGCGGTTTCTTCAGCATTTACGGTATTGCGTTCTAGCGGATTTATGTCGAACGCTGCGTCCGGTTTGCCAGTGAACTTGCTTCCAATGGGGACTAAACTAGGTTTTGACTCTGTCCTTTTCGACTCCATCTTGTGTCCAAACATATAAATCTCCTTATACGAAACGCTATCAACCCCAATCGCCTTCAGTATTTTATTTTTTATTACGCGAATCGAATCATCCAAATGAATTTGCTGGTTCTCGAAGTGTATTTCTGATTTATCGTCAGCGTGTTGCTTACGTTCGGATTCACTAAATATACTTTCGTCTTTTTCATCTGCACCATACACATAGATATGTTCGATCCTGTTATTCCTATCGAGTATATTTACTTTGAACACCATTATATATAATACAGTTATAAACAAATTAGAAATATTTATTAAAAAACAAACATATGAACGTTATTCTTGTTTCGACTGGCGTATTTCAAGAGTACATATTAACGAATATACGCCAATTACTTAAACTGGGTCATCGTTCGATTTATGTTATTACGGAGTGGTATTTCTTCGACAGATTCGGCGAGTTCGATACCGACTTTATTCACTTAATTAACGTGGACACTCTTGATGATGTATATGAATATGCAAATAATTGTAAAATGAATAAGGAGTTCCGCAACGGGTTCTGGGTCGCTACGTCCAGTAGATTCTTTTACATATATGCTCTCATGATGCGTGATAATTTGATTGATGTGATACACATCGAGAATGACGTTCTATTATACTATAATTGTAATATATTGAAGAGCAAACTCGACACAAATAAGATATATTTGCCATTTGATTCGTATTCGCGCAGTATTGCTAGTATAGTATATATACCCGTTCATTCCTTATTGAAATCCGTTCTAGACCACTACAATTACGGCGAAAACGACATGTATAATTTCTCGAATATACGAGGGATAGTTCCGGGATTAATCGACCAGTTTCCGATATATAGGCCATTGTTGTCGCATACATCAGAACAAAATCACGTTTGTACTAATTTCGAGAGGTTCAATTTCATATTTGATGCGGCAGCGATAGGTCAGTATTTGGGCGGGGTTGACCCCAGAAATTTGGCGGCTCCAGGGGATAGTCGCGGGTTTATAAATGAGACATGTGTTATAAAATATGACAAATGTTCATTTGAATGGGTCAGTGGGAATGATGGAATCATTCGCCCGATAGCGGTAACGGAGTCTGGTGTGCGAGTTCCAATTTTTAACTTACATATACATAGCAAGTGTCTCAACCAGTTTTGTTAAGAACCGAAATATGGGTTATCGGATATTTTCATTGAGCAATATTCCTTGGGTTTCTTCTTGTAATTATGAGGCTCGTGGATTCCGCTCTCTTTTGCGTTTTGAAGAAGAAATTTGAAATTGTCCCAGAACTCAGTCTTGTGTCCAATCGACTTCGTCGCTACGTGTGACAGTTCATGAATTGCTACAAACATAAGCGTATGTTCGTCGATCAGGTTTGTCAGGTCACCTTTTTTTGGCGACAGGCAAAACGCAATCTTCTCGCCCTTATTCTCGCTGTATGCCGTATATTCGCTGGTGGGGAGCGTCTCCATTATCTTTTGCGGATTATATCCATTGACAAGACGCTTGACGTTCTCTTGGTCCGGGTACTTCTCCGCTACATATTTTACTAGTTTTTTACATTTGTCGGTCACCTTCGCCAGCAAATCCGCCGCGTTCTTAAGATTCGCACGTTCTCTAACGCAATATTTGTTGCCATCTACCGTGGACACAACGCATTTCAATTGAAAACTATCGGAATCTAAATAGAGATATACGCAAACGATCACTATAAATGCGATCAGCAAATATCCTAAAATGTCAATGCGATCCATATATGTATATATATTACCGCGATTTTATGCCTTCACATATTGACTTTATAGCTGACATCTGAATTGATTTGTCGCAAGTTATACACACGCTCATCAACTCTTTCTTGAAATATTTGCGAATACAATCGTGGATCATTGATTTGTCTATATTTGCGATGTGCTCTCGATATATATCTGAATACGGAACGATTGGTTTATCTGGAAATAGTATTGCCTGTTCTCCGTTATAGTCGGATACAATTCCGTCGCGTTCTGAATTGCGAATTAATGTCCCGCGCAAATAACCTTTCGCCACGTCTAGTTCAGATTGAGTTATACCATGTTGTATTAAGTCATTCAATAATTTAATAATCATCGGCAATACTCCGGGTTTTGAACCGTCATTAATTATCTTCGAACTGTCCGCGTCTACGTAAATGAAAAAATCGCCGTTATGCTCATACGTAGTACAATCGGAATTTACGTTGTATGAAATGCCTCCATCGTCGCGCAATATTTTCCATAAACGTGAGCTCATCGTCCCTGATAGAATCGCGCTGAGACATAGGAATGGCCATTTATCTTCCGTAAGAATGCGAAACCCTATAGAGACAAATGTGCCAGTCGCCTTTATTAATTTATATTGTATGCCTTCGCTCGGAGTTAGGTTTGTATTAATGTTGGGGTAAATGTATTCCATAGACGAACACGCATTATTCATAAAATGCGTTTTGGATACGATTTTTCGGATTGTGTCGAACGACAGCTGACTAGTAATACTGAGAACCATTCGATTTGGTTGATAATACATTTTATAGAACTTAATTACTTCCTCGCGATTAAATAACGATTTATGATAATCCAGCGAGTCGATCGGTCTCGAATAATTCGTTCCGTTATATAACATTGCGTCTGCACCATCGAATAATTTGTCCGATGGTTCCTTGTCTAAAATTGTATTCTCTTCTATGACAATCTTCTCTTCTCGACGCAGGTCGGATGAGTTAAATACGGAATTTAGCATCATATCTGCCAATGTTGGCATAATGTTCTCTACATGCGCAGTGTCGCATATGACCGAGTATTTTGTATATCGCTTATCAGTCGACGCATTTATATACGCGCCAATATTATCATAAACAGAATAGATTTTCCTAAAATCTGGCTTGCCCACCGTGCCTTTGAAACACATATGCTCTACAAAGTGCGCTGCGCCCTTTAGGTTCTCCGGTTCGTGTATAGAACCTACATTACAGAATGCTTGAATGTGTGTAGTCTGTCGTCCCGGCGAAGTCCTTTCATATATGATCCGGAGCCCATTAGGGTATGTAAATGTTTTCACTGTCATTATAATAATACGTTATTATTATAATCTTATTTAACGGGGTCCAACGCCAATCTCTAAAGGAGTCCTGGCAAGGTCCGGCTCAATGGTGCTCTGATTCCACGGCCCAATATTGGTTTTCGTGATGACGGGGTCCGACCTCTCCTGGAGATTCGCGTTGCGCATCGTCTGTCCGATCGTATCTAAACCAATGTGGTATCCGGCCTGGAGAAGGTCGGGGGTGTTAACGCCGCCCTTGCTCATCGGGTTAAGGTCGCCCCACTGGCTGTTGACATCATGCGGGAGTAGGTCGCTGGGATCCGAAACCATGGCCATGGTGGAGGCCGCAGAGGAGGGGAGGACCGGGGAGGCGAGGGCCGCGGCAGGGGAAGGCGCAGCACTGGGAGCGGCGCCAGAGGTCATCAGATCACGCGTAATGAACTTGTCGGAATACATATACGCCAACTGTAAAATCGCGACTAAAGCGACAATCATCGCAAATAGATAAAGGCGACTCGATGAAAAGAATGTGGATAACGCGCGCTGGACCTTTTCGAACATTCACTATATATAAACGTCTGATAAAATTATTTCAGCGACAATTGCTAAATATTTACATGAATTATTCGACTCATTCAAGCCATCATTCGTCAATGTCGCTATCTTCATCACTTAAATCCGTTAACATATATGTATTTTTAATGCGTTTTGCTTCTAAATAACTCGCAAGGGCTATATTCTTGGCAGCTTTGGCCTTTTTTATTGCCTCCCTATACATTTCATAATATACGTCGTTGCGCTGTTTTATAAATACAGAATCATCTGTTGGAATTTCTTCTAAAGGCAATTCTATTTCTTCCATTTCATCGAATGATTTTGGTTCTGGCGCTTGCTGTAACTCGGGCTCGGGCTCGGGCTCAGGTTCTTTCTCTTGAGGCAACTCGGGTTCTTGTGGTAACTCTGATTCCTTTACTCGCAGCAATTCAGGTTCTTGCGCTAACTCGGGTTCCTTTATTCGCAATAACTCAGGTTCTTTCGGTAATTCGGGCTCGGGTTCAGGTTCAGGTTCTCTCGCTTGCGGCGCTTTAGTATTTATCTTGAATAGACACTTCTCGAACAAATCCACCGGTTTCAATACAAGCAACTGTTTCATTTCAATCTCAATCTGGAAGCTTCGTGGAGAACATTTGATGCCCTGGAACTCTAATATAGTTGCCACGTTATCATTTTCCTTGATAGATTCAATATCTACTAAATTCTCATTGTCATCGTAGATTTTCAAATTAGGTTTACCTAAAACAACCGGCACGTTCACTCGAACAATGTAGTATTTACCAGATTTATACACTTTCATAGGAGACGTAAATGAATTCTCTATATCGTGCTCTTCTAAATCGCTCTCGAACCACCTACTTCGATTGTTAAATATAGTTTTTTGACTAACATTGTCTAAATTCTCTATCCACTGAATAAACTTCTCGTTCTCATTCGTAAACATTAAATCACAATACATTCGCTTACCTGCCCTTATGATGCCCTGCTTTATTTTACATTTAGGCGGCTGTAAATAGAGCGGATTTTCTCCATATAGATAACGTATGAAATGATGACCACCGGATACGGCAACCGGCGATAGTAACTGTAGTTTATTAAAATCGAACGATTCGTTTGGCTCGTTAATAGCGTTCATTATAATGAATCAACATTTTAGTAATTGGCAAAAAACGCGTAATCGTGCGTTAAATAATATCTATTTATGTCTTAGCATGAAGAACATTCGTGATGTCTGTTTGGAACTATTTAAAAATGAAGATATCAAGCGCGATATACGATTAGTTGTTCAACCACTCGCCGCGTTTATTTATAATGAACTATACGTTTATATATGGATAATTTGCGTTTATCATATATTCATTATTATGATCATTTTAGCGATCCTATATGTAGTTCTGTTTTCTCCGATAAAACGGGCTGGAGAATATAATATTCCTTCTGTATATACAAATGCCGAAGTATTCCCGCTCTCGTAATAGGTCGGATCTTGTCGGTGGAACTATTTTAGAAGACATCGCGATTCCCGCCGTATTTGCCGTTGTTAGGCATGGGATTATGCGCAAGCGCGGCGTAGGAACACGCAAGGATACAGGCGCAAAGAAGAACAAGACGCGCCGTGTTCGTTTTTCTCGTAAGCACCGTTAAAAACCAATATTATTATACAGTATAATGAATAATACTATTGTTCCAAGTGATAAGAATGAATTCGTCGAAAATGTTCAGAAGTGGGTAGCTCTAGATTCGCAGTTGAAAATGATAAACGAGAAGACCAAAATTATGCGCGATAATAAACACGAATTGTCCGAAAGGATTAGCCGGTATGTAGACACGAATGGTATGCGCGATAGTAAAGTGGAAATCAGCGATGGCACCCTTCGTTTTTGCGAGAAAAAGGAGTATGCCCCGCTCACATTCGGTTACATCGAGGAAGCGCTTACCAAACTAATACCCAATAAGGAAAATGTCGATAAAATTATTAAACACTTGAAGGATAATCGGGAGGTTAAGACTTCGCCGGACATTCGGAGAACCTTCACAAAATAATACATACGCGTAATATATATGACATTTTTGAATTCTGTATCTTTCGATAAAACTGCCGGACTACCGCTTACCGGGCGACTGGCTCACTTATCCGTTCCACTTGGGTTGATTTGTTCGGAGCGCAGGTATTATGACCCAAAGCGCAATTTCGAGATGAGCGAAGTTATCTGCGAAAGCGAATACGATAAACTGACTAGCCGCATTCAGCACAAGAACAAAACGCGAAGTTCCCGCGATTTGCCGAACGCAACGAAACTGACTAAGAAAAAACGCAAAAATTGATTGGGTAGAATACAATTTATATGATTCGTATTATATATATGAATCATGAAAATACACGCAACTCGAGAATATAAATACATGATATCTGACTTTTATTCGAAAAGCGTTGATGACATTAACGACGCAATACCCGAAATTCCTACACATCCAAACATTATTATACCACATACAGCGACCATTGAAAATAAGTGTTTATATTTACATTATACTGTGTGCACGTCAGGCATGACGTTGCGGGATTTCATTGAACAGGTAAATTCGTCCAAAGTGAATGTGCGAACCACTGTATATAACGCACTACATCGAGTGAAACCTATTGCGATGATTTTGGAGTTAATACAAATATACGAATTCATGATTTCCAAAAACATGCTCATCGGACAGTCGAACATCAATCCTGACAATATATGGGTTGAACGCGAGGATAACGGCCATCTGAAGATATACGTATTGTATACATTGGAGTCACGTATTGAATGCCAGTTTCGCACAAATACATGTAAGAAATATTTGCCATCTGAGATTGTCAAAGAACATATTAGAATTCTCGATAATGAGCTGACAAAACCGAAGCTTACTAGGATCGATACCCGGGCAACGCCAATTAATGTTGTATATTCACTTGGACTCATATTGTATTTCATTGTGTCCGGCAAAGATGCGTTTGACCACTATAGGTTTGATCCTTTCGAAAAGCCATTCATAGGAAATGGCGTTAATGCGCTTGTGTCGAAACTAATTACATCCGCAACGGAACCGGATTATAAAAATAGGCCGTCGCTCTCTGAGTGGAAAAAACAGATGACTGAACGTAAGAGTGCCGCTTGTATTATGCTGTAGAGTTTATTATATATTTGAATTGTTATGTTTATTGATTTTTTTTGGAAAACACGTTTTGAAACTTAAAAAAAAATTTTCGAAAAATGGACAAGAAATAAATGTCCAAAATCGAACTTTATAAAAAAAAGTTTCCAAGGACTTTTTCAAAAAATCGGGTGTGAGCATAATGCTGCGATTTGCGTTTTTGGAAAAACGTGTTGTTACCATAAGGTTTTTCGCGAAAATTGGCCCGCGTAATATTTAGGAGAAAAAAATCTCAATATATCTCAGAATGTCTCAGATTGTCCAATTACGCTCGCCGGAATTTTTCTGTGAAGGATGTAATATTCAATGTTCCAAACAATCGGATTGGAATCGTCATATTAAGACTGTTAAACATTTAAAACAACATGCGCCAATCGAGACATTTGATTGTAGTTATTGTAGTTATTCGACTGGCATTAAAAAGGATTGGTTGAAACATCTGAATACAAAAAAACATAATGAACGTGATGAAAAAGTATATGAGTGTCCAACTTGCGCCCGATCATTTAATAACTATAAAACTTGCTGGGGTCATAAACAGAAATGTTCATTAAAAACCGCGGATTCAGATTACAAAAATATTATTGATAGATTGATAACCGAGAACCAAGAACTCCGCACATTTTTTGTAAAGGAAATTCGTAATATAATATCTGAACAGAGCACTGATACGCAGAAATTATTGACGGAATTAATGAAAACTAATACTGTTACAAATAACAGCGTAACAAACAATAACAATCAGAAATTTAACATAAATGTATTCTTGACAGAACAGTGTAAGGACGCAATCAATTTCTCTGATTTTATTAAAAACATCGAGGTTTCTAGAGAGGATCTGGAGAACAATGCACAGCTCGGTTTTGTAAATGGAGTTTCTAAGATTTTAATTGATAACCTGAAACAAATGAGCATTAATGAGCGCCCAATTCACTGTACTGACATAAAACGCGAGACCATGTATATTAAAGATGAAGATAAGTGGAACAAAGAAGAAGACAGTTCAAAACTCAATAAGGCAATCCAAGAAGTTACAAGGAAGAGCATGGGAACGCTTATGAGTTGGAAAGAGGAGAACCCGGATTATAAAGATAGGGATTCAGAGTTCTCGGAACGTTGTATAGTCATCCAACAGCAATCGATGGCGGCACACAACCGGGACACATATTATCCAAAGGTGGTTAAGGCGATTGTCAAGGAAGTAGCAGTAGATAAAAAATAATTAATTGTGAGCAAATTTTGTTATAGCGTGTTAAAAATACATTGTTTTGCTGGATTTATTTTGTCGGAATAATGTACGACAAATGGATTCCCAGCCAAAATTTAGATGTGAACTATGCGACTATTCTACAAACAAGAAATACAATTGGACAGATCACATCAATACGATAAAACACAAACGTAAGGTAACGTCAGATAATCAAATTCCATTTAAAAATAGAAAAACTGTAATATCTTATGATTGTAAATTATGCAATGTTAAATGTTCTCATTTATCTGTATTCAACCGGCATAAGCAAACAAAAGGACACAAAAACGCAGAGGCGAAAAATGTAAATCAATCTTCAGAAAATTGTAAACCCGTAAATGTTAAAAAGAAGAAACTGATTCCTTTAACATTAAAGCGCAAAGTTTGGGCAGCGCAAATTGGCGAGGATATAGGGAAAACTAAGTGTCTGTGTTGTAGATTAACTGATATTTCACAGATGAATTTTCATTGTGGTCACATTATATCTGAAGCAAATGGCGGCGAAATCAACGTCGATAATCTGCGACCCATATGTCAATCATGTAATTCGTCGATGGGAACCGTTAATATGGACGTATTTATGAATAAATATGGATTATAGCAGTTTTAATAATATAACGCCAGTCAAGCAAGATGAGTTTTCATATAATCTAAATTTGATACTATATGAAAAATTTTGTAAAATATTAATATTCAGACCACTTCTGTCGGTTATACGAGTTGAGAACTAACATCTTCTCGGCATTGTCCTTCCAGTATTTGACTTTGGCATTGATAGCCTCCTCTTCCGGAGTTAGCGGAGCGGCCTGTGTCTGACGAGCATTTAACCGGGCTAAATCGGCATCACTCGCCTTAGGCTTCTTGCCGAAGCAATTGACTCCAAACTTGATATTTGGATTCGCCATAAACCCGCCGTTTATTCCGGGACGGCCGCAGTTGTTCTTTCGCTTCTCCGATTTCTGTAATTCCGCCCAGGTCGATTTCTGCGTGGGGAAATACGCCATCTGCCCCTCCGACCAGCCATAGTTACACCATTCCGCACCATTATTATACGCCTTTTCCATATCATCGTATGTCGCTAACCTGGCACCATACGCACTGCAAATGTTCTGCGCATCATCGTAGGTATAAAGGTTATTGGAAATATTGAAAACCTCATCTTGCGACACTGGCTTCTCAATCTCAGGTTCGCCGCCCTTCACCTTCTCTTTATCTCCAGCGTCCTTATCGGGCTTAGCCTTAGGGAACAAATTGAACATATCCTCGAATATCATTTCAACGACAGGTATATTGAAAACGGTGGTAGTAAAGCTAACTAACAATAGAACGACTAAGTATATCCAAGCGAATCCAATTAGCAATCCTATGCTGAATGGATAACTGCCTGTAATCTTAGACGAAATGAACATATACAAATACATCAGAATAAGCGCAAATCCGACGTAATACACCGTATTGAAATCAGATAACTCGCGCTTGAGCTCATCGACCGCGTCCGATTTGGCGGTATTCTTGTCAAAAGCAAGATACACTATATATAGTCCAATCGCCGATAGAACGATAATGTCGATCAATCCATTGTTTCCAGATATCAAACCTAACGTAGTAAATGCCCCTAAAAACCCAAATATGATTAATATATTCGATTGGGTAAATTTAGAATCCATTATATTATAATACGTTATTTTTTTTCCGATAAAATAGACAGTATGCCATTGGTGTTACAATGGTCGCCTCACTAATCGTAGTTACACTCTGGTCATTAAAATGGACCCATTGTTTATTAGCATTCTTAACAAACGCCGTATAGTGGCCGCCATTTACGCCTCCGCTATGATTACAAACGGCATACAAGTCGTATTTATATGCCATGGGCTTGTAGCCGGATACGTATTTCGATAGGTCTAAATCATTGAGGGGGAAAGATACTGGCGACTGTATCTTGCGCATTCCATTCCCCGAGAACCTCTTCAGTGTGATAACCAATACCTTAGGGAAACTCCAGAATGTAAGGTGTTTATTGATATCTTCTTTCTTGCCCGTCTTCTCATTGAGCCAGGCGTTCTCGCCGGATAGCATTTCCGGTTTGGTATATTCATCAAAGCAATCATATATGGAAATATCCGATTTCGTAGTAGGTATTGGCAGGTCCAATACAAAGAACATTTCCGATTTAGTTGCGTGCTGGGTGGCGCCGTCGATTGAGCGAATCTCGGACACATAAATGCCATACATCAGTTCCATAACTTCCGAGTATTCCTTTGCGTATGTGTCCTTGAGAACGCCGTAGCAACTGATCGCTAGTTTATCTACGCTGTGTTTCGATTGACCGGTGATGCGTATTTCGACAGGGCGGCGTATGCTGTCATGAATACAATCCATCATAAATATCAGAAACTCGGACATATCATTCTGGTTCCACCCGGTGAATATATCCTTACCCTTAATTTTAGCCAGTCGCTGGACGTGATGGACGAATTTATTCGGCGAAATACTCATGTTATTGTTTGACCATATTAACCGACGTAATTCATTCCACTCCGTTAATATAGTAGATTCATTCACATTATTGATTTTCTTGACCTTATCGAGAACCTCATGTAGTTCAAACGTGTGGCTCAGTGCCTGGAGGCATGAATTCAGAAAACATGTATTTCCGAGGTTTGCCAGCCCGACGTTTCCTTTAGATTTGTATTTTGTTAAATCCATTGCGTTCTATTATCGGTATCTATAAGTATTTTTCTATATCAATTATATAATGAACACAAAACGCCAAGTTCGCAAATCGAAGCCGAAGCGCCCTAAGGGGAAAACTCGCAAGAACCTTACGAAGAAAAGGGTTCGCGGAGGATGAGGTTACAAGAAGTCAGCCTCGCCGGTGCTGAACATTTTTTAGACTATACCGCATTTGTTTTTGTTTCCGTAATGACGAACTACCCACCGAATAGTTCTGAGAAAGGATACTATTTATCACTTTACATAAAAAGTAATAAATCAACGCTTATAGACCATTGAAGATTTGAACGGCACGAATTGTGCAGTTCAAATCTGTAAATGACTGCCACTTTGAAAGAATAAAATGGCAGGCGTGCAATTTTATTTCTTCAAAGGTGTAAATCCCCATTCCGTTCATAATATTCGATTTGTTTATCCGTCAAATTATTTATGCCATATATGCGCGAACCTTGTTTGTCTAGTTTCTTCAATAATTCATCTTTTTCGGCCCCATTTTTCAATATTTTTCGAGATCTGTTGCCGAGTCTATTGCGATACGTAACCCTCCATGGTCGTTTCATCGCCCGTTTCATCCCATTTGACATTCGTTTTTTCCTTGTTTCATTGTTCGGCATTATAGTATATCAACATATTTTTATTATCTAGGGTTACATCCAGCGCATAATAGAGACAAGTCGAAAATTGTGCCGGTTTTATCATTCGGCACTCTGAGAGACCCCCACTGTAGTTTCAAATATGGCACATGACTATCTGCATTGAGGTTCCAACAGCGATCGACTCTTCCTTTTCCCAAAGCGCATGTATAGTTTTGCCGTTCTAGAAAATCTCTTACAGTTTGGGTTCTCGTCGTCTTCGTGGAAACCGCGCCCATCTTTCGTAAATGGGTATAGAGGGTTTTTTGGAGTCGGTCAATTTCGATTTCTGGAACAGGTTCCCACGGTTCAATTTCTGCCATTTTATAAATGTGTATAGTAATATATTTCTAATATGTTTCATAATGTAAAAATGGTTTAAAGTATATATGTAGCGTATTATATAGATGAATACATCAATTGCCGATAGGAGATTTCGCGCTCTGCGAGAAATTATTCGCGAGTATAGCGAGAACGTGCGGTTGAATAACTTGAATGTTATAGAGTATTCGCGAACAATTCGCACGCTCGTCTCTTTAATCACTGAGTCTAGCGCGATGGACACATTCACCACCATTTTACAGACGCAACCGGATGAGCGCATCCGGCTAACCGCTTCGCAAATTGACGCCGCGACGGAAATGATACAGTATGATTGCGATACCATGAATCAAACGCAATGTCCTATTACTTTGGAGGATTTTTCGGATGGGGATCAGGTATGTAAGATTATACACTGTGGGCACATTTTCAAGCGAGCGAATCTGATGCGATGGTTTGATACGAATACGTGCTGCCCCTTTTGCCGACACAATCTGATCGAGCAGAGGGCAGAGCCTCCAGTGCCGCCGCCAACCTCACCGAACCCTAACCCGACGTCAGCGGCAGATGCGACGCCCTTAGTGGATATGGATCAAATCACACGTATTTTGACGCAGTATGTTAACGAGCAGGCGCGCACCCTGGATGCGTCGGGTAATTCCAATTCGATCTACACATTCCGATTCCCTTTGACTTTTAGACATTAAAAGTATATAGAAAATAATTGTATAATATACTATATATAGAATGAACTGGGGATTTGGAAGAACCGCAAAGAACTGGGGGTGGGGTATTGGAAGATAAAAAAATAATATTTACATAATTGGGCAAATATTGTTTCAACGGAATATTCAAACGGCACGTTCGCATCTACATTTCCATTTATTACACTTTACACAGAATAAATTGTTAGACAGTTTTACAAGTTCATATTTTGGGTTCTCACAAGTACATACGCACATATCACAACTGCATGGTTCTCGAACCTTTGATACAATTCTATCGAATCCGCATTCTAATTTTAACTGTTTCATTATTTCTGGCATAACTCGTTCCTGTCGTTGTCTTTCTTCGTCTTCACGTATCCATCTTTCCTGTATTTCATATTGTTCATTCTCCCATCTTAGTCGTGCTTCAAGTCGTTCTCTTTCTTGTTTTTCACGATGCTTGCGCATTTTCGTTTTAAGGGTTTCGGCTCTCTGTCTTTCTAGTTGTTCGCGACGTTCTTGTTCTTTTATAAAATTTTCATAATGTAACCTTTGTTTTTCCTCGAATTCAATACAAAAATCACATTTATAATTCCGAATACATTCAATATTAACATTGCCATCTTCATCGATGATTTCGCCTGAATTTATTTTGCTTATCAAATCCTCTGCGTTGAATTCAAACCAAGGCTCCGGTCGATTTTCTTCGCTCGTTTTATTTTTATAGCATATTTCGAATATGTATTTGACTACGCCATTCTCTACTAGCGCAACATCGGCACTCTTATTTGAGTTATTATAATGAAATCTATGTTCAATAACTGCGTGCGTATTTTCTGAATAATCGTCATTTGATATACAATCAAAAATGTTCTCTTCGAATCCACCATCTCTTTCTACTCTCTGTTCACAATGATTACAATTTCTAAGAATACAGATATTCTTCTTGTCGTCTAGTAATGATTTCATTAGCAATTTGGCGTCTTTATGTATTTGAGTTTCGTTTGGTCTATCGTAATAGTGACACGGGCTTTCAGATTTATAATGAGCAAAATGTGGTTGCTTTATCTTACCATTTCTGAAAATTACATCCTTTTCACAACATGGACATTTGTATTTATTTGTTTTACTTGCGATTCTTGGGTATTCATAATCATCGGTAATTTTATTTATTGCGCCCATAGAAAAATGAGACATTATATGCTATTAATAATATAAAAATAGTTTTATATCATTTATCGTGGTGTATCATTTAACTATTCAATGGAAGAAGCTAGTAATCGTCTGAATCTTATTTTTCTCATTGGAAATACGATTAAGAACCTTATCAAACAACAGAGTTTTCACCTTTGCCGAACAGTATTTTTCGCGTTTCTTCATATACAATTCCCAATCGCTACCAAACTCCTTCTCCATCGCCGCCATTTCTTTTTTGAACGTCTTGACCGCACTCGGTTTTCGCTGATACTCCCAAATCGATTCAACGGCAAGACCGAAGAGTTGCTGTAGCGGCTTCATCAACTGATTCGTAATATAGTGCGTGTAGTCGATTTTCAAGCCTTCGCTATTGATGAACTCCGGCGTCTCGATTCGATCGCCCATTAGCGCCTTTGCCTTGTTTGTCACTATAAACGCATACTTGACGCGGTCGCCAGGCTTCGGTTTGTTTCCCGGATCGCGCTCCGCGATGCGGTCCGCCAGCACTTTGTGCGCAATCTGGTTCGGGTTCTTATAGTCACTTCGCAGAGCCCGAGTAATCATCAGTTTTTCCATAGGCACATTCCCTTCGATAAGATCATTCAACGATTTGTCGAGGAAATCGATGGCCCGCTCCACGTTATTCTCTTTCATCAGGATATTGAGGATTCCGCCGTAGGTGTCCTTGAGATAGTCGCAGGCGTCTCGGCGCTTGAGTGAGAGTCCCATGTATTTCAGTTTTCCCTTGTTGGCATCCGTCTCGTATAGCATGCCGACATAGCGCTTCTTCGATAATAGGACAAAGGGCATCAGCGTCTTCTCGTATGTAAGTTCCATCGGCGCTTTCAGGAAGGACGAACACAAGTGTGCGACGTCTTGGGCAATTTCGATAGTAACCTCGAGCGCCTTCTTACCGCGGATGTTTTCGCCCGTCCTCGGGTCTTGGAGATTGAACGTGAAGAATACACTGTCCGTGTTGTGGACGACCATGTTTCCAATGCCAGCCGCGAAGTGATGATTTTCCGTGGTAAGATCATATACGAAGCCAGTATAATCGGGCAACTCCAACATCTTTTTAATAGCATTGGGGTTCCTCTTTTGCGCATTCTTAGTCAGCGTAATCCTGAATATTTCGGGCTTGTCGCTTCGAGTGTTTATGGAGGTTTTCCATCCAAGACTCGATGCCAGCCAGCAAATGTGCGACGCGCTAATTTGATTCTTTTGGTCGATCCTAATAATTCCACTAGCGTCTTTGTCTCCATCAGCATCATACAATCCTTCCCAGAATGACTGGCGAACCTCATCACTCCCCATCAATATCTCAACCGGAATAATCTTTGCCTTGTTATAGTACATTTTCTCTCTATAGTATTCTACAAATTTCGCGATAGACCCATACTTCTCACACTTAGGCGATATCTTATATACGCCAGAACTTTCAATCGTATCCATGTATCTCCATTCAAACTCGCCATATGTAATCTCACATAACTTTACGTATTTATTAATAATATCCATTGATGCGTTATTCAGCGCCCAAGAATTTTTCTTACCAGAAGGGCAGTCATACGAACCACAACTGCCATCACCGAAGAAGAATCCCATTATTCTTGCTTCGCCAACCGAAATGTTGTTTCCTTCCATTACAATCGCCGCTGGCAATGCGTGATGTAGCAATTCAGTGCCGATACCAACTTCTTTCGGTGAAATTTCATCTCCGTTCGGTTTCAATAGCGAATGGTCGTCAGTTACATCTACCACTCCGGTGTGAGTCAAAATCCTGAACATTTTCTTGTGAGGAGCCAGCGCATGTCTGATTACCCTATGTAATTTAGTCCATCCAGTTTCCGTCCAAGATTCAATCCCTTCCAATTCACAGAATTCCTTTTCCTGTTTGCCTTCTTCCACGCAACGCACCCATTTGCCATTACCATATTTTTCAGCAAGATTTTCAATAGTACATATATCAAATTCCACGCCACCAACTCGCACATAAACCGGCGTATAATTCGCAACGCTGTCTCCATACACATACTCTGCTTTGGTAAGGACAATCCCATGTTCCGCCGTCTCATATTCCATATTTCCATAGACCTCCTCAATCATCCGCTTCGCGTAGGTAATCATCATACGCCCCGTCGCCGTCGTTGACGCAGCAACATCCTTCTCATAGAACGTCGAAGTCTTAGCGCCGCACTGACCATACAGCGAGTTAGCCGTAACCTTATATCCGAGCTGGCGCTTATCGAGAATGTTCTGCATGAAGGGGTCCTTCTCCGTCTTGATCATCTTTCTCGTCTGCGCACGCGCACCCAACAGTTCCTCCAAAATAGAGGGCATGATCGACTTCTGACCGTCCGGGAGCTGCGCCCAGCGGCACATCATGGTTCCCGACTTGACCTTCTCGGCGCGGGACGTCGGCGTCTTACGCACATACCGGAACGTGTCGAATTCAATATCGATATACTCATACCCCGGTAGGTTGTCGTAAATATAGATACCGGTTTTCTCATCCTTATCGCCAGTCTCGCCGATGAGGGCTCCGGTCAAGTCATATTCCTTCGTCCATACCTTACTGTCGTGAGAATAATTCTGACTGATCATCGATGACGGATATAGAGAGGCATAATCAACGCACGCCACCGGATTGTCCATATACATCTTACATTTAGGAGGTAGAACGATAGCGCCCTCATACCCCTCATTCCCGCCATTTCGATCCAGATCCGGCATCAACGTGTTCTTCTCGCGACATTTCTTAGCCACGAAACTCGTCAGTTTGATTCCCTGGCCACGGAACACTAGGAAACTAATCGGCACGCTACAAATCCTGGACATCTCCACATAACCAGTAATCACGTCGATTTTGTTCATCAGGTGGTGAACCAGGTTACAATCCTGAATACAGTATTTCGCAACAATTGCCCTGTCTGTCGCGGATCCATTTGCCAAACGGAAGATATCCTGAGGCGTAACATCATCCTTAGCCATACCCCACTTGACCGACTTGCTGATTTCGATGTTGTGATGTCCGAGCACAACGATGATTCCGCCCGGCTGAATATCGACAACCTTCAATTTCTTACCATCGCCGTAGTAATCCGATGTAAATCCTGTTATTTCCACATGTATGAAATCATTGATACTGAGGCCCGTCAGATTCCGACTATGGAGTTCTGTGGTGTCACCATGCGCCTCGCTCGTAGTTAATACAATTTTTTTAATGTCATCGCCGATATACTGACCGGCGACATCATCCAGTTTATAGGACGATAGATTGAAATCGCGGCGGAAATAAGTATACATATCAATCTGTAGCCGACCCGCCGTCTTGAAATAACGCAAATCATACTCACCGCTCGCCAACGCCACCTTGGCATTTTCTATTGACAACTCGCCTGTCTTGCTCTGCTTACCGCACATATCGCCGCGGTTCCTCGACAACATCAGAAACTCCGTTGCGCACCGATTCTCCTCGGCTCGGCGGAACATGAACTCATAATCGAAACCGAAGATATTATACCCAATAATGATGTCGGGGTTTTCCTGTTGAATCAGTTCGGTCCATTTGAGCAAGAGTTCCTGTTCGTTTTTAGTCGTTTCGATGACGACATTAGGCACCGGGTCACAAGTTCCGAGGACCAGGCAGTGATTTAGGTAGGGTTCGGGTTCGCCATATTTCATAAAGGTCGAGCCAATGAATGTAACCTTGTCACCCTCGAGCGCCGGAAATATCGAGACCATCGCGGTATCGATGAAATTGACTTTCTGCTCACGGTCATAATCGCTGTTTTCGAGGACATCAATGATGGTCGTCTTTGATGTGAGTGCGGGCGTCTTAGGTTTCTTTTTATAGAAATGCGTTTGCGGTTCGTCTCCATCTTCATCGGAGTCGTCGCCATCTCCACCCTCTCCGCTTCCGCAACCGCCAGTGTCTTCTTGCCGCATCTGCTCGAACATCTTGGTGATTGTCATCACGCTCATCGCCTCGCTGGACGCCATCTTCTCTGCATCCTTGATTGACGAAGATAGTAGCGTCTTTATCATTTGATCGACCTGACCCTTCGACGGTATTCGTTTTGGATACACTAGGTCGATATTGTCGAATGACCCATGACCGAACGCTGCCAGAATAATCAGCGTAAGCAGCGCACTTGATTTATCTACTCCATTCGGTTTGTATTTGGGATATACGTCAACAATATTCGACGCCAGGCGCTTGTATGACTTCTTGGGAAGCGGGAAATCGCCGTGACTACTGCTGGCCTCAATATCAAAACTACAAATCTTGAAAGGCACTCGCGTCTCCTTGTCGGGTAGTGGTTTGATGGCCGATGTTGAACATATGTATTCAAAATCGCACGTCGTGTTCGGAGTCGCGGGAGTCTGCGCCTTATTTACGAATATCTGAACCCAACCGGATGGGCTGACGTTATTGATATGGAAGTAGCGAAGAATAGGCGGGATATTGCTTTCATAGATCTCCAGCTTAGTTGCTTTGAACATATAAGTAGAGAGCACATTGTTTCCGAACCTGTCCTGTGTATACCATAAGCGCTTGATAGTGTTGAACGCATACGTATTGCGAAAACTGATTTTGACGAACTTATGCTCTTTTCCAGCAGAGAATCCGTATAGTTTTTTGTGTTGAACTAATTCGCAGCTGGTAATACCAGAGGATACTTTAAGCAGCTCGCGATGTAGCGCGCCGGCATCTATATCCGTCCATCGATCAGAAACCTTCGCATAGAAGAAGGGTTTGTAGTCATTGATCACAATGCTACAGGTTTCACCGGTTTCGTTCACTCCGAACATTTGAATCATAAATTTAGGCGGTTCTCTTCTTGCGCCCTCCTCCGATTCCTCATCGACGGGCGGCGATTCGTCGTATACATGGAAATCGAACAGACGAAAAGACTTCGTGCAGATGATGCGTTTCTTAGGTGTTGTCATGTTTTAGTAAGTTATGTGTTTAGACTTTAACCCAGTTTTTTTTATTTCAATTTTCTAGTTTTGCGAGCACCTCCGTAAATGCGTTTCTTGTTTAATGCCCATGCTGCCATCATTTTAGGTTCCCTTGGACCGGTATAGTATTCAACCTTCCCGCCAACGATTTTGTATATTGTGGGATACCCTCTGGCAGAATCAATGAACGTTCCGTTGGGATTTGTCTTGTTGTATTCTTCTATTTTGTATAGTTCGGCCTCTTCGACCTCCATATAGGTGGGCGCAGTCTTAGTATTCTTGCTGATTAATTTCTTCATTTTATCCCATGCGGGTATGAGATGAATACAGTGCGGACACCATTTTGCCCATATTTTGCCAATAGTCACAGGGACATATTTAACGCGCCTAGTTCTATTTCTCATATAGATTATTGTAAGAAATAATATTCTTTTCGCGAAATACTATATATGCGCCTGTCTCAAATTGCATTTCTATTAGTAATATTTTCCATAGCCATATTGACATTAAATCACATTTGGCCATTTGGGGAGGGATTTCGTGCCGGTTCTAAATGTCCGTCGTCACTTATTCGAAGTGGCGACAAACTGATGTTGATTTATGACAACGCGCCGATTTATTTCGACGATTTAGATGATTATGCTGAATTTGTTAAAAAGTTGCGATCGGAGGGGATTGACTGCCCAGTGTCGCTATTGGAGGACGGCGTTAAGGTGTCTAATAAAATAAAAGAGGAGAAGGTTCTCGACGCGACTCGCAGTAGCAAGGTTTACAATACAGATTTATATCCTGGATTTGACCCATATGGTCAGCACATTGGTCGATTCACTCCACTCGACGCAATTCACGAATCTACCGCCAAATCCGAACTAAGTGATAATCCTATGGATCCCAATTGGGGTGGCGTTGAACACACCCAGGATATGGTGGCTTCCGGAAAATATGTAGATCGCGAGATTACAAAACAGGCGAATTTCACGCCGAAGGTTCAGTTTTTCCCGGATTTATACCAAGACCCTAAGCTATTCAAGGGCAGCAGGCAGTAAATAATTGCGAATGCCATCTACGCAATTCTTTCCTATTTTACGCGATTTTCCATTGGTTTCGATTCGAATATCATCTAAACAATTGGGGTCTGCTCTTATCTTGTCGATTAGGTCAGAAATTGACGAAAAATGCTTCATTATCGCAATAGCGTTGGTCGAGCTGATACCTGGAATCTGACATAACATGATTTCGGCTATATTTTGGGGGGTTACGTTCTCCTTTTTTACCTTTTTAACGACTGTGCAATAATTCTGTTCTCCATTTACACCTTCAGTTGGTTGCTGACCACCGGCCAATCCCCGCGTAATCTTGTCTGCAGCGAATAATAAGAGTTCGGCGGTTTCGGAGACAGATGAACTTCGGAGAACACTAAAACCTTTGAAGTAATTGAGTGAAGTAATTGATGAGAATACCAGCCGCTTTTCCATAGGAGTGCGAAGCGTGCTCATGATTCCCTCTATGATATAGATCACGTTATGTAGAGAACATTCGCCATTATTTGATAGTCGATAGGATTGTTCTTCATATCTACCGTCTTTAATACTTGCGAGTAGATCAGCCAGGCTTTTGCGCTCAATAATACAGAGCGTCTTTGTGTCATCATCCGTTTTAAATAAGATATCTCCAATTGGGAGAACCTGTTTCACGATCTGAATATTCGAAAATGTATTGAGCTCCAAACATTTCGCATATAGATTGGTTTCACGTTCGTCGATAATAACTTTCATTTACGGTAAATAATATAAATATGATGAATCATTATATTATTTTGTTTATTTATATTTAGCAGTTGAACCTGGGAATGTTAGCAATCGTGCCAGTCGGGCGCGATAGGCAGACGTTAGGGTTCGCCGTGGTCGCCAACCTGTCAGCGGTCTGTTGGTAACCGCGAAGGGCGAACGCAACATTAACCGCGGCAGTGCGCGCGGGCGGGATGCCGGCCTTCTTGTTTCCGCCTCCCTGAGATTGATTGACAATGCTAGAAATCGATTTCGCCTTGGACGTTCCGTTCGATAAAACCATAGTATATAATGTCTAAACATTTTATTCCGCGATTGTATTTATTGTAACCATATAGAGACAACCTGACTTATTAAAGTAGAAACCCATTTTCATTTTATTCGATGAATAAAACGAACGCAACTGATGATGATGTGAGGATTGAGAAGCAATCAAATGGAACAGACTTGCTTATTTTCGACCCATACAACCCCCTAAATACTGAAATATCGACGGATGATATTAGGAAGATTCTAAAGACATATGGAGTTGACAGCCCCGTTTTCAATGACAAATTATATAAGCGCGCATTTGTTCACAAGTCGTACATGAAGCGCCCTGGAATTGAAAATAAGATGAATAATATCATCATTGCGCCGAAACCGGATGATTGTATGCCGCTTTCCACTAAATGTAACGAGCGTTTGGAGTTTGTAGGCGACGGTGTTCTAGAGTGTATCACTAAATATTACTTGTATAGGCGATTTCCAAAGGAGAACGAAGGATTCATGACTGAGAAGAAGATCGCGCTAGTGAAAAATGAGGCGATTGGTAAGATGGCGCTGGAAATGGGACTACATAAATGGTATATTTTATCGAAACACGCCGAAACCAAACAGACGCGAACGAACTTGAAGAAATTGGGATGTTTGTTCGAGGCGTTTGTAGGCGCGTTGTTTTTGGATTTCAATAAGATCTCTGTTACGGACGAGGAGGGTTGGTTTAAAAATGTATTTGTTACCGGGCCCGGTTTCCAGATGGCACAGATTTTTATTGAGAGCGTATTTGAGAAGCACGTGGACTGGACGGCGCTCATTCAGAATGATGATAATTTCAAGAATATCCTACAGGTGAAGATTCAGAAGGAATTCAAGGTTACGCCGAATTACATTGAGGTCGATGAGCATAATGCCGAGACTGGATATAGGATGGGCGTTTATTTGTGTTTAGGTCAGGCGATTCATAACGCAAATATGGGTTGTGCGCTTTCTGTGTCGCAATTTCGTTCCTATATTGACGTTCATCAGCATATGTCAGAGCATGGTAAGTTGCTTCTATTTTTAGGCGAAGGCGTTCATAAGATTAAAAAGAAGGCGGAGCAGATTGCTTGCGAAACCGCGATTCATAACTTGTATGGGTTTTGATAGTTGTATTTATTTTCGGATGTAAAATAGATATAATGTATAGTTGTACATTATACGATATGTATAATTTAGAACATTTATATAAGAAACCAATTCCCCACACAAAGCGGGTTTGGCAAGTTGGAGTCAATACAGAAAAAAAAGCTATTCCGATTGTCGACAAACGCGATGATGTAAAAATAGATCGCAAGATGATATTGGAGCGAATACGCGAAAAACCAGTTATACAAGAAAAGGAACTTGGAAAGTATTTGGAGAGCGTTGTTCTAGGCGAATCTAAACCTGAGCCTGAGGTAAAGGAGCCTGAGCCTGAAGCTAAGGAGCCTGAGCCTGAGGTAAAGGAGCCTGAGCCTGAGGTCAAGGAGCCCGAGCCTGAGGTTAAAGAGCCTGAACCTGAGGCCAAGGAACCTGAACCGGAGGCCAAGATTACGGAAAAGAAAAAGCGAGCCAAGATTGTAATTAAGGGTAAGAGAGAGACAGTGATTAGCAATGTAGATGATATGGTTATAAATGGCGTTCGTATTGGTGATCGCAAACCAAAGCCGTCAGAGAAATACATATACAACGCATCGAGCTACTACATGAACAATCGCTTGATTTACTCCGAAAAGATAAATTCGCTATTTAAACCGTATCAAGCGGAGCTAGCAGAGAACGCAGAAAGCGAGTCGTGTGATTCTAAATCGTCTGAGGAAATCAAATTGCTTACGCATCAGAAAGTTGTGCGCGACTATTTGAATCTATATACTCCTTACCGAGGTCTCCTCATTTTACACGCACTTGGATCCGGTAAGACGTGCACGTCGATTGCGATTGCCGAGGGACTGAAATCCGATAAGCGCGTTTATATAATGACACCTGCTTCGTTGAAGATGAACTATTTCAGCGAGCTAAAGCGCTGCGGTGACCATCTCTTCCGAAAAAATCAATACTGGGAGTTTGTATCAACGGCTGGATTACCGGATATGGTAGATACCCTATCGGCTGCTCTGTCGATCACAAAGGAATTTATTACAAAGAATGGCGGCGCTTGGTTAGTCGATGTGAGCAAGCCCGCTAACTTCACCAAACTCACTACGGATGAGCAGTCAGTCATCGACGAACAGTTGAACGAGATGATTCGCAGTAAATACAAGGATATTAACTATAACGGACTAAACAAGCGGATTATGAATGAGCTTACGAAAGATTCGACGATAAATCCATTTGACAATTCCGTTGTAGTGATAGACGAAGCCCACAATTTCGTGAGTCGCGTTGTCAATAAGATTAAAACCAAAGATGCCGATTCGATTTCCTCTCGTCTGTATGAGTATCTTATGAAGGCAACGGATGTGCGTGTAGTTATGTTGACGGGAACGCCGATCATCAATTACCCTAACGAAATAGGTATCCTATATAATATTCTTCGTGGGTACATTAAGACCTGGACATTTACCGTGAGAGTTATGACGAGCAACAAGATAAACCGAGACGCAATTCTATCGATGTTCGATAAGGCGCATTTCAATACATATGATTTCGTAGAGTACAGTGGCAATAAGCTAACAATAACACGCAACCCATTCGGGTTTGTAAATACGAAGAAACACGGGAATGTCAAGGCGGACACAGAATTCGAGAAATATAACGGAGTTAAATTGGACGCGACTGGTAATATTTCTGATTCAGATTTCGAGAAGACGATCATTGGTATTTTGAAGAAAAACGAGGTCGAAGTTCTCGAAGGAGCAACTGTCATTAGACTCAATAAAGCACTACCTGACGATTCCGACGCGTTCTTGACTATGTTCGTTGATCCGGATTCCGTTGAAATGAAAAACGAACGATTATTCGAGCGTCGCATATTGGGGCTCACTTCGTATTTCCCGAGTTCGAATGACAAACTGCTACCATCATTTGTTAGAACCGCGGAAGGCGAAAAGATTCATATAGTAAAGTCTGAAATGAGTGATTATCAATTCAGCGCATATGAAAAGATCCGCAAAGAAGAGGCTGATCGCGAAAAAGCGGCTAAGAAGCGCAAGGGTAAAGGCGACGATTTATATCAGGCATCCTCGTCATATCGTGTTAGATCGAGAACCTGCTGTAATTTTGCGTTTCCCGACCCTCCCGGACGTCCGCTACCAGATAAAGGTGACTATACCGAGACCGATATCGACGGCGTCAGTTTGAAAGACATGAATGAGGATGCCGAGGAACTAGATAGTCCGCCGGCCGACTATGCTCAGCGCATCCAACTCGCTCTCAAGTATTTGAAGGATAATTCGGATTCGTATTTTACTCCGGAGTCTATTCTCAAATACAGTCCCAAATTCGCAAATATTCTCGAGAACGTTACTGATAAAGATAACGCCGGATTACATTTGATTTATAGTCAGTTCTATACTATAGAGGGTATTGGGATATTGAAATTGATGTTGGAGGCGAATGGGTTCTCGCAGCTCAAGATTTCCAAGAAATCCGGTGATGTATGGGAGGTTGAGAACCCAGAAGATGATAAGCCCAAGTTCTTATTGTATACCGGTAGTGAAAGCGTCGAAGAAAAGGAAATCCTACGTAATATTTACAATAGTCAATGGGATTTTATCCCGGCATCAATAGCCAATGAGTTGAAAAAGAAGGCTCCGAATAATTTCATGGGCGACATAGTGAAAATTATGATGATTACCGCGTCGGGCGCAGAGGGAATCAATTTGAAAAATACGAGGTTCGTTCATATTGTTGAGCCATATTGGCACATGGTGCGTATCGATCAGGTTATTGGGCGCGCACGGCGCATCTGTAGTCACCAGGACTTGCCGGAGGAACTGAGAACAGTTAAGGTTTTCTTATATTTAGCTACTCTGAGTGAGAAACAGAAAACGAACGAAGACAATAAAGAGCTCATCATTCGCGACGTCAGCAAACTGAATAAAAATCTCCCGATAACCACCGACGAAACATTGTTCGAGAACTCGCAAATCAAGGATAATATTAACCAGCAAATATTGAGATGTGTTAAACAGAGTTCGATCGATTGTAGTCTATATAAGAAGGTCGGGAAGGAGCATCTAATATGCTATGGTCAGGATAAGTCTAAGATTAAATCGAATGATTTCAGTTCTCATCCGGAGATTGATATCGATCAACACATGAAGCCGGAGATTAATTTGGTGGAGAAGAAAATCAAGTTATATAAGCTGACAATGAATAAGATCGATTACGCATATGACCGAGATACGAATATAATATATGACATGGCGAGCTACAAGGCGCCCGGGGCACAATTAGTGGAATTGGGTAGATTGATTGAAAAGGATGGTAAGAAAACAATAGAATTCAATGATAAATAAAAAATATGATTTAAATATAATTATAATAATCATACAATACAACAATGAAGCGTAGATCCATCGGAAGTGAAAAGGAAAATCAACAAGAATACTCCGTCGAATATATAGATACCGAGAGTGATGAAGATGATACTAAGACTCAGGACAAAGAATACTCCGTCGAATATATAGATACGGAAAGTGACGAAGACAAGACTGAGAACAAGGATAAAGATTCTGATATAGAATACTCCGATGACGAAGACGCAAATAATGACGGCGAAGACGATTCCGGGAACGTGGACAGTGATAATATAAGTTCGGAAACAGATAAGGGCGGCGATTCTTCTGGTTCGGAAAATAGTGGCGGAGGCGCGACTATCGAATCGAAAGTAACTCTTGGTGATATGATTGCCGATATCGATAACTGCGAACCTGGAACCTTACTTTTAAATATTCTGGAAGTTTACTTGGCGTTCATGGCTACGCTTTACTTTTTCGTGTTAATTTGTTCATAAATAAATATAAATTCGGCAACTCAATATAGAAACTAGCCGTGATATAACGCAATGGACAAACGTGTTTTGGAGATACAAAGTGTACAAGTTTCCCCTATCCGTAATATGATTACGGCGTTGAAGGACGTGCTAACTGATGCGTCAATTACATTTACCAAGCAGGGAATGAAGATCATTAATTTCGACAAGACGCACACGATACTTGTAAATGTCAATCTACATGCGAATCGTTTTGAGCAGTATAGGTGCGATCCCGACAAGATTATTGTCTGCGCAAATACCCTACATCTATTTAAGGTCATTTCGACTATGTCCAATGACGATACCCTTACTATTTATATTGATCAGGCGGATTACCATGATGGAGTGGTTTCGCACCTAGGACTACAATACGATAATGGAGATATTAAGCAGCGCTATACGCAGAAGCTGCGTCTGATTGAACCCGACACTGAAGAGCTAGTCGTTCCGGATGTGGAATATTCAACAGTTATTAATATGCCGACCACGGATTTTCAGAAGATTATTCGTGATTTGACCGGGATTTCTGATAGGATTGAAATCAAGTCAGTTGGTAATGATTTGATTTTTTCATGCGAGGGAGATTTTGCGAGCTCGCGCATTTTCAGGTCGGAGTCGGATGGATATATGGAGTTTATTAATAAGCCGGATGCGTCGGTCGTGGTTCAGGGTGAATTCTCTCTGAAGAGTCTTAGCCATTTTATCAAGTGCACGCCGTTGTGTAGTCACTTGGAGCTATATTTGGGGAATGATTTGCCGTTGATTGTTAAGTATGATGTCGCCAGTTTGGGAGAGATTCGCATGTGCCTCGCCGACTTACCCGCGGCATAACCAGTGAAGTGGTTCCGGGAAATATTTGTCGAGTAGTGTATCATAGTAGTAGCGGATATCATCGGTAAGTACAAAATCGGAATCTTGTTTGGAGTATAAATCATATTTGTTGAATGCTAACACATCCTGTTTCAATTGCTCATCTGTCGCATCCTCGAAATGTCCATAATCCCCGCCCGTGTGCCATGGATAAAATGAATGAAATCGAATTATCTTCTGATACTTAGACGATAATCCACATTTATTTGATTGTAGAACTTTATATAGATATTCATCGTGACCGAACGATAGGGTCAGGTTTTGAATTCCACACCCGTGACGGTAAACCCCATATTTGCTGCTATATACGGGATGTTCGTAATCGGGGTTCTCCTTCATGGTTTCGTAATAGACAATTGATTTGGGGAATTCGCAACCAACAGCATATGTGTCTCCGACGACCGCCCAACTCGGCTCGCCAAAATAGAACAGAACTTTACCTAAATCATGGATTAGGGCAGCAACTTGTAGTTCCTCGTCATATGGATGCTCTTTGCGCGCTCGCTCTGCCGTCTGGTATGCGTGAATCGAATTTTCGGAGGATGTGTCTGGGTCGCTGGGATCTATAAAATTGTCCATCATCGCGAGTGCCTTTTTCATGGTCATGACTTCATAGCTCGAATATTCGCGCGATTTCGCGACAACATAATCGTAAGTTTGGTTGGCATGTTGTTCTTTGTAGAATCGATACTGGGGCGTGTCCAGTTCATAGACTCTAAGTTCTTTGCTCATTTTATATATACAAAAGATTGTTTTTGTATGTATATTTTAAAATATAGTCAGTTAGTTGTAGGTATAATTTATTTACATCTAAAACTCGGGTGCGTGTGTCTTAAACAAGCACCCCTGCTTTTGTAGATTTGGGATATCAATGATAATATTCGGATCCTGTAGAGAACAACTATCAAGCCAGATTTTGATGATACAGAAACTGCGCTTGGGAGAAATGGTAATTCCATTCACATGCTTGTTGTTCTCCTTGTCGATAAATATCGTTTCGCCACAAAGCGCATAAAATAGCGCCTTCCATACCTCAGGAACTTGCTTGTTAATAACCTTAAATGAAAAACATCCACCACTGCGATTCTTGGGGTCCTCCCACATAGGGGTGATTCCCGATCGCATCGCAAACAACATCGAATACTTAACGACATTTTCCGGAAGACTCTCATTGATTGCGATTGTTTCCTCGACTGTGCTGATCTTATTCATAATCAATTTGTAACTAGACAAGTCCCAGCTCTTGTCGTGTGGTAAATGGTAATACAAATCCCATTTACCAAGCAGTCGGCGTTGGGTTGAAACGCTCATTGTATCCCGTATACTATATCAACAAATTGTTTTTAAATGCTTATCGATTCACTGTTTTTATTTCATATCCAGTTTTGCTAATAGTAACATATTGTCCGCTATTCAATTCTAATAGTTTGATTTTTGAATCCATAAGGATTAATTTATAGTTATCGTCAAATACAAATGGTTCGGATTGATACTCTAAATACCTACGAACGAACTGCTTCGATAGAATTTCATTCCCTTCGATGTATACAGATGCGTTTAATTCGATTGGCACCTTTTCTTCCATTGCCGGGTGCGAATATTCGATACTCAGAAAATGTTTGGGTGTCTTCGTTTTCGTTAGATTTAAATCGCCGCGCTCGTCCATTATAATTCGCGTCAGATATAATCCACAGGCACTAACTGACAACTGACAATTATACTGTGGCATGTTCTCGATAATACGGTTATAGTAAATGAGCGGGTCGTCTACGCAATCAATCTTTCTTATAATCTCGTTGTAATCATTACCAGCAGCGCTGACAATCGACAGATAGTCATATGGCGGCTCTATGTAATGTGAGCAAAAATATTCGCGAACTGTATGAACGCCATTTTGAATGTAATCCATTGTCAGTCGAAATACCGGTATGTTTTCGCATAGGTAATGGAAAGCTTTCATAACGTTCATATTGAAAATTACATAGCATCTAACTATGAACATTCCAAATGTGATGAACCATTCGCTGTACATCTATAATTAATGTATATCAGTAATAATCTTTATATAAAAATGATATAATTGTTTCAATCGTTTTATATACAAATATAATAATGCGATTGATAACCGGAGAACTTATTCAAGAATGTGCAGATGTATATATTGGGAATATTGGGGATTTTTTGTATAATCCATACATAACATGTCAGCCGCACAAACATCTGGCATTGAGTGACCTTTGCGGGATGTCGTCTTACGCCAATCCGCCGATAGTCTTTTGTTATAGTTCTATTATTAAGCAACTCAGTTCTATTATACATATATTCGAGAACGCATTTACTCTTATAACTCATAATGGCGACGCAAACGTGGAGGACGTTTATTATGTTAATACCATATTAAACTCGCCTAACTTGAGAAAATGGTACGCGCAGAATGTCAATTATTTTCATAGTAAGTTGATTCCATTGCCAATCGGCATTGCGAATCGAATGTGGCCACATGGTAATATATCTATTAGGGATTCGCCGAAAATCCATGATGTTTATATGGCATTTGATTTGAATACAAACCCGAAAAAACGCAAAGAGTGCCTGGATGCGCTGGTTGATAAGGTGCCATTTTTGCCTTTCGTTTTACCAAACGAAAATATGGTGAGGTTGTCGCAATACAAGTATTGTATATGCCCAGAGGGTGATGGTCTGGACACTCATCGCTTATGGGAGGCGCTATATTTGCACGTTGTGCCGATTATGTTGAAAACTAGACACATCGATATGCTGATCAATAAATACTTGTTCCCTGCTATTTTGCTGGATAGGTGGGAGGATTTAGATATTAGCAATTTGCCTTCCTATGACAATTTTATTTTCAGCAATTATTGGCGGCTCGATATGGATGAATTACGTCGCGAATTACGCGAATGATAGCGCGCAAATTTGTATCTTTGTACTGTATAATATGACGGTCGGTCTGTTTATTTTTACACGAGATCTGCGAATACAAGATAATATAGGTTTGCGCGTGGCATGTTCTCAATGTGACCGTTTGTATACATGTTTTGTGGATCAAACGAGTCCTAGTAATAAGAATGCGACGATGTTTATGCTAGATTGTATTGATGAATTGGCGTATGATATAGATTCAGTTGGCGGAGAACTTTTCCAAATAAACATAGCGAATTTGGCGTCTCTTTCGAAGCGATTGAACGTGGATCATGTATTTTTCAATAATAATTTGGATTTGGTTACCGCATGTAAGAAGTCCGGACTTGAATATACAGCAACAAACGACTCGTACTTATATGAACCTGGTACCGTGTTGAGCGGAGGTGGCACAATATATAAGAAATTCACACCATTTTATACTCAGGTTCTCCAGAAGGACGTGGCATTGCCAGTTTATGTGAAGAAGTTCGACATGTTGGTTAAGAACTTGGGTCGCAGACATACGAGTTCCAAAGGAGGTGGGAGAACTTTAGGTATTAAAGCATTAAAAAAATCGATTATTTCACAAAAAGATTACGGAAAATACAGGGATCTGCTTACCTATGAAACGAGCAGACTTTCGGCGCATATTAATTTCGGAACCGTATCCATCCGCGAGATTTACCATGCTTTTAAAAAACAGTTCGGTATTCACAGCGAATTGATAAGGCAACTGATATGGCACGATTTCTATGCTCACGTTCTACATGGTTATCCGGAGTCATTCACTCGGAAGGGTGACATTAAATGGCCAGGTTCTCGAAAACACTTCGAAATGTGGTGTAAAGGCGAGACTGGGGTGCCAGTTGTAGATGCTTGTATGAGAGAACTTAACGAGACTGGATACATGCATAATCGAGGGCGCATGATTGTCGCAAGTTTTTTAGTGAAAACATTATTAGTGGATTGGCGTTTAGGAGAACAATATTTCGCGAAACAGCTGATAGACTATGATTTAGCAAGTAATAATGGAAACTGGCAATGGATCGCCGGAACTGGTGTGGATTCGATGCCATATTTCCGAATAATGAATCCATGGACGCAATCGAAAAAATCCGATCCAAATGCCGAATATATAAAAAAATGGATGCCTGAATTGGCGAATGTGGATCCGAGAGATTTACACGATCCGGCGCGTATGGATCCAATCGTCGATTTTAGAGAACAATCGAAAAAATATCTAGCGCTCTACTAAAAAGTATTTGTATAATATATACAATATGAAGTGGCTTGATTTCCTAGGACAGTATTACAAGGAGCAGAAGAAGGCGAACCCTGATTACAAATATAAGCAGGCTATGAAGGATGCTGTTAAGCCGTATCGCAAGCAGATATCTGGCGGTGGCACCCCTGAGGAGGATGCTGCTGCGGCTAAGAAGGCTGAGGAGGATGCTGCTGCTAAGCAGGCTGAGGAGGATGCTGCTGCTGTTTCTGCTGCGGCCGAGGAGGATGCTGTTGCTGCAGCTGAGGAGGATGCTGAGGCTAAGAAGGCTGAGGAGGAGAAGGCTGCTGTTGTTGAGGTTCCTCCTGCCGTCGAGGCAGTTAGCGGTGGAAGGAGGAAGTCGAAGAAGGTAAAGCGTTCCGCCAAGAAGCGCCGCACTTCCAAGAAGCGTTAAATAATAATTTGAATTCTATAAAAAATTATATAATTCAATCAGTCTATATATCAAGCGAAATCACATTCTTATCCGACTTATTCTTGCGCCTGGCCGATTTCTTCGGCATATTCGCTCCATTCATATCCTTGAGACTCGAAATGCTGATCATGGAATCATCGTCATTCTCAATATTCACTGTCTTCGTCTTGAGACCCGATAGGATATTGGTAATGTCCACATTCTTGGGTCCGGACATCTCCGGGCGAGTCGATCTCTGTTGCGACTCATTAACGCTAGAAGCACTATTCAAATCGACACCTTGCTCTCGGAACATGGCTCCACGTCCAGCATTCAGGTCCGGGCGAACAGGCGTCTGGGTGTATTGCATAGACGGTTTCTGGTAGGTTCTCGGATCAACTGGCGGCGGCGGAGGATTGCTCGGCCTCTGCTGATTATTCAATAGCTCACTCGCGAATGCCATCCCTGGCGCCGATTGCTTCATTGAGTCAACCGTGGCATTTGTGAACATGCGCATGAGTTCCGGTGACTGCTTGATGACGTCATTGAATCCGGGCGCGGCAGTAGAAAGTGCCTTATTACTGAAATGGACCACGCTCGCGCTGAATCCCAGTCGCAGCAGCAAGCTTAGCTCCGGGCTCATCTTTCCACCCTTATACTTCTCATGAAGCTGTTCAAAAATCTCACCATAACTATCGATATCCTCGCTGATAGACTCACCCCAACCATCGAGCGAAACGCCGAACGGATCAAACATAGAATTTCCATACTCAATCGTGTTCACCATCGTAATCAACCAGTTCTGTTGAATCTTGACGGAATCGCGCTTGCGCTTGTCCTCCAGCGCTCCCTCGTACTCATCTTCGATTTCCTCATAACTCGAATCCATAGTAAGACGCGACATGCTCTTAATAACACCCTTCTCATACCAATTCTCCAGATTCTTCAACATCGCACGCTTCTTGCGGCGCTTTTCTCTATCGGGCATTCCTGAAGACCGATTTGAATCGTCGCCGCCGGCTGGAATCTCATTTAGCTTAGAAAACCCATCCCAAGTTTTCGTATTTCCAATGCCTTCGACCGTCGCCTGACCTAGTTTTGGTTCATCTGCCTTCGATTCTGACGCCGAAGCAAGCCCAAAAAGACTAGAACCAAACCCGCCAATGCTGCGGCTATCACCGCGCGGCGTTGGTGCGGAATTGGCTGATGATAATTCATTTAACTCATCTTCTAATTTATCCAATTCACCTAAATCAATACGGGTGGAAGCCGAACTACTCTTATTTTTTTCATTCATAAGGAGTTCGATGCCAGAACCAAAATTGGAACTGCTTCCACCAAGATTTATAGAAACAGGATCTAGTTCGGATAGCTCAATCACCTCCATTTTATTATTATATTACAAAAATTATGTTTAAGTTCTACGCGTTTAAAATAATATATTGGAGCGTTTCATAAGTAGCGTTTAAAATAATATATTGGAGCGTTTCATAAGTAGCGTTTAAAATAACATATATAAGCGTTTAATAAGTAGCGTTCAAATTAATATATTGTTACGTTTCATATACCAAACCCCCTGTAGGAAGCAATCTGCTAGATCATCCTTCTTCTTTGTGTCCAGAACGTGCTTCCACTCGGCAAATTTCTCCATATCCAATAATTTTGCACAATGGAATACTGCGTCCTTCTTATGTTTTGCGTATTCGGAACCAGCTTCACTATTCTGCGTCTCAAATCCTTTCAATTTACCGGCTGATGATAAAAATTCGATCTTCATGGAACCGTGCGTCATAATGAAATACTGCGCGATCATACCCTGAATGGTTTTCATTCTCGTAGCGATTGGTGATATTTGGTTCTCTATTACCACGTGAGTTGCCGTGCTGAAATGTTCAATTTTAGCAAACTCAGTCTTCATGTTTCGTCCAATACTGACCAGGTCTAATTCCCCAGCGCCCATCTTCCTGGAATCTATTTTGTTTAACATCTGCGCAGTAACCTTTTCTAAAATAACCGGTTTCAAATCCGAAGGTAAGACAGATGTAACATTATTATCGACTGCGTATTGTCGCAAATCGCCAATCTTCATGCTCTTGAGAGAACGCGGCATTATGAACCCGCATGTTTTTGAATGAACCTGACAGAACAGTTGCTCACCCTTTGCGTATTTTGCCTTTTTATTACAAGGAATTCCCTTTTTATTAGAACATGAGCAAACTCCAGCGGGGGCTTCGGCATTCATAAGATTAACTACATTCCAGTCCAATATAGCATTCGACGCATCGAAAACGCAATATGCTAAATTCTTGATACCAACGTCAATACTAATCAACTTCATAAATATAGAATTATAACAGTTTACTCTATATTTATTTTAACGTTTTACTATATTCCTTTGTCGTGTAGCTACGTATCACGTCGGCCTTTGCCGTCATGTATTTCCTATAGTCGCTATTTGTCTTGATAGCGTTCGTCTTGACTAACTTAGTATTATCAGCATCAAGTGGCTGCGCGGGTTTGCCATCATACGGAGTCATATTTTATATATATCCACATTATTTTTTAGATAGCATCTTTACTAACTCGACTTTGTTCAACTTACTGGCATCGCTACACAACCCTTTAGATATAGCTAGGGTTCTCAACTCACCAACGGGCATCTTCTTGAAAACCTCACTATTGTTATCTGGGACCGCAATGACAGGAGCTTCAACTGGCTCAGAAGAGCTAACCTTTAGAACCTTTATTTTATCGGCGTCGCGCTCATTGAGCTCTACCATGACTTGCTCGGGTTCGGGCTCAGTATCTGATTCAGATGAAGGTTCTTGAATGTTATCCATCGACGACAATTCGCCGAGCTCTATAACCTTTACTTTATCCTCATATTCTTCCTCATTGTCATCAGACTCATCGGACTCATCAGACTCATTGTCATCAGACTCATCGGACTCATCGTCATCTTCCTCCTCCTCATCATAATCACGTTCGTATTCTACAGGATTACGCAATACGGCGCCTACTTGATTAGGCACAACCAATCGACTCTTAATCGACGTTAATTCTTTCGCTAGATTCTGAACGATGTCAAACATTGTATCACTTTTCTGTTCAATCGTAGTAATTCGCTGTTTGAAATGATACACCAACAATACGATCAATATAAATACAATCCCTAAACTAAGGAAAAAAAACGACTCAATCATTCCAAAAGCGCTCATAGTTTTACTATAGAGGAATATTTAAATGGTACACTTCCAAACGAATAATAATAAATATATAATAAATATATAAATGGAGAATCCGCAAATTCAATACCAGCAAGTTCCTCAGTCAGAATCTTTTAGCAATAAAAACCTCATCATTTTAATGTTAGTGGTATTGCTAGCGTTTTCATTTGTTGGAATCAATATACTTGACATTGCGAGTAATATTATAAAAGCAATTATAGCCATATTCGGACCGCTAGTCAAGCATTTCCTATCCGCAATCGGCTATACGACAGGAACGGTTATCAATAAAACCGCGGATGTAGTTTCGGACACAGCGAAAGCCGGTATTGATATTGCCGAAGGAACCGTTCAAGATGTTGGAAATCTAATGATAAAAGCCAGTTCCGGAGGCGTAGATGCCGACGCGAAGAAAAATTTGAACGACGTTATCAATAATTCGAAACACTCGAAGACTGATCCGGACCCCGATTCAACTGAGAATCCTATTCAGAAACCGATCGCCAGCGGAAAGGGAGGATGGTGTTTAGTCGGCGAATATAAAAACAAGAGAGGATGTGTTGAAGTGTCGGATTCGGGTAAGTGCATGTCAGAACTTGTATTCCCTACGCAAAAGATGTGCTTAAATCCGGCGCAAGGAGCATAAAGATTATCAATTATTACTATTATAGTAATAATGGATAGACAAATACCATCATATGCGTTTTTAAACATCGGACAAAGATTACTAGAAAATAAAACGTCAGCGGTCGCAACAGGAGAACCAATACATGTAAATGTCATATGTGACGACAGTGATTCTGTATCAATATATGACATACTACGCGAATGGGCGAGTCTATTGGTCGAATACTTTGGCGAATACATATAGATTAGCTCACAGTTACCGTCATTTTTCCTGGGTTAATTGGTGGTACTAGCGGCCCGCCACTACCCAATCGAATTGAGCAGTTGATTGGTGACAAATTACTCGATATGTTCGCAAACATGCCCGAAGTTGGTGAAATATTGATGGATTGTTGAATCAGCGCAGTAGATGCCGACATTCGAAATTCATACACAAACCCTTTCTGAGTCGATAATGTAAATGTAGTCGTTAAACTGCCTACGTAGGTCGCTCCGCTGAAAATAGTATTAGACGTATTGGATGTAACGCGAACGATTTTATTCGAGAAACTCGCGCTAGTTATGCTAGTTCCTGGAACTAAACTTCCATTGTAATATACCCCAAATGTAACAACGGGAATACTATAACTAGCGTCATAAATATCGGAACCTGAAATACTAGCAGAAACGTAAAGACCAATTGGTATAGTAACTGTAAATGTTGACAATGACTCTATCGGGTTATTTATCAAGAGACTTGCGACCTTCACCGTTTGCCCATTTGTAACTAATATATTATTATCGGCGTATAGATCAAATTGCGAATTATCATCAGGATTCAAGTTTGCGTAATTGTCTGCGGTGGAAGCGTAGTTATAAAGCGGAACCGATTCATTATATTGGAGCGTAGTTAAAGGTCCAGGAACATTGGACGACGATGACGGTGTAGGTAGATATAAATCGAGCGGACATATGTTATTGTTACCAGCGATGGTAAATAATTTTGCGTATTTACCCTTTTTCGATAGATTATCGGTATGAGATGCAGTCTTTTTATATTGGAGAACTTCCGCCTTTCTACGCATATCGAGTTGTTCTTTTGTATAACCACTTTCGTAAGGATTCGTATATAGCATACCTTCATATCGATTCGCTGGTTTCTTAAGAAGCGCAAGCTGCCTTCGTTGTTCGAGTATAGTACATATATTATTACTCATATCTACTATAATGTTTTATTATATTATCAAAACCATTTATTCGATAAATAATCCGAAGATGTATCCAAAACGTCAGGAACTGGATTCATATTGGGACCTGACATGGTAATATTCATAATCTGTAATACATTGATCGCCTTGTCGAAATATCGCAAATCGGATATTTTTCCTACAAACCCGCCATTGTGGCAAATCCAAACGTCGCCATAATTCTGCTTAGGCACATTCGGGAAAGATACGCGTTTCTTAAGTATTCCATTTGCGTAGATATCCATAACCTGATTCTCCAATCGAATCGCCATATGAATCCATTTCTTGAATGGAATGTCAGGGATCATTATCGGTTCGGGATCTTTGCCGGTCACGTCATCCATCTTGATTGCCATCGTGCAAGTTGAAGCGCGGGTATCTTTTTTGTCAGAAGCTGGCGCTGTTCCAATCTTATCTTGAATCAAATAAACGCCTGGAGCATTATTACCGGTAGTCGCATATCCATTTGCGGGCGGAGCAACGCCCTTGCTGAAAACGTGTTTGGGGTCATTTTCGGTGATATCATCCACCTTAAGCCAAACGGACCAGGTATATTCCATGCCAGAAGCTTGATTATTCGACCTAAAAATGGGAATTGAATCCGCGCTCTTTGGGTCTTGTGGTATTCTCTTTTGTTCGCTTCCGCTCTTTATTCCCTTAATAAGATAGGGGCTCTTAGAAGGTTGAAAGAAATAGCCGAGTAAATATATCCCTAAATTCATAAGAATTAAAAATACAATAAGGACTAGAACCATGAACACAAATTTGGCAATCAGTGTATTGGTCTGTAAAAATTCATTGCTCGAGCCAACTAAATCCTTCGAAGCAAAATCCTGAACCGAATTGCTGATTGTGCTTCGGACATCACTAAGTGAGCCGGTTACATTTCCAATCGAATTTGTGATTCCTTCTTGTATTTGTGGAAGTTGCTGTGCTATTGGAACATTCAAATTCATCTTATATAATAGCATAGGATAAATTTATTAGAACAAACTGATAGAGGATGAAACGGCATTGTCCTTTAATATGGACAAATTTACGTTGTAATTTCCAAGCGAGCTCGAAAGGTCCGAACCGGGATTGCCCTTTGCATACATATTCCATACATCCTGTGGCCCAACTGTCTTTGGTGTGCGCTTGAATTGAGCAATCCATGTATCGTGCCCATTTCCATATTTGATATCACTATCACCTGAGACAAACACATCCGAAAGCTTGACCGATTTAACCAATTTGCCATCTAGATAATAATCAACAATATTCGTAGCATCTACGACGACTGTAATAAACACCCACTTTTGAATAGGGAAATCATTGGTAATATCGATTATCTTGTTCGGTTCAGTCGAGTCATTTACGGTTCCATTTACATTAGTTATATCAGGGCCAGTTGGCTTAATCTTACACTTCAACTTCGAAGTTGCCTTGTCTAAATACAGAACGATATCACCTTCGCGTCCGAATATCATCTTGTAGTTAGAACTACTGGTCCATGTATTGACATAGACCCAAATGCTGTATGTGCGAGAAGATGACCCGGCATTATCCAGTTTGCTCGCGAGGGTAGGCGGAGGAGCGGAGGTTAATAAATTAACCTTATCAACCATAGTAGTCGAACCGGAGAAGAAACTGCTGTATAGCGACATTAATATAATTACTACCAAAAGGACACCAAGAACTACAACTAAAGGATTCATATTTGTATACTATATAAAATACTAGAGATTATTTATCGGTGGATTACGACCATTTAATAGATTGAATGCCGAAGTTATCTCGCGAATCGTCAATGGCTCGTCATAAAATGTTACGTTACAAATAGCGCCATATACTCCCGAATCATCGCCGATTATAAACTGGTCTGATGATTCAGAATATGCAGGTATCTCTTTCGGGTTGAATGACCTCTCTAAATTTCCATCAACGAATAAATCTACTGCGCCGCCGTTGTAATTAAATACGAAATTGTGCCATTTTTGACTGGACAGTTGAATCTCTGATTCAGACCCGTTGGCAAATGTAATAAGATACGTGTCTTTCCGATTCTTACTATAATCATTCTCTGCACCCTTGAACTGAATTCTTGGTTTCCAACTGTTTTCATATCCATACGAGAAAATATTAACATTTCTATCGGATAAGTGGGTTCGCTGATTAACAAACGTCCATAGGGATATCGCATAGCGACGGTCACCCTTCATTTGCGCGAGTAAATTATCCGTTTTTTTCTCTACGTTTTTAAACGTATATTTTGAATCAATGAATAACGTTTCATTCACGATTGGTATTCCGCCTAAATTCATCGAAATCTTTGGTATATAAGAAATCGCAACGAATAGCGAAATAAGGATCATTTCAATAGCAAATAATATATATACGACAGGCGGAGTCAAATTATATTCATTCTTTATGTATTCTACAAAATCATTAATCATACAAGGAATGAAAAATATGAGGTTGATAATAAACCCAAATATACTAGAATCATTTTCAATAGCACGCGCAACGCCTCTATACAAGATAGCCAACCCAAATAAAACTCCCATAATACCAATTGGATAGGTTGCGTATTTATACGCCTGTAGTCGAACGTCAGACCCGGAATTATTGAATTGGTAAATAATAGAGAAAAATATAGCAAATGCAGATATGCTCGCAAAGATGGTTGCTGGTTTATATGTATCCTTTATTGAATATAAAATAGACGATGTCATTGCCATCATCGCCATAAATACGAAAAAATAAATTTGTACATCATCCATTTTATCGGAATGAATTACGGATTGAATGACAATTATCAACAATATGTTAAATACGAATAATTGTGCTGGACCAAATTGCGCGAGTGCCGGAGGCATAGTTATAATAGATAGACATTATAATTATAGATTTTCAATCGCGGTTTTCTTGCCGTGACAGTCTCGGCATAGCGCAATCAAATTATCTACGTGATTACTGCCGCCATGTTCTAAACGAACTGTATGATCAACCTCAAACCATGCCGGTAATTGTTTATTACAATCTCCACAATGCCAATTCTGACGAGCTGCCACGAACTTCTTTTTGGTCTCACTTACGGATCGCTTTGTAGATTTTCCACCGGAGTTGAGAATCCGCGATTCATATTGAGGATGAGGTTGATACCCACGAGAACCTGCCCCGGCACCCGCAAAATCCTGTTTTGATGTAAAATCCAATATGGGCGATATAATGCTGGCTGCGTTTTTGTCAACGGGCAAATATTTCATATATTCGTTTGACGCAACCAACATACTCTGCGCCTGAACTGGATTTTTACGCATGAGCCAACACAACATATATCCGAACAGTGCTACGCCTGCCATCTGATAATATTTTTTCCATGAAAGAACTGTGTTCAGATACTTACCATCTGTATATATATTAGCCATAACAAATACGGTTATTAACAATATTACAAACTCGAACCGCATCCTATATAATTATGAGTATAAATAAATCAAGATGATACATAGAAGTATTATAGTGGCATATAGATAATATTTTGGTATGCCAAGTGTATTGCTGAGCACAAATGGTCGCGGCTTATAGTTTGCGAAATACGCATCAATCGACTCGAGGAGAGACATCTCGTCCTTGCCTAAAATGACATTCATTTTATTATGGATGAAATGAACCCATCGAACAAACGATTCGCGGCTACCTAAATATGGGCTAACTGGATACTTATCTAACAAATTACTAAATCTATCCCCTATATCCGAAACTGGTATGAATAGTGGCATGTTCTGTATCGTGTCATAATACTTGCGCTTCGTCACTTCGTTTGGAGTTGTTGGATAGGAATGCGCAATTGTATGTAAGAAAAACCAATAATGAGGTCCCCAAACAGTTGGGTCGAAATTCATTATAAACTATATAGAACTGTGCGATTATATATAACAGAAAAAAGCATGAATCGTATTATAAACTGTAATAATTGTGGAAAAACCGGACATTTATTTCATCAATGTAAAACGCCGATTACTAGCATTGGGATGATCGCATTTCGTTATAATAAAGACAACCGTTTGGAGTATCTACTAATACGCAGACGAGAAACTTTGGGGTATATCGATTTTATTAGAGGGAAATATCAGATACAAAACAAAAGTTACATAGCAAATATGATACGTCAGATGACGTCTGATGAAAAGTCTAGATTGATAAATAATGATTTTTCTACTCTATGGTCTGAATTATGGGGAGATGGACACGTAAACAATAAATATAAAACGGAGGAGATGATATCACGCGATAAATTCGAACAGCTTAAGATTGGAATAGTAACCAAAAGCGAGTTTTTCTCTATAAAATCAATTATAGATGAAATTAATACCAATGAAGCTTGGGTAGAACCGGAATGGGGATTTCCAAAGGGAAGGCGTAACAACCAAGAGAAGGATTTCGATTGCGCTGTCCGCGAATTCTGTGAAGAGTCGGGTTATTCTTGCGATATGCTGAAACATATACAGAATGTGGCTCCATTCGAAGAGACGTTTACTGGTTCGAACTACACATCATACAAACATAAGTATTTTCTTACATATATGAATTTTGAAGATACGGTAAATGTCGATAATTACCAAAGGTCAGAGGTAAGCAAAATGGAATGGGTTCCTATCGAGCGATGTTTGGAAATGATAAGACCCTATAATTTAGAAAAAATCCGCATTATTACGAATGTAGATAAGTGTCTTAAAAAATATAAAATATACCAATTGTAAATATATAATTGTATACTATAGATGCCGGGTACCAGTACCAAAATAAGGATAGACACGATTAACGAATTAAAACGACTGGAAGACCCTGCTATTCGGTATATGCCGAAAAGCATGAGAGCACAAATATCAGACGAGGACTTCGCTCAAAAATATCAGAATCAATCTATCGATGGTATTCCAGTTACCGTCGAAGTTCTGAGTGACGTAGAATGGAAGAAGTTTTTGAAAAAACTCGATAAAGAAGGCGAACCAAAGACGAAAAAACGCAACACTAAAAAAGCACCAATTGACAGCGAAGGTGAGGAGGGGGCGCCAGTATATTCTGATCAATTTAAAAGATATAGTCAGTTACATTGGAGAGATCCTGACGCAAACCCTCCGGCCCGTCTCAAAAACGTAAATGCGATTCCAATGGAAATTCGAAAGAAGCATGGAAAAATTATTAAAGTTGATTTTTACGAATATTTAAAATGGAAGGGTATTTATGAGAGTGACTATGTAGAAGAAGCCAAGCGACAGGGAGATGGGCCGATAACAGTTCTAGGAATAAGTAATGATGAAATCAAATCTTCTCCTGAAAAATCTACGGAAACCCAAAAATCGTATAAACGTGAGCCAAAGATTAAACTGAAAATAAAAATAACTGGCACGCGTCCGGATGAAGAACCGGAACTAAATAAACCCGATGACGAACCCGAACAATGGGGAGGATATGATTTTTTGTATCCTGAATTAGATGATCCAAACTTCAACATTAAAATAGCCAAGCGCAAAGAGTTTCATGATACCCAATATGACGGGAATAACAAATATGATATCGAAACGCGCGCAAATGAATTATGTAAAGCCGATTTTGAATTGAGCCCTCATCAACAATTTGTAAAAAACTTCCTATCTACGAGAACGCCGTATAATAGCCTGCTTCTGTATCATGGTTTGGGAACCGGGAAAACCTGCTCGGCTATAGGAGTCGCAGAAGAAATGCGCGAATATATGAAGCAGATCGGGCAACGGAAACCAATTATGATAATCGCCATGCCAAACGTTCAGGACAACTTCCGCTTACAGTTATTCGACCCCAGAAAATTAGAATTCAATAATGGAATATGGACAATCGAATCATGTATCGGCAATAGTCTGCTGCGCGAAATCAATCCAACTGGAGTGAAAGGTAAGGAAGACGACCGTGCGAACATTATAGAACAAATCAATAATATTATTAACCAATATTACGTATTTATGGGATACACTTCGTTCGCCAACTATATGAGCTCCGTTATTGAGGCCAAGGGTGCTTCGGAAGAAAAAATAAATCGCGATATCAAAAATGTGTTTGATAATCGACTCGTTATCATCGACGAAGCTCATAATATTCGAATAACCAACGAGAACAAAAACCGAAAAGCCGCCGAATTGCTTATGGAAGTTGCGAAGCGCGCAAATAGTATGAGATTGCTATTGTTGTCTGCCACGCCAGTTTACAATGCGCCGGAGGAAATCATATGGATGGCAAACCTAATGAACCAGAACGATAAACGCAATCGTATCGAAATAACTGATGTATTCAAAGGCGACGGAAGTTTCAAAGACGGCGGGCGAGAATTACTGAAGCGGAAGCTGACTGGATATGTATCCTACGTCAGAGGCGAGAACCCATACACATTTCCTTATAGAATATACCCGGAAACGCGCCCTATATCCGAATATCCGACGAAGCAAATGAATGGGAAGATGATTGAGCCGTCAGATCACAAGATACCTATATTTATAAATAAGATAGGCGAATATCAGGAGAAGGGATATCGAGTCGTTATTGAAGACTTGAAAAATCAAGCTTCTGAACAGTTCGAGGATATGGATACATTCAAATATACGCTATTGATGGCGCCCATTGAATCGCTGAACATCGTATATCCGTATGATGAATCTGACGACCCGTCTGATATTGCGCAAACGATAACAGGTAAATCCGGACTGTCTCGCGTCATGTCATACAAAGAGACATCTAGTGCCAGATTTAACTTCCAGTATAAAAATCCCAGTCTTCGCATTTTCAGCAAAGATGAATTGCCGAAATATAGCTCGAAAATGGCGAAGATATGTGACATTATTCGCGAGTCTAAAAAGGGAATTATATTGATATACTCTCAATACATTGACGGCGGGTCCGTTCCGATGGCGCTTGCTCTCGAGGAAATGGGGTTCTCGCGGTTTGGTAGCGAGAAGCAAACCAAATCGCTCTTTGCCAAGCCTCCAACCGAGCCATTGATATTAAATACGGGCGGTGTAGCACGATATGTCATGATAACCGGCGACAAACTGTTCTCGCCTAACAATGACGAAGATATTAAAGCATTGAATAGCATAGAAAACGCGGAAGGGAATAAAATTAAGGTGGTTCTCATTTCGAAGGCGGCGGGCGAAGGCATTGATTTCAAGAATATACGCCAGGTCCATATATTGGAACCATGGTATAATATGAATCGTATAGAACAGATCATAGGACGCGGAGTCCGAAACAAGAGTCACTGCGCTTTACCATTTAAAGAGAGAACTGTCGAGATCTTCCTACACGCAACGTCGCTAAGTGATTCAACGGAAGAGTCGGCGGACATGTATATGTATCGGTTGGCGGAAAAGAAGGCGGGTGAAATCGGTCAAGTGACGCGTCTGCTCAAGGAAACGGCAGTGGATTGTATTTTGAATATAGGTCAAACGAAGTTCTCTGTTGCAGATATAGATACCGAATTGGAACTCAAATTATCGAATGGAGAAACAATAAAACATAAAATTGGCGACGAATCATTCACCGATATTTGCGATTATATGGAATGTGATATGAAATGTTCTCCGAGGGCAAAGATAACTGAGTCTGAAACAACAAAGGTTACATATGACGAACAATACGTAGGGATGAACAATGAAGCAATTGTTAAACGAATACGCGAAATTTTCAGTGACCCGCCGAAAGGAAGGCATTTTTTCAAGCGCGGTGAATTATTGGCCATATTGACGCAATACCCGGAATCTCAAATATTCTATGCGCTGACATTTTTAATAGATAACAAGAATGAACACATTACTGATAAATATGGGCGCGTTGGAAATCTCGTAAATCATGGCGAATATTATATGTTCCAGCCAATTGAAATTACGGACGACGCTGCGTCTATCTACGAGAGAACTCGACCGATTGATGTTAATTTGGAATCAATTATAGTTAAACTGCCGAATATGAAAAAGAACGTAGATGATAACTATGAGACTCTGATTGAAAATATTAAAAGCAATTACGATGCGGCGTTCAAAAAGACAAGACAACTTAACAATAAGGATTGGTATAATAACGTTAATTTGATTAAGGATTATGTGATACAAAATTACATTTCGGATGAAGATGTGTTGAAAAAATACGTAATATATCACATGTTAGATGGTTTAGGGCTAGCGGATACACTTACAATAATAAACAAGATATTCCAACCTGAACAGACCGGGAAAGACGAAATTGTTCCATTCATTCGAAAATATTATAGAGACAAAACAGTAACAAGCGACAAAAAGAGCGGTTACAAAGGATTTGTTCTATGTAAGGAAGACAAGCCCTTTCAGTTATATGTTCAAAAAGAATCCGGTGTTCTGGAAGAAGTAAGCCTAAGTGACAAGCTAGACTTCATGGAATCAAGCGATTATCGAGATAAATTTATTATAAGTAAATCAAATCGGCAATTGTTGAAAGATAACCGAATTGTTGGATTTATGTCATGGGCGCCCAAAGAAAGAGAGTCTGTATTTAAGATGAGAGATTTAACGACTACCGTCAATACTAAGGGCGCTAGAGTTGGGCAAGCCGACGTTGGTGATATTATCAGTGCGATCAATATCATATTAGGAAAAGATACATATACAGAGGAGAACGTAAAGCAAGCGGACTCTATAGGAGAGGGTAAATTGAGACTGGTTGTATTTGTCGAATTATTACTGAGACATAAGGCATCACAATCTCAAAACAAGCTGTGGTTCTTAAACAGCGAGCAAATGGACATAAACTCGATTCAAAAGATAGGAAAGAAAGAGAAAAAATAAGAAGATAAAATTGAATTGATATATAGCGTATTATATATACCAATAAAAATGGCTGAAAACGGCATCTACGCGAAATCGATCCTGTCGAAGAAGATCAGTCTCTTGATCACAGAGATTGGTGAGAATATAAAGGAGAATTTGGAATCGAAAATAACATCGTCCGTTGAAGGGAAATGTATCGCCGAAGGATTCATTAAGCCGGGCTCTGTGCGCCTGGTAAGCCACTCTTCGGGCAACATAAATGCCGAGTATATAGATTTTCAAACCCTATTTGAGTGCTTGATTTGTCATCCGGTGGAAGGAATGACAATCGAGTGTTTGAGTAAAACGATTACAAAGGCTGGAGTTCACGCACAGGTAATCGACTCCGACGGAACAGTGCCGCTTACTATATTTATTGCGAGAGATCATCATAATACGAATCGTAATTTCAATAGTATCAAGGAGAACTCGAATGTAACTGTAAAAGTAATTGGTGTGCGATATGAATTAAACGACCCGTATATCTGTGTTCTCGGAAAGCTAGTTGATGCGGTCAAGCCCAAACTGAAAATAGGCGAGCAGGCTGAGGTGGAAGTGGAAGTGGAAGTGGATAGTGACAGCGACAGTGATTAACAATTTGGCACAAACGTATATAGAATCTTTTTTATATACGTGTATAATGAACATGAACTCTGAAAATTTAGAGGAGATGAAACGGAATATAGAATCAATGTCCAAAGTGCATCAGATTGAAATCTTGCGCATTTTGAAAAGCGTTCCGAATGTGAAGCTAAATGAGAACAAAAGTGGTGTTTATGTGAATTTGACGTTTCTACCAAAGGAGTCGATTGATGAATTGACGGCGTATGTGAAATATACCCTAGACCAGGAGAAAACACTGAATTCTATTGAGAATCAGAAGAGCGAATTCAAAAATGCGTTTTTCAGTGATTCGTCAAATGAATAATATAATATAGAATACAATACATGCCATTCAATATTATAGCCGCTATGTCTAATAAAGACCGTGGGATTGGTTGTAATGGCAAGCTCCCATGGAATATTAAAGAAGATATGGAATATTTTAGTCAAATTACTCGAACTACTATAAATCCGGAATTGAGGAACGCAATTATTATGGGAAGAAAAACGTTTGATAGTATAGGTCGTCGTCCGCTGCGCGGTAGATTGAACATATGCATTTCTACAACTGGAGAACCTGGAATAAATAACACGGTTTTTTTCTGTAAATCACTAGACGAAGCAATTCGATTGGCGTCTGAACATGATTCTATTGAAAACATTTTTATTATTGGAGGCGAGTCGATTTACAAACAGGCTATAGAGCATCCATTGTGTAACAAACTCTTTGTGAATGAGGTTAAATGTGACGATGATATTAAGTGTGATACGTTTTTTCCGGATATTAATTTGGAAGTATATGAATTAAAAAAAGACTTCGATGTGTGTTCAACCGTTCGTGCCATGGTATATGAACGCAAGCAAATATAAATATCAAACTGGGTTAAAGATAACTCGTCTATATAATAAAGATGACTCTTTATCAACAAATCTTCGAACGACAGACATTTGACACGCCTGAAAAAATAGGCGTGTTAAGTAAATTTATATATAAACTAGCACCAATTAAGGAACCAGCACCCGTGCTCATTCAGGAGCCAGTGCCCGTGCCAGTGCCAGAGCCAGAGCCTATTCGCGAACTTGCGCCTGTTCGTGAGCTGGCGCCCGTAAAACAGGAAACCAAAGTAAAAACTCAGTTTTTCACTGACAAGGCAGATAGTCTATTTTGGTGTCTCTATATATCAAAGTATGGGCATTCCGAATATGAATCAATTGGACACGGCTATAGTAATATCGAAATAGCCGAAAAACAAAAAATAATCGAATATGTAAGAAAAAATTCTGGCATAACAAAGACGAAGGTAATGGCACAAGAAATCATGTCCGATCTAATGACGAACAAGAGAACTACATTGTCAGTATTGCCAGCATTCGCGGCATTCTACAACAAGAGAATAATTATCACGAAACAGGACAAATTTTACATTGACATGCGAACGAACAATGAATTTGATACGCTTTATCTGGTTAAAAATGAAAGAGGCAATTATGGTATCGATTATACGATACCAAACCTAGCGAAGCAAATACAATTGAATAGTTACGATAAACCTCTAAACGCCATATCCACCTATAAGATTGGCGACCTGAATGAACTGGCATTGCGCGTCGGGATTGATACTATAAAGAAGCGCAATAAATCAGAGCTATATCAGGAAATAACGCTAAAATGCTTATGGTAATTGTAAAATTGATTGGTTAAAATAATATATGATTTTACTATATATTACTTCAAAATGGATAAAACCGCAAAGGATAAACTCGAAATATTGATAGAAAATTATTTAGCGAGTAATCCGATGGCGCGCACAGACGGCAAGACGAACGAAGTAGAAATCCGTTTTGGTTCCGCCAATCACAAAAATCAGATAAAGCCGCTAACCAAGATTGATTATGACAATGTAGTCAAACAGTTATATCGCGCCGGATTCAAAGTCGAGAACCCTGACGGTTATCAGAGCCTACGGATTTTCCACGAATACACGGACCGAACCTCAGGAAAGAAGATGATGTCCAATATTCGAACTGAGATTACCGGTGTAGACTTGATTCGCGAGTATTGTAATAGCAACAGTCTGAAGACTATCTTGGAATTGCCGGCATCGACATATGACAAGCTTAAATTCACGCAGAAGACTCGACCCAAAGGCAATGATGGACAATTTATCCACCCGGCCGATTTCGAAGACTTCAATCTACGCGTTGCGTTCCAGCTAGAGCAGCTATACACTGCACGCGCCGGAATTATTCGTGGAGTTATAGACCAGTGGGCGGAACTACCGAAAACGTTTCGTCATATGAATCGTGTCCGCTTCTATCACGACGATTTGCCGTTCTTTGCTGATTTAAGTATTGTTCAGAAGTCCAAGACTACTGGAGGCGGCGGCGTTCCAATGAAGTTCTTTACGGTTCAGGACGCCGGCGTGTTCTCGGGCGGTGAATCATACGAGATCGAGATGGAAGTCGACAATGAAAAAGTAGGGCCAGGCACAAAATACAATACGGCAAACTCAATTATAGTGGCGCTGCGCAAAGCGATCCGGATTGTTATGAGTGGAATTCAAGGAACCAATTATCCTATTTCATACTCGGTTCAGAAGCAGATACAGACCGAATATATGCGACTTCTTCATGGGCAAGCATACCAACCTGGTAGAATCACATCGCGTGATTTCTGTGGTCCGTCCTCGCTTACGCTACAAATGACCGATATCATGGCATCAAACCCATCGAATGTGCTTACGAATTACACGGTAACTGACAAGGCGGACGGGGACCGCAAACTTATGTTTGTAAGTGGAGACGGTAAGGTATATTTAATTGATATGAATATGGTGGTTACATTCACCGGCGCCTCCACAACGAATCCCAGATTATTCGAGAGTCTTATTGACGGAGAACATATTCGGATGAACAAGCTAGGCAAAGCCATCAACCTATATGCGGCATTTGATGTATATTATATAAATAAAAAGAGCACTCGCGAACTCGCATTCTGTGAAACAGAAACGATTGAACCGAGGCCCAAGTATAGATTGGAATTGCTTAAACAGTATATCGAACTATTGAAGCCAGTGCTTATTTCTAGCGAATGCGAATTCAAAATCAAATGTAAATCGTTTGGGGGGATAGACAATATTTTCAAGGGATGCTCACAGATATTATCTGATATTGAGGACGGTATTTATGAATACCACACGGACGGAATCATATTTACGCCAGCAAACGCCGCCGTTGGTAGCGATTTACCTGTTCCAGGTAAGCCTGGCCCACTAACAAAAAGCACTTGGTCTAGGTCGTTCAAATGGAAGCCGGTAGAGATGAATACTATCGATTTCCTAGTATCCACTAAAAAAACGTCTGCTGGCAAGGATGAGATACACAATATCTTCCAGGACGGCAAGAACCTACAAGGAACGCGCAGCCTAATTCAATATAAGACTCTGATATTGCGTTGCGGATACGACGAAAGCAAACATGGGTATCTCAATCCATTCGAAGATATCATTAATAACAAGATTCCAAATGCGGGAAACCTCGAAATTGAGGATGGTTATAAACCAGTGCCCTTTCGACCGACGAATCCTTACGACGCAAATGCGTGTTTCGCAAACGTAGTATTGAAAGAGGACGGCAGCAAGAATCTGTCATTGTTTACGAGCGAAGGTGAGTATTTCGACGAAGACATGATTGTCGAGTTCAGTTATGATGTTACCAAACCGGCTGGGTGGAAATGGGTTCCTCTGAGAGTCCGTTACGATAAAACGGCGGATTTGAGAAACGGTTCTAAAAATTATGGTAACGCTTACCATGTTGCGAATAGCAATTGGCAGACCATACACCAACCTATCACCAAAGAAATGATTAGCAAGGGAATTAACATTCCCGAATACGTAGAAGAGTGTGGCGAAGAGGAGAATGACGGCACGGCGAACACCGGCATGTATTACAATAGAACCGGCGACGAGACGAAACGAACCAAGTCGCTGCGCGATTTCCACAATCTGTATGTGAAAAATAAGCTAATCGCAGGAGCGTCAAACCGCGGCGATACGCTGATAGATTATGCCGTTGGAAAAGCGGGTGATCTGCCGAAATGGATACACTCGAACCTGTCGTTTGTGTATGGAATAGACATTTCGAAGGACAATATTCAAAATCGCATCGACGGCGCGTGTGCTCGATATTTGAATTATAGGAAGACGCACAAAGACATATTATATGCCGTTTTCATAAACGGAAACAGTGGAAATAATATCCGTAATGGCGATGCGTTCTATACAGAAAAAGAAAAGGAGATTTCGAAAGCCATATTTGGCAGCGGACCGAAAGATGCCAGTCTTCTCGGAGAAGGAATTTACAAGCATTATGGAGTTGCTCATGATGGATTCAATGTCAGTTCCTGCCAATTTGCGATGCACTATTTCTTTGAAACGCCATCGACCCTTCATAAATTTCTCCGCAACCTAACGGACTGTACCAAACTAAACGGATATTTCATTGGAACTTGTTTCGACGGCAAGACGGTATTCAAAATGCTTAGCGACCGCAATGAAATCATTATCAATAACGAGGATGGGCGCAAGATGTTTGAACTCACAAAGGAATACAGTCAGACAGGCTTCCCGGACGATGCTACGTCCATAGGTTATCCGATAAATGTATATCAAGAGACAATCGGAAAGACGTTCCGCGAATACCTGGTAAATTTCGATTATTTTGTGAGAATCATGGAGGACTATGGGTTTGTTCTATTACAAAGGGATATTGCGAAGACTAAGGGACTTCCGAGTGGAAGTGGCATGTTCGATGAATTGTTCAAGCAAATGGAACTCGAAACCAAACAGAACCCTAAGTTATCGGCAAATTATCGCAATGCTAGTCAGATGACATCCGACGAGAAACAGATATCGTTTATGAATCGGTATTTCGCATTTCAGAAAGTTCGACACGTGAATTCGGCAAAATTAATGCCACTCCTCGATGTTGAACCGAACATGGAAAAAGAACCTGCTAATGAAAATGCGCCCGGACCGGCCCCAGAAAAGGTTATCATAAAACGAAAGAAGGTGAAAGGAGGAAAGATTATCATTAACTGAATAAAAACAACATAAATCGAACCCGATAATATATGTATCCGATGTTATATATATTATTACCAACACTTCATATATCAATATTAAAACACGTAGATTGTCAAACTGGCGAAAAGATTCCTGAACCGGTGATATCCCAGTCACTCGCGCACTATTTATACGAAATTAAAGGGAAGATTACTGGGTATGGTCGCGAGTGGGATACATACAAGAAATACACAAATCCATATGAATATATAAATAGCGTAGTTCCCAATCGTTCCAAATGCGTATCGAAATACAAGCCCCTGTCCCGTTCCTATTTTAAAATGATCGAAATAATGGCCTCGTTTGATTTTTGCGATTTTAAAAAAATAAACAGCTTCCATATAGCCGAGGGACCGGGTGGATTTATAGAAGCGCTTGCGAATAATAGGCGAAATCTGGGAGATACATACACTGGCATGACGCTGCTAGATGACGCCGAAGATACGAATATCCCCGCCTGGAAGAAGAGCGAATATTTTTTACGAACGAATCCGAATGTTCATATTGAAAATGGCGCGACAGGAACGGGCGACATACTTGTAATCGAAAACTTCGATCATTGCGTAGCCAAATATGGGTCGTCTATGGAAATTATCACAGCGGACGGCGGGTTCGATTTTTCTGTTGATTTCAATAATCAAGAGAATCGGATTTCTAAGTTACTATATGCTCAGGCATGTTACGCCATTTGCCTACAAAAAAGGGGTGGTAATTTCATACTGAAAATCTTTGACTGTTTCATGGAGCATACAATCGACATATTGTATATATTGTCTGCGTTCTACAAGAGCGTTTATATAACAAAACCAAATACCAGTAGGTATGCAAATTCCGAGAAATACGTTGTTTGTAAAAATTTCCTTTTTACGAACGTAACCGCGTTCTTACCGGCTCTAAGAGCTTGCCTTCTGAATACAATCAACTGCAAAACCAATATTCATAGGTTTTTGAACTGCCCTATATCAAGTTGCTTTATTAATCGCATTGAAGAATATAACGCAATCTCAGGACAGCAACAATTGGAACATATCCAACAAACGATCACACTTATGGAAAATAAACATAATGGTGATAAAATCGATAATTTAATACGAACCAACGTCCAAAAATGTTCGAACTGGTGTATTTCACATGATGTGCCTTATAACATATTTTCGGCGGCTCCGAACAACTTTTCAGATTTTGCCTGATTCGCATTCTACCATGGCATTTGCGCTTTTCGAAAACGTGGGTACCTTCTTTTGCGGATACCCAATCTTATCCTTTATCGTGTATCCATACATAGATGACCCATATGCGAGAGCGTTTGCGGTTGCGTCGCCATATGCGCTTCGGAAACTTCCGCCAACTGACGTTACTGTATCATACTTCTTGCGATTTATCAAATCGCCAGACGAAACTGCGCCTTGAACCGCAAATTGAGGGTTATTCGGTTTATAATAAATTGCGTAAGATGGCTGTAATTTTGTAGCGCTTGTTCCGGAAATGGACTCAATGGTTGTATTGTCATCAGCTGCCGGATACGTTCCCACCTCAAATCCGATAATATTAGATAGCGCCGAATTTACAATAATTGACGGGTTCGCGCCAGCCGGAGCATCTGGTATTGATCCGTCAAAAGTCCACCCAATCAATGCTGGGTCGGCAACATTCGGAAGTGAGTATGTTGGAGCGGAATGGATAGTAGTATTCGTTACGAACGATTTTATAAATGCTCTGCCAGTATTTGCGTCATACTCGAACTTAAGTAAGAATACATACGTGTTCATTGGAAGCTCTAGATAATAATGACTATTGGAAATCATTGTATTATTAAGAATGCGATTTATACCGTCAATGTCATAAAACCCAACAGGCAGCGTCACATTATAATTGTCTCCATCAATCCATCTGTATTGAAACGTTAATGGCGACAATACCTCCGCTCGCATACATCCGCTCAATCCATTTGGAGAATACACATTTTGTATAGAAGTCGCACTGCCCGGTTTAGCAACATTGTCTCCGACACGAATGTGGAAATATTGATTCTGTTCGAATGCGCGATTGCGATTCGATAAATATTGCCCGGATGTCGTATAATATGACTCGTTGCTCGCATTATACTTAGGACGTATCATACCACTACTGCGAACGCGCCTTTTCGCATTGTTCTCAGCCGATAAGAATGTGGAGCAAAGTTCTTGTGTAGATGGATGTTCGCATGTATTATTTGGATAATCTACCTCGATAAGATTGGCTAAACCTCCATTACTTGACACATTTGTTGTTATAGTTCCCCCCGGCCGGCTTAGATCATCAATACTCATTGATGTTCTAGCACTACAATGAGCGAAAGGCGAGCTTGCTATTTCTTTACGATATACGCGAAGTGGTCTGGCACGAAATATATCGCCTGGTCCCGTATTTACACCGTTCTGTATCCTGTTATATTTAATTCCCGCGCTAATCTGCTGGAAATAGGTGCCTTTCCAATCAATCACCTCATTGTTAATTTTTAACCTCGCAGACATTATATAAGATATATATATAAGAATATATGGCGGTGTCATTAAATACATTTGCGCATCTTGCTATTATTTTTTTATTTATCGGTATATTCTCTTGGAATTTACTAGATTACAGAGAGGGATTAAATGAAGATGAGAATGAAGAAGACGAGAACGAAGAAGACGAGAATGAAGACGAAGCAAATCCCAAAAAGAAGTTGTCTGAAGAAGAGAAGGAGGAACTCGCTCGAAAGAATGAGAGTGAAGCTCAAAAGTTTAAGAAGATGCGCCAAGACGCAAAGAAATATGTGGCAGACCTGGAAGACCGGTTGTAGAAATAATGAATTTATACAAACACATTTAAACCTTATAATATACATATTTTAATGAATATTATATATGATATATCCCAAGCCCAGATATCACAGTTATTTTTCTTAGATAGTCGTAAAAATATAATATTAGATGGTAAGTTCACTAAAATTACATGCTCCGATGAGTTTTGTACAACCAATGGCATGTATATTAGCGTTCCATTTCAGATGACTACAATCGATAAGCAGTTAAATAAGCACTTATTGAAATTTCCTGTTGCCAATAAAGTAAATCGGAAATTGATAGTCGACCTATCGCAGATTGAACAATCCATTCTCGAATATTATAAATGCACTACAAATTGTAATAAGATTACCATATTATCTCTTTCTGATAACGCGAAAAATGGTTGCGTGAAATTATACAAGGAGTGTTTTCATGATACGTCTAAAAATTACGTTATTAAAATATCCGGGGTTTGGGAGGATCAGACGCGAATTGGGCTGACCTTTAAATTTTTGGACGCTACCATCTCGTGAAAACAAGATGCCTTTTATTATTCTTTTTGGAAGGCGCAGGGAGAACGCAAGGTAAAATATCGACCGGCGGTTCCTCAACATAAGGCTCCTCTGGAACAGGCTCCTCAACATAAGGCTCCTCTGGAACGGGTTCCTCAACAACAGGCTCCTCTGGAACGGGTTCCTCAACAACTGGCTCCTCTGGAACGGGTTCCTCAACAACAGGCTCCTCTGGAACGGGTTCCTCAACAACAGGCTCCTCTGGAACGGGTTCCTCAACAACAGGCTCCTCTGGAACAGACTCCTCAACAGCAGGCTCCTCAACAACAGGCTCCTCAACAACAGGCTCCTCAACAACAGGCTCCTCTGGAACAGACTCCTCAACAACAGGCTCCTCGACAACAGGTTCTAGTTCAGACATTATGTGTATATTATATAGTGTTATTTTATTCTAATCGAAATAAAAAATAGATATATATATGTCATCTTAATTTCACGCGTATTTATCTAATATACATTTGGGTATTAGATTGTCCTTCTTCAGCTCTAGTTTCTTGAAACATTTGTTGATTGTCACTTCACTAACCCCACATATCAACTTAATGTCAGCCTTTGTAATACTCAAATTGCAGTTCTGTGATATAAAATACACGATCCCGGCGGCGATTGCGTGCGGTGTATTGTCGCTGATAATGCTCTGATCTTCTACCTTTTTCGCTATGAATGTAGATAGTTTTGTTAGTTCAGCATTGATATTCAATCGACTACAGTATCGCTCAATGAACGCGGATGGCTTTGTCGAACCGAGTTCTGTCTGTTGCGACGGCTCATAACTTCGCTCGATATTATGTAGAATATTTACCGCCATAGAGCAGCCGTTTGTCGCGCTAGTTTTGTCAAGACGGAAAATCTCGGCAATTTCGTGTGCCGTTCTCGGGCACCCATTTAGACGACAACTGATGTAGATCGATGCTGATTTAATGCCGTCGCGATTCATTCCACGGAACATTTTCTGTTCGGATATATCCTTATGAATTGCCATTGCGTGGTCTATGAATATCTTCGGTATTCCGGAGTTTTGCGCCATAATTGTGATGAACTGGAACTCGTCATATAGTGATTTTTCTCTGTGAGGCATTGATTGCCACTCGGTCCATTTTCGGATCTTGCGCATTTCATAGGATGAATTATTGGAACACAGAACTTTACAACCATAGGACGATTCGACGAGAAGTGGGTTGATTGGATTGCCGCATCGTGTGGGGTCTTTTGCGTTTCGATCGTCGGCTCCATAGAATCGCCATTCCGGCGAATAATCAAGCGTGTTATTATATACAATTGCGCATTCGCCGTTGGAGCATGTCGGGAAACCGTCATCGGCAATTAGAAGCGTGCTCTTACACATTGCGCACATACCGGATTCGTTGAGTTGATCGGGTTTAGAGTATGTGCACTCTATTGTTTGATCGGTGTCAAATATATCCCATAGTTTGGATTTATCTGCTTCAGATAATTGTTGCTTTTTCTTTTGAGTCTTTGTCGTGGTTTTCGCCTTTAGTTCCATTTTATGTTGATAATTACGATTGTTTATACAGTTTCAATTTTATATCTAAGGATATCTTAGATATAAATGAATAGTTTAATGAAAATGGGGCAAAGTGCTATGAGTAATCCTTCACAACTTGCAGGTATGATGCCAGCTGGATTTAATCCTTCACAACTGTCTAGTATGGTACCGACCGGATTTAACCCTTCACAACTGTCTAGTATGGCACCGACCGGATTTAATCCTTCACAACTTGCGGGTATGATGCCAGCTGGATTTAATCCTTCGCAATTCGCTAATGGGATGAATCCCTTAAACGCATCTGCCGGAAAAATGGACGAAGGCGCAACTCCTACTCCGACTCCGCCGGCTCCTACTCCCGTTCCGACACCATTACAAAAAACTGAAAAGGAACAAATTGAGCAGAACATGATTGAATGGCTAAAGGACTCGATCAATTCGGAAGCGGATACTAACCCGATAGTTACTGGATTAGCCACAGTATTAGAAAATAATATTGCTCTTATCGATCGAATTGCGGAAAAAACATTAGAGAAAATAAAAGAGAAGGAAGCCGAAGCGGCGACCGCGATGCCTCAGCCAACAATCAGCGGCGCGGGCTCAAAAACAAGGCGCCGCAAGCGAAATAAACGCAAGAAGCATACTAAGCGCCGAATGTAATCTTCTTCTCCAATTTAGCTAAAATATCAGGTCCATAGACCAAGTTTCCACTCGGTTTATAAGAGTCAATTGGTGTATATTGTTTTTGGTTGGCGTTCTGTGTCTGGTTCGGATTCTGCACCTGAGATAGCGCCTGTGCTCGAATGAGTATTTCATCTGTCTCGGGATTATCTAATTTGTCGATCACGTTACCCTTTTCATCTATAACGACGCCCATCTTCTTCTTGATCTCGTTCCTAACATAACTCGGCACCCAATTGTGCCATGAGACAAACAGAGCATTCGGGTGAACATATTTAATATGAAATCCATTTTTTTCCAATTCGGATACAATATACCCGATACATTCACCCTTATCATATATAGGTTCTCCGACCAGGTACTCCGGCACATTGAACCAAATGAATGTGTCGTTTGTATTTTTGTTCCGCGCCGTGTGCTGTATGCGCTTATGAATTCGACCTAGTATTTTATTGAAAATTGATATTTGTTTCAAATCCCGTTTCTGTCGTCGTTCATACAAATCATCGATATTTATCTTACGATTCGAATCTTGTTCATGGTCGAATAAAAAAACAGATGACATCCGATATAATATACATAAACAATTAATTATATATATTATAACTAATGATACGACATTTGGTTATTTCAGGTGGCGGACAAACTGGGTTCACGTTCTATGGAGTTCTCCGCGAAGCGCACAAACAGGGATATTGGGATATTGAGAATATCAAGAGCATCTATGGTACGTCAGTTGGCATGATCGTGTCCGTCATATTGTGCCTCAAATACGACTGGGAAACGGTCGACAATTATTTGATCAATCGCCCATGGCACACCGTATTTAAATTCGATATATATTCCGTTATACAGTCATTCGAAAAGCGAGGAATTTTTACAGTTGATACAATCGCGCAAATATTGATACCACTCTTTGCTGGGAAAGATGTGCCAGTAGACATAACGCTCGCCGATTTTCATGCGCTAAATGGGATCGATCTTCGCTTTTTCGCTACAGAAGTAAATGGGTTCAAAGTTGTCGATATTTCACATAAAACCCACCCCAATTGGCGGGTGATCGATGCTGTATATTGTTCTTCTACCCTGCCAATCATATTCGCGCCGCACATTAGCGGCGACGAGTGTTTCGTCGATGGAGGGGTCATGTGTGGATACCCGATACGACAAGCGCTAGATAATGGCCTAGACCCGGACGAAATATTCGCATTGAAAAAACACAACGGGCCGAATGCTTCTCATATGGTAACCAGTCAATCGTCACTATTCGATTTTTTGATGATAATTCTAAGGAAAACAATACAAGTTCTCAATGGGCGAGAAGTAGGATTAGTTCCAAATGAAATATTGATAACCGGCGAATCTGTTTCTATAGACGCAATCCTCGATATGGCGGCATCCAAAGACGCACGCGAAAAGTTGATTAATTTTGGTGCGGAGCTGTTTGCTTCTTGGCGACCTCGAACTGCCTCTTGTGCTTTGACATTAGACCACTCGACACCAGAATTGCCTCATACCGATTCAGCGCATCCGTAGCTGATAAGCGCAGGCTTACGCGCGGGAGAACCATATGATGAAATAGAACGCGCAAATTAGTGACAAGTTTCGGGTCCATTTTTGAATCAAAATGATTCAGCACGTATAAGAATGTAAGTCCAACACCAAATACGTCTGTAGTATCCATTGATTTTTTAACGAACTGATCATATGTGTCAGATTTTAGATCGTATTTGAACATATCCGACACTGATCTGGTGAAATTGTTTCTAAATTCTTCTCTAGCAGAACCCGGTTTCGTAACATACTCGAGAAATGTCTGGAACTGCTCATCGTCATAGATGGGTGGAACTACGCCAGTTTCTCTCGCAAATATATAATCGACCTTGTTTATAAATCGGAATTCATACGGAAATGACCAGTGCGCAACTCCGTCTTTACATTTCGATTTCTTACAATTGTTTATGATGTCATCTGTCTTGTCCATAAACCCGAAATCGATATAATTCATTCGCTTCGTCTTTGTGTTAAATACGATATTATGCGGTTTGAAATCATGGTGAATAATCCGCGAATCCGACATAACTTTCAATCCATAGAATATGCGCTGGGCTTCTATCCAAAATATCTCGATCGCCCGCTTACTCACGTTTTGTTTTGCGTATTCATTGAGATTTACTCCTCCGTCGGGCATAATCAGCAATTTGTATTTTTCGATGTCCTTCCGGTCGAAATCGTCACATTTGTCTATTGCGCTGAGAGCGGCTTCGCTTTGTTCCGGACTACATTCGATAGGCATTTCCATATGAAATTTGTGATTTGGATCGGCTCGCTCAATAAGAGCATAATCTTCCATTTCTTCGTCGGCATGCTTAGCTGTCATCAGCTTTGATATTTTATTTTTGTAGTCAATGTTCAATTGTTGATTGTCACATTTAATCGGTTTTCTATGGACACACCCATATGTGCCTTGACCAATCACGTTCATGACGTTTATATACATACACGTCATATTTTTATTTGTCAGTTAGGACTGTATTTAGAAACTCAGCCAGCGACTTCTTCTCAATCTTTGCGTCAAACTCAACCACAGTTCCGTCGCCGAGAACCATCTTCACTGTGGGGTAAGATTCGATATTATACGTCGCCATATACTCGGTGATTTCCGGAGTCTCATCCGTGCAGTTGATCGCGTGGCACTTGACGATGACTCCATTTACTTCGCGACCATCATACTCATCGGAAAAGCTCTTCCATGGATCAGCAGCAGCATGACAGTGCGGGCACCAATCTACGTGAAAGAAATATATGTCGGCGGCCTTGTTCCGGCGATTCGCGTTTGCTACATCCTTCGTCTCGTCCGTTTTAATCATAGGCTTCGCGTATTTATTGTAGCCGTAATATCCTACCAATCCGAAAATTAGCACAAGAATTGCGACTAAGATATACGTGGAATATGGACGGATTGCAGTCCTAATTGCCTCAACGATATTCGTCATTTTCTATAATTAATCGAGATATATATATTTGGATATCTGAACATATTTTATCCGTAATTATTATAGAGATCGATGGCTAAAACAAAACACAACCGTAAAACGTTAAAAAATAAAACGTGTAAAAATAAATCGGTTTATACCAGTGATGACTACAATAGTAATGACGGCATGCTAACCACCGTTTGGGGACCCGGAGTATGGCACACTCTGCATACAATGAGCTTCAATTATCCGGTCAATCCGACCGATGACGATAAGCGCAATTACCGCAACTTTGTATTGAATCTAAAGTATGTTCTCCCCTGCGGAAAATGTCGCAAAAACTTGCGGAAGAATTTTAAGAAATTACCACTGGATATGAAGCATATGGCCAGTCGCGATTCGTTCTCGCGCTATATTTATAGGCTACATGAACTTATCAATAAAATGCTAAATAAGACGTCGGGACTGACATATGAAGCGGTTAGGGAGCGATATGAGCACTTCCGTTCGAGATGTACTGTCGAATTGAAACCGAAAGTGGAAAAGGGCTGTGTGAAGCCGCTCTATGGAGAGAAATCCAAGTGTGTTCTCAAAATCGTTCCGCAACAGGAAAAGTGCGAGAGTTTCGAAATCGATGATAAATGTGTCAAACGGGACTTGAGCACGGTATTTTAGCGTTGTAAAAAATAACTCGCAATTATATATAATATATGTCTGAACCCGAATCTAAATCCGATACAGTTCCATTTTGGGGGACGGACCCGAATGTCTTATTTCAACAATTCGAATTCTTCCCAGTCAAAACGATGACATATGAACAAAAACTAAATGCTATCACACGCGGTGTCATTGTTCTCGGCGGCGCCAGTTTTCTTTTGACAATGAGCATTCGGATATTGGCGATTACAATTGTAACAATATTAGCGATCTTTGCGATCCATTATTATGAAGAGCGCGAAGGGATGGTTTCGTCAGCTGTAGAAGTGACGCCCGACGAAAATCCGCTGTCGGATAGGTTACTTGGTAGGATCGGTAAGCAGGATGCGTCTGGCGATGTCCCGCTCGTTTATAAAAAACTCGAAGCGGCGCCTACTCCGATAAAGATCTCGAAACAGAACCCGGCGGACATTGTTTTAAGCGATCGTAATATAGCGAAGAGTGGCGCTTTTGGAGAACCCACTTCGTCGAATCCCTTCGGTAACTTCTTGGTGTCCGATTATGTGAACAACCCGTATAAGAGACCTGCTCCGCCAGCATTCAATAATGACCGCATTCTGACAGAAGCGAAGACGCTGGTCGCCGAACTGAATCCCGGACAACCTGATATTTCCGATAAATTGTTCAAGGATTTAGGCGAACAATATGTGTTTGAACAATCGCTCCGCCAATTTACGTCGAATCCATCGACGACGCTGGTGAATGATCAGACGGGATTCGCTGATTTCTGCTATGGGTCGATGACGTCGTGTAAGGAGGGAAATCTGTTCGCTTGTGCGCGCAATCTACCGAGACATGTGTCTTAACCCTGACCCCATTCATTTAAGCGGGTTAAATGCTATAGTCGCTTTACGAAAGCAGGGGTATACGGGGACTGCCAGCTTCGCTGGTATGCGACTTAGTCGCAAGCCCCCGCAAATATTATATTATAGTATATTATAATACAGTATGGCGGATTTCCTATTCAATAACATGGATCGCATTGGCGTTGATAGCACACAGCGTAATCTTTCGAACACGCGCTACGCCGAATATACTACGGATTCTATCTATACCTCGGGTGACTCGCACGTCCAGTTCGCCACGAGCGCGCCTACCGTCAATTTTAGGGGAGCCAGCGGCGCCGGCCTGCCCGGTTCTTCCGTAGATTTTGACTCGCTTCTCATGATCAAGGCGGAGCAGCAGCGCGCGTTCGAGAAGCTTCAGCTAATCCAGCGCCCGTTTGCCACCGTTCCGTTCTTGGGGCGTGGCGCGGTCGATCCGGCGCTCGAGTCTCAGCTTCGCAGGGGCGAGGCGGCGAGTGAGCGTAAGAGCGTCTCCACGGTTAGTGAGACGACGCACGTCGAGTATCCGATAATGGATAGTGTGAGGGATCGTGTTACGAACCCGACCTATTCGGTAGAGGAGTCAGCGCTTGACGGGTGGGTGCGCGGTGGTCAGGCGTCTAGGGCGTCCAACTTTAGCAAGTAATAGTTATTCGATTAATATACTCTCAGCGGCACTAGCGCTCCCTGGTCAAAAAGATGGTGATTTCGATGGTGGCAGGAAGCGCCATGGACGAAGAGATAAACCAATCGCTCATGTCGTCTGGCTTAATTTAGAAACAATATTATATATATTAATATTATATATAATGGCAGACGCCCCCCAACAACCACAACAACCAAATGATGCGTCGTCTCCTCGCGAAAAATTATATAGCGAAGAAGAAGCGAAGTTACTTGGATACGAAATGAATAATGGCAATCTAACTAAGAAAGAAGATGTCGTGCGCGATGAAGCGCTTGCAAATGCGCAGGCTGAGTTTATAGTAGAAAAAGCGGGTGAAATTCAAAAAGATATTGCTATGGAAGGAATAAGCGCAAAAGTCGATCAAAATGTAAAAAAATCCTACAAGGATGCAATGATAGCAGCAAAATCGCATTTGAAAAAAGCTTATAATACTGAATTCACTCCTCCAGAAATACAAGGAGGCAAGCGCACCAGGCGCATGTCCAAGACACGCAACAGGAAAACTAAGAACAAGCGCAGAAAGCTATATAAACGCTAATAAATATTCATATTATAACTATGTCCTATAATACGAATCTAATTTTGAACTATGACGACGACTTTGGATACAGGCAGTCTATTCGTGACGCATTCGGCATGAAATGTGATGATCTAGAATGTGATTATGATGAGGTAACCAAGGACGAGCTTATGTATGAAGCCGACGCTATCAGCAAAGGTCTCGACGACATTTACGCGAGAACCAAAGACATTCCCGAATTCCAGGAAATATACAGCATATGCGCCGGGTTCATGTTGTCCGTCGATCCGAACATCGGTCTCGCCGTCGTATTTTCCTATGATTATTTCGATAAGTTCCATCCTTGTTTAGTCGATTTTTTGCGGGACGGGTCCATTTCCAGCGCCAATCGGGAGAACCTTATGAAAAAAATCTCTCGATAAAATAAAGACAAAGATGGCATCTACACGTGATCGCAATACGCCCGGAAATTACCGCATGGAACAGAACATCAATATCGCGCACATTGGAAGGAACATCGCGCAGCATGAAGTAACAGCTTATTACCCAGGGGATGGTCTGGGACCGGCGAAGACCGCGCGCTCGGCGCTCGCCAGTAATGCGTGTGACATCGAGTCGCAGCTCTTCGGAATCGGAACCTCGAATTTGGTTACCCCGCAGGCCGCTGTGGTGCCGCAGCTAAAACAACTCAAGAGCCTGGCTGTATTTGATAAGCCGAAGGTATTGATGCCGGAGCCGCTAATTGTCAGCAGCGTGAATCGCCCAATGATTTTTAATTAAGTCGGTTCTTCTGTGAATATTTGGACGATGATGTTGATTGGCGGTTCTTGAAAGAACTATTTTTCATAGGCGGTTTGCTGGTTTTTATTTCCGATTTTAGAACGATTGGTGACATAGGCGGTGGTTGCGAAGTGGAGGAGACAGGTGGTTGCGAAGTGGAGACAGGTGGTTGCGAAGTGGAGATATGAGTGGGCTCTAGCTGCGACTTAGACATATTCTCGAATATTTCAGCCAAGTCATATTTACCTAAATTACTTTTTGGCGGCAATTCACTGCATTTCTCAAAATCAATTTTGGCATGATCATTATAAGTAATATGATGACCATCCGTTTTTATTTCTATAGGTATCCGAATACAAGCGTATACATATTTTTTTTGGTCTGACATTATGATTATTATTGGTCGCTATTATTTAATTGTGATTTTTACGAGATTATTTTGTCCAGCGCGCCTCATCTGCCATTTATTTTCTGTTCTATCCACTTATTGAGGTCGGCGTCCGATGTTAGGGATTTATTTGTTATTCGTCTTATCTCATCTGTGGTTATTTTATTACCAAAGAGCTTGGTTTTCGTATTTTCGTATATATTTTTGTATTCCGATAACGCCTCGTATATTGCGCCGGCATCGTTTATTTTTTTCTTGTCGAATATACCAGCGGGAAGATATATAAGGTTACTAGGTAAGGATTGATCTCCTATATCTTTTGCTGAAATCAATTTGTGATTGTAATTACGGTCTTTGTCTGAATTAATAGTAAGTTTTATTAAATCTGTATATGATTTTATATCGTTCGCTGGAATAGCAGGCAGGTCTCTAAAATCTTCGGGCCAACCATATTGGATTTTGGCTAATGCGGATTGTTCTTGCCTGTGTTTTTCGGCTGCCAGTTCTTGCCTTTGTTTTTCAGCGGCTGCTAGTTCTTGCCTTTGTTTTTCAGCTGCTGCTTTCTCGGCTGCTGCCAGTTCTTGCCTTTGTTTTTCAGCTGCTGCTGCTTGTTCTTGTCTTTGTTTTTCAGCTGCCAGTTCTTGCCTTTGTTTTTCAGCTGCTACTGCAGCTAATTCTTCCAAACGCTTTCGTTCCATTTCTTGTGCTGCTGCTTGTTCTTCCAAACGCTTTCGTTCTTGTTCTTGAACGGCATTATCTATAGCATGAGATAGAGCGAGCGTTGCGCTCGTTGCGCTATCCAGCACTAATGCTTTCTGAATGGTTTCAATAGCACTATCAATTGCTTGAGATAATACGAGCGTTGTCTGGGTTGCAGTGTCTAGTGCGTTTGACCTTGCCACTTCTTCGGCTTTCGCTTTTTCGGCTTTCTCCTTTTCATCGATAGCCTGGTCAATTGAGTGAGATAGAGTGAGTGTTGCGCTTGTTGCGGTATCTAGTGCGGATGCTTTCTCTTGTTCCTCTACCGCTTGGTCAATTGAGTGTGATAGAGTGAGTGTTGATTGGGTTGCGGCGTCTAGTGCGGATGCTTTCTCTTGTTCCTCTACCGCTTGGTCAATTGAGTGTGATAGAGTGAGCGTTGATTGGGTTGCTGCGTCTAGCGCGGATGCTTTTTCTTGTTTCTCTGTTGCCTTATCAATTGAGTGTGATAAAGTGAGCGTTGATTGGGTTGCTGCGTCTAGCGCTGATGCTTTTTCTTGTTCTTCGACTGCTTGGTCAATTGAATGAGATAAGGTGAGCGTTGCAACTGTTGCGGTGTCTAGCGCGGATGCTTTCTCCTTTTCATCGATAGCTTGGTCAATTGAGTGTGATAAAGTAAGTGTTGCGCTTGTTGCGGAATCTAATGCCGATGCTTTTTCTTGTTCCTCTGCGGCCTTATCAATTGAGTGAGATAGAGTGAGTGTTGATTGGGTTGCTGCGTCTAATGCCGATGCTTTCTCTTGCTCCTCTGTGGCCTTATCAATTGAGTGAGATAGTGCGAGCGTTGCGCTTGTTGCAGCATCTAGCGCAACCGTTCTTGCTTTTTCTGCTTCAGCTTGTTCCAATTTTAGTTTTTCTTCAATAGCCTGGTCAATTCCTTGAGACAAAACTAACGTTGCACTAGTCAAATTGTCGAGTGCGTCTGACTTTATTTTTTCCTGTTCCAATCTTGCCGCTTCTGCTTCTAGTCTTGCTTTTTCTGCTTCTACTGCTTTCAGCCTTGCTTCTTCTTCTTCTTCTTCTTCTGCTTTCAGCCTTGTTTCTTCTTCTGCTGCTTTTTTTTTCATTTCAGCTGCTAGTCTTTCTGCTTCTTCCTCTTCCAATTTACGTCTAGCTTCTTCCGCTAGCCTTTTCTTTTCTTTTTCTGCCTGTTTTGCCTTTTCTGCTTCTTCTTCCAATTTACGTTTCGCTTCGCTAGCTAGCCTTGCTTTCTCTATTAATTCATCTGCCTTCTTTTTTTCTTCCGCTTCTTCAGCCTTCTTTTTCTCAGTTTCATACATTTCGGTAAGTTCAACACTGCCCAACCCAATCTCATTTGCAGATTTATATAACTTAATTGCGGTATCTAAATTTCCGGATTTTATCATCTTTTTAAACAGTGGATTAATATATTCGATTAGCCATTTCTTTGCTTGTGAAAGATCTTCATCGTCGTCATCGGTTATACTATTATATAAATCTTTATATGCTGTGTAAACTTCGCCATAAACCGGGGGTTTTAGTGATAGCGATGTCTGTAGCGTTTCCTTTAATTTTGTTACAGAATCAAGCCAGTCCTTAACATAAGAAAGGCGATTGTTGTTTGGATATTTTTCATATATTATATCATACAATCGCTTAGTTTCCTTGAATTTTTTGGATTCGTATGCGGTTTTAAGATCACCTAAGTAATTTTTTAACTTGGTATCATCTTGACTTACTGATTGCGATTTTAATTTTGTTGCTATTAATCCATTAAGGGATTTTGTTAATAATTGAGATCCATTATCTTTGATTTGTGTTAGTATATCATTGATTTTATCTACTGAATCTAATTTTTTTGCCTCGGTTAATATTTTATCGCCTAGTTTCGCGATTGCAATTGTGTTTCTATTCATTGGTTCGACATTATTTTCAGTGTTAAACTCTTCTATAAGTTTTATTAGCGGGTCTTCAGCATTTTGTTCTGTTGGAAGAGGTTTATTTGTCGGTAGCGAAGTAATTGATTGGTTTAAAAAAGGTTGAATTCCTTGAAGCGTCAAACCAGATTGTTGTGACTGTTTACTTATTTCTTTCTTGTTCGAAAAAGTTCCGGATGGTGTGGAGCGAGCCGGCGGGGGCGGGGGCATTCTATCAAATGTGTTACGGTTAGGCTGAGAGGTGGGAGGAGACGGAAGTTTATCTCCACTACTTTTGACACGAGGTGGATTGTTTTTAATGTATGAATCTAACTCTTGTTTAAAATGAGTAAATATGTCGTTTATTTCTATTTCTTCGTTTTTTATTTTTTCAGGCGACGACTTAGTTTTCGCGTATTCTAAAAGTAATTCCTTTAATTCCGAAACTGTCAGTTTTAATTTAGTTAAGTTCTCAACAGTATTGCCAATATTAGATCTGTTAGTAAATGTTTGAAACAGCGATATCATGCCACTAACAACTTTATTTTTGTCATTATTATTTATATATTTTTCTACTTCTGGGTTTTTTATATACGCATTTATCCTACCTTTTGCTTGCATCAAAGTCCCTCCGCCGCTAATCAATTTCCGTGTCCTACGTTTTCCTTGTTTCTTATTTTTCCGCATTGTTTTCATTTGTACCATTTATACTATAATGATACAAATTCTAATTGAATTTCACGATAATCTTTACTGTTTCCTTCTTGATACACTTACACGCTGACACCGATAGCTCCTCTCGCTTCTTCCGTGTCTTAGCACCTTCTTCTAAAGTTTCCTTCCGCTTCGACGTGCTATTTCGCGAATTCATATCACTCTCAATTGTCTCGTAATTTTCCTCAATAAACTCAATGATCTTGTTCTCGATTGTCCATTTGAAAAAATTCAGTTGTCCGATCGTCGTCTCCATATAATTGTCGTCGTCATAGGGTATGGATATCCGCTCCCACCTACAAAACGGGTCGAAACGCTTCTTGCTATACGCCTTGAGTTTGAGTTTATAATCATTATATACCTTGAATCTTGATTGTTCCTCGGACAACTCATAAACCGTGAAATTCTTCTTCGCATAGTTCGTGACGAACCAATCCACAATTCGCAGTGAGATTTTCGATTCGCCGTTGATGATCGAGACCATTCGCTTGAGCGATTCCTTGTTCTCATAGAACCGCATCAGATTATTTAATAGTAGTTCATTTTGGGTATTACACCTTGTTGTCATTAATTGAAATGGTATCTCGTTTTTATATGCGTTATATTTGAAAATGTTAATATAACACAGAACAAATCACCACTTATTATTAAGAGGCGGGGGGTGCGACTTTGTCGCAGATGAACGCAGAGTTCAATTGCAGCCCCTGTATGTATTCCCGGATGCGGTCCTCCGGATGCCATCCTAGTTCCGTTAGCGCGGCGTCATCCATTCGAATAGTCTCCTTATAATTGTGTTTCCGGTCGGGCATGTAGACCCGGGGTGTGTTTTCGCCGAACATGTCACATAGTTCATTGACCGAATAATTGACACCGGTTCCCAATTCCCACTCTTTGTCCCGAATGTCGGTCTCCATAATCCTAGTTAGGCCCTCGCATATATCGAACACGTGCGTGAAATCCCGGCGCTGCTCGCCGTCGCCATAGATTGTTAGCGGCTCACCCAATTCGCGTTTTCTGCGCCAAATCCCGATGACCGTTGCATAGTCCCCGTCCAGGATTTCGCCGGGCCCATATACATTATAGAATCGAGCGATTTGGACGTTCATACCGAACGATGTCTTATACATGCGACAGAGTTGCTCGCCGATATACTTGCTCATGGCATACGGCGACTGCTCCGGATCGTGCCACCTGGATGATGACCCGGCGAATATGACCTTTGTGCTGGTTCTGCGCGCAAATTCGAGGACCAGCTGAGTGCCCGCTACGTTGGCATCAAAAACGTCGAGTGGATTCTCAAATGACGGCTGTATTCGGGCGAGCGCTGCTAAATGAAAAATTACATCGAACTTATCGTCTTTGAATACATAAGCGATTTGGTGGATACTGCCTCGGACGTAGGTACAACCGTCGTGTTCGTTGGTTTTTGTTCCAGTAGCGTAATTATCGAGTGAAAATACGGTATGGCCTAAACTGAGCAGCTTAACTATTAGGTTCGACCCTATAAATCCGGCGCCGCCAGTTACTAGGATTTTTAACATAGTCATTGTTGTTATTATTTATGTTGAGATGTTTCTAAGCTTATTTACATGAAAAAATCTTAAACCGATATTAGCGCTAGACGTTCAATAATTACTTGTTAGTTGTGACATTTGAACTCCCCTCTGTTCCAATCCACATTTTTCGTAAAAAGGGATATTCGATGTATTACAATCCAATGTCACCTTATAGCACCCTCGTTCCTTTGCGCGATTCATCAGATGGCTAACAATTTCCTTACCATATCCCTTCTTTCGGCATTTTTCTCTAACGCAAACGTCCTCTATGTGCGCTAAACAACTATTGTTGTATATGTATTTACGTTCATACATAATAGTGCCAGTTGCTACCATTTCGTTGTCAATTAACATAACCCATATTTCCGAATAAGCGTTCGCGTATTGTAGCGTTTCCAAAAACTGGTCCTTCGTAAAGAAAGTCGGGCGAAATTCGTTTATAATAGACAAATACTCGACATAGTCATCACCTATAAGTTTTCTCAGTTCGGACATTATTATAATATATAACGTTTGAACTTATATCTATATTGTTTTATAGAACTATCCAGTCTTTATAATGTAAATCATCGCGATTGCCTCTACAGCATACAATGTGACGATCGATGTTTTGATTCAAATACGACCCCCACCACGCCAATGTCGATGACGAAACAATGTTATTTTTGATCAGCGACATAATCCACACATCTACGAAATCCCTGTCATTCGAATATATAAATTTAATGTCGGCATATTTATCCGATGAATTGAAAATGCTTCTGCAATACTCATGGTTGTCGGTCAATACGAAAAATGTTTTCACTTGTTTATTCTGTATCATATAATCAATACATTTAAAATACCCATTGAACCATTCGTCTATCCTGTGTGAAAATAGCTGTAGAAAATCGGGACCAAGACGAACATGTATAGAACAAACATTCGCTTGCGCAACTTCGGGGTATTTTCCATATATGTATGCTTTATCAGAATCCGTAGGTGAAAACAGTTTATGTATCAATTGTTTATGTTCGTCGAAATTTGAAAAATCCTCGTAATAATGTTGGAAACACATATTATTTATGAAAGGGTGGCTTAAAATCTGCGGTATTTGATTCGATGGGTTATATTCACATTGAATGTCCGCTGGGTGCGTGTTTACTATATTGCGGAATATGGTGTCTTTCTTATCTAGATTTTCCAAGCGTAAATACGTTGACAGCGCTGGCACGTAAAGCGTTGCGTTGTTTTTAATTGAGTACGATATAGTAGACGCAACTTGAAATAACATATTACCTAATCCGGTGTTTCTATTCGGTATATAAAACTCACTCGTCTTCTCGCATTCCGAATAGCACGTTAATCCACATACGATTCGCCTCTCATTAGTTGTATCGAATACTTCTTGTATAGTTCGAGCAAATTTCGCATCCGCTTGCTTTCTGTTATATTCAATTAATGACTTGATAATATTACATATGTAAATTATTTGATCGTCAGTTAGTTGTATGTGCGACGGTAAGAATAATCCATAGTCGGACACATATTTACTATTTGGAAAATTCTTCGCATCACTGTCGCTGTCGCTGTACATAGGAGTCTTGCTTATTTCGGGGTATGTTTTTCTCGTCTGTATATTATGCTTTTTCAAATACGCCATTAACTCGTCTCGATTATCAATATAAATATCTATAAACCATGGAATCCAGCCATCAAATGCGGGCTTAATCATCTTAACCGCACCACTCAATTCGCGGTAATATACGTCGAAGATCTCGCGCATCCTTCTTACTCGATATTCTAGTTTCTTCATTTGTTCTATTCCAATGACCGCTTGAATATCGGTAAATTTGAAATTCAATCCATATATACCAAAATCGTCGATTCCGCCTTCTTTTCTACCGAAATTTTTGATCATGCATAATTTTTTATATATTTCCGAATCATCCGTTATAACAAAACCACCTTGTCCAGTGCTGATTATCTTCGGCGTGCTCAATGAAAAACATCCGATTTTGCCGAACCTCCCAATATGCTTGTTTTTATAAACGCACCCTAGCGATTGCGCGGCGTCCTCGATCATGTGTATTTGATTACTCTCGCAAAATTTTTGTAACTCTTCAATGTCGCATATACGATTATTCAATGATACGTGAATTACCGCTTTGGTTTTGCTCGTAATATATAGTCCGACCTGTTTGGAATTCATCGTGAGTGAGTCCGAATCTACGTCAATTATTACCGGCGTTGCTCCAACACACTTAACTGCATTTATGGTTGCTATCATTGTATAATTAGGAACGATGACTTCGTCACCTGGCCGTATGTCAAGCGCCATCAAAGACAGGATGAGCGCAGCGGTTCCGCTCGTTGTCATCGCGCAATACTTACAACCGATGAAATCGCATATCATCTTCTCGAGAAGTTCCGTTTGCTTATATTCGGTAACAAAATTGTCCCCATTGCTCATATACGCATAACATGCGTTTGCCTCGTTCATGTCGAAACTCGGTCTGCTCTGTAATATCAAGTCGGTGTTGTTTATCCAATTTTCGCAGAGGTTACTTCCCTTATGGTGTATTTGATAATATCCACCTGATAGCATTTTAACTGGATTTCGTATGGGTTCTCGGGGGTTTGTATATGTCGGGTCGTTATTATTCACATATTTTAAATAATCGCTCAATAATAATATTCGAAAATCCATAGATATGCGAACGTTTTTTTCTACATTGCGGGTGTTGTAATGAGTGCATTTATTGCCATTGAACATGAATAGTTCTCCATATTCCATATCAATGCCGACATAATCCTCCTTCCGGGGCTCTGTTTCGATGAAAATCGTATTGGACCCATACATTCGTGTTATAGGTATAAGAAAGTTCTTTTCGCCATCTGGGTGTCTCCCTATATCATCAGAATCGTAGTGTGGCGGGATTGTAACACTGTCGAAGAACTGGATTCGGACGCTTGGAAAACTTTGGTATATATATACGGTTTCGTCCGGGAAAAACTTGTCGAATATGCTCTGGATAAACCCACAATACAAACTTTTGAATCGCGGATTCGTTTTAATGTCCTTATAGAATCTCTTGTGAAGATCTGTTTCGACATCCGACAATTTGTCACATATGTTATTACTCACATCATTATATGTCTCGGATTGTTTATGTATCGCGTCCAACGTGTCTGTTCCATACAGGTCGAGGAAGTATTGTAGAAACGCATGCTTATTAGTATCATAATTATATATATGGTGTTGCAATCCTATACTTCGATTGTGCGTAAACATTTTGTATTTATGATACCAATATAATCCTTTTATATGTTTTTACACCTTTTACACAATTACACCTTTGCTCATTCAAAACGCCCACTCCGTGGGCAATTATGAGTGAGGAAGGTGATGCTGATTGCGCATTGAAAATGCGCAATGGTGTAAAAGTGGCAGTCATTTACAGATTTGAAATGATTCAAGACATTCAACAAGCTTATTGCTTGAATCGGCAATTACAATATTTTGATGTTTATATCCGATTGTACCATTTGGAGTTTGGAACCGATTTGTCTATAATAATGGCCATTGTATGCCTCTCCTTTGTCTAATGCCTTTGCCAGCGTCTTGTCACTCATTTTAATAATTTTGATACAATCATACTTACATGCGAAACTTTGACTTAGTTGATTATTTGCGTCAAATTGTCCGACACCATCTTTGTACAAGAGAGGTTCTCCGTACTTGTTTTCAAATTCTTGTTTGAGATTTTCGTCGCAACTGTCGTATAACAAATAATAGTGACCTCGGGATACCTTAAACTGTTTGACTGGGATGTCGAGTGCCGATGTCGATTCATAACCATTATTAATCGCTGCCGTTTTTCGGTCCAAGTATACGTTAAGAATTTCGGTCTTAGTTTGGTTCAGTTTTGCGATATATCCCGGATTTTTCTGTATAGTCGGCTTAGTTTGCTCTATTTCTGTCAAGACAGTCGCGTCCAGATTACGATCAACCAATCTCCACCGGAACCCTTCATAAACTGTGTTCTCGGCGACGGCCTTGGCAATGCTCGGGCGTTTGATTTTATTATTCTCGTTCATACACTCGGTAACAGTTTCATATACTTTTACGAGTTGTAATGTCTCTGGGTTAATTTTCTGTAGTCTTGGACCGAGTGTGACTAGCGGCGTATTGAATCCGGTAACAGTTTTTGCTGGTGCGCGATTAATGCTAGATAATATTTCAGCAATTGAATTTTCTAGATTATTTACCTTATTGAGTAGCAATTTATTAATTTCAACTAGTTCAGTTAAACATACATTTGTCGATGTACCATTATAGTCAGTCATCAATTTGAGTTTTTCATTCTCGAGTCTTAATTGCTCAACGCTGCTTCCATCGAAATATTTGATATTATTTTTGATTATATTGGTTATCATTAAATAAGTCAGATTCCTTCCGATTAGAAATAGTTCTCTTTCATTAGCATGTCCTTCCAAATTAGTCACTTGATTAGGCTTGATATTCTCGTGATTATGAATGAAACTTTCGAAATCTTTACTGCGGTTCACCGCGAAACAATCTAGGAGTAATGCTTCATCAAATTTGGATTTGTGCTCTGCAAATCTATTTGTGATTCCGCGGCGACTTTCACCAATTTTTATAACATAGGTACCATTTTCGTATGTCTTGACTTTTACTATATACACAATTGATATGTCTTTATCATATTCCGTTAGTAATATTTTCTGGCGCTCTAATTCCTTCTCTTTGAGTAATTTGGCGTAGGATTCTTTATTTCGGTTTTCAATGTCCTTGTTTTCGTTATTTGCTTGTGCTAATCTCTGTTCTAATTCGTCGTTCTTTTGTTGTAATGTGTAAGTTCCTTTTAATCGAATATCCTTTATTATCTCACACACCCAATCTTGGAATTTTTCCGCTATAGGTTTTCTTGATTTGAATAATACTTTATACAGTCCTTTCTCCGTAAGAAACGTAACTTCTTGATTTCCACCAAGGGTGTTCATAGTATGAACAACCTTTTCGCTGCTATCAAAATTTAAAATTGTTGTTCGTATATTGGTAATATCCAATACTTGACCGATGTCACTCGCGCGAAATAAAGGGCTCTCATACGTCCCCTTAATAATAATCTCTGTATGTAGTTCGTTTGAATTGAACGCCTTTACAATATCCATAAGGGCGTTATACTATATATAACACCCTTTCTTTATGTTGAAATTGTTACAAATGTTATTTTTTATAACTTTGCTCATTCAATTAGATTAGCAAAAAGGGACAAATACTATTGATACCCCCTTTATAATCTTTGCTTTCCCATCCGGGAAAGCAAGTTTATACACTAAATAAGCGATTATACTTGTTCGCTTAGCCGAACAGCTGAACAAAATGGTCGAAAAATCAGTACGTCCCGTTTTGTGACATACACGTTAACGATTTAGATTTAACCATACCATACACTAGTCTGGGAACGTTATATAGGGTACGCACGTCAGCATTAAGTTTTTTTGCTCACCCGATCGGGTGAGCAAAACAGTTTATAAAAAATATATAAGTTTATATTTTTTATTGTATGTAATATAATTCGCAGCATAAGTGCGTTTAGTTGGAGTAGGCGACTCCAGCCATGCCGGACATAACGCGGAGGACGTTGTAGTTCACGGCATAGACACGAACCTTGGCCGTCGCCGTGCCGGAAACAGTGCCGGACGAGAGGACGAGCTGGAGGACAGCGTTGTCAATGCGCGAGAAGTTGCACGATCCGCTGGGTTGGTGCTCCTCGGGCCTGAGCGCGAAGGAATACACGTTGATTCCAGTGTCCGGGGCACGGGTGTGGTGCTGGAAGGGCTGGACAACATCGAAGTAGGATCCCTCACGCTCGGAGAAGCGGTCCTGGCCGTTAAGCTGGAGCTTCGCCGTGACGACGGGGTTCTCTCCCCAGCAGTGCATCGTGAGGGCAGTCTCAGCGAGGACGAAGGTGCCGGCATCGGAGACGGCGGACTGGTCCGGGGTCGTGGCAACGACAGCCCCGGCCTCGGCGCTCTCGAAAAGTCCAGTGGAATTAACGATGAATCCATTGTCGCCGACCAAACTGGGGGCGCCGAACGCCTTGATGGAGTTGGGGAGGGCATCAATGGCATCCGTGTAGTTGAAGGGCTGGGCGCCGAGGGTCTTGAAGAGGGTGTTGCCGCCGATGAGGGAGGAGCAGTAGTCGACGTTGGCATCCGGCTGAACAACCCAGACAAGCTCCTTGCAGGGGTGGTTGAAGTTAAGCTTGATCTTGTTGGAGGAGGACCCGACGGACTCGTCTCCAGTGAACTGGAGCTGCTCGAAGAGGTACTCGTGGGGGTTCTGCGCCATCTTCCTGCGCTCATCCGTGTCGAGGAAGATGTAATCAACGTAGAGGGACGCGGCAACAAGGGACTGCTGGTAGGCAGCGGCAACCGAGACGGAGCCAGAGGTGGCAGCCGGATCGCTGACGGCCCAGAGGCACTCACCAATGGGGCGGAGATCGAGGTTGATCTTCACCTCGTGGTACTGGAGGGCAATGAGGGGGAGGGCAAGTCCCGGGTTCCTGCAGAACCAGAACTGGAGCGGAACGTAGAGCGTGGTCTCCGGGAGGGCCTTGCGGGGCGCGCAAACCTGAGCGGGGCCGCCAGAGGCAGCGCAGGGCCCACTGACAGCGGCGAACGAGGGATCCGTCATGTAGGTGAGCTGCGTGGTGTTTCCGATCATCTTGTGGTATCCACGCTGCTGCTCGGCGGAGAGCGTAAGCTGGTTCCAGATGTGCATCCAGTCACCATACTGGCGATCGATGCGCTGGCCGCCAATCTCGACCTCAACCTGGGAGACGAGGTGCTCGCCGATGTAATCCATCCAGCGGGCATAGGTGTCACCGCCCATCTGTCCAATCTCGGGGAGGGTGACCTGGAGGTAGGTGCGGTAAGCGAGATCTCCGTTCCTGGAAATCGTGCAGGTGACGCGGCGTCCGAAGTCAGCCTGTCCGGAGAAGGTCTGCTCGATGGACTCCATCGCGAAGTTGGTGTGGCGCCTGTAGGACACCTTCCAGAAAGTGATCTCGGGCGTTCCCGTGAGGAAAACGTCCTGCGCGCCGTAAGCTACAAGTTGCATAAGAGCTCCGCCCATGTTGTCTTAATATATCATACCAAAAGAAAAAAATCTGGGAAAATAACACATTTAATTATTTTTTGCCTAAAGAATACTTGTCTAAATCCATGTTCATGCCTATGAATTTCTCTAAATAATCCGCCATAAACACTTCCTGTTTACCTTCATGCTTCTTCTTAAAAACGTATGCATCGACGTTTTTTGTAACTGACCATCCGCTATCAATCGCATTCATTATGAAATTCATTTTCTTAAACTGTACACGATCAATTACCACGTTCTCCATTTAATATACAGTTTCGACGTATTTAAAATAACAGTTTTTTACATATAGATCAAAATAAATATAGACAGAACCCATGAATCATTTGTATGTATGAAAAAAAACGATCCTATATTACACTCGATTGATAAAAAACATAGTCAAATGTTAGAAGAATTTCATAATGATGAGGTTGAAAAAATACCCAAACTCATCGAGGAAAAGAATCAATTAAAGACCAAGATTCGCTCGCTAACATCAGATCGCGTCGATGAATATGTCGAAATGAAAGATAAAATCGAACATATAAAACGATCGATCAAAGAATTACGTCTAAAGAAAAAGAATTATCTTTTGGAGAATTCACAACACGTATTCAATTATTTTGAAGAGAAAAAGAAGATCTCTGCGGGAGAATCAAATAATGTAAATGTTCTAAATTCATTCTTCAAGCTAAAGCATCGTGAGACAGAGACGACGGAGAAAAACTCTTCGTCTAAAAAATCGATTGTCACCTATTGGAAAAATGTGAATAATGAGATTACTAATATCGGCGATTTCGTAATGCCTACTGACATTTGCTTATCATGTAACAAGGGTGAGATGATACCACAAGACGAAGATGGCATTATGATTTGTAATAATCGTGAATGTGGCAAGTTCATTCCTTTTATTGCCGACAGCTCGAAACCTTCCAATAAAGAACCTCCAAATGAAGTGTCCTATACGGCATATATCCGTCTGAATCATTTCAAGGAAATATTGTCGCAATTCCAGGCTAAGGAGACGACTCAGATTCCTGATCAGGTTATAGAAGATATTCGGCTGCGCATCAAGAAGGAGCGTATTTCGAATCTGGCGGAGGAAATCAATTATGATAAGATGCGCGAGATTCTCCGGAAGTTGGGGTATAATAAGTATTTCGAACATATTCAATATATCAACTCTATTTTTGGGATTCGGCCTCCGATTATGAGTGAGGCTCTACACGAAACGTTATGTGTGCTGTTTATTGAGATTCAACAGCCTTGGGCGATTCATTGTCCTCCGAGTCGCACCAATTTTTTTAACTACACATATACATTGTATCAGTTGTGCGTTCTACTGAATCAGACACAATACTTACCGTATATTCCACTCATGAAAGACCGGGAAAAACAACTGGAACAGGACCAGATTTGGTGTAAGGTTTGTAAGGACTTGGATTGGGAATATCACCCGACCGTATAATAAGGGAGCAGGGACCCCTGCGACCCCTTCCTTTATTAATTTTTATAATAGAGAGAGACTATTCGCAAAGGAAGGGGTCGTAGGGG
>JACCDO011099966.1_pt1 | contig 111373 bp, 114 predicted proteins | sample 7446101 | NCBI WGS metagenome assembly JACCDO01 (sample SAMN15323440, study PRJNA562643) | freshwater metagenome | isolation source: river surface water | place: USA:Blue River Watershed | collected 2017-08-16
ACCGTTAACGATCGCTCGGGCAGCGGTCGACCATGCCAAACGTCATTTGCATGATGTGCTGTTGGTGGACACGGCAGGCCGGCTCGCGATCGACGAGGCCATGATGCGCGAAATCGCCGAGCTGCACACCACATTAGCGCCAATCGAGACTTTGTTTACCGTTGACGCCATGCAGGGGCAGGACGCCGTGCGCACGGCTCAGGCGTTCAACGCCACGATTCCACTCACGGGGGTCGCGCTGACCAAAGTCGATGGCGACGCCCGCGGCGGTGCGGTCCTCTCGGTGCGGGCGGTCACCGGCTGCCCCATCAAATTCGTGGGCACCTCGGAAAAAATAGACGGCCTGGAGGCCTTTGATGCCGACCGTATGGCCAACCGCATTCTGGGCATGGGCGACATCCTCGCCATCGTGGAGCAGGCCCAGAAAACAGTGGACCTGCAGTCGGCCCAGAAGATGGCCGACAAACTCAAATCCGGTGCACGCTTTGATTTGAACGACTTCAAGATGCAGATTGGGCAGATGCGCAACATGGGGGGGCTGTCCTCACTGGTCGATAAGCTACCGGCCCAGATGCAACATGCCGCCAAAGGGGCGGACTTATCGGCTGCCGAAAAATCCATTCCGCGAATGGAAGGGATCATTAACGCGATGACCCCGAAGGAGCGCCAACATCCGGAACTGCTGAAGGCCAGCCGTAAGCGCCGAATCGCCACTGGTTCAGGCGTCTCGGTGCAGGAGGTCAATCGACTGCTCCATCAGTTTGAACAGATGCAGGACATGATGAAGAAGATGCAAAAAGGCGGGCTGGCAAAAATGATGCGGGCCATGGGCGCCATGAAGGGGATGGGCGGGATGCCGGGAATGGGTGGATTTGGAAAACGGTAAGTCCACGACGGGCGGTGGCGGGTCGCTGCCCGAGGACAGGATCGGTGGCGGGTTGCTCGCAGCCCTGCTGGTGATCACCCTGGTCAATGTATTTGTTCGTTATTTCACCGACCAATCGTTTGCTTGGACCGAGGAGATTTCGAGCGTTCTGATGTTGGTGCTCTGCCTGGCCGGCAGTGCGTCGGCCATCGCACGCGACAGTCATATACGTGTGGAATTTTTCTTTGACGCCGGAGGGCCGGTCCGTCGACAACGGTTCGCGAAATTCTCCGCCATCGCCAACACCCTCTTTTTTCTGGTGCTGGGACTACTTTCCGCCCAGATGGCCTGGGATGAATTCCGATTCGGCGACACCTCGCCCGCCATTGGCGTGCCGAAATGGTGGTACTCCATCTGGCTGCCGATCTTTTGCGGCATTCTGTGCGCGCGCTCCATTGAACGGTTCCGTCGCCAAGATCGCCTCACTCACCACGACCCAGGCACTGGCAGTCTATGATCGGCGGGCTGTTATTCGGGCTTTTCGTGGTGCTGATGCTGGCCGGCGTGCCCATCGGTGTCGCACTGGGCATCGGGGCAGCGGCGGCGATCGCATTGGCCAATCTCGATACGGCCACCTTCGGGCTCTTGGCCGTGCCCCAAAACTTCTACGCCTCACTGACGAAATATCCTTTGCTGGCGCTCCCCATGTTCGTGTTGGTGGGATCCATCTTTGACCGCTCCGGTGTCGCACAGCGCCTGGTCAATCTGGCCATCGCCATTATCGGACGCGGGCCAGGGATGCTTCCGGTCGTGGCGATTGCCGTGGCCATGTTCCTGGGCGGCATTTCCGGATCCGGGCCGGCCAATGCAGCCGCCGTAGGCGGTGTCATGATCGCCGCAATGGCACGGTCAGGATACCCCGCCGCGTTTTCGGGTTCGGTCATCGGCGCCGCCGCGTCCACCGATATTTTGATTCCACCATCCATCGCACTGATTGTGTACAGCATCCTGATGCCGGGGGCCTCCGTGCCTGCGCTTTTTGCAGCCGGCATGATTCCAGGGGTTCTGGTCGGGCTCGCGTTAATGGTGCCCGCCGTCTGGTTATCCCGTCGCCACGGATTTGGTGCTCACGACGCCCATGAACCACGCCCTCCGCTGCTGCGCAGTCTGCGCGACGCATCGTGGGGGCTCGCGGCCCCGGCATTAATTCTCGGGGGCATGCGACTGGGATGGTTCACACCCACCGAAGCCGCAGCGGTGGCCGTTGGCTATGGGCTGTTGGTCGGCATGGTGATTCATCGCACGATCGCGTGGCGTGATCTCGGACCGATTTTCCGAGAAGCGGCAGAACTATCCGCCGTCATTCTGATGATCATCGGACTGGCCTCGATCTTCGCCTATTCCCTATCGACGCTGTCCATCATTGACCCCATCGCCAAGACCATTCTCTCCAGTGGCATTCCCAGCACGGCGGCGCTGACCTGCATTGTGATACTGCTGCTCGTCGTTGGAATGTTCCTGGATGGGGTCTCGATCTTCCTGATCTTTGTGCCACTGCTCACACCATTTGTGCGCGCCTATGGCTGGGATCCCGTATGGTTTGGTATTCTGATGACGATGATGGTGGCGGTCGGCCAGTTCACGCCGCCGTTGGCCGTCAACCTGATGGTCTCGTGCAAAATGGCCAACGTCTCGATCGAGCAGACATTTCCGTGGGTCTGGTGGTTTGTGGCAGCGGTGTTGGTGGCCGTCGCTGCGATCATCGTGGCCCCGGGACTGGCGCTCTGGCTGCCCAGATCGATGGGCTATTAGAAAAAGAATCGCGTTTTAAACAAAAAGGAGTGGTTCACATGATGGTGTTGATACATTCGATGGCACGACGACTTGTCGTGATCGGCACGGCGCTGGGCCTGTGCATGGGCGTGGCCCACGCGCAGCAGCAGGCATTACCCGCCGGCTACAAAGCCGAATACAAATTGTCCGTGGTGTTGGGCAACGCCTTCCCTTGGGGCAAGGGCGGCGACATTTGGGCGGACCTGGTGCGTGAGCGCACGAAAGGGCGTATCAATATCAAGATGTATCCGGGCACCTCCCTGGTGGGCGGCGACCAGACCCGCGAATTCACCGCCATTCGTCAGGGTGTGATCGACCTGGCCATTGGTTCTTCGATCAACTGGTCCCCCCAAGTCAAAGAGCTCAATCTCTTCTCCCTGCCCTTTCTGGTCAAGGACTTTAAATCGATTGATGCACTGACGGGTGGCGAGGTCGGCAAGGATATGTTTGCGACGCTGGAAAAAGCCGGCGTCGTGCCATTGGCCTGGGGAGAAAACGGTTTTCGTGAGCTATCCAACTCCAAACGCGAGATCCGCACACCGGCCGATTTGAAAGGCATGAAGATCCGCGTGGTGGGCTCCCCCCTCTTTATCGACATGTTCACGGCGCTCGGGGCTAACCCGGTGCAGATGAGCTGGGCCGACACCCAGCCCGCACTCGCGTCCGGCGCGGTCGATGGCCAGGAAAATCCTCTGACGATTTTTACCGCCGCCAAACTCCACACCGTGGCGCAAAAGCATCTGACCATGTGGGGTTACATGGTGGATCCGTTAATCTTCGTGGTGAACAAGGAGGTGTGGAACAGCTGGACGGCGGAAGATCGTGAGATTGTCCGTAAGGCGGCGATCGACGCCGGCAAGCAGGAAATTGCAATCGCCCGAACCGGTTTGGTCGAATCCGGCAAACCGCTGCTCAAGACCATCGAAGGCCTGGGCGTAAAAGTCACGACACCCAGCGCGGCAGACCGCGATGCGTTCGTGAAAGCAACACGCGGTGTTTACGACAAGTGGAAGTCACAGATCGGAGCGCCGCTGGTGGATAAGGCCGAGAAGACTCTCGCCTCGGTCAAGTAAGACCCGGCGCACAAACCGTCGTGACCGTCTTCTACGCGGTCACGGTTCACCCGCACCAAAAAAACGCCCGACTCGTCGGGCGTTTTCGATGGGTCAAGCACGGTGTGCTCACCGATGCGTCCATCGCGGATGTCGCTTGTTCAGAAAGGCGTCAAGGCCTTCCTGGTTGTCCGCCAGCAGCATATTGCAGGCCATCGTATCGCCGGTCATGGCATAGGCGCCCGACAGGTTCTTGTCCATCTGTTGATAAAACGCTTTCTTGCCCATTGCGATCACCGCCGCACTCTTGGAGGCGATGCGCTCCGCGAGGTGACGGGTCTCCGCCTCGAGCCGATCCGCGGGCACCACCCGATTCACCAAGCCCCACTCCAATGCGGTTTCAGCGGTAATCGGTTCACCCAACAGCAACATCTCCATCACGCGCTTGCGTCCGATATTGCGCGCCACGCCCACGGCCGGGGTGGAGCAGAAAAGGCCGACATTGACGCCGGGTAGCGCAAACTTCGCGTCGCTCGCCGCCACGGCCAGATCGCACATGGACGTGAGCTGACAGCCGGCCGCCGTGGCAATACCGTGGACTTGGGCAATCACCGGTTGTGGCAGCTGGGTCATCCGGATCATCAGATCGCTACAGCTCTCGAACATGGCGTTTAACCAGGCCTCGCTGCGATTTGCCTGCATTTCCTTCAGGTCGTGACCCGCACAAAAACCGCGACCGCCTCCTTTAAGAATCACCACGCGCGTGGAGGAGTCACGGGCGATCACCTCCAACAGGTCTACCATGGCGGTAATCATCCCGGCCGATAACGGATTAAAGCGATCGCCACGATTCATGGTGAGCGTGGCGATCCCATCACGGTCCTCACGCAGTACAAACGGTTGATCCGGTGCATTCATGCTCGATCTCCTCTCGTCATCAGTGCCCGCACAGCGGACAGGACATCCCCTCGCGCACACGTTGATGCCACCATACCCTGGCGCTTGAGCAGTTCCAGCTGGCCTTCCTTCAAGGAACGTTCACCCACAGTGACGCGCACGGGCACACCAATCAGTTCCCAATCGGCAAACATCGCACCGGGACGCTCATCGCGATCATCCAAGGCCACGTCAATATTGGCGGCCAAGAGTTCCTGATAAATCGCGTCACTTTCCTGTTGGACTAAGGCCGACTTGGCGGCACCCACCGGACAGACCACCACCTCAAAGGGCGCAATGGCGGTCGGCCACACGATGCCCTTGTCGTCATGGTTCTGCTCAATGGCTGCGCCAACAATTCGGGTCACGCCAATGCCATAACAGCCCATCTCCATCAGTGCGGGCTTGCCGGTCTCATCAAGATAGGTGGCCTTCATGGCTTCGGAATACTTACTGCCCAGGTAAAACACATGTCCGACTTCGATGCCCCGCTGAATGGCGAGCAACCCTTTTCCATCCGGGGAGGGATCCCCTTCGCGCACGTTACGAATATCGGCCACGAAAGCGGGCTCCGGAAGATCGCGTCCCCAGTTCACGCCACGACGGTGGTGATCCCACTGATTGGCGCCCGTGACGAAATCGTTCATGTTGGCCACCGTTCGATCGGCCACCACAGTCACCGACGCGGGCACGCCGACCGGACCAAGAAAGCCGGGTTTGCAACCGAAGTGGATCTCGATTTCCTCGGCCGTGGCAAACCGAAAACCATGATTTAACCCTGGCACTTTGCCCGCTTTCACCTCGTTCAGATCATGATCGCCCCGCAAGAGCAGGCACCAGATCCGGGTGGTCACGTTATCGCCGCGTTCATTTTGAGTGTCCGTGGCCAGCACAATCGACTTCACCGTGGACGTCAGAGCGATACCCAGCAATGCGGCGACCTCCGCACAAGTGGATTTGCCCGGCGTGGGCACGATCTGCATGGACTCCGTGGCCGCGCCGCGTGTGGCGATCAAGGGCAGTCCCTCGGCCAGTTCAATATTGGCGGCGTAGTCAGAATTCGGGCAATAGACGATGGCATCTTCGCCGGTGTCCGCAATCACCTGAAACTCGTGGGAGCGCGAACCACCGATCGCACCGGTATCGGCCGCCACGGCACGGTAGGTCAGACCCAGTCGATCAAAGATGCGGCAGTAGCACTGAAACATGATGTCATAGCTCTTCTCGGCACCGGCCACATCACGATCAAACGAGTAGGCATCCTTCATCGTGAACTCGCGGCCACGCATCACACCAAAACGCGGGCGGCGTTCATCACGAAACTTGGTCTGAATGTGATAGAAGTTTTTCGGCAGCTGCCGCCAGCTCTTTAACTCCTGGCGGGCAATATCCGTGATGACCTCTTCCGATGTGGGTTGGATCGCAAAATCACGGCCATGCCGATCCTTCACGCGCAGCAGCTCCGGGCCCATCTTGTCCCAGCGCCCGGTTTCCATCCAGAGTTCCGCCGGCTGCACCAGGGGCATGAGCAGCTCAATGGCGCCGGACGCATTCATCTCCTCTCGAATGATGGCTTCGACTTTACGAATCACCCGCAATCCCAAAGGCATGTAGTTATAGATGCCGGCTCCGAGTCGGCGGATCATGGAGGCACGCAACATCAACTTATGGCTGATGACCTCGGCGTCCGACGGGTCTTCTTTCAGGGTCTGGAAATGAAAGCGGGAAATGCGCATAAAAGCCCTCTTATAATCCCTGCAATTCTATGATTAATTACCCCGCCTGATCCCAACCCCACTCCCATGCTGGATGAACACGGATACCGGCCCAATGTCGGCATCGTTCTGATCAATGACAAGCGTCAGGTCTTCTGGGGCAAGCGTGTGCGCGAGCATTCCTGGCAGTTTCCGCAAGGCGGCATCAAATCGGGTGAGGATCCCGAGCAGGCCATGTACCGCGAACTCGAAGAGGAGACCGGCCTCAAACCGCATCATGTGGAAATCATTGGGCGTACGCGAGACTGGCTTCACTACGATGTACCCGAGCGCTGGGTGCGCCGGGAATGGCGTGGGCACTATCGCGGCCAAAAACAGATCTGGTTTCTACTCAAGATGCTTGGCCAGGACTCGGATGTGACGCTCAAATGCGATTTCGAGAAACCGGAGTTTGATGCCTGGCGTTGGCATGACTTTTGGATTCCGTTGGACTCCGTGATCGAATTTAAGCGTGGGGTCTACAAATCAGCGCTTGATGAACTCTCCCGGTTCATTTTTACCGAGGATGAACTCGTTCGGATGCATCGGCTCGCCACGGAGACCTTCACCCAGGCCGTGGATCAGGCGGTGGAAGCCGGCCTGCAGATCGCCACGGCCATGATGGGCGGGGCGCAGAAAAAAGACCGTTAACGCTCCGTCTGCGGAGCATGGATCGCGACGAAACGCGTACCACGGCGATCCTCCACGATCACCGTCTGATCACGGCTCGATCAGAATCAGGTTATCCCGATGAATCAGTTCGGTTTCCTCGATGAATCCGAGAATCGCTTCAATCTCGTGGGATGGTCTACGCAGAATTCGTCGGGCATCCGAGGCTCCATAGTTCACGAGTCCGCGGGCGATTTCACGGCCATCCGGTGTCATACAGGCCACGACATCACCGCGCTCAAATTCGCCATCGACTGCGGCGACCCCAATGGGCAGTAAGCTCTTGCCCTGCTCTAGCAGGACTTTAACCGCACCGGCATCTAATGTAAGTCGCCCGCGCAACTGCAACTGATCGGCCATCCACTGCTTCTTCGCAGCGATCGGTGCCAGATCGGCCGCCAAACAGGTGCCGACGGACTCCCCGGCCGCTAAGCGCAACAACACGTCGGATTCACGGCCACTGGCAATCACGGTGGCCGCTCCGCTACGGGCGGCGCGCTGCGCGGCGCGGACTTTGGTCACCATCCCACCCTTGCCAATCCCGCTGCCCGCACCGCCGGCCATGGCCATCCACTGGGGATCCATGGCCTGACCGAATTCCACCAAAGTGGCCGATGCGTCCTTGCGCGGATCCGCTGTGAACAACCCCTCTTGATCCGTGAGAATCACCAACACATCGGCCTCGATCAGATTCGTGACCAAGGCCCCCAAGGTGTCGTTATCACCGAGTTTGATCTCGTCGGTCACGACCGTATCGTTTTCGTTAATGATCGGCACCACCCCGTACTGAAGCAAGGTGTGTATGGTCGATCGGGCGTTGAGGTAGCGACGCCGATCGGCGATGTCCTCATGGGTCAGCAGAATCTGCGCGGTTTTCAAGCGCCACTTGGAAAATCCGGATTCGTAGGCCTGGGCCAAACCCATCTGGCCCACGGCCGCAGCGGCCTGCAGTTCATGAATCTCATGCGGGCGCGACACCCATCCCAAGCGTTTCATCCCCTCGGCAATCGCGCCGCTGGACACCAACAAGACCTCGCGGCCCTGCGCGCGCAAGCCGGCGATCTGTGCCGCCCAACGGGCAATGGCCTCGGGATCGATGCCCTTGCCCCCATCGGTCACCAGGCTGGAGCCGATTTTGACCACCCACCGTTGGGCCGATCGCACCAGGCGTCGTTCCTGACTCTTAGGATTCGACACGATCGGTCTCCTGATCGACAAACCGCACGTCCGGTGTCGCCGATTCGATCTCGGCAATACGCTGCGCATCGAGCCAGCGTTGAATCTCGCGCATCAGATCGTCACTTCCTTCACGCGTCACGCCGGACACACTATATCCCGGCGCCTTCGTGCGCAGGGTTTTCAGCAGCGCATTCAGAATGACGTCCCGGTCTGCCACCGGAATCAGATCGATTTTGTTGAGCACGATCCACCGGGGCTTTTTTGCCAGCGCCGCGTCGTAACGCTTGAGCTCTGCCACCAAAGATTTGATCTCGGCCGCCAATCGCTTCACGAGGGACGAACGCCCCTCGTCGGACATCGCGTCACTGCCCGGCGGACAGATGTCCACAATGTGCAGCAACAAACGCGTCCGCTGCAGATGGCGCAGAAACTGATGCCCCAATCCTGCCCCCTCCGCCGCGCCTTCAATCAATCCCGGAATGTCCGCCATGACAAAACTGCGGGCGGGACCCGTGCGCACCACACCAAGATTCGGATGCAGGGTCGTGAACGGGTAATCGGCGATCTTTGGCCGGGCATTCGAGCAGGCCGCAATCAGTGTGGACTTGCCGGCGTTGGGAAGGCCCAGCAGCCCCACATCGGCCAACACCTTTAACTCCAGCTTCAGCCGACGGTGTTCCCCCTCCGTACCCTTGGTCGCCTGACGCGGCGCGCGGTTGGTGCTCGACTTGAAATGGAGATTGCCCAGTCCGCCGCGGCCGCCTTTCGCGAGCACGACTTCCTGAGCGTCCATGGACAGATCCGCGATCAGCTCTCCCGACTCGGCATCGGTGATCACCGTGCCCACGGGCATGCGCAGCACAATGTCTTCGGCCGCCGCGCCATAACGATCGGACCCCTGGCCATGCTCACCGCCTTTGGCCCGATGAAGCCGGGCATACCGGTAATCGATCAGTGTGTTGATGTTGCGATCGGCAACGGCGAGGACCGAACCGCCGCGGCCCCCATCCCCGCCACTGGGGCCACCCTTGGGGATAAATTTCTCGCGACGAAACGCCACAATGCCGTTGCCGCCATTGCCCGCATGCACCTCAATCGTTGCTTCGTCTATAAATTTCATCAATAAAAAAGCCCCGCTTTTTAGGCGGGGCTTTTCTTATTCTGTCGCGAAAAGGGCTTAGTCCGCCAACACACTGACCGTGGAACGGTTCAATGGGCCGCGCACTGCAAACTTCACTTTTCCATTGGTCAAGGCAAACAAGGTATGGTCTTTGCCCATCCCCACGTTCTCACCCGCATGGAACTGGGTGCCACGCTGGCGCACGATGATGCTGCCCGCGGCGATCTGCTCACCCCCAAATACCTTCACGCCCAGACGTTTTGCCTCTGAGTCACGACCATTTCGCGTACTGCCGCCGCCTTTTTTCTGTGCCATTTTGCTTGCTTACTTCTTGATATCGGTAATGTTGAGTTCCGTGTAATTCTGACGGTGCCCTTGGGTCTTGGCGTAATGCTTACGACGGCGATGCTTAAAAATACGCACTTTGTCGTGCCGTCCATGGGAGACCACGGTGGCCTGCACGGACGCGCCTTGGACCCGGGGGGCGCCCACCACCACGGCATCGCCCTCGCCGACGGCGAGCACCTGGTCGAGCACGACCTGGCTGCCCACATCGGCATTGAGGCTTTCCACTTTGAGAGTCATTCCGGGACTCACACGGTATTGCTTGCCCCCGGTTTTAATTACGGCGTACATGGCGAACCTTTGCTGTTGCGTTGGTGTTCGATTAGGGAAGGCACCGTCACCAAAGCGCGATGCCGTTCTCGAGAACCCGAGACTTTAGAGCTAAGTCACTGTTTTGTCAAATGATTCTGGCTCCACACGCCCTGTCCGATCAATGCCGAAGGCCGTTGCGGTCGATGTCATAATTTCACCGGTGAATGCCATTGTTTCCCCCATTGCCCCGGACCCCCAGTCGCCCCACGGGGCGGCCGGTCCCCAGACCATCGTCTCCCGGGAGATGGCCCAGGTGGACCAGGTCATCCGCGACCGGCTCACCTCCGATGTGGTGTTGATCGGCCAGATCTCCGAATACATCATCCAAAGCGGAGGGAAAAGAGTACGCCCTGCTCTACTGCTCATGGTTTCCGGTGCAATGAGTGCTCACTTACAAAAAACTGGCGCTCCCGCCGTCAAACTCTCGGCCGACCGTGCCGCCACCATGGCCGCCGTGGTGGAATTTATCCATACCGCGACCCTGTTGCATGACGATGTGGTGGACGAGTCCGGACTGCGCCGCGGCCGGCCGACGGCCAACGTGCTATTCGGTAACGCCGCGAGCGTTTTGGTCGGAGACTTCTTATACTCCCGCGCCTTCCAGATGATGGTGGAAGTCGGGGTGCCCGACGTGATGGCGGTGATGGCGGAAAGTACGAACATCATCTCCGAGGGCGAGGTGCTGCAGCTGATGAACTGCCAGGACCCCGATGTCACCGAAGAGCGCTACCTGCAGGTGATCCGATTCAAGACCGCCAAATTATTCGAGGCGGCGGCCAAGGTGCCCGCCGTACTCGCCCAGGCCCCGCCCGCCGTCATGGAGGGTTGTGCCGCCTACGGCCGACACCTTGGAACCGCATTCCAGCTCATTGACGACGCATTGGATTACGCCGGCTCCGAAGCCGAGATCGGAAAGCGCCTGGGCGACGATCTGCGTGAGGGCAAGCCGACCCTACCGCTCATCCGGGTCATGGCCAGCGGCACCTTCGCGGAGCGGCAACTGGTGCGCAGTGCGATCACCGATCCGGACGAGGCCCGGTTCGAAGCTGTCGTCGCCGCGATCCATCGGACCGGGGCCATGCAGTACACCCTCGACTGCGCGCGCCGCGAATGCGAGCTGGCCCGATCGGCACTGTCGACCCTGCATGATTCGACCCATAAACAGGCGTTGCTGGACCTGCTCACGTTCGTACTGGAGCGGAAGCATTAGCGCATGAAAGACCCGTTACCACGTCGTGACGCGCGTCCATACCGCAGATCACATGGTCGGTTCTGATAGACTGCCGGCTTCATTTCGGGGTGTAGCTCAGCCTGGTAGAGTACTGCGTTCGGGACGCAGGAGTCGGAGGTTCGAATCCTCTCACCCCGACCAGAAAAAAGGGCGATCGGATTGAATCAGCTGCCGCTCTGGACCCACCTTATCGCCATCATTGTGCTGTTGCTGATCTCGGGCTTTTTCTCGATTTCTGAGACCAGCATGATGGCGGTCAATCGATACCGTCTGCGGCACCTCGCCCAACAGGGCAAGGGTGGTGCCAAACGCGTGCTCGGCTTACTCCATCAAACCGACCGCTTGCTGGCCACAATTTTGCTGGGCAATAACGTGGTGAACTCCGCGTTAACGGCGTTGGTCACGGCATTGGCCATTCAGTCCTTTGGTAACAATGACACCGTGCTGGCCACCGCAACCGGTGCCGTGGCCTTCGCCATCATCGTATTTGCAGAAATCACTCCCAAGATCGTGGGGGCCAGCCGTCCCGAACCGATCGCGATGGCCACCAGCCTGGTGCTGGCGCCCCTGGTGCGCTTTGGTTATCCCTTGGTCGTGGTGGTCAACAGCGTGGTGTCCGGTCTCTTGCGGGTGCTGGGCCTGAAAAAATTAACCGAGACCCCGTCCGGCAACCAGGCCATGTCCCCACAGGAACTGCGAACGGCGATTCTGGAATCCACCCGCATGATCCCCGCCAAGCATCGCTCCATCATGCTGAACTTATTTGACATCGAGGACCTGACCGTCGACGACGTTATGATCCCCCGCAGCCGCATTGAAGCACTCGATCTCGAGTCCGATCCACAGGCGCTCATCGACCAGCTCTCGACCTGCTTTCATAACAAGCTGCCCGTGTTTGAAGGAGATATTCACAACATCATTGGAATTCTCCATGTGCGCAAAGCCCTCGCCCTCGTGTCGCGCGAAACGCTGACCCAGGAGTCCATCCGTGAGCACCTGATTGAGCCCTACTTTGTGCCCAGCGGCACGCCGCTGTTCACTCAGATGCAGTACTTCCAAGAAAATAAACAACGCATCGCCCTGGTGGTGGACGAATACGGTGAAATCGAAGGGCTGGTCACCTTGGAAGATATTGTCGAGGAGCTCGTGGGCGAGTTCACGACCCATGCACCGGGCACAGCACCGAGCGGGTTGACCTGGGACCACGATGGCAGTGTGATTGTCGATGGCACATCACCGGTGCGCGAGTTGAATCGACGGCTGGGCATCGCACTTCCCATCGACGGTGCCCGCACGCTGAACGGGTTACTGTTAGAAACCCTGCAAGAACTTCCAGACGCCCATGTGTCCGTCAAAATCTGCGATGTGCCGATGGAAATTCTGCAGACCCAGGGCCGTCTGATTCGACGCGTGCGCCTGATGCGACCAACCCTTCAATCGGAATAGCCTCCGGTGGTCTGGCAGGCGGCACTCCTTGTCGGCACCAGCGCGGTGAGCCTGCCGTTATGGTGCCAATGGGGCGCACGCGACATCGCGCGATGGATTGGCCAAGAGGCAGCCCACACCTTGCGACGCGTGCCATCCAACGCCTGGTGGGTGACCATCGTGGCCAGCATCCTCATCGCCGGCCTGACACCCGATCGTGTTCACGATGCACCGTGGGCCATCATGACCGCGATGCTGCTTTCCCTCGTTGTGGCGTTGGCGCGCCTTGACCTGGCCTGTCGGCTCCTGCCCGATGCACTGACCATGATGTTGATGACGCTCGGTCTACTGTCCACTGTCATCCTCGACCACATCGATGTGATGGACAGTCTCATCGGCGGACTGACCGGCTATGCTGGACTATGGTGCCTGCGGTGGGCGGCCCAACGATGGCGCGCTCATGAAGGCCTTGGGCGCGGGGATCTGTTCATGACCGCCGGTATGGGGACCTGGCTGGGATGGCAGATGCTGCCGGTAGCGCTGTTGATCGCGAGCGCCACGGCCCTGATCGGAACGATGCTGTTACGCGCCATCACGCGACCGCCACCGACTGCCGAACATTCGGATGCCATCGGTGCCCGTTGGTGGCATCAGGAAATCCCCTTTGGGCCCGCTCTGGGCGTTGGGCTGTGCCTGGCGTGGTGGCATCTTGGCTAATCGCATCGTCATACTGACCGGCGGCATTGGATCCGGGAAAAGTCTTGCCGCCGACCTCTTTGCAACGCTCGGGGTATCGGTGGTGGATGCCGACGAGCTCTCGCACCGGCTGTCCGGCCCGAACGGTGCCGCCATCCCGGAGATCCGCACGGCATTTGGCCCGGAGGTCATCGCCCCGGACGGTGGTATGGATCGGGCGGCGATGCGTGAGCGAGTATTCCATCATCCGGCCGATCGGCAACGGCTTGAACGCATCTTGCACCCTAAAATCCAGGCCCTGGCCGCTGCAGAACTGGCCAGCGCGTCCGGCCCATATGCCCTTTATGTGGTGCCCCTTTGGACAGAGCAACGCGCGGACAACCCGTCGTCCATTACCCCCCATGCCGTGATCGTGGTCGACTGCCCCGAGAGCACTCAACTGGAGCGGGTGATGCAACGCAGTCCGCTGAGCCGCGAACAGGTCCAGGCCATCATGGCCGCACAGGCCTCACGCCAGCAACGACGGGCCATTGCCGATCACGTGTTGACCAACGCAGGTCCCATCGATGAACTCGCCCGACAGGTGCGATCCCTGCACGGGCGCTTAATTCAGCCATAATTGCGCGATGAGTGATCCGACCGTGACCGCCATTGCTGCCCCCCCGGGCTGGATGACCTTTGAGTTTCCTTGTAATGAGCGCATTCGATCACTGCTTCGCATCGAAAGCCTAGCCAAGCGCTGTCATGAATTCACCCGCCAGACGTCGACCACGGCCCATACCGCGGCCTTGTGGTCCGTGTTTGAACTCTTTGATCTTGTTGGTGGCCGGGGCGATATCAAGTCCGAACTGCTGCAAGAACTCGAACGTCAACGCGGACGGTTAAATCAGTTCGCGGGAAAACCAGGAGTCTCCAACGAGGCGCTCGAGGAACTTCTGAATCGAATCGCACAGATCTTCAATGACCTCTCGGCCGCCCAGACGCGTCTTGGGCAGCACATTGCAGAACATGAATGGCTGCAGCTCGTCAAAGGACGCTTCGGAATACCCGGGGGGATCTGCGAATTTGATGTGCCGTCGCTGCATGTCTGGCTTCATCGTTCAGCCGATGTGCGACAGGCGATGCTCCACGCGTGGTTGGGCACGCTGCAACCGGTGTTCGATGGCGTGGACGTGGTGCTGCGATTGTTGCGTGAGGGCACCCAACCCGACTCCTACCTGGCCACGCGCGGCTATTTCGAGTTATCGATGGACGGCCGACAGATCCAGATCATTCGCGTGGCGGTGCCCAAACAACCGGAAGTCGTAGCGGAAATCAGCGCAAATAAATACGTGGTGTCGGTTCGCTTTCGGCAGCCGGATTCCTCGATGCACCTGAAGGCCATTGAGCAGGACATTCCTTTCCAGCTCACCTTGTGTAATTTCTAACGATCCGATCACGTCGGCCGGAGTGAAGGCCCCGTGCGGGCCGTCAAACCAATGCGGTCCAATAACGGCACGCTGGCGGGCAGCACCGGATACGGCCACGCCTCGCCCGGACGCACCCAGACGATCTGTTGACGCTCCAGTGGTTGCGGATTGCCAAGCCACGACGTCACCCAATAAAAATGAAGATCGACATGGGCATGTGCGTAATCGTGCGATACCGTCCAGGCCGGGTGATGCGTCGTGACCACGACACCAATCTCCTCCTGAAGCTCACGTTGCAGGGCCTGCGCGGCCGTCTCATGGGATTCCACTTTTCCCCCCGGGAACTCCCAGTAGCCCTCATAGACTTTTTGACACGGACGTGAAGTCATCAGCACAGCACCGTCGTCTCGACGCATCAATCCCACCACGACCGCGACACGCGCCGCGCTGGTGTTCAATGCCGTCCTGCCCAGTCCCGGGCGAAATGCAGGGCGACACGCCCTGAACGTGATCCGCGTTCCAACGCCCACTGCAGTGCCGGCTGTCGTGCCGCCGCTTGACTGGCGGCATCACAACCGAATTCCGTGAGCCAATGGGTCACGATGTCCAGGTAATCCTGCTGATTAAAACTGTAAAACGATACCCACAAACCAAAACGCTCTGAGAGTGAGACTTTTTCTTCGACACTTTCGCCGGGGTGGATCTCGCCATTGGCCTCGTAGCGGGTTTCCAGGTTCTCCCGCATATGCTCGGGCATCAGGTGCCGACGGTTTGACGTGGCATACACCAGAAGATTCTCGGACTGGGCGGCCACGGATCCGTCCAACACGGTTTTCAGCGCCTTATAGCCGGCGTCACCCGTTTCAAACGACAGGTCATCACAAAACACGATGAATCGGTATGGCTGATGGGCGACCGCCTCCACGATGCGCGCCAGATCCAAGAGGTCTTGCTTTTCGACCTCGATTAATCGCAGTCCTTGATCGGCGAATTCCGTCAGGCAGGCCCTCACCAACGACGACTTGCCCGTGCCGCGGGCTCCCGTCATCAGCAGATTATTGGCGGGCTTTTGCGCCAGAAATTGGCGCGTGTTCTGTTCGATGAGCTGACGTTGGCGCTCGATGTGCTGAAGATCCGAAAAACGAATCGACGCAAAATGCCGAACCGGTTCTAAGTAGGATACGTGCCCCAATAGGGTCGACCGCCGCACCCATCGGAAGGCGTGGGTGGTCGCGAAATCCGGCGGCGGGGGAATGGCCGGAAGGTAGGCGTTCAACTTGGCTAAGAGTTCGTTCATGATCGGTAGTCCGCATTGATCGATACGTACTCATGGGATAAATCGCAGGTGTACACCGTGGCCTGCGCCTCTCCGCGCATCAAGGCCACGGTCACCGTGATCTCGGGTTGCTGCATCACCCGCTGTCCGTCGGTCTCGGTATAGGCGCTCGCCCGCCCACCATGTTCCGCCACCAGGACATCATCGAGAAACACCCGAATGGGCGTCACCTCTAAACCGGGCACGCCACTGTAACCGATGGCCGCAAGAATGCGCCCCAGATTGGGGTCGCTGGCGAAGAATGCGGTTTTCACCAAGGGCGAGTGGGCAATCGCGTAGGCCACCTGCCGTGCCTCATCGCGGGACCGCGCCTCGGTCACGCGCACCGTAATGAATTTGGTCGCACCCTCCCCGTCCCGAACGATCGCCTGGGCAAGCCTGCGGCTGACATCGATCAATGCATCGCGAAAAACGGGCCAATCCTGCGCACGCTCCGAATCGAAAACGGCGCCGCTTTGACCCGTCGCAGCGACCACAAAGGAGTCATTGGTGGACGTGTCGCCATCGATCGTAATGGCATTGAAGGACTCGTCGGCAGCGTCTTTCACCAAGGCTGACAGCAGCGACGCCGACACGGCCGCATCCGTGGCCACATAACCGAGCATTGTGGCCATGTTGGGACGAATCATGCCCGCCCCTTTTGAAATTCCGGTCACGGTGACGATCTTTCCCTGCACACGTACTTGCACAGAGGCGGCCTTCGGTTGAGTGTCGGTGGTCATGATGGCCTGTGCCGCATCAAGCCAATGGGCGTGACCAAGTCCCGCACAGGCCTGATCGATGCCCATGCGTAATTTGTCCATCGGAAGATGTTCAAGAATCACCCCGGTGGAAAATGGCAGGACCTGATCGGATGCAATCTGGAGTCTGGCCGACACATGGGCGCAGGTATCGTTGGCATTTTTCAACCCCAGTGCGCCGGTTCCCGCATTGGCGCAGCCCGTATTGACCACCCAGGCACGAATCCCGGGCGTGGTCACCGTGCGTGCAAGATGGGCCTTGCACACCTGCACGGGCGCTGCGCAAAACGCATTCTGCGTGAAGACGCCGGCCACCGTGCTGCCCGTGGCCAATGACACCACCAGGACATCTTTGCGGCCACCTTTGCGAATGCCCGCACTGGCCACCCCCAAGGACACCCCTGCGACAGGATGCAGGTCAGAGGGCTGAGGAACCGGGAGGTTAACCGGCATCGCTGATCATCCCGTGCGCACCATCATCCGGTGCTGGTTCAGGCCAGTCGGCCATGACACTGCTTGTATTTCCTACCGGAGCCGCACGGGCAAGGATCATTGCGGCCCACTTTGGGCTCACTGCGGCGGACCGGCTCCACACCGGCCGGCCCCGACGACTCGGAAGCGTCCGCAATCGGCTGCTGGGCGGCCAAGGCCAGGGCCTCGGGGTCCTCGCCGGACAGGGCCGCCTGGGCATCGAAATCCGGTTTTTGATACTGCACATCGGCCAGCCTGGGGGCCTCGGGCGTGGCCTGTGCCACCTGCTCTGCAGTCTGAACCTCCACACTCAATAGCACCTGTGTCACATCGTGACGAATCTTATCCAGGGTCTGTTCGAACAAGGCAAAGGCTTCGCGCTTGTATTCCTGTTTGGGATTCTTCTGGGCATACCCACGCAAGTGAATGCCCTGCCGCAAATGATCCAATGCGGCCAGATGCTCGCGCCAGGTGGTGTCCATGGCCTGCAGCAATACCGAACGCTCAAAGCCATTGAACGCGTCACGGCCCACCGGGTCGACCTTCATGCGATAAGCCTCATCGGCAGACGTCACCACGAATTGGGCGATATCCTCATCATCGATATCGTCTTGGCGTTGGGCAAACGCGACGACATCAAGCGGCAGACGCCATTCCTCTTTCAGCACCCGGGACAATCCCTCCAGATCCCACTGCTCCTCCACGCTTTCCACCGGAACATGGGCCCGTGTCACCTCGTTCATCATGCCCTGCCGAAGGCTGCCCACCAGTCCGGAGAGATCCTCGCTTTCGAGAATTTCATTGCGTTGGCTGTAAATGATCTTGCGCTGCTCGTTAGCGACATCATCGTATTCAAGCAGCTGCTTACGCATATCGAAGTTTCGGTTCTCCACCTTGCGCTGCGCCGACTCAATCGACCGAGACACCATCCCTGCCTCAATCGGCTCACCGCGCGGTACCCCCAATCGGGCCATGATGGACTTCATGCGATCGCCCGCAAAAATCCTGAGCAGCGGATCGTCCATCGAGAGGTAGAAACGGGATGAACCCGGATCGCCCTGACGTCCCGCACGACCACGCAACTGATTGTCGATACGACGGGACTCGTGCCGCTCTGTGCCGACAATGTGCAGCCCACCCGCTGCGATCACCTGATCATGCAAAGTCTGCCACTCGCTCTTGAGCTGGGCACTGCGTGCCGCGACCTCAGACTCCGAGAGCTGGGCGTTGGCGATGAGCGCGTCGATCTGCTTTTCCACATTGCCACCCAACACGATGTCCGTGCCACGACCCGCCATATTGGTGGCGATGGTGATCATCCCCGGCCGTCCCGCCTGGGCCACGATCTCCGCCTCGCGCTGATGCTGTTTGGCATTGAGCACCTGATGGGTGAGCCCGGCCTTGGTCAGCATTCCGGATAGAAGTTCCGAATTCTCAATGGAGGTGGTGCCCACCAGAATGGGCTGATCCCGTTGATGGCGCTCTTGAATGTCACGAAGAATGGCTTCGTATTTTTCTTCCACGGACTGGAAGATCTGGTCTTGAAGATCAAGACGGACCATGGGCCGATGGGTCGGCACCACCACCGTCTCCAGGGCATAAATCTGCTGAAACTCATAGGCCTCGGTATCGGCGGTGCCGGTCATGCCCGATAGCTTTTCGTACATGCGGAAATAATTCTGAAACGTGATCGACGCCAAGGTCTGATTCTCGGCTTCGATCTCCACCGCCTCTTTCGCCTCGATGGCCTGATGCAGCCCCTCGGACCACCGACGTCCCGGCATCAGCCGACCGGTAAACTCATCCACGATCACAATCTTGCCGTTTTGCACCACATAGTGCTGGTCTTTGAAAAACAAGGTCTGGGCACGCAGTGCCGAGTTCAAGTGATGCAACAACGAGATGTGCGCCGGATCATACAAACTGGCCCCTTCTGCCAACAGTCCCATCTCAGCCAGGATCTGCTCGGATTTTTCAAAACCCGCATCGGACATGAACACCTGACGGGATTTCTCATCGACCCAGTAATCACCGGGTGACTCTTCCGTGGCCTGGGGTTGCAAACGGGCCGGCACGGCGTTCAGCACATGATAGAGATCGGTCTGATCATCGGCATGGCCGGAAATAATCAGCGGTGTGCGGGCCTCGTCAATCAGAATGGAATCCACTTCATCGACAATCGCAAACCCAAGGCCGCGCTGCACACGATTGGCCTTGTCGGTCACCATATTGTCCCGAAGATAATCGAAACCGTATTCGTTGTTCGTACCGTAGGTGATGTCGGCCGCATAGGCCGTCTGCTTTTCTGCGTGCTCCAGAGTGGATAGGTTAATGCCCACGGAGAGGCCCAGGAACCGATACAGCTTGCCCATCCAGTTCGCATCGCGTTCGGCCAGATAATCGTTCACCGTCACGACGTGCACACCCTTGCCCGTCAACGCATTCAAATAAGCCGGCAGGGTGGCCATCAGGGTCTTGCCCTCGCCCGTGCGCATCTCGGCAATCTTGCCGTCATGGAGCACCATGCCACCGACCAATTGGACATCAAAGTGGCGCATGCCCAACGTCCGCTTGCCCGCCTCGCGGCACACGGCAAACGCCTCATTGAGCAGGCTGTCCACAGACGCGCCGTCGGCAAGGCGGGATTTAAATTCCTGGGTTTTGGCGCATAACGCCTCATCGGATAAGGCCTGAATCTGGGGTTCCAGGGCATTGATGGCGGCCACGCGTTGGCCGTAGGCTTTGACCAGCCGGTCATTGCGGCTGCCGAAGACTTTTTTAAGCAGATTGTCAATCATGGACCAAAGATTTTACCATTCGGTATGGACGCCAACCCCCTTCAACACATTACGACAGGCCTCTCCCGGGCCAATGAATGGGCGGTAGTGGATCACGCATGGCAGGAGTCCGAAGGCCTGCATGCCGCCCTTCGGGACCTGGTGTCCGCATCGTTGTTGGCCCACGTGGTCCAGGTCCGCCGGGAAGATCCGCCGAAGGGAATTCGCGGCAGTCAGCTCACCGTCGTTGCACACAACACGGCGATCGCTGCAAAACTACGGCTCGCACTTGCGGATTCGATACCACGCCTTCAGGCCACGGGCTGGGGCATTCAACACATTCGCGTGGTGGCACAACGCATTCAAGACATCACCCCTGTCGCGGCGCCTGCGGCACCACGGCGCACCGACATCCCGGCTTATGCCAAAGAGGCCTTGGGTGCGCTCGCGCGCAGCACGGACAACGAGGCCTTACGGCGTGCGCTGACCCGCATCAGCCAGCGTGATTCGCGGGCCGACTAGATCCAGCTCCATTGACGGGCCCAGGCCACGGGCGCATGCTGCAAGTCCTCAAAGGTGGTCTCGCGCCAGGCCGATGGCGTGCGCATCAACGCCCGCAATAACTGATTGTTCAAGGCATGCCCGGATTTGAAGGCGGTATAACTGGCCATCAACGGATTGCCCAATAAATAAAGATCCCCGATCGCATCGAGGGCCTTATGCATTGCAAATTCATTGGGCTGACGCAATGCCCCGGTATTCAGCACGCGTACATCATCCATGACAATGGCGTTGTCCAGACTGCCGCCCAGGGCCAGTCCCTTGGAGCGCAACATGTCCACATCACTGACAAATCCAAACGTGCGGGCACGCGCGATGTCATCGACAAACGAGGTATTCGCAAAATCGATACTCACCTGCTGCCCCGTACCGTCCACAGCCGGATGATTAAAATCGATCGTGAACTCCAGGCGAAATCCAAAAAATGGATCTAAGCGGGCCCACTTCTCGCCATCGCGGACCTCCACCGGCTCCATCACCTCGATGAATCGCTTGGCGGCCGCCTGCTCCTGCACACCGGCCGATCGCAACAGATAAACAAACGTCGCCGCGCTCCCGTCCATGATCGGAATCTCGGCGGCATCGACCTCCACCACGGCGTTATCGATGCCCAGGCCCGAGAGCGCCGACATCAGATGTTCCACCGTCGCGACCTTCAGATCCCCATCCGAGATCGTCGAGGCCATCCGGGTATCCCCAACGGCACCCGCGTTGGAACGAATCTCACGTGGCGGGATGACATCAGTACGCCGAAACACAATGCCATGATCCTCGGCCGCGGGGCGAAGACAAAGGGTGACCGGAACGCCACTGTGAAGGCCAATTCCCTTGGCCGAGACCGTCTGGGCAAGTGTGCGTTGTCGCAGCATTTAGAGTGTCGCGAGCACGGCCTCGGCGCGGCTCACCTCGAACGCGCCAGGGGCCTCAACTGACACCGATTTCACAATGCCGTTATCCACCACCATGGCGTAGCGATTCGATCGTAGACCCAGGCCTCGCGCGGTGAGGTCCAAGGTCAGATCGATGGCTTTGGAGAATTCTGCATTACCGTCGCCCAGCATCCGAACCTTGCCTTTCGCGCCCAGTTCACGGCCCCAGCTTCCCATCACAAACGCATCGTTCACACTGACGCACCAGATCTCGTCCACGCCTTTGGCCTTCAACTGATCATAGTGAGTGATGAACCCGGGCACGTGCTTGGCCGAGCAGGTGGGCGTGTAGGCCCCGGGCAGGCCGAAGATCACAATCTTTTTTCCCTTGATCAGATCCGACACCTGAAAGGCGTTCGGGCCGATGCTGCAGCCTCCGGTTTCCTCGTCAAAGAACTCGTAGAGGGTGGCGTTGGGCAGGGCTTGACCGACTTGAATGGGCATAACCGACTCCTTTAATAAAAAAGAGACTATGCCAAAAAAAGAAAGGCCCGGGGGCATCGGGCCTTTCTGAGCGTGGGGAAACTGGGGAGGTCTAGTCGGCCTGCTTGCGCAGAAACGCTGGAATGTCCAGCCGATCCATGCCGCTTTCCTGCATGGCATCCACCCGCGCGGCCGCCTGGCTGCGCGGATCGCGCCACACCGTCGGCGAATCCAGTTTGCTGTAATCAATCGACGGCATCGCCACCCCGCTGGCCTGACCGCCGAGCAGCGCTGCCGCCTGGGCGCTGGCCTGCGCACCGCCCATGGTCAATGGCGCATTATCGGTACCGGTGCGCACCACCGTGGCCGGTGCCGCGTTATGCACCAGTGTCGGCTTACGATTGCGGCCCAATCCGGTCGCGACCACCGTCACACGCAGATCATCGCCCAAGGAATCGTCATACACCGTTCCTAAAATAATCGTGGCATCGTCGGCGGCAAAGTTGCGAATTGTCTCGGTCGCAATCCGTGTCTCTTTGAGTTTGAGCGCGCGGCTTGCGGTGATGTTGACCAGAATTCCGCGAGCGCCCGACAGGTCCACGCCCTCCAACAGGGGGCTTTGCACCGCATTTTCAGCGGCAATGCGGGCGCGATCTTCGCCGCTGGCCGTGGCCGTGCCCATCATGGCCTTGCCTTGTTCACCCATGACGGTCTTGACATCCTCAAAGTCCACATTGACCAGGCCTTCCACATTGATGATCTCCGCAATGCCCGCCACCGCGTTGTTAAGCACATCGTCGGCGGCTGCAAATGCCTCAATCTGCGTGATGTCCTCGCCCAGGACCTCTTCGAGCTTCTCGTTAAGCACCACGATCAATGAGTCCACACGGTTTTCGAGCTCGGCCAGTCCATGTTCGGCGGCGTTCTCGCGACGCACGCCCTCGAAACTGAAGGGTTTGGTGACTACGGCCACGGTCAAGGCACCGAGCTCCTTGGCCACTTCGGCCACTACCGGTGCGCCGCCCGTGCCGGTACCACCGCCCATGCCGGCCGTAATGAAGACCATATGGGCACCACGTAGGGCGTCGGCGATGCGCTCACGATCGGCCTCGGCGGCGGCCTTGCCTGCCTCTGGTTTGGCACCGGCCCCCAGGCCCGTACCACCGATCTGCAGCGTGGTGCCCGCCTTGGAGCGCGCCAGCGCCTGCGCATCGGTGTTGATGCAAATGAATTCCACGCCCTGCACACTGCGCGAAATCATGTGATTGACGGCATTGCCGCCAGCACCGCCAACACCAACGACCTTGATGATCGTTCCCTGGGTTTCTGTTTCAAACATTTCAAAATTCATGACCACCTCCAGATTGTTCAGTTAAAAGTTCCCCACAAACCACTGCTTCATCCGCGCAAGGGTGTCTTTGAACGAACCACTGCTCACGACGTCCTTGCGGCCCCGGATCCATTGATTCCGCGCCTCTTCGAGCAGCCCCATGGCCGTCGAAAACCGCGGATTACTAATCACATCGGACAAATTGCCCCGATACGCCGGCATGCCCACGCGCACCTGTTTCAGAAAAACATCCTCGCCAAGCTCGACCATGCCCGGCAACATGGCGCTGCCGCCGGTCATGACAATTCCAGACGACAGCAGCTCCTCGTAACCCGACTCACGGATCACGTGCTGCACGAGTGAAAATAGTTCTTCAACCCGCGGCTCGATCACCGCGGCCAAGGCCTGGCGTGACAATTGACGTGGTGCGCGATCCCCTAACCCGGGCACCTCAAACCAGGCCTCAGGATCGGCCAAGGCCTGCTTGGCCACACCGTAACGAATCTTGATCGCCTCGGCTTCATCCGTTGGTGTGCGCAGGGCCATGGCGATGTCATTGGTGATCTGATCGCCCGCGATCGGAATCACGGCGGTGTGGCGAATCGCACCACCCGAAAAAATCGCGATGTCCGTCGTGCCGCCACCGATATCGATCAAGGCCACGCCAAGCTCTTTTTCATCCTTGGTCAGCACTGCATGACTTGAAGCCAGGGGCTGAAGAATGAGCTCATTCACTTCGAGGCCACACCGACGGATGCATTTCACGATGTTCTGAGCCGCACTGACGGATCCGGTCACGATGTGCACCCGAACCTCGAGGCGTACGCCGCTCATGCCCAAGGGCTGCCGCACATCGTCCTGCCCATCGATCATGAACTCCTGGGGCAGAACATGCAGCACCTGCTGATCCGATGGCACGCTCACGGCGGTGGCGGTTTCGATCACGCGATCGACATCGGTCTGCGAGACCTCTTTATCTTTGATGGCCACCATGCCGGTGGAGTTGAAGCTGCGAATATGGCTGCCCGCAATTCCGGTCCAGACGGCGGCCACCTTGCAATCGGCCATTAATTCCGCGTCTTCCAGGGACTTCTGAATCGACTGCACGGTCGTGTCAATGTTGACCACGACCCCTTTCTTCAGGCCTTCGCAGTCCGCCTGCCCAAGACCGATCACCTCCATGCGTCCGTCATCCAGAATCTCGGCAACGATCGTGACGATTTTTGAGGTGCCAATATCCAAACCCACAATTAGATTTTTGGATTCACGTGTCATAACTCGTCCTTTTGAACTTCAACATAAGAAGTGCTCATGCGTGCACCCCAATACAAAGCGGTCGTGATGGGCCGGATCCGGTCTCGTGTGTCGCCGTTCCCGTGGCCGTGGGTAAAAATGCATAGCCCGTGGCATAGCGCAGATCCGCGCGGACCAGGGCCGGTCGTCCGGACCCGCCCGTGATCTGACGCTCCAACCATGGCTGGGTTTTCACAAACATCCGAACCCGTTCTTCGAGTGGCGTGGCCAACGAGTCGCGGCCGAGCTCTAAGGTGATGCTGCCGGTCAACTCGGCGGTCCAGGCGTACTGATCGGACAGTGTCAGGGCCTGCAGCGGCCGATGGAGCGGAGCGATCCATTGGGATAACTGTCGGGCACGGTCCAGGACCAATCGCTCACTGCCCTGCGGGCCCCGTAACGGAATTAACTGGCAGTCGTCCTCATGATCCGCCGCCAGCCCCGGGAAAATCTCACCGACATGATTCACCAGATATCCCGATGACCACGTCGCCACGGCACGATGCTCTTCAATCCTGACCAACAACCGATTCGGCCAGATTCGGCGCACGGTCACGGAGCGCACCCACGGAATGGCCTGGACCGCCTGATGGACCGTGGACAGATCCGCCGACAGGGTCGTGCCATTTAAGGTCTCGGCGATCGCCGCATGCACCTGTGGCGCGGACACATGCACGAGCGCTCCGCGCGATGCATCCACAATCACCCGCTTCACCACGAACACCGGGCGATTGGCCATCCACATGGCCAAGAACACCCCACCCGCCACGATCGCACCGGCGGCCAGAATCAGGGCAGTCCGGTTCAGGCTCGCCGGTGAATGCCAGAAGGATCGAAGGGGGGACGTGTTCATCGCGAATGCTCCAGCTTCAGGCTGGCCTGTGCCGTGATGTGCAGGACCAAGGCGTCATACGACAGCCCCGCCTGTGCTGCGGCCATGGGCACCAGGGAGTGATCCGTCATGCCCGGCGAGGTGTTGATCTCCAAAAGCATCGGCTCCTGACCCGCGACCCACATCAGGTCCACACGCGCCCATCCGCGCGCGCCAACGGTTTCAAATGCCTGAACCGAAAGCGCGCGCATTTGGGCCTCGACGTCCGCACTTAATGGTGCCGGACAGAGGTAACGCGTGGCGCTCCCGAAGTACTTATTCTGATAATCGTATTGGCCCGAGGGCGCCACAATTTCGATCACGGGCAGCGCCTGCACCTGGCCTTCGGAGTCCTCGAGCAGCGCACAGGTAAATTCGCGCCCATCCACAAACGTCTCGATGATCACCGTGTCATCTAAACGCAGTGCGGCCTCCACGGCGGTCGATAACGCATCCAGATGATCGACACGACAAAAGCCCAACGACGACCCCTCCCGGGCCGGTTTGACCGCCAACGGTAATCCCAACGCCGCATGAATAGCGGCAGGATCGAGATCCGTCCGCTGGTCAGGCGGGAGATGCGGCGATCGTGAGACCGACCACCACGCGGGCGTCGGCAGTTGATAGGATTGCCATATCCGTTTCGTCATCGGCTTGTCCATGGCCAGACTGCTCGCCAGAACGCCGCTTCCCGTGTAGGGAATTTTCAATAATTCCAAGGCGCCCTGCACCGTGCCGTCCTCTCCAAACCGCCCGTGCAAGGCGATGAACACACGATCCACGGACTCATCCGTGAGTTCGTGCAGTGCGCGTTCGGCCGGATCGAATCCGATCGCTTCGACACCACACCGATGCAAGGCGGCCAACACACCTTGACCGGAGCGCAGGGAGATCTCTCGCTCTGCGGACTCTCCGCCAAGCAATACCGCTACGCGGCCGAGCTGCTCCGGGCGGATCGCCGTGGCCATCGTCGCCGCCGAGGGACGCGGGACACCGGTCATCCGGCGACTCCCTGCAGGCGTTTGATCTGAGCGGGCACGCCCCCGATCGAACCGGCCCCCATCGACAACACCACATCGCCGTCGCGTGCGAGCTCACAAATCCGCGTGGGCATATCGGCCATCGATTCCACAAAGACCGGTTCCACTTTTCCAGCAACCCGCACCGCACGTGCAAGCGCCTTTCCATCGGCTGCCGCAATGACCGTTTCGCCCGCCGCATACACCTCGGCCAGAATCAACTGATCCGCCTCGCCAAGTACGCCGACAAAATCCTCGAACAGATCCCGGGTACGACTGTAGCGATGGGGCTGAAATGCAACCACAATCCGTCGCCCCGGAAAGGCGCCGCGTGCGGCTTCTATCGTCGCCCGAATTTCGGCAGGATGATGGCCGTAGTCATCAATCAAGGTGAACGTTCCCCCCTGCCCGCAGGCAAAGTCACCCACCACCTGGAAACGTCGGCCGACCCCCTTGAATTCACGCAATGCCGTTACGATGGCCGCATCCTCAATGCCAAGTTCCGTGGCCACCGCAATTGCCGCCAGGGCATTCTGAACGTTGTGTCGACCGGGAAGGTTGAGTTCGATCGCCAGTGGCGCCTCCGCCTCGCGATGCACCGTGAACATCATGCGACCCGCGTGTTCACGCACGGCCTCGGCCCGGACCTGTGCGTCGGCGGAATACCCATAGGACACCACCGTCTTGGAGACAAATGGAATGATCTCCCTGACATACGGGTCATCAATACAGACCACGGCCGTGCCATAAAACGGTAATCGTTGCGTGAACGCGATAAACGCCTGTTTTAATTTAGCGACATCGTGGTCATAGGTCTCCATATGGTCTTCGTCGATGTTCGTGATCACCGCCATCATCGGCAGCAGATTCAAAAACGATCCATCCGACTCATCGGCCTCTGCCACGATGTAATCGCCAAGACCAAGCCGGGCATTTGCGCCCGCGCTATTTAATCGACCGCCAATCACAAAGGTCGGATCGAGCCCCGCCTGAGCCAGCACACTGGCGACCAGGCTGGTGGTGGTGGTTTTTCCATGCGTGCCAGCGATGGCGATGCCCTGCTTTAAGCGCATCAGCTCACCCAGCATTAAGGCGCGCGGAACCACAGGGATGCGGCGACTCCGTGCCGCCACGACTTCCGGATTGTCGCCTTTCACTGCGCTGGAGATGACGACCGCATGCGCATCACCGAGATGCCCGGCCTCATGGCCGATAAAAATCTGGGCGCCTTGTTGGGCCAGCCGCTCGGTGGCCGCATTTCTCGCGACGTCCGATCCGCGCACGGCATACCCCAGATTGAGCAGCACTTCGGCGATGCCCGACATGCCGGAACCCCCGATGCCCACAAAATGAATCGTCTCAATCTTGTGCTTCATTCGCGCGCTCCTGAGACGACCGGTTCGCCTTGCACGGCATGCCGCACCATGGCCACCACCCGCTGTGTTGCCTCGGGCGTGGCCAATGCGCGCGCGCGAACGGCTTGTGCGCAGAGGATGTCGCGTGTGACCGATGTCAGAATGTCGGCCAGTTGTGGTGCCAAGGTGTCCGACTGTGGGAGGGTCCAGGCCGCCTCGGACTCCGATAAGGCCCGGGCATTCGCCGTTTGATGATCATCAATGGCAGAAGGAAGCGGCACGAAAATCGCGGCCACACCGACCGCAGCCACCTCGGTCACGGTCGACGCACCGGCACGACCGATGAGCAGGTCCGCCCATTGATAGGCGGCGGACATATCGTCAATGAACGCATCACAGGTCGCGGCCAGGCCGCGGGCAGCGTAATCGGATTGGACCTGGGAAAGTGCCGCTATTCCCGTCTGATGCCGGATCTCCCAGGATGCCCCGGCATCCGCGGCCATCCGAAGTGCCTGTGGAACACTGGCGTTCAGCGCAGAGGCGCCCAGACTTCCGCCAACCACCAGCACCCGTAAGGGTCCCCTGCGTTGCCCATAACGCATCGATGGCTCTGGCAATGCACGGATCGCATCACGTACCGGGTTGCCGACCAGCGTCGCACGGACCGGTGCAAAACGTGTGCCCGGGAAACTGATCATGACGGACCGTGCGATTCGGGCCAACCATCGATTCGCCGTTCCCATCACCGCATTCTGTTCATGCACACACAACGGAATGCGCCGAAGCCAGGCGATCAATCCGATCGGAAAGGTCACATAGCCTCCGAACGCCACCACGACCTCAGGACGCACGCGCATCGTGATGGCCATCGCCCGCGTCAAGGCCGAGATCAGACGGAGCGGCAGGCTGAGCAGTGCCATCAGGCCGCGGCCTCGCACCCCGGAAAATTTCAGGATATGCAGCCCGAATCCTGCTGCCGGAATGACACGTGCTTCCAGCCCTCGGTCGGATCCGACCCACTCGGCATGCCAACCCTGATGACGCAGGGCCTGTGCCACCGCGAGCGCCGGGAACACATGGCCGCCTGTTCCGCCGGCGGCAATCAATACCCGCCGCCCCGTCATGCCGGCCCTCCACGAACGTGCGTCCGGTTTTCAGCATCAATGCGGATCAATACCCCCATGGCGATGCAGACCGCCAACATCGAACTGCCTCCATGACTGACAAAGGGCAAGGTCAATCCCTTGGTGGGCAGCAGGCCGGTGTTCACGCCCGCATGAATCAAGGTCTGAATGCCCAGCCATACGCCAATGCCCTGGGCCACCAGGCCTGCGAACAGCCGTTCCTGGGACATGGCCGATCGACCGATTTCAATCGCACGACGAACGATGAATGCAAACGCAAGTACCACTAAGGTGATGCCGATAAACCCGATCTCCTCGCCCATCATGGCGAAAATGAAATCGGTGTGCGGCAAGGGAAGATGGCCCATCTTCGCGATGCCCGTCCCCAGCCCAGAACCCATCACCCCGCCACGGCCAAAGGCGATCAGGGCACCGCATAGCTGATAGCCCGAGGTCTGAACCACATCCGGATCACAGGGCGTGAGATACGACATCAATCGCATCAAACGCCACGGCGTAAACACCACCATCAGGGTGAAGACCGATACCAGCACCAGAATCAAGGGCACGAAAATCCGCATGCTCATGCCACCTAAGAACAGGATCGCCGCCGTGATGGCCATGATCACCATCGTGGATCCGAGGTCCGGCTGAAACAGCAATAAGAACATGACCAAGGACATCAGAAACCCAATGGGCAAAAGCCCGCGCACAAAGGTATGCATCCGGTCCTGACGTCGAATCACGTAAGCGGCGGCAAACAACAAGGAAAAGAATTTCATTAATTCCGCCGGCTGAAGGGTGAAGAACCCGAGCGGAATGGCCCGTACCGCACCGTCTTTCACCACGCTGGCGCCGAACAGGATCTTCATGGCGGCCACCACCAACAGCAATGCAATGCCAAAAAAGAATAGGGGTGTGGACAGCGCGTGCAGAACGGATGTCGGGATACGGGTCATGACCCATAACGCCGCTAATCCGATGGCCAAATGAATCGGATGTCCACGCATGCTGCGCCAGAATACGGACTCCGTGTTGTTGCTCGGTAGCGGTAGATTGGCGGAATACACCATCACCAGACCAACGAGCAGCAGCGCCACGAATACCGAGATCAATGCCCGATCGGCATGGGCAATCACCATCGACGGGGAGTTGACGCGACTCAACACATGGCTCCGTGAAGATCCGCCAACTGCTCCACCGCGCGACGAAATGCCTGGGCACGTTCCACGTAGTTCGCAAACATGTCAAAACTTGCGCAGGCGGGGGACATCAACACCACACCATGGCCGCCGCCCTGGATCGCCCATTGGTAGGCCTGTTGAACGGCATCGTCCATCGAACCGGCCGCCACAGTGGTCACTCCGGCATCGGTGGCCACCGCGGCGATCTTCGGGCCGTCATGACCAATCGTCACCACGGCTTTCGCGTGCGCCGCAATCGGGCCGCGTAAGGCAGAAAAATCCTGGCCCTTGCCCTCGCCACCGGCAATCAACACAACCGGCAGTCCCATGCCCGTCAGTGCAGCGGCCGTTGCGCCCACATTCGTGCCTTTGCTGTCATCGACAAAATCAACGCCCGACACATGGGTCACCCATTCCATGCGATGGGGGCCGCCCCGGAATTCACGACAGGCATGCAAGAGGGGGGCCAATGCCGATGTCGCGACACGGCACAGCGCCAGTGCGGCCAATGCGTTCATAGCGTTATGACGGCCACGTACCCGTAACGCATCGGCCGGCATCAGTCGATGGATCCGTTCATGATCGTGACGATCGCGCATCACCATCCACACCAGACCTTCATCGATCAATCCAAGATCACCGCATTCCGGTGGCAAATTCCCGCCAAACGTGACGACCGTGCTCTGTCCGCTGACCGTCCGCATGACGACCGCATCCTGCCGATTGGCCACACACAACACGCCAGAGGTTTCGGGGTCCACGCCGACACCAAAGATCCGTGTCTTCGCCTGCACATACTCCTCGAGATCCACATGCCAATCGAGATGGTCCTCGGAGATGTTCAGTAACGCCCCTGCGGTGGGCTGAAAATGCTGTGCATAGGCCAGCTGGAAACTGGACAGCTCCAGCACCCAGACCTGCGGGAACCGGTTCTCGTCCTCGCGCTGCATCACCGCGTCCAATAGCGATGGGCTAATGTTGCCCGCCTCCTGCACATCAAAGCCCGCACGACGCAGCAAGGCCGTGGTCATCTGCGTCGTGGTGGTTTTTCCATTTGTACCGGTAATGCCAATGACTTTCGGCAACTCCAGGGGCAAGGCCAGATCCGCTTCGGTCACCACCGCACTGGTGGCATGGGCCGCATGATGGATGGCCCATTCAAATAGATCGATCTCGCCCACCACCGGGATACCGCGCACTCGGGCCTGGGCCAGGAGCTCGGTCAGCGGACTGCAATGCACCGCGTGCGGAGAGAGCCCCGGGCTCGGCACCACCAACGTGATGCCATCGAGTAGCGCCGGTGAAAATGGCGTGGGCACCGGCGCCATGATGGTGAGTTCCTGACGGCTGCGCGCCCGCAGGATCTCGGCCATTGGCGGGTGGTCACGGCTGTCGATGGCCAGAACCTGTGCCTGTTTGCGAAGCAGCCATGTGCAGGCGGCCAGACCCGACTCGCCCAGCCCGATCACCAGGACGTGTTGCGATGACCAATCGATATCCATCGCCAGAAACGGCGGGGTGGCGATCGTGTCCATCGGTTTTGTCTTTCGTGAGCTGGTCATGACTGAATGTGTCTCCGTCGTCAATTCGGGATCGATTAGCGCAACTTCAAAGTGGACAGACCGGCCAACACCAAGATCATGGTGATGATCCAGAATCGCACCACCACCTGGGTCTCTTTCCAGCCCCCGACTTCAAAATGGTGATGCAGCGGTGCCATGCGCAAAATACGGCGGCCCTCACCAAAACGTTTCTTGGTGTATTTGAAATAACTCACCTGCAACATTACCGACAGGGTGTTGACGACAAACACGCCACCCATGATGAACAGCACGATTTCCTGTCGCACCACCACGGCCACCGCTCCCAGCGCACCGCCTAAGGCCAGTGCGCCGACATCGCCCATAAACACCTGGGCGGGATAGGCGTTAAACCACAGAAAGGCCAAACCCGCGCCGACGAGTGCCGCACAAAACACCGTCAGCTCTCCCGCGCCAGGGATGTACGGAATCAATAGATATTTGGCAAATACGGCATTGCCTGTGACATAGGCAAATACGCCCAGTGCGCCGGCCACCAAGACCGTCGGCATGATGGCCAGGCCATCCAGACCGTCGGTCAAATTAACGGCATTGCTCGAACCCACAATCACGAAATACGACAAGACGATAAAGCCGAAGAACCCGAGCGGATACGCCACCTGCTTGAAAAACGGAACGATCAGATCCGCCTTAGGTGGCAAGGTCACGGTAAAACCGCTGCTCACCCATTGCCCAAACAGCTCGAGTGCCTGGGCATTGCTCGTGGCCGGTACCGAGAAGGCCAGATAAATCGCTGCCAGAATTCCGATCAGGGACTGCCAGAAATATTTCCATCGGGCCGGCAATCCCCGAGGGTCACGCTCCACGACTTTTCGATAGTCATCCACCCAGCCCACCGCCCCAAACCCCATCGTGACAAGAATCACCGCCCAGACAAATCGATTGGACAGGTCGGCCCAGAGGAGCGTGGTGGTGCCAATCGCCAGCAGAATTAATGCGCCTCCCATGGTGGGGGTTCCACTTTTCACTAAATGGGTCTGCGGTCCATCATCACGAACGGCCTGGCCCACCTTCATCTCCGTCAATTTGCGAATCACCGTAGGCCCCAGAAAAAGACCAATGCCCAAGGCGGTCATCGCGGCCAAGACAGCACGCAGGGTGATGTAGCCAAATACGTTGAAGGCACGGATGTATTGCTCGAGCCAATCGGCCAGCATTAACAGCATGTCGATACCTCCCCTTCCGGGGCCACCAGATGCGCCACCACGCGTTCCATGGCCATAAATCGGGAGCCCTTCACCCACACCGATGGGGCATGGGCGTCGGACTGCGCATGACGAGCCCACTCCCGGATACGTTCAATCAGCTCTGACAGCTCCGCGCTGGGGCGGCCGATGCCCGTAGCGCGCGAGGCCTGATTAAATGCCGGTCCGTGCAGCCAGATGGCATCGATGGCGTGGTCGTCGGCGTACCGCAACACCTCCTGATGAAAGGCGGCTTCCTGATCCCCCACCTCGCCCATGTCACCGAGCACCAAACCCCGAGGTGCAGGCAGACGGACCAGCGCATCGATGGCGGCCCGCACGGAGTCCGGATTCGCGTTGTACGTGTCATCCACCAGAACACCGCCGCCGCCAAGCGCTCGCCGTTGGCCACGCCCTTTCACCGGTGCAAATGCCGCCAATGCCTGCCGCATCGACCTGGCATCGATGGCGTTGGCCACCGCACAGGCGATCGCCGCCAATGCATTTAACGCAAAATGATCTCCAACACCCTGCAACGGAAGATCGAACACCTCCCCCGAGGGCAAGGTCACCTGAAGACGGGAAAATGATGCATCCGGCGATGGCATCCATCGACCCAGCACCTCCTCCCCCACATATCGCCCATCACCGGGATCGTCTGCAAAACCGAATCGGATCATGCGTCGGACTCCGATCTGTGCTCGCCAAATGACCTCGTGGGCCGCATCCCGGGGAAAAACCGCCACGCCATCCGGCGGCAAGGCAGAAAAGACCTGCCCGTTTTCCTCGGCGACCGCCGCCACCGATTTCATGAACTCCTGATGTTCACGCTGGGCATTGGTCACCACGGCGACCTGTGGACGCGCAATCCTCGCCAACGCAGGGATTTCTCCCGGATGATTCATGCCCAGTTCAAGCACTGCCAGTTGATGTGCCGACGATAGACCGCACACCGATAAGGGAACACCGATATGGTTATTCAGATTTCCCGGTGTGGCCCAGGATTGCGCGGTGCCCACGGCCTGCGAAAAAACGGCAGCGATCATTTGTTTTACCGTGGTTTTTCCATTGCTGCCACACACGGCGGTCACACGCCCAGGCCATTGGGCACGCCAGTGCTCTGCCCACTGCGTCAGTGCACCTACGACATCCTGAACGCGAATGATCGGTAGTCCAAGATCCCGATGCTCTGGCGTGATCTGAGAGACCACGGCAGCCACGGCGCCGTGTTCAGCAGCACCCGCAACAAAGGTGTTGCCGTCGAAACGCGGACCGCTGAGTGCAAAAAATAGTGCCCCTGCCGACAGCGAACGGGAGTCCGTGCTCACCGAATGAAATGCCACCTGAGCAAGGTCCTGCGGACCGACACGCTCTTCATGGGATACATGGGCGAGAAACTCGGCGAGATCAGGCATGCGCCACTCCGTCCACCGCATGGGCCACTCCCCAGCCATCAATAGCCCGGGCGGCGTGATCCGCATCACTGAACAGAATCTCCCGGGACCCAATCGCCTGGGTTTGTTCGTGTCCTTTACCGGCAATCACGACCACATCCTCGGCGTGTGCCCGGGCAATCGTCTGGGCAATCGCCAACGCCCGGTCCGACTGACGCACCACTTTCTGACGAAGATGCTCGGGCACCCCCATTTCGATGGCGTCCAGAATGACTTCAGGGGATTCGGTACGCGGATTATCCGACGTCAGCACCACGAGATCCGCACGCTCTGCCGCCACGCGTCCCATCACCGGACGCTTGGCCACATCACGATTTCCTCCGCAACCAAAAATGCACACCAATCGTCCGCGTCGGGCCTGCGCCAGGGGCGCGAGTGACTCTAACACCCGGGCCAGCGCGTCCGGAGAGTGGGCATAGTCGACGCAGGCCCACGGGCCGCGATGCCGCGACACCATCTGCAGGCGTCCCGGCGGCAACATGAACTCCCCCAAACGCTCGCGCACCACACTACTGTCCACACTCATCGCCAACAAACATCCGGCGACCACCATCGCGTTATCCACGTTATGCCGCCCGAGCACGGGCAAATGGAGATCCCCAGAAAGATCAAAGGCCTCTCCAGTTCCCGCAATCGCGAGATCCCAACCGGATAAGGATGGGCTGGCATTGGTCACTCGCAGGTGCACGTGTGCATTTTTCGGCGCCTGCTGACCCACCGCAATGCGATCAATGTTCGCATCGTGGGTTTGCCACATGGTCATGGCATAGGGATCGTCGGTGTTGACCACCATCGCCCCAAGACTTGGCGCGGCAAACAACAAGGCTTTCGCCTGTGCATAGGCCTCCATCGTGCCGTGGACATCCAGGTGATCGTGACTGAGATTCGTGAACGCAGCGACTTTAATCGCGCATCCTTGGAGACGTCCCTGCACCAGTCCGATGGAGGATGCCTCGATCACGACGGCCGACACCCCGCGTCCCTTCAGATGGTGCAGGATGCGCTGCACGTCCACCGGATCCGGTGTGGTCAGTCCACCCGTGATCTGGTCATCCCATGTGGGCGAAATGCCTGGATCGCAACGCGCCGGAAAAACCGCTAACCCTAGGGTTCCGATGGCGGCAGCGGCAATGCCGCTTCGGGCCAGTGCGTACGCTAATGCGGTCGTGACCGTGGACTTGCCATTGGTGCCAGTCACCGCAATGACCTGGAGCACCATACTGGGCCGGCCATAGAATGCCGAAGCAATCATGCCCACACGTGCCGCCAACTTCGGAACACGGATCATCGGAATCCGAAACGGTACAGTCTCGATGGCTGCAATCGCATCACCACCGTCCACGACAATCGCACTGGCACCAGCCGCAAAAGCCTGATCGATATAGGCCTCGGCCGAGGACTGACTCCCTGCGCGCGCAATAAAACCGTCACCGTGGCGGAGGCGGCGACTGTCCGAACACAGATCCGACGGTCGACCCACGTGCTCCACCAACCATTGGGCCGCCTGATCTGCGATAGCCTCGCGCAATGACAGCGGGTGCAGGGCATCTCCGATCATTGGGTACCCTCCGCGATCATCGCCATGGCCGGAAGAATGCGCAGATTCGGATTGGGAGAAATCTGCGATCGCCGTAAGGCATCGTTAGCAATCTGGGCGAATACTGGGGCGGCCACTTGACCGCCGTAATGTTTGCCTGCGCTCGGTTCATCGACCATGACGGCAATCACAAACTTCGGCCGCTCGGCCGGCGCAAATCCGACAAACGACGCGACATATTTGTTCTTGGCATAGCCACCACGTTCGGGTTTATGTGCCGTGCCGGTCTTGCCCGCCACCTTAAAACCAGGCACCTGCGCCAGCGGTGCAGTTCCTTGCGGCCCCGTGGCCCGCTCCAACATTTTTCGAATGGCCTGCGCCGTGGTCGCAGAGATCACCGGAATGCCCACGACGGGGCCCGGCTGCGGCACAAATGACAGTGGAACCAAATCTCCATCGCGCGCGAAAATCGTGTACGCCCGGGCCAACTGCAACAACGACACGGACACCCCATGCCCATAAGAAATCGTGGCCTGATCAATCGGCACCCATTTGTCCGGATTGCGCAGACGTCCAGGCGTCGCCCCGTGCAATCCCACGTCGGGAATCCGGCCAAACCCTGCCGCGGTATACACGTCGTAGAGTTCCTTGGACGCCAGTTTCCGCGTGACTTTCACAGTGCCGACATTGCTGGATTTCGCCAAGATCTCTTCCACGGTCAGCAGACCATGCGGATGGGAGTCCCCAATCGTACGATTTCCGATCGTGATTTTTCCCGGAGCGGTTTGAATCTCCGTGGCGGGCGTCACCCGACCGAGCTCTAACGCCGCGGCAATCGAGAATGATTTCATCGTCGACCCCGGCTCAAACGAATCCGTCACGGCGCGGTTGCGCACCGTGTCGGGATTGAGCCGCTTCCGGTTATTGGGATCAAACGATGGTTCATTGGCCAGTGCCAAGACCTCTCCGGTCTGCACGTCGATCACTACCGCCGACGCGGCCTTCGCGCGATGCTCGACCATGGCCGATTTAATGGCGTTATGAACAATCATCTGAATACTGGCATCCAGCGATAACTGAAGATCCTTGCCATGGGCGGCATCCGAGATCTGTTTTGCGCCAACGGCCGCCCCACGTCGATCGACCACGACCTTGGCCTGCCCCGGGCGGCCCGAGAGTCCCTTGTTATAGATCGCCTCTAGGCCTTCCGCACCCTGCTCATTGGCATTGGTAAATCCAACAATGTGTGCAAACGCATCCCCGTACGGGTAATAACGCCGATAGTCGACCTCGAGCACGACGCCCTCCAGATTCAGTCGTGCAATCCGATCGGCCTGCTCCAGTGTCAGACCCTTGGCAAGCCAAAAGAATTTCTTGGCGCCCTGAATACGCCCACGAACATCGGTCGGCTTTAACCCGACAATCCGGGCCAGCTCCTCCAGTTTTTTATCCTCGGCCTGTCGTTTCGCCAGCTGCTGTGCCTGAACTTTTTTTGTATCAGTTTTTTTAGAATCCATGGGCGCGTCTTCACGAAAAAAACGCTGCGGCACGATACCCAGTTGCTGTTCTTGGACACTCGATGCAATCACTTCACCGTTTCGATCCAGTACACGGCCACGATTGGCCGGAATTTCCCGCGGCCGCTCAAACCGTTTTTCAGCACGGCTTTGCCATTGATCAGCATTGACCAACTGCAGCATGAAGGCCCGGATCAGGACCGCCAAAAAACCCGCCATCAACAGACCAAGCACGAACTTCGAACGCCCTTGCGTGGCACGCCAGGTCAATACCGGTGTGGCAGAGCGGCCCACCGCACTGGACTGAAAGCGCCCTGGCAACGATGGAGACCGTGCCGTCATGGTCCGCTCCTGGCGCTCGAGGGCGATCCGCTGGGCATGTAGTACAAGGTTTCGGTAGCCTTGAGCGGAACCATTTTGAGATCACGACGGGCGGCGGCATCAATACGCCCCGGATTGCGCAACGCCGTCAGCTCCACCTGCAAGACTTCAATATCCGAATCCAGTTTCTGACTGATTCGATCCACGCGATCCATCTGCGTGTACAAACGACGCTCGTGATACCGGGCGTTGACCAGTCCCAGTGCCGATACGGTGATGACAGCCACCAGGGTCCATTGCCGACGGGTCATCGCGGGCCACTCTCCCGGCACTGGCGCTCCACCACCCGTAGGGTCGCAGAGCGGGCACGGGGATTGCGTGCGATCTCAATCGCACTGGGACGAGTCCGGCTGACAAGGCGCACGGCCGGGGCGCTCTCCATTCCCTCACGCCGCGGCTCAAAGCTTTTGACCAGCGCATGCTGTCCTCGACTCACGCCGCGTGAACGTTCCGTCGTTACCTTGCCGGCATGCTGACGAAAGAACTGCTTAACCGCGCGATCCTCGAGCGAGTGAAAACTGATGATCGCAATGCGCCCAGACTCGTACACGAGTTCGACTGCGGCCTGAAGGAGCGCCGCGAGTTCCTCAGTCTCATGGTTGATGTAAATCCGTAAAGCCTGAAATGTCCGCGTGGCCGGATGTTGCCCGGGCTCCGGACGTGCGCCCCGTCGGCGTAAGGTCTCGGCCACGAGCTGCGCAAGTGCCGCAGTGGACTCCAAAGGCTCCGCTTCGCCCCGCTGCGCTGCTGCGCAACGAGCCGTAATCGCGTTTGCAATCGGAACAGCAAACCGTTCTTCGCCATAGTCGGATATCACCTTTCTCAGATCATCGGTTGTGGCCTGCGCAAGCCATGTCGAAACAGGAATGCCACGCGTGGGATCCATGCGCATGTCCAATGGACCATCCAGACGAAAGCTAAAGCCCCGCTCGGCGCTGTCCAGCTGTGGCGATGAGACGCCAAGATCCGCGAGCAATCCCTGAATCTGGGTCACCCCACGCTGGGCCAACTGGGCTTTCAGTTCGCTGAATGGAGCGTGAATGATTTCAAAACGGGCGTCGCGAATGGTATGACCCATGCGCACGGCCTCGGGGTCACGATCAAATGCGATCACACGCCCATCGGCCCCGAGCACTTCGAGCATTCGTCTGCTGTGACCACCACGACCAAACGTCGCATCCACGTAGATGCCGTGTGGAACAATGCAGAGCGCGTCGACCGCCTCCTGCAGCAGCACGGTCTGATGAGAGTGGGACTCCAAGAAGGGCGGGGTAACCGATGGGCATGGACGCGCCGGGTGAACGGTCACGTTCCACCCCCGCCACGCTTGCGCTGGCGAACCGATTGCTTGTGGGATTCCAGAGTCGCGGAATCCCAGATTTCAAAATGGGTGCCCACCCCTAGCAGGATGACGTCACGTTGAATATGAGCGCCATCGCGCAACACGGGATTGATTAACACCCGTCCCTGACTGTCGATGTCCGGTGTATCGCTCAGACCCAACCAGAAACGACGTCGCTCGGAGTCCACATCGTCGACAGAAAACGTGGCGACCTTGTCATTCCATAAGGACTGCGCCATCAACAACAAGCAACCGTCATCGCTTTCGACCAACGCGAGTGCCCCATCGCACTGCGACTGCAATGCGTCGCGATAACGCGTCGGGATCGTCATGCGACCCTTTGCGTCAAGACTCAACGCGGTGATGCCGAAAAACTGCCCTGGAAACGCCAACTCCAATCCCCCACAAAAAACCACTTTTTTGCACGATTTCCCACTTTAAGAAAAAGGCAAAGAGTGGTCAAGTGGATAAGTGGATTTTTTCTTTCTAAAACAAGGACTTAGCGTTGATTTTGAAGTCTTTTTTGAATCAAAAAATCATATAAATCAATAGGATAAAAATCACTCATAAAGTGATTTGTGAACAAAAGCCGGAGATTCCCGAGGACGCCACTTACTGGAGCGAGGTTTTCAATAGCCCCGGGAAGGGCAGCGCGAGCACGGGGATCCCCTCGTCCAGCAATTCCTGGGCGGTTTGCGCGGAGGTCTGACCGTGAATGGCCCGGGCGGGCACCTCCTTGGCGTGCATGGCACGGGCATGCTCGGCGAATCGATCGCCCACGTCCTCGCTCGAGGCCAGCATCTGACGAACCACCGTCAGAGCGGCGGCCAGAGCCTCGGCACTCGGTCCGCCCGTGACCGGGGGACCATCGGACGGGGTGGCCGCGACCGGTGCAGGAGCCGATCCGGCGGAGGGTACGGCGATGCCGGCAGGCACCTCGGCCCCCGAAAGGTTTAACCGGGGCGCCGATAGGGTCTTCTCGATCACCCGACTGTCGCAAAACGGGCAGGACAGCAGGCCCTGCGACTTCTGTTCTTCGAACGCCATATGGCTACGAAACCAGCCCTCAAAGGGGTGGCCGTGATCGCACTTGAGATTAAACACCTTCATGCACCGCATTCTAACGAAGCCGGAAGCAAGAAAACGAAGCGGGCCTGTAGGCCGGATTCTGTTACGAAACATCCAGTGACGGACGTTTTATAGCGATCATCCCTCTAGGCCCGCCGTTACCGACGGGCTCAAGCCACCTACCCGCGCGCATCGGACGGGACACCCGATCCGGACATGCCGGGCGCGCGCCTATTTGGTGTTGCTCCAGGTGGAGGTTGCCGCGTTTCACGTCCACGCGGTTTCCCGCGCTTACTCGTCTCTGTGGCCCTATTCCTCGCCTTGGGTGTTTTCGCAAACACTTGCTGCGTACGGCCGTTAGCCGTCACCTTTCCCTATGGAGTCCGGACCTTCCTCTCCTGTCGCACGACAGCAGCGATCGCCCAGCCCACTTCGTTGCGCTAAATCATAGCGGTTTTACGCGTAATTTCCTAGACTGTTTGTCTCTACGATAAATGTCTAATTGACATGTCTATTTCATTCGGACGTCATCGCATCGGCGGACATCAGGCCGCACGGCCGTTGCGCCAGCGGGTGCTGCTGGCGGTCGTCGGATCCACGATCGTACTGCTCGGTGTGCTCGGCATCACCATCACGCAGATCAACCTCACGCGCCTGGAGCGCGAGGAGGGCAATAAGCTCGTGGCTCAATCACGTTACTTCGCCGAACTGCTCGACATGACGATTGGACGGCAGCTCATGGATCTGGAGTCGCGCGCCACACTCCTGCCAACGCTCGCGTTACACCAACAACCGGCGAAATTGGCGGTATGGCTCACCTTGATTCAAGCGAAAATCCCCGAATACACCTGGATTGGTTTTGCCAACGCCAGCGGTCAGATCGTGGCCTCGGGCAATCAGGTGTTGCAGCATCAGAACGTGACGGATCGGGAATGGTTTCGGGCGGGACAACAACAGGCGCGCACCCTCGATCTGCACGATGCCCAGCTTCTGTCGGCCCATATGCCCGCGCGCATCGACGGTCAACCCTGGCGGTTCATCGACCTCGCGGCGCCCGTGCGGGATCGTAATGGAACACTGCTGGGTGTGTTGGGTGCCCACCTGAGCTGGGATTGGCTGATCGCCCAGCATCAACGATTTTCCGAGTCGCTCACGCGCCAACGCAATACCGACATCATTGTGCTTGGCCCGGATGGCCACATCCGTTTACTCGGACCGGGCCTGACCGGTTCCGACATGACCAGGCTGTCCAGCGTGGTCGCCGCGCAGTCGGGCACGTCCGGATGGGTGCGGGAGGACTGGGCAGACGGCGAATCCTATCTGGTCGGGTTCACTCGCAATCCGGGCTATGGGCATGGTCATCAACTCGGATGGATCACTTTAGTGCGCGTGCCCACGCACCAGGCCGTGCCCCTCTGGCACTCTTCCATCATCAGTGTGTGGCTGCTGATTGCGGTTGCGATGGGCATTTTTCTCATGGCAATTCATCGCCTTCTTGCCCAGACGCTTCGGCCCATTGAAATGCTGATCCGAATGATTCGTACCGTGGCCCGGAATGGTGGGCGTGTTCAACCCGAACCCGACACGCCACATGAATTCGTTCTGTTAGCGCAGGCCACCAATCAATTGATCGCCGCCATGGAAGCGCGGCAGGCAGCCGATCAGGCCAAGTCTCAGTTTCTGGCCGATATGAGCCATGAGATTCGAACCCCACTGCATGGGCTGATGGGCCACGCGGAGCTGCTGAAGAACCGGCTCCACTCCGCACGCGATCAAGACGACATTCGCCAGATTATTTTGTGTGCGCGAGATCTAACCGAGATTGTGAATGACTTGTTGGATCTCTCCGCAATTGAGGAGCATCGGCTCCGATTTGTGCGCCAACCCCTTCACCTTCAAGAACTGGTGGAGTCCAATGTCAAATTGTTTGAACCACTGGCCCGTGAGAAAGCACTCATGTTCGCCGTTCGGACTGAGATTTCGGATATGCCCTGGATCATGGGTGACCGGCTTCGATTGGGTCAGATCCTTAAAAATCTGCTCTCCAACGCCATCAAATTTACGGAACGTGGAGGCGTGACTGTCCAGGTCCGTGTCACCATGACCCCAATCTCAGCCGGATCGTCATCACCCGCCCCCGAGGTCGCCGTGACGCGTGCGGTACCACCTCCACCGGAATCCAGTCGCGCCATGCTCACCATCACGGTGGAGGACACTGGTATCGGACTCAGTCAAACACAGCAGGAACTGATCTTTGGTCGATTCCAACAAGCGGCTCCCGATACCCGTGTGCGTTTCGGCGGCAGCGGTCTCGGGCTCTCGGTCTGCCGTGCATTAGTCCATGCCATGGGGGGTCAATTGGCGCTGGAATCCGAGCCACATCGGGGCACGCGCATCTGCGTCGACATTCCGGTCGTGCCCGCCCTCGCCGTAGACGCCCAGTGCGGTTGGGCAACACCATCATTACCCGTGTCGGAGTCCAGCGCACGACTGCGAATTCTGGTGGTCGATGACGTCGCCACCAATCGTCAATTGTTAACGCGCTGGCTGGACATGCGTGGTCATCATGTGGACGACGCGAGCACCGGGGCCGAAGCGCTCGGACGGGTGGCCTCATCCACCTATGATCTGATCTTGATGGACATCGATCTCCCTGATCGTAGCGGCCGCGAGATCACACGCACCATTCGGGACTCCTCCTACACATCCGCACGGGCACGCATCTTTGCCGTTTCGGGTCATGCATTTGCCCATGACATCACCGCCTCCATAACGGCAGGATTTGATGGCCATTTCAGCAAGCCGCTTCACTTTGACGAACTGTCCCAGGCACTGTCGACCATCACACCGGTGGACGGTCCCGGGCCAATCGAAACACCTGCGGATCATCGTAAAACGCCGGATGCTCATTAGCCACATCCCACCCGGGTATCCCCATCACCGGAATAGGAAGAAAGGGCCGCGGTGTCAGGCCCATGTCCACCCGCCTGGCCAGCAGCGGGTCGAGCCACGGCCAGTCCGCACGCTCTGCGGTGATGATCAGGCCGTGGGCGGTGATCGCCTTATACGGCCGACAAAGTTTTTCGATTAAAGCGTGGCCAAACGCGCGCGGATGCCATCCGTTAAACCATGTGGATCGATCACGCATAAACAAACCAGACCAATCGTGGGTGCACAGGGCCATGCGACAGCGCTCGGCCTGTGCCGGCGTTGACGCCACCAGCACGAGCAGGTTCTCATCCCATAGGGTTGCGGCATCCCGCACTGGTCCGCGACGTGATGGATCCGTCTGTTGTGTGAGCGCCTGCGCTTGAGCACGATTGAGTGCTGCTTTTGTCAGCGGACAGTGCAGCCACATCAGGGCGTTATAACGATCGTGGGCATTATCCCGTGTCGGTACGCCACCGGTCGATGCGATCCAGGCCTCATACGGCACTCCAACAGGAAGGTCCGACTGGGCCACAAAGTGCAGCCGGTGTCCCGTTCCGGTGACCAGACCACGCCGACTCGCCTCCTCGGTCAGAATCCGAAGCAATGCGGCGAACGGTGCGGTTTCGAGCAGCTCGAGAAGTGCCCCGTCAAACGATGCACGCCAATCGGTGCGATGATCCTCAGGCCTGCACAAGCCCTTGAAAACTCCATGACAGACGCTCTCCCGCCGCGAGCGGCACGATCTGGCCTTCTGCAAATGGGAGGGATTCCTCGATGGTTTGCTCCGATTTCCAGAGCATGATTTTTTCCTTATTTCGCGGTAAACGATAGAAGTCCGCACCATAAAAGCTGGCAAACCCCTCGAGCTTGTCGAGCGCTCCCACCGACTCAAACGCCCTCGCATACAACTCCAGGGCATAGGGAGCCGAGAAGCATCCGGCACAGCCGCAGCCGGCCTCCTTCGTGGAGCGTTCATGTGGTGCGCTGTCCGTGCCCAGAAAAAACCGGGGGTTGCCACTGATCGCGACCTGCATCAACGCCTGGCGATGACGTTCACGCTTTAATACCGGCAGGCAATACCAGTGGGATCGCAATCCGCCCTCGAATAACGCATTGCGACTGTACAGCAAGTGTTGCGGCGTGATCGTAGCGGCGATCGGACCGACCTCGTCGCGCACATAATCCGCCGCATGTTCGGTCGTAATGTGCTCAAATACGATGCGCAATTCTGGAAAATCACGGCGCAGAGGTGCAAGCACCTGTTCAATAAATACTGCTTCGCGGTCGAACACATCCACCTCCCGCGCAGTGACCTCACCATGAATGCACAAGGGCAGTCCGACACGTTGCATCGCCTCCAGCGCCGCACTGCACTTTCGGATATCCGTCACACCACTGTCCGAATGGGTGGTCGCCCCCGCAGGATAGAGTTTTACCGCCGTCACCGCTCTCGTATCGGCGGCGCGCACAATCTCTTCCGCGGGCGTGTTGTCCGTCAGATAGAGGGTCATGAGGGGCTCAAACGTATACCCCTGTTCGTTAAGATGCTCGGGCACTAATGCACGAATGCGTTGGCCGTAGTCCTGCGCCTGCTGCACCGTGATCACGGGCGGACGAAGATTCGGCATCACGATGGCCCGTGCAAACTGCCGCACCGTATAGGGCAACACGGAGGCCAAGGCCTTGCCATCACGCAAGTGCAAATGCCAGTCGTCGGGGCGGGTCAGAATCAGTTGTTCCACAAGTCTGTCTGTCGGTTTTACATCACCACGATGGCACGGTAATCATTCACATTCGTGCGCGTGGGACCCGTGGTAATCACATCTCCCAGTGGTTCAAACACGCCCAGTCCATCGTTATTATCCAACAGTGCGCGCAGCGATAGGCCGTGTGAGGTTGCGCGCGCCACGGTATCTGCCAATACCACTGCGCCCGCATGAGGACTCACGCCGTCAATGCCGTCGGTATCGGCCGCAATCGCGGCGACGCGATCGACCACGCCCAACTCATGGAGCGCCAATGCCAGCGCGAGCAGAAATTCCACGCAGCGCCCCCCACGACCATTTCCCTTCACGGTGACGGTGCACTCCCCTCCCGAGATGAGCACCACCGGCAACGGCAGTCCGGTGGACCCGAACATGGCGAGTTCTCGCACCCACGATGCATAGACCTGCGCCACATCACGCGCCTCACCCGTTACCGAATCCCCTAACAAGATGGGTCGAATTCCCGATGCTGAAAATACCTCGGCCGCGGCCATGAGACTCGAACGGGCCGTGGCGATCACCGAGGTCGTGGCGTGCGCCAGGCGATGATCCCCGGGTTTCGGGGTCTCGGGCGCTTCGCCCCGCGCGCCGGCAGCGAGGTGGGCCTCGATCGATGGCGCCGCCGACACATTCCATCGCCGTAACACCGCTATGGCATCAGCATACGTGGAGGGGTCCGGAGAACACGGCCCCGACGCAATCGCCGACGGATCATCACCGACCACATCTGAAATCACCAGCGCCGTCACCGGCGCACGACTGGCCAGCGCCAGATGCCCTCCTTGAATTTTGGAAAGATGCTTGCGCACCACATTCATGTCCGTAATCGGCGCACCTGACGTTAACAATCCCTGGGTCAACGCCTTTAAGTCCGCCATGCTCACGCCATCGACCGGCAGGGCCAAGAGACTGGACCCGCCACCCGAGACCAAGACGATCAATTGATCGTCAGGCGTCAGGGATCGCACCTGCTCGAGAATCTCCGATGCCGCCTGCTCGCCCGCCTGATCCGGCACCGGATGACCGGCTTCGATGCAACGAATTCGGGCCAAGGGGCATCCGTGGGCATAACGCGTGATCACCATCCCCGATAAGGCTTGGTCCTGCGGCCAGGCCGCCTCGACTGCCGCCGCCATACTGGCCGCCGCTTTCCCCGCTCCCACCACCAAGGTTCTGCCCCCACGTGGCGGCGCAGGCAAATGCGAGGCCACGATCTTCAGCGGGTCTGCCGCGCCGACGGCTGCATCAAAACTTCGACGCAACAACGTCGACAAGGCATCACGATTCAACGCCATGGATCCTGAACTCATCGCCGCCTCCTCGCCAGATCAACGCCCATCGGTCGCCACCGCATGGGCAATCGCCTTGCCCACCTCCACCGTGGTGGCCGACCCCCCGAGATCACGGGTCTTCGGCCCCGACTGCAACACGGTTTCGATCGCCTTCAAGATGGCATCGTGGGCCTGAGGAAATCCCAGAAAATCCAACATGAGGGCAGCCGACCAGATCTGGGCAATCGGATTGGCAATGCCTTTGCCTGCAATGTCGGGGGCCGAACCGTGCACCGGCTCAAATAACGAGGGGAATTGGCGCTCCGGATTCAAATTGGCCGACGGCGCAATGCCAATCGTGCCGGTACACGCCGGACCGAGATCCGACAAGATGTCGCCAAATAAATTACTGGCCACCACCACATCAAACCAGTCCGGATGCAGCACAAAGTTCGCCGTCAGGATATCGATGTGATACTTGTCCACCCGAACATCCGGATAACGGTCGGCCATTTCCTGGACGCGTTGATCCCACCAGGGCATGGTGATCGCGATCCCATTGGATTTCGTGGCCGATGTCAGATGTTTTTTAGGACGACGCTGGGCCAGTTCAAATGCAAACTTCAGAATACGTTCGGTTCCAAACCGGCTCATCACCGTTTCCTGCACGGCCACTTCACGCGCTGTGCCGGGAAACATAATGCCGCCAATCGACGAATATTCCCCTTCGGTGTTCTCACGTACAACAAAAAAATCGATATCGCCGGGTTTCCGGTCCGCCAATGGCGAACGAACCCCGGGCATCAGGCGCACCGGTCGCAGATTCACATACTGGTCAAAATCACGGCGAAACTTTAAGAGCGATCCCCACAAAGAAATATGGTCCGGCACGGTCGCGGGCCAGCCCACCGCACCAAAGAAGATGGCGTCATAGCCGCCTAACCGTTCCTTCCAGTCCGACGGCATCATGTCGCCATGCTGGGCATAGTACGCACAGGACGCAAAATCAAAATGATCAATCGTTAATGAAATGCCAAAGCGACGGGCCGCCTCATCGAGTACGCGTAACCCCTCTGGCATCACTTCCGTGCCAATGCCATCTCCAGGAATAGCGGCAATGCGAGCGGAGGTCATGAGCGGCAGAATACCAATGGACTAGTGGCTGAGGATCTTGGATAAAAATTCTTGTGCGCGCGGACTTCGTGGCGCCCCAAAGAACTCCTCTTTGCTGCAATCCTCCACGATCTTTCCTGCGTCCATGAAGATGACACGATCCGAAACCTTACGCGCGAATCCCATCTCGTGGGTCACCACCATCATGGTCATCCCCTCTTTGGCCAGGGCCACCATGACGTCCAACACCTCATTGACCATCTCCGGGTCCAGCGCCGATGTCGGCTCATCGAACAACATCGCCACCGGATCCATGCACAGGGCGCGGGCAATCGCCACACGCTGCTGCTGGCCTCCCGATAACTGACCCGGAAATTTTTCCGCATGGCTGCGCAAGCCCACACGATCAAGCAGCGCCATGGCCTTCTGATCCGCCGCCTCCTGGGAACGTCCCAGCACCTTCATCTGGCCCAGGGTCAGGTTTTGCATCACCGACAAGTGCGGAAATAGTTCAAAGTGCTGGAAGACCATGCCGATCTGGGAGCGCAGCCGGGGAAGATCGGTCTTGGGGTCGCCCACCGAGACGCCATTGAACACCAGCTCACCTTTTTGGAATGGTTCCAAACCGTTCGCGCATTTAATTAACGTGGATTTACCGGAGCCCGACGGCCCACAGACCACCACCACTTCGCCCTTATCCACGCGGGTGGTGCAGTCGGACAAAACCTGGAAATCGCCGTACCACTTGCTGACATTTTTAAATTCAATCATGAGGCGTATCGGTGTGTTATCGAATGATGGAAATGCGCGCCTGAAGTCGGCGCACGTACATGGAAGCAGTAAAACAGATGATGAAGTAGATCAGCGCGGCAAAGGTGTACATCTCCACCAGGCGATGATCCCGATTGGCCACTTTGGCGGCCGCACCCAGGAAATCCGTACTGGAAATCACGTACACGAGCGATGTGTCCTGAAACAGAATGATCGTTTGCGTGAGCAGCACGGGCAACATGTTACGAAAGGCCTGGGGCAGCACGATATACGACATGGTTTGTCGATAGTTCAGACCAATCGCATATCCTGCCGCAACCTGCCCCTTTGGAATTGACTGGATCCCGGCCCGCATGATCTCGCAGTAAAACGCAGCCTCAAACATGGTGAAGGTGATCAGCGCACTGGCAAATGCCCCCACCTTCATCGGTTGGTTGCTGCCAGAAAGCCAACCGCCGATGTAGGGCACCAAAAAATAAAACCAGAAGATCACCAGCACCAGTGGCAATGAGCGCATCAGATTAACGTACGCGCCTGCAAATCCATTCAATAGCCGATTGGACGATAGCCGCATCAAGGCCAGGGCAGTGCCCAACACGATTCCCCCCAGCATCGACAGCAATGTCAGGGTCACCGTAAACGTCATCCCGTCGCGGAATAGATAAACCCAGGAACGTTGAATGACGTCAACATCAAAATCGTAACCCATGATCAGTGCCCCGCCGCCGCTGAGTTCGGACTGCCAATAAATCCCGGCACACGGATCTTGCGCTCCACCTGACGCATCGCCAGCACCACCAACAGGTTCACCACCAAATAGATCACCGTAGCGGCCGCAAACGCCTCGAAGACCTGAAAGCTAAACTCCTGCATCGCGCGGGCCCGCGCGGTGAGCTCCATCAGGCCAATGGTCAACGCCAAGGAACTGTTTTTGATCGTATTTAAAAATTCGGAGGTCAACGGGGGCAAGATGATCCGAAACACCATGGGAAGCAGCACATAGCGATAGGTTTGCGCACGGCTTAAACCAATGGCCAGACCGGCCATTTGTTGGCCCTTGGGCAAGGACTGAATGCCCGACCGGACCTGTTCGGCCACGCGCACGGACATAAAGATTCCCAAGCACAACACGGCGGGCACCAAGGAGGCCCAGGGCGGTGTCATGGCCTTCATGCCGTCGCCCAATGCCTTGGGCAAAAGCTCCGGTAATACGAAGTACCACAGGAACATTTGAACCAGAAGCGGCACGTTGCGAAATAACTCGGTGTAAGCAAAGCACACCCGCTCGATCCCTTTATGGCCGGTCGTGCGCAGGGTACCGACCAACACCCCCAGCACCAAGGCCAAGACCCACGCGAATGCCGCCGTCACCAGGGTCCACCCCAGTCCACCCAACAAATACTGAAGATACGTGCCCGACGCCCCCGGTTCGAGCTCGAAAAATATTCCCCAGTTCCAGTTGTAATTCATGGCGAATAAGCCTCTAAAAAATTAGTTCGTGCTCTGACATGCATGAACCGCCTGACGGGCCAAGGCGTCGGTGGCATCCACACACCGATCGGCCACGGATAAGCGTTCGACGACCAATGGTAACTCCGTGCATCCCAGAATTATCCGCTCTGCACCGCGTTCGCATAAATTCTCTGCGATCGGAGCCACCCTCCTGGCGGCGGCCTCATGATGACCCGATTTGATCTGCCCGATCGCCTGACCAATGGCCCGCTGATCACTCTCCGAGGGCATCACCAGTTCGATCCCGAAGGCCGCCAGTCGCCGCTGATAAAACCCCGAATGACGGGTGCCGTCCGTGGCCAATAGGCCCAGACGTTGGACGACGCAATGCTGCTGTGCGATCTGATCATGGCAGGCATCCACAATATGCAAGATCGGAATGGACACGGTCGACTGTAATTCCGAGTGCCAATGGTGGGCCGTGTTGCAGGCGATGGCAATGATCTGCGCGCCCAAACGCTCCAAGGCCATCACGCCATCGGTCATCGCAGGCAAGGGCGAGGGCGAGAGGGCCTGCCCCAGAATCGCCGCCGTACGGTCTGGAATCTGTGGGATGTTCCAGGTGATCACGGGCAGATGATCCTGGTCACGCTGCGCGGAGGTTCGCCGAAGAATCTTCAGTTGAAGATCAATCGCCGCCTCCGGTCCCATGCCCCCCAGAATTCCTAATCGCTTCACATCGGATCTTTCTCAGCTATCCCTAGAAAAACAAAAGGGGAACGAGACGCTCCCCTTTTGATCGCTACGTCAATCGGCTTACTGATACGCTGCCGGATCCGGTGAATCGGTGGGCTTGGCGATCACCTTCTTCAGGTTAGCGCTCATGGGAATGTTCATGTTGATGTTCTTCGGGGGAATCGGCTTCAAGAACCACTTATCGTAGATCTTGTTGATCTCGCCCGAGGCCATCAATCCGGTGACCACGCCATCGGCCAGTTTCTTAAACTTCGGATCATCCTTGCGCACCATGATGCCGTAGGGCTCCACGGACAAGGCTTCCGAAGAAATCTCGAAATCCCCGGGGGTTTTCGAGTTCGCAACGAGTCCTGCCAACAGAATGTCGTCCATCGCAAACGCCACTGCCCGTCCGGTTTCCACCATCAGGAAGGACTCCGCATGGCCGTTCGCCGAAACGATATTAATGCTTAGGTTCTGCGCCGCATTCAGCTCGGTCACCTGTTTGATATTGGTCGTGCCCGCAGTGGACACCAGGGTCTTGCCTTTCAGATCCGCCAGTTTTTTTACGCCGGAGCTTTTCTTGTAGACGATCCGGTTCGCCGTCACGAATGTCGTGGGCAGATACGACACCTGCTTTTGGCGCTCCGCATTGTTGGTGGTGGAACCGCACTCGATATCCACCGTGCCGTTCGCGAGCAGGGGAATGCGGTTCGCCGAGGTCACCAACTGATATTTCACTTCCATTTTGGGCAGATTCAGTTCCTTCTTCACTGCCTCGGCCACCTTTTGGCAGATGTCCATGGAGTAGCCAATGGGCTGTTGCTTGTCGTCGTAATACGACAGCGGAATGGACGCATCACGATGTCCGATCGTGAATACCCCAGACTGTTTGACTTTGGCCAAGGTATCGGCCGCTGCGACTCCCGACAACCCCAGCATGGCGGCACCGACCGCCCATGCAGCTAACTGTTTTTTCATGCGTTCACCTCAGAGGATTAAAGAAAAGACACCGGTGTTTCGTGACGAAACGATCCTGCATCTTGCCATTAAAGCCCCGAAAGACCCTACGGGAAACTACTGATACGCCGGGCCTCCCGGGCCTGAAGCTCCCACAATTCAGCATACCGCCCCTGCCGCGCGATCAGTTCGGCATGGCGCCCCCGTTCCACAATCTGTCCGGCCTCCAGCACGATGATCTGGTCGGCGTCCACGATGGTTGAAAGACGATGGGCGATCACCAACGTGGTGCGCCCCTGGGAGATCTCGGTCAACTCCCCTTGAATCGCCTTCTCGGATTCCGAATCCAGGGCCGAGGTGGCCTCGTCAAAAATCAGGATCGCCGGGTTCTTCAGGAGGGCACGGGCAATCGCCACGCGCTGCTTCTCACCACCGGAGAGTTTTAATCCCCGCTCGCCCACGCGAGTTTTCATCCCTTCGGGCAGTGCGGCAATAAACCGCGACAGGTGGGCCGCCTCGGCCACGGCCGCCACGTCTGCATCGCTGGCCGATGGCCGACCGTACCGAATGTTGTACTCCAAGGTGTCATTAAAGAGCACCGTATCCTGCGGCACGATGGCAATCGCGGCGCGCAGACTGGTCTGGGTCACGTCGCGAATGTCCTGCCCATCGATGCGAATCACCCCATGGTTAATGTCGTAGAAGCGATAGAGCAGCCGGGACAAGGTGGACTTGCCCGCACCCGATGATCCCACCACGGCCGTGGTTTTGCCTGCCGGCATTGCCAGATCAATCCCCCGCAAAATCGGACGCGCCGAATCGTAGGCAAACGACACGCCCTCGAAACGCACCTCACCGGCGTGCACACGAAGGGGTTGCGCGCCTGGACGATCGTCCACTTCGCGATGTTCGGCCATGAGCCCGAACATCCGTTCCATATCCGCCAGACTCTGCTTAATTTCACGGTACAACACCCCGAGAAAGTTCAGTGGAATATAAAGCTGAATCATGAAGGCATTGACCAGCACCAGATCCCCCAGGGTCATGCGGCCCTCCACCACTCCCACCGTGGCCCGCCAGACCATCAGGGTCACGGCAATTGAAATGATCAGTGACTGTCCGATATTTAACACCGACAGAGAGGTCTGGTTTTTGATGGCCGCCTCCTGCCAGCGCGTCATGCTGCGGTCGTAACGATCCGCCTCGTACCGCTCATTGTTGAAATATTTGACCGTCTCATAGTTCAAGAGGGAGTCCACGGCGCGTGTATTGGCACGGGAATCAAGATCATTCATCGTGCGACGAAAGTTGGTGCGCCAGTTGGTGACCACAACGGTGTAGATCACGTAGACGGCCAGGGCGGTCACGGTGATCACCGCAAACCAGATTTCGTAGTGCACGATCAGCCAGGCGAGTACTAGCCCGACTTCCAGCAACGTGGGCAAGATGGAATACAAGGTGAACGACACCAGACTCGATACGCCCCGGGTACCGCGCTCAATATCCCGTGTTAAACCACCCGTCTGACGATCCAAATGAAATCGCAGTGATAAGGCATGCAAATGCTCAAACACCTGCAGGGCGATGCGACGAACGGCCTGCTGGGTCACGCGTGCGAACACCACCTCCCGAAGCTCGGTGAACACGGTGGCCATGATCCGCATTGCCCCATAACCAACAATGAAGCCGACGGGCACGGCAGCCACCGCAAGCGCCGGCGTACCACTCACACCATCGACAATGTCTTTTAAAACAATCGGTACCGCGACGTTGGCCAGCTTTGCCAGCACCAGGCACGCCAGGGCGATGCCCACACGCCACTTGTACTGCCAGAGGTAAGGGAGCAGGGCCCTTAAGGTCTGCCACTCGCCACGGGGTGCGCCAGGCGGTGTCGGATAGGACTTGGTGGGACGTTCAATCGATGAATGGTGGCGCATAGATCACCATCTTAACGAGACACGGATGCAATCCAACCCTCGAGAGGATCGACGGCATTTGGGAATCCGTAATTGGGCAATCGTGAGGCATGCGCAGCCTGCAGGGCGCAGATGGCCGCATCCATCAGATCGCCACTACCGTCTGCAATCATCGCGGCCCGCCATGACGGTGTGATCCGAAGCCGCACCGACAGACCCGCACAACGATGCAGGAGTGCATCGATGATCGCCACACGCACCTGCTCACGCTCCACGGTTTGCTTGGCGGCAATGTCACTCTTGTACGATCGTGTCGACACGCGGCGCGCAGTGTAGCCAGGATAGGCCTCCAGTGCCACGCGCACCTTCCCCGGCGGATCGGAGCCCGGCGTCAGCGCCGGGACACACACCCCCGCTCGCCACAATCGCGGTGCCCCCGCATGCGCCATCCAGGCCACGGGAGGGTTCGTCCAGCGCATTGCCGGGCTGGATCCCGCCGGACGATCCGTGTCGCGGTAGACGTATTTCTGACCGGACGGACGACCATCACAGAACGCCCGAAACTGATCGCGCAACACCGATCGGTCCTGCTGCCCGTACCACGCGATGAATTCAGGCCAGTCGGACATCGGCCAGTGGTAATGGGCCATCAGTGCCCGGGGCAGGCTAAACGGCAAATCAAACCCGGCCGTCCACGGACCCGCATGGGCCAGGAAGGCCTCAAAGGCATCAAAATCTGGGACCCCTACGACTTGATCCATGACGTACACATCACCGTGCAGTTCACCGATGGCGATCGTGATGGGTTTTTTCAAGGACGGGGCGGAACTGAAATCCACCCCATAAAACCGCTGCCCGCTCATGCGCCCCTCTGCCACACCGATCGATCCATGACCGTCAGCGCACCCGAAAACCGGTGCCGCTAAACGCAACAAAACACCGAAGTGCCATCAAGGCCAGGGTCAAGACCAGGCCGCGTGACAACGCAGCCAGGGGGCCACGCTCTACCGGCAGGGGTTGCAATCGGCGTGAAGCCGTATCGATCGCGTGATTTAACGTGGTCGTGAGCTGCTGCGACAGTGCGGCGTCATCCGCGATCAGATTAGCCTCCAGAGACAAGGTGAGCGAGAACGGATCAATATTGGAGGATCCAACGGTCACCGATTGGTCCATCACGGCCACCTTCGCATGCAGGAAACTGGCCGTGTACTCGTAGACTTCCACGCCACTGGCCACCAGTTCTCCGATCAAGGCCTGCGTGGCCCAGGCCGTCCACCACTGATCGCTATTGCCCTGAATCAGCAAACGGAGCCGAACACCGCGACGGGCCGCCGCCATCAAGGCCTGACGAAAACGAAATGTCGGGACGAAATAGGCATTTGCAATCACAATCTCCCGACGGGCCAAACGGATATGCCAGAGGTACCACCGCTCAATGCTGCGGCGATAACGAAGATTATCCCGAAGTAATAAACGGATGCGTCGTGAGGTCTGGCGTCGCACAGGCGGGCCACGCCAGCGCAAATGACGTCGGGTGCGCCGCCAGGCATCCCGCATCCGAATCAGTTCCGAGGAGCGGTCTTTGGTATCGAGCAATCGTTTCAGGCTGCCGCGGACCGCATTGCGTAATGTCACCCGCCACCACAGCCGTCGCATCGTGCGGGATAAGCGCTCCACCACACGGGCCGACGTGGTCATCACGGCAAAATCGAGCCGCGGCTGCGCCAACCGTCCGTGGGCCGGATCGTAATGATCGCCGATCAGATTGATGCCGCCGATGAACCCGATCTGTTCGTCAATTAATACCAGTTTGCGATGCAGTCGCCGCCAGGTCTTCGGGGCCAGCCAACGCACCCCAGGCCGATACAGCTCCACCTCGATGCCATGTGGACCACACTGGGCACATACCCACTCTGTGTCGGACTGGGCACCAAATCCATCCAGCAGCAGATACACCGCCACACCCCGACGTCGCGCCCGGATTAACGCCTCCAGCACCTGCTGTGTCGGAGGATCCCGATGAATGAGATACGACTCGATGTAAACGGTCGCCCGGGCGGTCTCGATGGCCTCGATGAGCGCGGGGAAATACTCCGTAGCACCCTGCAATAGACGAAGGGGAGATCGCGTGGGCATACCGATCAGGGTTGATCGAGCGCAGGACGATCATTCAAAACGCGGGCCATCCTCCCCGGCAAGGTCTGCAACGCCTTCGCGTTACTCCAGGAAAAACACCGTTCCGCGGCGGTCGACCAGTCACACCACTCGTGACGCAGATGCTCTCGCGCAGACAAACGAATGGGAATATCCATGGGCACACAGACACTGAATACATGCTCCACATTGTGAGTGACGCCGGCCGGATAGCGATGACGCCAGTGGGGATAAATCTCATAAGTCTGCGAGAACGCCCAGTCGCAGATCGGCGCCACGCCAAGAGCGTCCCATCGGATGCCGGTCTCTTCCCACAGTTCCCGACGTGCGGTGTCGATCAGCGGCTCTTCCAACGTGTCGCGACTTCCCGTCACCGACTGCCAAAACCCTGGATGATCGGCCCGCTCGAGAAGCAATACCTGGAGATCACTCGTATGAATGATGACCAACACCGATTCCGGGATTTTTGTACCGACCATGATCGACGTGTTAACGATGCATCAACAGCACGGGCAACCATAAGGCCACGGTCAGCACCGCAACGAACACTTTCGTTGCGGCATTCAATAACCGAAACGCGGCCTGGAGTTCGTCTTTGGCCACCAATCGTCGGGCCTGCCATGCGGGAATCACCGCACTGATCACCCAGAAGACCGATGGGGGAAGATTGGTCATCAGGGTCGATAACGCCGTGATGCCCGCCGCTAGGTAGAGCAACAGCACGGCAATCTTGGCACCAGGGGGACTGGCATCCCGCTCAATCCAGGCCCCCACTAAGGCCAATCCCAGGGCCAGTCCCACCACCATGGCACCGCGCGATGGCCATTGCAATAACAGAGTGGCCTCTGTGCTGACGACCGCCACTCCCGTGGCAAGGACAATTCCTACGCCGAATAAGAGTTGACGTCGTCGAGGAACCTCTTGAATTCCTGGTAAACGCGCGAAGCGCGCAATTGCCACTATAGCTGCGAAGCTCACAAACAAAGGAATAAGAACTAATACGGGATGCACCGCAAGTGACGACGCACCACGCTGAAATGCCAGGCCAGCCCCAAGCGCCACGGCAATCACCGCAAACCCCAGGGCCGCCGTCATTTTGTATCACTCCACCATCTTGGGCGCTTCGCGCAAACGAATGTGCAGCTCCCGCAATTGTTTTTCATCAACGGCAGACGGCGCCTGCGTTAATAGGCACTGGGCCCGTTGGGTCTTCGGAAACGCGATCACGTCACGAATACTCTCTGCGCCCGACATCAAGGTCACCAATCGATCCAGACCAAAGGCGATGCCGCCGTGAGGGGGCGCACCGTACTGCAAGGCGTCGAGCAGAAACCCGAATTTGGACGCCGCCTCCTCAGGGCCGATCTTGAGCGCACGAAATACGGTGCTCTGAACCTCTTCACGGTGAATACGCACGGAACCCCCTCCGAGCTCCCAGCCGTTTAAGACCATGTCATAGGCCTTGGCCAGACAGCTTCCGGGGTCCGTGGTCATGCGCTGCTCATGACCATCTTTAGGAGCGGTAAAGGGATGATGAACCGCCACCCAGCGATCCTCTTCCTCGTCGTGCTCAAACATCGGAAAGTCCACTACCCATAGCGGCCGCCAACCCGGCTGAAACAGTTGATGCTGCTTGGCAAACTCGCTGTGCCCCACCTTCAGACGCAAGGCCCCCAACGCATCGTTGACCACCTTGGCCTTGTCGGCACCAAAGAACAACAGGTCCCCATCCTGTGCGCCAGAGCGCTCCAGGATGGCGGCAATGGCCTGATCGTGAAGATTTTTCACAATCGGAGACTGCAATCCGTCACGGCCTTTGGCGCGTTCGTTGACCTTAATCCAGGCCAGCCCTTTCGCACCGTATATCTTGACAAACTCCGTATACGCATCAATGTCCCCACGCGAGATCGACGCCCCTGCCGGCACACGCAGCGCCGCCACGCGACCCTTAGGATGATTGGCCGGATCCGAAAACACCTTGAAATCCACATCCCGCATTACATCCGTCAGCTCGGTAAATTCCAGAGCCACGCGCAGGTCCGGCTTGTCCGATCCGAATCGTGCCATGGCCTCGCCATAGGTCATCACCGGAAATGGCTCGGGCATGGTGACGCCCATGGTCGACTGAAACACATGCCGGATCATGCGCTCGAATAAATCCCGGATCTGCTGCTCGTTCAGAAATGATGTTTCGCAATCAATCTGTGTGAACTCCGGCTGACGATCCGCGCGCAGATCCTCGTCACGAAAACACTTGGTGATCTGGTAGTACCGATCAAACCCTGCCACCATGAGCAGCTGCTTGAATAACTGGGGCGACTGCGGAAGGGCAAAGAACTGGCCGGCATTGACCCGCGATGGCACCAGATAGTCGCGTGCACCCTCGGGCGTGGATTTCGTCAACATCGGGGTTTCGATATCCACAAATCCTTGCGCGTCCAGGTACCGACGAACCTCCATCGCCACCCGATACCGCAGCATCAGGTTTTTCTGCATCATCGGGCGCCGCAAGTCGAGCACTCGATGGGTCAGCCGCGTGGTTTCGGACAGATGGTCATCATCCAATTGGAATGGTGGTGTCACCGATGGGTTCAGCACGGTAATGTCATGGCAAAGAATCTCGATGGCGCCACTTTTCAGATTGGCATTGACGGTGCCCGCAGGGCGCTCACGCGCAATTCCTTTGATCTGAATACAGAACTCGTTGCGCAGTGTTTCCGCAATGGCGAACATCTCCGGTCGATCCGGATCGCACACGACTTGTGCCAATCCCTCGCGATCACGAAGGTCGATGAAGATCACGCCGCCATGATCCCGACGACGATGTACCCAACCGCATAACGTTACCGGTTGGCCGAGTTGATCGTTGCAGACAGAGCCAGCGTAATGAGAGCGCATAGAAATTCCTGAGTCAGTCATCAAAAAAACAGTTGCGATTAATCCTTCGATTTCACCGCGAGGGGTGGTACCGTGCCCATGCTGACCACGTATTTCAATGCGGCATCCACCCCGATCGAGAGTTCCACCACATCGGTCCGCGGCATCATGAGGAAAAATCCCGATGTCGGGTTCGGTGTGGTCGGCACGTACACCGACACGCAGTCGCCCGGCAGGTGCTGCGCCACATCGGCCGCCGGCGTACCGGTAAGAAATGCAATCGTCCAGGATCCCTGACGCGGGTACTGCACCAACACCGCCTGTCGAAACGCCTGCCCGTTGGGAGACAGAATGGTGTCACTGACCTGTTTCACCGACGAGTAAATGGATCGGACCAGCGGGATTCGGTGCATGACCCCTTCCCAGAACTCGACCATCTTCTGACCGATCAGGTTGGCCGCTAAAAATCCCGTCACCAGGATCAGTGCCACCACCACGAGCACCCCAAATCCGGGCACGTGAACACCGAACAGGGATTCGGAACGCACTCCGACGGGAAGCACGCTGTCCAGAGTGCCGAAGATCCATGTGATCACCCAAATGGTGATGGACAACGGGGCCCAGAGAATCAGGCCCGCCAGAAAATAGCGCTTAAAGTGGGTGCGTACGCGCTGCATGGTCAACGGCAGTCAAGCCGCGCTGGTACTGCTCGGACTGGTCGGGGTCGACGGTGCGGCCGGTGGTGTCGCCGAGGAGGCCTCGCCCGCGACGGGCGGGGCCGGCGACTCGGTGGCGTTGGAGGCCGGCGGTGCGGCCGACGAGGTCTTGCCCTGGTCGCGAAAGTCCGTGACGTACCAGCCACTTCCCTTTAACGCAAAACCGGCAGCGGTGAGCTGTTTGGCCAGACGAGGTTGTCCACATTGAGGGCAATCCACCAACGGTGGGTCGGAAAGTTTTTGAAGGGCGTCTTTCTGAAACCCGCACCCCTCACAGCGATAGGCATAGATTGGCATGGCTTTTCATTTCCCGTAAAAAACTCGCGCCGCATAGGCGGCGCGATCATGATGTGAGCGATCCTACATTTTAGCCGCTCTGGCACCCCTTCTGGCGAGGAATCTGGGCTAGAACGGGATATCGTCGTCCAGTTCATCAAACCCCGGAGCCTTGGCCGGGGCCTTGGCCGCTCGGGCCGGGGTGGCACCGGTCGACTCGCCTGCTGATTCCGCCGAGGCATCCTCGCGTCGGCCGCCAACGAACTCGAGTTCCGTGATCCGAGCCCGCAGCGAAAATCCCTGCCCCGATCCATCCTTCTTGTCATAGGTCTCAATGTGCGGCTCGGACATGGTCACAAAGACCTGTGAGCCCTTGGACAGATAGGGCTGCAGCTTCTCGACCCGATCGCCCCACATGGTGGCATTTACCCACTGGGTCGGACGGCGGCCATCGCCGCCTTTTCGACCGTAGTCAAACGCCAGGGAAATATCCATCACTGCTTTACCGTCCGGCGTGTAACGGGCCACCGGTTCGTTTCCAACGCGTGCAACTCCAACCATCAACATAGTGTTCTCCTAAAAAGAGCCCCGATTCGGGACGCGACCCAGCATGGGCCATCTGCAATCCGCTGACGATCCCATATTCGGATGAGCCAATCGGCCGATGCCCATCGGCTAGACGACCGCCGGTTTTTTTCTGGGGCACTCCACCAAACCAAACGAGATAATGCCCCAAATGACAATCGCCGCCCCGCAGGCCCAATAGACCGCGCTCGGCCCGAACGCCTTGGCCATGGCACCCCCCATCAGCCCCCCGGTGAACAATCCAAGCGACTGGGTGGTGTTGTAGATGCCCAGCGCCAATCCGCGATGTTCCGGTGGCGCAACCCGCGAGACCCACGAGGGCAAAAACGCCTCCAGCACGTTAAACGACGTGAAAAACAGCAGCAACACTAACGCCCAGATCCAGATCACATGAGGGCCCCACGCAAATCCCAGGATGGCCAGGCCCATCACCGCAATCGCACCAAGAAAGGCCGGTTTGTTACGGCCGGTCCGCTCGGCCCAGAAAATCGGTATCACCATCGCGCCAAATGACACGAGCACCACGGGCAGGTAAATCCTCCAGTGCGTGGCCAGCGCCATCCCCATGTCAATGAGCGCCAGCGGAATGACCACAAACAATGCGGTCTGAACCATATGAATCATAAAGATGCCAAGATTTAACCGCATCAGTTGGCCATTTGAAAACACGGTGTAACGGGCCTGCGCAAACGAATAGTCCGGCGGCTTTTTGTGGACCGGCTCACACATCCGGATGACCGGCCACATGGCCGTGATCACCAGCAATCCGGTCAACCAGAACAGTCCCTCCATTCCGATCCACATGGAGAGCACGGGCGCCACCACCAACGACAGCGCAAACGACACACCGATCGTTCCGCCAATCAAGGCCATCGCGCGCGTACGCACTTCATCACGGGTCGAATCCGCGAGAAAAGCCGTGACCGCCGCCGAGATGGCCCCGGCCCCCTGCAGGGCACGGCCCACGGCCAGCCATTGAATCGTGGTGGCCAATGCCGCGACAAAACTGCCCAGCGCGAACACCGCCAGCCCCAACACGATCACTCGGCGCCGTCCATAACGATCCGATGCAATGCCAAACGGAATCTGGAGAAACGCCTGCGTGAGCCCATACACCCCAACCGCAATGCCCACCCAGACCGGATCGGTGCCCCCATCGAGTTTCTTGGATTCGGCGGCCAGAATTGGGAACACGAGAAACAGGCCCAACATGCGCAACCCATACAGCATTGAGAGCGCCAGACAGGCGCGCCACTCATCTCGCGTAAACCGAATTTTCAAGGATGCATTGGCCATATTGACCGGTTATAGTAGTCGATTGGCCAAAACCGAACGTGCTGCAGATGCCGCAGCCTGCGGAGACTGCACATGAGCGACATGATCCGGGTGCGCGGTGCCCGAACCCACAATCTGAAAGCCATCGACGTGGATCTGCCGCGCCACCGTCTGATCGTGATCACGGGACTATCGGGCTCGGGCAAGTCGTCACTGGCCTTCGATACCCTGTATGCAGAAGGGCAACGGCGTTATGTCGAATCACTGTCGGCCTACGCGCGACAATTTCTGCAGTTGATGGAAAAACCCGATGTCGATGTGATCGAGGGGCTATCGCCTGCGATTGCCATTGAGCAGAAGGCCACCAGTCACAATCCGCGATCGACCGTTGGCACCGTCACGGAGATCCACGATTACCTGCGACTGCTCTTTGCCCGCGCCGGCGTGCCCCATTGCCCGGATCACCCGGAGCATCGATTGGAGTCGCAGACCATTTCGCAAATGGTGGACCACGTCTTGGGCTGGCCCGACGACACCCGACTGACAGTGCTCGCTCCCGTGCTCTCCCACCGCAAAGGGGAACATCTCGACCTGATCCAAAACCTGCGGGCACAGGGATTTGTGCGGGTCCGGGTACAGACAGAACACGGCGATCCCACGATTCATGACCTTGATCAGATGGCCCCACTGACCAAGCATCAGAAACATTCCATCGATGTGGTGATCGATCGGTTAAAGATCAAACCGGAAATACGACAACGCCTTGCGGAATCTCTGGAGACGGCCCTGCGTTTCGGGGAAGGCCGGGCCATCATTGCCACCGACCCCCAGGTGTCGAATCAATCCCATCATGTTTTCTCCACCAAGTTTGCCTGCCCCGACTGCGGTTTCAGTCTCCAGGATCTCGAACCCCAGCTCTTTTCATTTAACAGTCCGAGCGGCGCCTGCGCCGCCTGTGACGGCCTGGGCATGGTGGACTTTTTCGATGCGAAGCGAATTGTGCAATTCCCTCATCTCAGTCTCGCTTCGGGTGCCATAAAAGGATGGGATCGACGTAACGCCTTCTATTTCCAGTTGTTGCAAAGCCTATCGGAGCACTATGGCTTCGATCTCGAAACGCCCTACGAATCGCTGCCCATCACCATTCAAGAGGTCTTGCTGCACGGATCCGGCAATGCGGTCGTCGCCCTGCGCTACCCAGGAGACCGCGGCAAAGTCATGATCAAAGAACAACCTTTTGAGGGAATTCTCAGGATCATGCAACGCCGATGGGAAGAAACCGATTCCCCGGCCGTGCGTGAAGAACTCGGACGTTATCGCAGCACGCAGCCGTGTCCCGCGTGCGCCGGAACACGACTTAAACGGGAAGCCCGATACGTGCGTGTGGGCACGCCCGATCACGAAACGGATCTGCCCAGTCTCTTGCATCGACCCCTGCGGGAAGCCCATGCGGTATTGGCCGATCTTCAACTGCCGGGAATGAAGGCGGCGATCGGAGAAAAAATTCTGTCGGAGATCACGGCGCGCTTGGGGTTTCTGATCAATGTGGGGCTGGACTACCTCACCCTGGATCGCCCAGCCGCCACCCTCTCCGGGGGAGAAGGTCAACGGATTCGACTGGCCAGTCAGATCGGTGCGGGATTATCCGGGGTGATGTATGTGCTCGACGAACCATCGATTGGTCTTCATCAGCGGGACAATGACCGACTGCTCAATACGTTGCACCGATTACGTCAGCTGGGCAACACCGTGATTGTGGTGGAACACGACGAAGATGCCATTTTATCGGCCGATTACGTGGTCGATATGGGGCCCGGTGCCGGTGAACACGGTGGTCGGATCATTGCACAGGGATCCCCGCAGGAGATCCTGGCCCACCCGGACTCCCTCACCGGCGAATACCTTTCCGGACGCCGAAGCATTGCCATTCCGACCATGCGTCGAGCCCCCGGCGAACACTGGCTCACCATTACCGGTGCCCACGGCAACAATCTAAAACACATCACCACGCGGATTCCATGCGGATTGATGGTCTGCGTGACCGGTGTATCCGGATCGGGAAAGTCCACGCTGATCAACGATACGGTGTATGCCGCCGCCGCCAAGAAAATCTACGGGGCCAACGCCGAACCCGCAGCCCATTTGTCCATGGAAGGGTTGGAACACTTTGATAAGGTAATTGCCGTCGATCAAAGCCCAATTGGCCGCACCCCGCGCAGCAACCCGGCGACCTACACGGGATTGTTTACGCCCATCCGAGAACTGTTTGCCCAAACGCCCACCGCCCGTGAGCGTGGATACGACACCGGTCGCTTCTCATTTAACGTCAAGGGCGGGCGATGCGAGGCTTGTCAAGGCGACGGGCTGGTCAAAGTGGAAATGCATTTTCTGCCCGACGTCTATGTTCCGTGTGACGTCTGCCATGGACTGCGCTACAACCGAGAAACCTTGGATGTCCGCTATCGCGGAAAAAATATTGCAGAGGTTCTGGATCTGACGATTGAGCAGGCGATGGAATTTTTTCGTGCCGTGCCCAATGTCGCCCGACGGCTTCAGACCTTGTTGGACGTGGGACTGGGCTACGTCAAGCTCGGGCAGAGCGCCACTACCCTCTCGGGTGGGGAGGCTCAACGGGTCAAGCTCTCCCAGGAATTATCGAAACGGGACACCGGCCGCACGCTCTATATTTTGGATGAGCCCACTACCGGCCTGCACTTCCACGACATCGAACTGTTGTTACGCGTCCTTCACAGCTTACGGGATGCCGGCAATACCCTGGTCATCATCGAACACAATCTGGACGTGATCAAAACGGCAGATTGGGTAATTGATCTGGGCCCGGAAGGGGGTGAGGCGGGCGGATCCATGGTGGCCGCCGGAACACCGGAAACCATCACCGAGTGTGGGCAGAGTTATACGGGCCGCTACCTGGCGAAGGTTTTAAAAACAAAGGCCTGACGCCAGCACTTTCAGCGGTCGATCCGGCGCATCATAAGTGGCCACCACGATCTCGCCCATGCCCAGGGCATGGCCCGTCAGCGCGCTGATCGTGACCTGATGGGTCACCCAGACCTCGAATTCACCGGGATGGGCACGCACCGCAAGATCACGTGCCGCGGCGATCGCGTCCCGCAGCTGATCATCCCGATGGCCGTGGCCCTGAAAAAAAGAGTTCAAGGCCGGCCACGGTTCAATGGGGAGCGCAGAGCCCACTGGACTTAAACGGAAGGCCTCGTTCGCCGACTCCAGGCAGCGGCACCATTGACTTGATCGGACGCGCGCCGGAATGAGTCCTTCCTGACGTAGCCACTGACCCACGCGTCGTGACTGATGTCGTCCGGCCTCCGACAGATTACGTTGCGTTGTGCAGTCGTTTAATTGAAATCCGGGGGGATCCCCCAATCCGGGCTCGGTCAGCCCATGGCGCATCAACACGATGACGCCACCACGCCGCACTGCCTCTCGTACCATGCGACCCGGATGTGCTGACGGTGCGCAGGACGGGCTGGCCTGCAGTCCGCGAGTCATCGACGCGATGGGGCTGGCCATCACGAGCAGCAGAGCATGTCGACGAGTGATAGACCCACTTGTCATCTATTGATCGTCCCTGGCGAAGCGATTATCGTGTCCGGCACGGACCGAGGTGACGTCGACACTGGAGGAAGAAGTGTCCATAAACTGGCAACCCTATCTGCGTGCAAGCTGGGAATTGGTGATGGAATCCGAAGGCAAAAGCCAGGTCTTCCTTGACCACGAGCTGGAAGCGTATCTGGTGCACATGATCGCGCGAAACTTTCGCAATCATCAGTTTCCTCCCGACATTGTCTGCCTGGAATTTGCCCGGGCCAGAACCCGAGACGACTATCGACAGATCGGAGACAGTTGCCTATTCGTCGATGCCTGGGATGTAAAACGCGCGCGTTTGGTCGAGCGGAATTATTACGAAAAGATGGGGCAGATCGCGTATGCATCTGCCGCGACCGTGACACGCCCCGTCGAACAGCTTTTCGAACGGGTGGCGCGAGAGTTTGGCACGTTGTCACGGGTGCTGCGACAGCTCAAGCCGCACCTCGCGCCCGGTCTTAAAGAGCCTTGAACTGATAGCCGCCCGATGCTTTCGTAATGGTGCCCATGGCAGGAAATGGGAAATGAAATCCCCCCGCCACCATGTTGTCATTCACGATCATGTCAAACACCTTGCGTCGTGTCTGCCGAGCCAGCTCGGGATTCATATCAAACACCACCGACCATTCAGGATGTCGCGCAAATAAAGACGGCACATTAGTAAGATCGGCCACATAGATGAAGCGCTTGCCCTGGGAGGTCATGGTAAACAGCGTATGACCCGGGGTATGTCCGTAGGCCGGCATGGATAGAATGCCCGGCGCAATTTCAGCGCCCGGATTAAATTTAATTAACTGACTGCTTGGCAAGGGGCCAAACACCCGGGCGACCGCTGCAAATGCACCCTTCATCGCCTCTGGCGCGGACTTGATCACGGCCTCATCGGTCCAATAGGCGTGCTCGGGAGCGGGCACATGCACCCGCGCATTGGGGTAGACCAACTGCCCATTTTTCGCGCGCAGTCCATTGATGTGATCCCCGTGGAAATGACTGATCACAACATCGGTGATGTCCTGCGGTGAAATGCCGGCCGCCGCCATATTGGCCAACAGGCGGCCGGTGGTGGGTGGGCCATTGTCGGCAAATCCTGTGTCAAACAGCAGACGCTGTTTACCGTGAATCACAAGAAAAGGCGTAAAAGGAATATCAATGTAATCCGTGGGCAGATTCTGGGCAGATAACATGGCCTTGACCTGATCCAATGGGGCATTGGTCACAAACTCAGCGCCCAGTGGTCGACGCAACACACCATCATTGATCGCCACGATCTCCATTGCACCAAGGGTCATTTTTCGAAATCCTGGCGACGGCAAGGACGGGGCGCCCAGGGCTGCTCCGCCCTGGGCCCATGCAGCGGGAAACATCAGACTGGCGGTGCCGGCCAGGCCAGCACCGAGGAATGAACGACGGGTCAGCATCACCATCTCCTGGGTCACGGAAAGTGAAAATAATGGCAGATTTGACCCGAAAGTCCTTACGTAGATTCCCCAAACCCCATCAGGGTTTGCCCAGCACAATGGGCGATAACGTGCGCATGGCCTTGCGCAATATCTTGAACACATCCAAATCGAATGTCGGCGAACCCGATTCCAGCAGCTCCCCCACCTCGTGCTCCGTACTGGCCGAACCGAGATAGCACCAGGCATCCACCACGTGCATCGTGTCCCCCTCCCGAAGACCAATCGGGCCCGAATACGGCCACTGCGGGATACGATGCTGCGCCACCGCCATGAGCAGGCGAGCGTGATGGAGTTCCGCCCGCTCCTTTCCAATACACGCCCCTCGGCAGTGCTTTAGCTGATGGCCGAAACACGGGGACCCCGACGCGGCTTTCTCAAGACCAAGCATCACCTTGCAGAGCTGCTCCCGCTGGGCCAGCTCCGACAACATGGTGAGGGCATCCCGTTGGCTGCGAAAAATCCCGTACAGATCCGGCTGTGCTCCCAGTTGGAGATCCCGTGCCCAGACCAGCCGGGGCGCGGCCATGGGCGAAATACGCCACGCGCAGAGCTCCTTCTGACGCCGTAGCCGCGTGTTGTGACTGGGCAATAGCGTTTTCACGAGTTCCGACTCTTTCAGGAGTGAAGCGATCTCTCCTTCGGTCGTGATCCAATCAATCCGACGAACCTGCAAAGACAGGCTCATTTCTTTTCCTCGCGCGTGATCCGAGGCAAAGTGGGACATCACGCGTTTACGCAGGTTTGTACTTTTACCCACGTAGAGAGGAAAATCATTTTCTCCATAAAAGATGTACACACCGTGGCCTTCCGGAAGCTGCTCGGGCAGATCGGGATCCAGATGCGAGGGCAGCGCGGGACGCGCGGTCACCCGATCAATGGCCTGATGCAAGCGCTCCGCAGGAAACTGTTGGCCTACGGTCTGCCAAAACTGGAAGATCAGGTCCGCGTCCGCCAGTGCGCGATGGCGCCCACCCGCGTGAAGTCCGTGACGGGCGATGAGGGCGTCAAGATTATGGCGGGACTCCTGAGGGTAGAGCTCCCGCGAGAGCTTGACCGTGCACAACACGCGTGCACGAAAATCGATCCCAAGGCGCTTGAACTCGTTTTTAATAAATCCGTAGTCAAACCGGGCGTTGTGGGCCACGAACAGCGAACCGTGTAATCGATCGAAAAGGTCTTGGGCGATCTCGGAAAACGGCGGAGCCTTCTCCACCATGGCATCGGTGATGCCCGTGAGGCCCTGAATAAACGCTGGGATTCGCGTCTCAGGATTCACCAACTGACTGTAGCGCTCAACCCCGCGTGAGGTGACCGTCACCACGCCGACCTCGGTGATCCGATCCACGGTGGCCGTGGCGCCGGTGGTCTCGAGATCCACAAACACCATGTCCGGAAAACCATCATGCGCCATCATCGCCGAATGCGAACCCCCCACTTAGACCAATCGCTGCTGTAGTCGATCGAGGCCCGTCTGCAAGGTGTCGTCTCGTTTGGCAAAGCAAAACCGAATCGTATGGTTCTCGGTCGGCGCCTGATAAAAACTCGACAATGGGATGGCCGCGACACCCACTTCCCGGGTCAGCCACTCACATGCCTCGCCCTCGCGCTTACCCGACAGCGAGGGCACCGCGGAATAATCCACCATTTGAAAAAATGTCCCCTCACAGGGATACAGCCGTAATGGCGTGACCAACAATCCTTGGCGAAAGAAGTCCCGTTTGCGTTGATAAAAATCCGGTAATGCCAGATAACGCTGGGGGTCGGCCATGAAGTGCGCCAAGCCCACTTGCACGGCGCTATTGGCCACGAATACATTGAACTGATGCACCTTGCGATATTCCGTCATCAACCCAGTGGGCGCCGCCACGAAACCCATTTTCCATCCGGTCACATGAAAGGTTTTGCCAAAGGACGACACCACGACAGTGCGACTGGCCAAGGCGGGATAGCGGGCGGCGCTCTGATGGCATTGGCCATCAAACACCATGTGCTCATAGACTTCATCAGAAATGACCCACAGCCCGGTGTCCATCACGATGGACTCCAAGGCCCGCATGTCAGCATCGCTCAAGATAAGCCCAGAAGGATTGTGGGGGGAATTGACCAGAATCAATCGTGTCTTCGCCGTCACTGCCGATCGAACGCGATCCCAGTCCACCCGATAGTCCCGCGTCATCGGCACGCCCACGGGGTGACCCCCGGCCAGCACGATGCCCGGCACATAGCTGTCAAAGGCCGGCTCGATGACCAGCACCTCGTCACCCGGTTGGGTCAGTGCCATCAGGGCCGTGAATACCGCCTGGGTTGCACCGGCCGTGATCATGATCTCGGTATCGGCGCAATAGACATGCCCATACAGCTGCCGAATTTTTTCAGACAGGCACTCGCGCAGCATCGGTACGCCATTGAGCGGCGCATATTGGTTGTACCCGGAACGCATCGCCTGCGCGACATGTTCGATCAATACCGGATCGGGATCGAAATCCGGAAAACCCTGGCCAAGATTGACCGCACCGGACTCGGCCGCCAAGGCCGACATGACCGTAAAGATATTCGTGCCCACCATGGGCAGACGGGATTGCATGGAAATAAACAATACACGAACTCATACCGGTCACGCCGGAACGCGCATTTCGCGCCTTACGATTTATCCAAATAAATCGTCGAGCTTCTTTTTGGCCGACTCCGCATCGGCAGTGACCTTGCCCCGAATCTGCGGATACTCCTCGGCAATGCGATCTTCCCAATACGTCGTGGGATTGGGTGCATGACACAGCCGACGGAACACCTCTTCGGGCACGGCCGTGTAGATACGGCGACTGCCATCATCAAAATCTAAGATCAACTGCCGGGCAGATGCGGCGTAGTCCGCCCGACGAATCCGGCCAATCGTAAAGTCATGGATGGCCATCAGCGCGGCAGCGTGCTCGCCCCCATCAAGAACTCGTCCACGGCACGTGCAGCCTGACGACCCTCGCGAATCGCCCACACCACCAGGGACTGCCCCCGTCGCATATCCCCTGCGGCGAACACCTTGGCGACATTGGTGGCGTAGCTTCGTTCACCGTCGGTGGCCGCTTTAGCGTTACCCCGGGCATCCTTATCCACTCCAAATGCCTCGAGTACGGACCCGATCGGTGACACAAAACCCATCGCCAGAAACACCAGGTCGGCGGGCAGTACCTTCTCACTTCCCGGCACCTCGATCATCTTGCCGTCTTTCCACTCCACACGGACGCTTTTCAGCGCCTTCACGCGGCCACTCTCACCGATGAACTCCTTCGTGGCAATCGCAAACTCACGCTCACACCCCTCTTCATGACTGCTCGAGGTGCGCAGCTTAATCGGCCAGTAGGGCCATGTGAGCGGTTTATTTTCATGCTCGGGAGGCTGTGGCATCAGTTCGAATTGGGTGACGCTCGCGGCGCCGTGTCGGTTCGACGTTCCCACACAGTCCGAACCAGTATCCCCACCCCCGATCACGATGACATGCTTGCCATCCGCACGGATCTGGTTTTTCAACACATCGCCGGCGTTGACCTTATTTTGCTGCGGCAGAAATTCCATCGCGAAATGAATCCCATCGAGTTCGCGGCCGGGAACCGGCAGATCACGCGGCTGTTCCGCCCCCCCCGTGAGCAGCACCGCATCGAATGCGGCCAGCAAGTCCTTAGGGGGCATGGTCTGCTTGGCCCAATTGGTCACCTTGATGGCGGCCGGCAACTCGGCCACTAACACACCGGTCTTAAACGTTACCCCTTCGGCCTGCATCTGCTCCACACGGCGATCAATGTGATGCTTTTCCATCTTGAAATCAGGAATGCCATACCGCAGCAATCCACCCACACGATCATTCTTTTCAAATACCGTCACGGCGTGACCCGCGCGGGCCAATTGCTGGGCGGCCGCGAGTCCGGCCGGACCAGATCCCACCACGGCCACGGATTTACCGGTCTTCACCGGCGCGGGTTGTGGCACCACCCAGCCTTCTTGCCACCCGCGATCAATGATGGCGTGTTCGATCGACTTGATGCCCACGGGATCATCGTTCACGTTCAGTGTGCAGGCGGCCTCGCACGGCGCCGGACAGATGCGACCGGTGAACTCCGGAAAATTATTCGTGGAGTGCAACGTGTCCAGCGCCTGCTTCCAATCCTGACGGAATACCAGGTCATTAAAGTCCGGGATGATGTTGTTCACAGGACAGCCGCTGTTGCAAAAAGGGGTGCCACAGTCCATGCATCGGGCCGCCTGGACTTTGGCCTGCGACTCATCAAGACCGATCACGAATTCCTTGTAATGCTTAACCCGCTCGTCCACGGGCCGATAGCCCTCTTCGAGACGTTCGAACTCCATGAAACCGGTGATCTTGCCCATTTATGCTGCTGCCTTTTCGGTAGTGTGTTGTGCTGCCATTTCCGCCAATGCACGACGGTACTCATGCGGAAATACCTTGACGAATCGCTCGCGGGACGTGGCCCAGGAGTCCAGTATCTCGCGGGCGCGGCGACTGCCGGTCCAGCGGTGGTGATCTTCAATCCGTTTTCTCAGTGCGGCATCGTCATCGAGGGGCAGTTTTTCCAATGCCACCATGGCCGTATTGCAGCGGGAAGCGAACTGTCCATCCTCGTCGTAGATGTAAGCCCATCCACCCGACATGCCCGCAGCGAAATTACGGCCAGTCTTGCCGAGCACCACCACCGTACCGCCGGTCATGTACTCACACCCGTGATCGCCCACGCCCTCCACCACGGCGGACGCGCCGGAAAGACGGACACCGAAGCGCTCGCCCGCGACACCGCTGAAAAACGCCTCTCCCGATGTCGCGCCGTACAACACGGTATTGCCAACGATGATGTTCTCGTGGGCGTCACCGCGAAAATCGATGCTTGGTCGCACGACCACACGGCCACCGGACAGCCCTTTGCCGGTGTAATCGTTGGCGTCACCGATCAGGTACAGCGTCACCCCTTTGCAGAGAAACGCACCGAAGGACTGGCCGCCAGTCCCCTCGAGCTGGATTCGAATCGTGTCATCGGGCAGACCGTCAGGGTGGTGCTGGGTGACGGCCCCCGACAACATCGCGCCCACCGTTCTATTCACGTTACGGGCCACTTCCATAAACTGCACACGCTCACCGCGCTCAATGGCCGCCTTTGATTTGGCGATGAGGATATGGTCTAGGGCCTTATCGAGCCCGTGATCCTGAACCTCGGTGTGATACACAATCTTATGGGACGCCTCCGCGGGCTGATAGAACAGTCTTGAAAAGTCCAGCCCCTGCGCCTTCCAATGGGAGATGCCTTTGCGGGTGTCGAGCAGATCAACCCGCCCGATCAGATCATTGAATCGGGAGATGCCCAACTGGGCCATGATCTGACGGACCTCTTCGGCGATAAAGAAAAAGTAGTTCACCACATGCTCGGGTTTTCCGGAAAACTTTTTCCGGAGTATCGGATCCTGTGTGGCCACCCCCACCGGGCAGGTATTCAGATGACACTTGCGCATCATGATGCAGCCCTCAACCACCAGCGGCGCGGTGGCAAATCCGAACTCGTCCGCACCGAGCAAGGCTCCGATGACCACGTCGCGCCCGGTCTTCATCTGGCCATCGGCCTGCACGCGAATCCGACTGCGCAACCCGTTGAGCACCAGGGTCTGTTGGGTCTCCGCGAGCCCGATCTCCCACGGCGTGCCCGCGTGTTTGATCGACGACCAGGGCGAGGCGCCCGTGCCACCGTCATGACCCGCAATCACCACGTGATCGCTCTTGGCTTTGGCCACGCCGGCCGCCACCGTGCCCACGCCCACTTCGGAGACCAGTTTCACCGAGATCGAGGCGTGTGGAGCCACGTTCTTGAGGTCGTGAATGAGCTGCGCCAGATCCTCGATCGAATAGATGTCGTGGTGGGGTGGCGGTGAAATCAGCCCCACGCCGGGCACCGAGTGGCGCAGCTTGCCGATGTACTGGGACACCTTGCCGCCCGGCAGTTGCCCGCCCTCGCCAGGCTTGGCCCCCTGCGCCATCTTGATCTGAATCTGATCGGCGGACACCAGGTATTCGGCGGTCACACCAAAACGACCGGAGGCCACCTGTTTGATTTTCGATCGCAAGGAATCACCGTCCGAGAGTTCGTAATCCACCTCGATGACATCCTGGCCGATGATCTCCGATACCCGCGTGCCGCGGGTAATCGGGATTCCCTTCAGTTCGTTGCGATAACGGTTCTGATCCTCACCGCCCTCACCGGTATTGCTTTTCCCTCCGATCCGATTCATCGCAATGGCAAGCGTGGTGTGGGCTTCCGTGGAGATCGACCCCAAGGACATGGCCCCGGTGGCAAAACGCTTCACAATGTCCTGGGCCGACTCGACTTCGTCCAGGGGAATGGCCCGCGCAGGATCCACCTTGAATTCAAAAAGCCCGCGCAGGGTCATATGGCGCCGGCTCTGATCATTAATGATCTGGGCGTACTCCTTATAGGAGTTCCAGTTATTGGCACGGGTGGAATGCTGCAGCTTGGCAATCGCATCCGGTGTCCACATATGGGCCTCACCCCGCGTGCGCCAGGCGTACTCCCCGCCCGCATCGAGCATTCCGGCCAATACGGGATCACGGCTGAACGCGAGTGCGTGCGTGCGGATTGCTTCTTCGGCAATCTCAAATACGCCAATGCCCTCGACCTGACTGGAGGTCCCCGTGAAGTACTTGTCGATCGTCTCCTTGTTGATGCCGATCGCTTCAAAAATAGCCGCGCCACAATAGGACATATAGGTGCTGATGCCCATCTTGGACATGATCTTGGATAAACCCTTGCCGATGGCCTTGACGTAGTTGTAGACCGCCTTCTCACGCGACAGATCACCCGGAAGATCCTTGTGAATCTCCCACAAGGTCTCCATCGCAAGATAAGGATGAACGGCCTCCGCACCGTAACCGGCCAATACCGCAAAGTGGTGCACCTCGCGTGCGGAGCCCGTCTCGACGACGAGTCCCGCCAGGGTCCGCTTGCCTTCACGGACCAGATGCTGATGGATGGCTGAGAGTGCCAGGAGCGCGGGAATGGCCACCCGCTCCGCCGTGACGGCGCGGTCACTCACGATGAGAATATTTTTACCGGACTTAATGGCATCCGTTGCCTCCGCGCACAGTGACGCGAGTTTCGCCTCGACTCCCTCCCGTCCCCAGGCCATGGGATAGGTAATGTCGATCACATAACTCTTAAATTTTCCTTGCGTGTGGTGTTCGATATCCCGTAACCGCTGCATGTCCGCAAAATCCAGAACGGGTTGGCTCACCTCAAGACGCAAGGGCGGGTTGACCTGATTGATGTCCAACAGATTCGGACGCGGGCCGATGAACGATACCAAGGACATCACGATTGCCTCGCGAATCGGGTCAATCGGCGGATTGGTCACCTGGGCAAATAGCTGCTTGAAGTAGTTGTAGAGGGGTTTGTTCTTGTCGGACAAGACGGCCAGTGGCGAATCGTTGCCCATCGAACCAATGCCCTCTTCACCGGTGGCCGCCATCGGCGCCATCAGGAATTTGATGTCTTCTTGGGTGTAACCGAACGCCTGCTGACGATCGAGCAATGGGAGATCCGGGGACATGGGACCGGCCTGGGCCAATGCCTCGCCCCCCAACGATTCGAGACGGATGCGTAGATTCTCGATCCACTGCTTGTAAGGCTTGGCTTTGGACAGCGACAACTTCAGCTCTTCGTCGTCGATCATGCGGCCCTGCTCGAGATCGATCAGAAACATTTTTCCAGGCTGCAGACGCCACTTACGAACGATGCGGCTCTCCGGCACCGGTAAGACTCCGGACTCGGACGCCATGATCACCAGATCATCATCGGTGATGCAGTAGCGGGATGGACGCAGGCCATTGCGGTCCAGAGTGGCACCAATCTGTCGGCCGTCTGTAAACACGATGGATGCGGGACCATCCCAGGGCTCCAACATCGCCGCGTGATACTCATAGAACGCACGCCGTGCCTCATCCATAGTGGAGTGCTGCTCCCACGGCTCCGGGATCATCATCATGGCCGCCTGGGCCAACGGATAGCCTGCGGCGACCAGCAGTTCGATGCAGTTATCGAATGTGGCGGTGTCCGACTGATTAGCAAAACTGATGGGGTAGAGTTTCGGAAGGTCGGCTCCCAACACGGGCGACGACATCACGCCTTCACGGGCCACCATCCAGTTGTAATTGCCCTTCACCGTATTGATCTCACCGTTGTGGGCAACCATGCGATACGGGTGAGCCAGCGACCAACGCGGGAACGTGTTCGTGGAGAACCGCTGATGCACCAGGGCCAACGCCGATGTGCACAGCGGATCCTGCAGGTCCAGGTAGTACTCGCCGACCTGATCCGCGAGCAGTAGTCCTTTGTAGACAATGGTGCGCGTGGACATACTGGGCACGTAATACTCTTTGCTGTGCTTGAGCTTGAGTTTCTGAATGGCGCTCGATGCGGTTTTACGAATCACATAAAGCTTGCGCTCCAGGGCGTCTTGGACGATCACATCGGCACCCCGTCCAATAAAAATCTGACGCATGACCGGCTCTTTCGCCCGCACGCGCGGCGACATCGGCATGTCGCGATTCGTCGGCACATCCCGCCAGCCGATCACCGACTGACCTTCGGCGCGCACCGCACGTTCGAGCTCCTGCTCACAGGCCAGGCGCGAGGCACGCTCCTGCGGCAGAAACACCTGCCCAACGCCGTATTCGCCCGGCGGCGGCAGCGTGATGCCTTGCCGGGATAATTCACGCCGTAAGTAAGCGTCGGGTATTTGGATCAACACCCCCGCCCCATCCCCCATCAAGGCATCCGCGCCCACCGCACCGCGATGGTCGAGGTTGCGCAGTATGTTCAAGCCCTGGGCGATGATGTCGTGGGACTTCTGTCCACGGATGTGGGCCACAAAGCCAACGCCGCAGGCATCGTGTTCGTTTTTCGGGTCGTAAAGGCCTTGAGCAGAGATCATGATGCGCGGCAATATTCTGTGAAAAGGGCAGTCACTATATCGCCGCTTTGCCCAAAAACTCAATCTAAAAAGTCTCTGGGAACCCCATAAAATATGATTATTAAATAGGGTCAGAACATATTTAAATAGCGCCCTAAGTTGGTGATATTAAAAATCAGGGGCGTATCATTTTGGTGCGTTTTTGGCGGGTCTCCCGCGCGGACGGCGCAACCAGCGCTCCCGCTCCTGCAGTGATAACTGGGCCATGGCCTGCTCGGTGGCCCAAGGACGTCCGCTGGACAGTCCCTTGCGCAGATGCTCCCAAGTGCCCTCCGTGGGCACTTGCTCCAGCAACCCAGGATAGGCCGCCTCTCGCTCAAACGGCGTGTTTCCCAGCGCCCAGTAGCCCGGAAGCGGGGTGAGCCGTGGTTCACTCTGGCGCCCCAGATGGACCCGCGCGCTCGACCAGGTCCAGTCCTGCGGCGTCATGACCAAGCCTTCACGCACCGGTGTCCACTCAATCGCGCGCTGCAGCACTAACCCATAGGCCGGCTCGTCCACCCAGTAGGCCCGATAGCGCCCCTCCCATAAGGTGCCGTGACGCGCCCATCGGGAATTAAACCGACGCACATAACTGCGTCCCACCTGCTGCACCACATCGGCCATCGCGTCCGCCCGTTGCGGCGTGGCCAACCAGTGGGCCTCTATTTTCAGGAGCGCGTAGGCATGCACCCGCAGGCCAAGCCCAATCGCCGCCTGCAAAAACGATTCGAGATAGAGATGCCGATCCTGGTCGTCACGAAAAATTTCAGCGCGATCGTGCCCGCGCTGAACCAGGTGATAGGTTCTTCCGGGACGCACATCACGAGCCTGTCGAGCCATGGAATCCTCATGGACACGTGGGAACTCCGATCATGCGCCTGTCTAACGCGAGGATGCAATCGCTTTTTGTAAAACGTCGGTCACTAAACCATCGTCGACGGCTTCAATGGTGGCCGCGCCCATGCTGCGAAGCACCACATATCGCACATGCCCCGCTTTGGACTTTTTGTCGTGCGACATCCATTCTAGATACGTATCTGCAGACCAATCCGGCGGCATCACGGGAAGCCGTGCACGTTTAATCAACCGTACGATTCGATCACGCATCGTGGTCTCTAGGCCTCCAAGCCGACAGGACAAATCAGAAGCCAACACCATGCCGCATCCCACGGCTTCGCCATGCAGCCATGAACCGAAACCGAGTCCGGCCTCGATCGCGTGACCAAACGTATGGCCGAAATTAAGTATGGCCCGCTGCCCCGCCTCGCGCTCATCGCCCGCCACGACCTGCGCCTTCAGTTCACAGGATCGGTAGATCGCCGTCATCAACGCCTGCGGTTCGCGATCCAGTAAGGCCTCCATTGCACCCTCTAGCCACTCAAAAAACGGCAGGTCCATGATGCAGCCATACTTAATGACCTCGGCCAATCCCGCACTCAACTCGCGATCCGGAAGGCTGGCCAGCATGTCAATGTCAATGATGACGGCCGCGGGCTGATAGAACGCACCGATCATGTTTTTCCCCAGGGGATGGTTGATGGCGGTTTTTCCTCCCACCGACGAATCCACCTGGGCCAATAAGGTCGTGGGCACTTGCACGAAGCGCATACCACGCTGGTAACAGGCCGCCGCAAATCCGGCCATGTCTCCAATCACACCACCGCCCAAGGCGACAAGGGTTTCACCACGCTCGATACGATTGGCCATCAGTCCATCGAAAATTGCATTCAAGCCCTCCCAAGTTTTGTACTGCTCACCATCGGCCAGTGTGATCGTGAGCACGTCGTGACCCGCGGCGCGAATCGCCTGCTCCACCCGTGCCGCATACAAGGGTCCCACCGTGGTGTTGGTCACCACCACGACGCGGCCTGGCGCAAGCGCTTGCTGCCAAAGGTCGGTTCGTGCCGTGGTCTGGGATCCGATCCAGATCGGATACGTGCGCTCGGCGAGCGCGACCTGCAATGTTTTCATGATGGGAATATCTCCGCCTGCTCTAAACCTTGCTCAATCGATCGCATGACCACCGATACCGAGGCACGCGTTGTAGGAACGATCAAATCCGCCATGTCACGATAAAGTGGATCACGGGCCGCGTGAAGGGCCACTAGGGTGGCCCGTGGATCGGCGGACTGGGTGAGCAACGGACGAGTGGTATCCGCTTTTAAGCGCGCCCACAATTGCTCAGGATCGGCATCGAGATAAATCACAAATCCCTTCGCCAACGCATCGCGGTTCTCGGCCCGTAACACCGCGCCGCCACCGGTCGTCACCACCACGCCAGAGCGGGCCATCACCTCCTCGATGACCCGAGATTCGCGTTTACGAAAGCCCTCTTCCCCCTCCAGATCGAAAATGGTCGCCACCGACGCCCCGCATCGGGCTTCAATTTCATGGTCGGTATCCACAAACGGCCAGTTATGGCGCTTGGCCAACCGACGGCCTACCGTCGTCTTGCCGGCTCCCATGAGGCCCACAAACACAATATTGCGCATGAAAGGAGTCTATCAGGCGATAAACTCACGTCCATGACGACTTTTTTGCGTTGGTGTGGTGTGCTGGTGGCGGGCCTGATTGCGGCCGTGGCCGTAGGACTGCTGGTCATCGCGCTGGCCACCCCGCGACTTCCGCCCATCACGGCGGTGGCCGACTACAACCCCAAAATGCCTCTGCGCATCATGACGGCCGATGGGGTATTGATTGGCGAGTTTGGCGAAGAGCGGCGAAGCCTAGTGCGGCTACCCGATGTGCCCAAGCATCTGGTGCAAGCCATTTTGGCCGCCGAAGACGATGGATTTTTTCAGCACCGCGGCATCGACTTCGCTGGCATCGCGCGCGCCATGGCCGCTAATCTCTTCGCCGGCAGTAAGTCCCAAGGGGCCAGCACCATCACCATGCAAGTGGCCCGAAATTTTTTCCTCTCGAGCGAAAAAACCTTCACGCGAAAAATCTATGAGGTGCTGTTGGCCTCCGAGATTGAACGCAAGCTCTCGAAGAACCAGATCCTGGAGTTGTACCTGAATCAGATTTATCTTGGAAAACGGGCCTACGGATTCGCCGCGGCATCCCAGACCTATTTCGGCAAAGAGATCACGCAGCTCTCCCTGGCCGAGGCGGCCATGCTTGCCGGACTTCCTAAAGCGCCATCGGCATTTAATCCCGCCACTAATCTTCACCGTGCCACGCTGCGTCAGCACTATGTGCTCGGTCGCATGCAAAAGCTGGGGCTGATCAGTGCGCGCGATGCAGAGGCCGCGAAGCGCGAGCGCATCACCGTGATCGGCAAGGTCGATGAGTTTCCCGTACGCGCCAGTTATGTGGCCGAAATGGCCCGACAACTGGTGTTTGATCAGTTTAGAGACGGGGCCTACACACGGGGACTGACTGTTTACACCACGATCACGGCCGACGAACAACGCGCCGCCAATAAGGCCGTGCGTGCCGGTCTGCTGGAATTTGATCGTCGTCAGGGCTGGCGCGGACCGGAGGCGTTTATCACGCTTCCCGGGGCACGCGAAGCGTTCGAGGACGCCATCGATGATGCGCTGGGTGATCGACCCGACAGCGAAGATCTGCTGACCGCCATCGTCACCGAGGTCGCGGAAGACAAAGTGGTGGTCCGTCGCAGTCGCGGCCAGCGCCTTGAGATCATCGGCGATGGACTCAAGTTCGCCAGTCCAGGACTGTCCGCCGTGGCCCCGCCCGCCAAACGACTGCGCAAGGGGGCCATCGTGCGCATTACCCGCATGGCTAACGGAGAATTCGAGATTGTGCAGATGCCCGAAGTGGAATCTGGGTTTGTGGCGCTCCAGCCCCAGACCGGAGCCGTCCGGGCGCTCGTCGGCGGGTTCGATTTCAATCGCAACAAGTTCAATCGCGTGACCCAGGCCTGGCGTCAACCCGGTTCGGCGTTTAAACCCTTTGTCTACTCCGCGGCGCTCACCCGAGGATTCTCGCCCGCCACCATGGTGAACGACGCCCCGATTCAATTCGATGCAGGACAAACCGGTGGGCAGGCCTGGGAGCCCAAGAACTACGATGGGAAATTCGATGGGCCAATGCCCTTGCGCACGGGCCTGGCGAAATCGAAAAATATGGTCTCCATCCGGGTGCTGCACTCGATCGGAGCGCGTTACGCTCAGGATTACGTCACACGATTTGGGTTTGAGCCCGAGAAAAATCCACCCTTTCTGACCATGGCGCTGGGGGCCGGTTCGGTCACCCTGATGCAAATGGCCAGTGGTTATTCCGTCTTCGCCAATGGCGGTTATCGGATCAATCCCTACATCATTGATCGGATCGTGGATCTCAAAGGAAAAGTGGTGGCCAAAGCGCAGCCGATCAAGGCCGGCACCGAAACCCATCGTGTGATGGACCCGCGGCATGTGTTCATCATGGACAGTCTGCTTCAGGAAGTCGTGAAATCCGGCACGGCCACCCGCGCACTGCAGTTGGGACGTACCGATCTGGCGGGCAAAACCGGCACGACGAATGACTCCATGGACGCGTGGTTTGCAGGCTATACCCCGACCATCGTGGGGGTGGCCTGGGTCGGGTACGACACGCCGAGAAAACTTGGGGATCGTGAAACCGGTGGCGGTTTAGCGTTGCCCATCTGGATGGACTACATGAAGGTGGCGTTGGCCAAGGCGACGGCATCCCCCCGTTCAATGCCCCAGGGCGTACTCACGATCAACGGCGAGTACTACACGCAGGAAAGCCGCCCGGGCGTGGGCGTGGCCAGCGTGGGTCTTCGCTGACAACGGCCCCCTGAGCGCCCGCCTATCCGCTCAAAACGATTCCGGCTTCCAGGCCCGCCTGGGTGTGCAACACCTCCCAAAAATCCTCGCCATCACGCGTATCGCACCATTGGCCGTCACGCCATTGAAAATGAAATGCACCGCGGGGCGATGCGAGCCAGATCTGCTGCATCGGGGCCTGGGGATTGACCACAATTTTTCGGCCGGTGACGAACTCCAGCTCCAATACCGGACCATGACGCATCACCTCCATATCCACACCGGTACGATCCACCCACGCATCCACGCGGGACTCAATCGCCTGCCACACCCGCGCAACCTCATCGAGAAACTCGGTTTCCGTCATACTCTCACTCCATGAAGAACCTGAAAACAAACTCGGCGCGTGCGATCACAGCCTGTTTATGCGCACTGATTCTAGTGGGCTGTGGCCAAAAGGGCCCATTGACCCTGCCGAAACCCCAATTTCCTGCGCCGCCGGAAGAACCCGGCCCCGCACGATAACGCCAACCGGACCAACGATGGGCGCCTTACACCATACTCCGTTTCACTATGATGCCGCCGGTGTGCTCTGCTGCGATGGCGCGACCATGCCGGGCATCGCCGCCCAATTCGGAACGCCGACCTTTGTCTACTCCGAGCGGGCGATACGCGATGCTTACCGGCGTTTTGCAGATACAGCCCAAGGGCGATCGGTGCGGATCTGCTACGCACTAAAAGCCAACTCACACCTGGCCATCGTTCGCCTGCTCGCCGAGATGGGCGCGGGGTTTGACATCGTATCGGCGGGCGAGCTGCAGCGGGTATTGGCCGCCGGTGGGCGGGCGGATCGCGTGGTCTTCTCCGGTGTTGGCAAAACCAAGGACGAGCTGGCCTTGGCCCTTCAGGTGGGCGTGAAATGCATCAATGTGGAGTCCGAGGCTGAACTGCATCGCATCTCAGAGGTGGCCAGTGCCCTGCATCTCAAGGCACCGGTATCCGTGCGTGTCAATCCTAATATTGATGCCAAGACTCACCCGTACATTTCCACCGGTCTTAAGGAAAACAAGTTTGGTATTCCTATCGATCGGGCACTCGAGATCTACCAGGGCGCGGCGCAATTATCGGGCATCACCATCTGCGGCGTGGACTGTCACATTGGGTCGCAGATCACCAGCTTACAACCGTTCCTGGACGCCTTGGAGGCGGTGCTTCAACTCGTCGACCGTCTGCGGGCGGCCGGTGTGATGATTCATCATCTTGATTTAGGCGGGGGGCTGGGCATTTGCTACGCTGACGAAGAGCCTCCGACGCCAGAGGCCTTACTGTCGGCCATCTTTGATCGGCTCGATCAATGGTCTCGCCGTCACGGATTAGTGGTACCGGAAATTTTATTTGAATTCGGTCGGGCCATTGTCGGCAACGCCGGTGTGCTGCTGTCACGGGTTGAACTGCTCAAGCCGGGAGGCCATAAAAACTTCGCCATCATCGATGCCGCAATGAACGATCTGATGCGGCCGTCCCTGTATGACGCCTGGCATGGTGTGATGGCCGTAGCACCGTCTGCAGCCAAGGACATGATGTCGTGGGATCTGGTCGGACCGGTCTGTGAGAGCGGGGATTGGATTGCCAAGGATCGCTCCCTTGCACTCGCTCCCGGGGACGTGCTCGCCATCACATCGGCCGGTGCCTACGGCATGAGCATGAGTTCGAACTACAACAGTCGCCCACGGGCGGCGGAAGTCCTGATCGACCCCCAAGGGCGCGCCCATCTGATTCGTCGACGGGAAACCTTCAGCGACCTCATCGGTCCGGAACGTATTCCAGATCACCTGCGCAGCGGATCCACCGCCCCTCGTTAAGGCCCGCCGGTCATCGACGACGCATCCCATACGACCACCATACGCGCGCCCCGAGCAGCAGCATGGTAATGCCCAACACCAGGGCGGGATCACCGTAATTATTTTTTCCAGCGCGATGCAAAAAGAAATGCAGGCAGGCCGATAACACGGCCAGATAAATCAACCGGTGCAAGGTCTTCCATCGTGCACCCAAGGTGCGCATGGCCCACGTGGTCGATGTCATGGCCAAGGGCAGCAACAATATGAAGGTGATCAGACCCGTGGTCACAAACGGCCGCTTGAACGCGTCACGCCACACCGCAGCCCATACAAACTCGTGTTCAAACGCCCAGAACGCCAGCAGATGCGAGAGCGCGTACGCAAACGCCCAACACCCTAAAAGTCGTCGCGCTCGGATCAGCCCTGACCAGTTCCACCATCGTCGTAGTGGTGTCACGCCCAGGGTGACGAGCAATAAGGTGAGCGCCCAGGTGCCCGTGCCGCGCAGTATGGCCTCCTGAGGATGGGGACCCAGATGCCCGATCCATCCGAGTATACGGGCGAACAGATCCACCATAGGCGCTGCACACATCAGCCACAGTGCTGGCTTTAGTAGAATTTTTTAAGGTCCATTCCGGCGTACATCGCCGACACGAGTTCCCCGTAACCATTGAACAGTTCCGTGGCGCGACGTGGCGCAAACAAATGGTCGGTGCCCAGCACACGCTCCGTGGCTTGAGACCATCGCGGATGACTGACCTGCGGATTGACGTTGGAGTAAAACCCATACTCCTGCGGAGCCGCAAGACTCCAACTGGTCGTCGGTTGTTGCCCGAGAAATCGAATCTTCACCAAAGACTTAATGCTTTTAAATCCATACTTCCAAGGCACCACCAGTCGAACGGGCGCACCGTTTTGCTCCGGCAACACATGGCCATACATACCAAACGCCAGCATCGTGAGGGGATGCCGCGCCTCATCCAGTCGAAGTCCTTCGTGATACGGCCACCGCAGCACCCGTTGCGATAAGCCCGGCATCTGCTTCGGATCGGCCAGGGTGGTGAATTCCACAAACTTTGCCGATCCTAAGGGTTGCACCTGACGCACAAGCGCATCGAACGAATAGCCAACCCAAGGAATCACCATGGACCACCCCTCCACGCACCTTAGTCGCGAGATCCGTTCTTCCATCGGCGCCAGCTGACGAAGATCATCGACGTCAAACCTGCCTGGTTTGGCCACCAATCCTTCGATCGACAAAGTCCACGGCGATGTCTGTAGTCGACCCGGGGCCGTCTCGGCGGGATCCTCTTTGTCCATGCCGAATTCATAGAAATTGTTGTACTGAGTCGCGGCCTCGAACGAAACCGGTTTTTCATTTAAAGAGTAACGGCTCGGTCGACCCGGCAAGGCGGGATAGATGCTCGGACGTCGGGGGGTTGCCTCAACGCCGGGGCTCCCCGCCAGCCCCAATCCCACCGCACCCGCCGTCGCAAGCAGCGCACGCCGTTGCTCGAACACCGAGCGCGACGTGACCTGACCTCGGAGATGATCTCCAGCGATCAGTCGCCGCGCATCAGAGCGTGCCATACGAATGCAGTCCCGACAGGAACATGTTGACGCCAAGGAATGCAAAACCGGTGATCAGTAATCCGATCAAGGCCCAGTAAGCGGCGACGGTGCCACGCAGGCCCTTCATCATGCGCAGATGCAACCAGGCCGCATAATTTAGCCAGACGATCAACGCCCAGGTCTCCTTGGGGTCCCATTGCCAATACGTGCCCCAGGCTTCGGCAGCCCACAATGCCCCCAGGATGGTGGCCACGGTAAAAAACGCAAATCCGACGGCGATGGCCCGATACATCACGTCATCTAACACATCCAAGGCCGGCAATGCGTCTCCGATCCTTCGGCGCAACGCAATCACGGCGCCCACAAATCCGGCGGAAATCCCAAAGTACAACGCCCAATAATCGGGAAAGCCTGTTTTACGAAACACGAGCGGTTCGGCACACAACAACACCCCGAGCAGAAATAACGGTGCGAGTTTCCATGTCGATCGCGTGTGGGAATTCTCTTTAATCAAATAAGCAAACCCAACCATCGCCGCCAGCGAAAAGGTCCCATAACCCACGAAGTTCGCGGGCACGTGAATTTTCATCCACCAGGATTGCAATGCCGGCACTAAGGGTTGAATTTCATGGCCGGAGCGGGCGCCGATATACCACAGTAGAAATGCCACGGCCGCCGTCACCACCAGCATGACAAAACCGCCCAACGTCCTGGTCTTGTAGCGGCCCTCGTAATACAGGTAGAACATTGCGGTCATGACTGCAAACAGAATGAAGACCTCGTAGAGGTTACTGACCGGGATATGGCCGACATCCGGACTGATCAGATACGACTCATACCACCGCACCAGCAGCCCGATGGATCCCATGACGGCACCGGACCAGGTCAATAGACTGCCCATCCACAAGGCCGTGGTGCCCTTCGCGAACAGTCCTACCCAATACGCTGCCGTGGCAATACCGAACAACGCACACATCCACAAAATGGCGGACTGCGACGAGAGGAAATACTTCAACAGCAGATTGGATTCAACGGCCGATGCGCTTCCTCCATACATACCGATCGCCATCAAGGACGCCGCCGCAATGCCGAGCATGTACGGGCGCAATGCGGACCAGAGAAATCCAAGAAAAACCGCGACAGGAACACAACTCCACAAGATGACCAATTCATAGACATCCATAAACCGGGAATACCGTTGCGTGGCAAAGGCGGCGCCAGCCGTCACCACCGCACCAAAACCAAGATCATGCCAACCCCACTTCTTCGGGGCGGCCATGGTCTCCACGGGTAAAGCACCTGTTATCGTGTTCATGCATCTGCCTTTAGTCGTTGCGTCGCCTGCACGATGGCGGCGAATTCTTTCTGAAAATCCATGGTTAAACGTGGTGTCGACGCCGCCACTTTCAGGGTGACCCCCGATGGACTCGGGCTTTGCCAGACCCACACGCGACGCTCTCGTATGTACAGCATCGCGAATACCCCCAAGGTAAGCAAGAGACACCCTATGTAGACCGTGGTTTTCCCCGGAGAGCGGGTGACCTGAAACACGCTGGCTTTGACCTCCTCAAAGTCCTTCAGCGACAACAGGAGGGGGGCATCGAAGATCTGGGCATCGCTGACGGCGGTTAAGGCAAGCTGGGCAAACCGCACGTTCTCTTCGTTGCGGGCCACGGCGGGCAGGCCATCCTTGAGTCGGGCAGACTGCCAGAGCTCCCAGAAAGCCCCCGTCAATAACCGCAACACCACTTCGGCGGCGCGCTCACGTTCTGCCTCGGGGACCGTGCTCTCCAGGAGCCGCCCCAGGTTTTCAATGCCGCCCTGGGCCACGGCCGACAAGGCCTTATCGGCGCTCTCCGCCAGTGCGCCCGCGATATTGGCCGGGGCGGACTGTGCTGCGAATCGTTTTGCCGCAGACGTGCGCAGTGCAGAATCCATCAACGCGGCTCGAATGCGCATGAACTCGCCCAGCGAGTCCTGCGCGTCCGCGGGAATACGCAGATACTTGAATGGCTCGTTGGGCGTGTTGCGCACGCCGGCCAAAAATACCCGCGCTCCTTCAAGCTCAACGGGAAGCATGTAGGTGTGAAACTCCCGCGCCTGTCCGCTCGGATCGCGAAGTTTGTACTGGATCGCCGGGCCCACATTGCGCAGTGTCTTGCCCTTCTCCAGGTTCACCGCCGGCGAGATCACCGTGGCGACATGCTGCTGGAATGGATCCTCCTTGGCGGATGCTTCGGGTCCGACGGCACCCATATTCTCGACATTAATTGCCTTGAAGCTGGAAATTTCCAAGGCAATATTCTCTGCATTGTTACGCAGTCCGATGCTCTGCCCCACCTGGATATCAATCGGCAACGTGGTGCGCAGCGGGCCAGCCATCGGATACGCTAAAAGCTTTAGCTTGGATCCGCCATCATCAAAACTCGATTGGTAGATCGCAATACCACGGTGGATTAACGGCTTGTTCACTTCGATGGTGCGCTCAATGGATTCGCCGGTTTCCTTGTCGCGCAAGACCACGTCGCTGGCGAATAACTTGGGCATTCCGGTGGCGTAATACTCGATACGGAATTTCTTCAACTGCAGATCAAAAGGCAGATCCACGAGCAGGGCCCCATTGGCCTGAGGCAATACCGCCACATCCACCGACCCCCCTTCGGGAATCAGCGCATTGGCCCGATAGGTGGGCGTGGCCACGGGGAGTCGGGCACTCGCCGGCACCTCGGTGCCCTGAAAGGTCGACATCTGCAATGGCTTTTTGTCCCACCACCAAGTGGCCGCATGCAGGGGCAGTTCACTGTCCAATAGTCCGCCGACTGAAATCACGACAATGGCCAGGTGTGCGGCGATATACCCTAATCGATTCGACGTGCCCTTTCGGGCCACGAACACGGGCATCGCCGACGCCACGTCGGTCTCGGGGCGACGGATTTTGTAGCCGCGTTGCGCGAGGAATTCCGAGAGCTGCGCTAACGCACGGTCGGAATCCGCCAACGGGAGATCGATGGCCGTACGATGCTTGAATGCAGGAAATGTGGTGTCGCGTACCCGATCTCGCCACGAACGGGCATCCTTGATCATCTTGGGGGTGTTGCGAATCAGGCATAACGATGTCGATACCAACATCAAGGCCATCACCACGAGAAACCAAGGGGCGTTGTACACCCGAAAAACATCCAGCGAGGTGAACACCTCGGCCCAGAATGCACCGAACTGGTTGACGTAATTGATCGGGGGGGAGTTCTGCGCAACGATCGTGCCGATGGCGCTTGCGATGCAGACCACGACCAAGGCAGAAATCGCGAACCGCATCGAACTGAGCAGCTCGACAATGTCCGCGACGAACCGATGCCGGGTCTCTAATTCAATACCACCCGTGGACTGCCCCGACTCCGATGGCACTGACGATGGCGATGATGGCTCACCCATCCGAGCTCAGACCCCAAAACCCTCGGGAGGTTCAGCGCATGGACGCGATGTACTCCGAAACCGCCGCCACATCCGTCTCGGACATCTTGGCGGCAATGGCCATCATCTGGGCGCTGTTCTTGCGCTGACCCTGACGAAACGCATTGAGCGTGGACTCGGTGTATTCGGGATGCTGCCCTGCCAATCGAGGATATTGAGCAGGAATACCCGCACCGTTCGGACCATGACAACCGGCGCAGGCCGGTACGCCCTTTTCCGTGATGCCCGCGGAATAAATCCGTTGACCTGCCGCCACCAATTCCTTGCGCTTGGCCGAGGCGGGTTTTGCGGTTTGAGCGGCATAAAACCCGCCGAGATTTCGCATGTCGTCTTCTGAGAGCATGGACGCAAACCCCAGCATGATGGCGTTATTGCGCTCGGGCTCTTTCGCACCCGCTTTCAATCGGAAATTGTGCAACTGTTTTTCAATGTAGGCGGCATGCTGTCCGGCAAGAATAGGATTTTGCGGAATCATGCTGTTGCCGTCGGGCATGTGGCAGGCGGCACATACCGCTGCTGCAGTGGCCTTGCCCTTGGCCAGATCCACTGTCTTTTTGGCGGGCGCGGGGTCCGCCGCCATGACCGCCTGGGACCAGCCCAACGCGGAGACGATGACCAGACTGGATAACCACTTCGCCGATGCCGAAACCATGTCAAACTCGCGACGCATAATGACTCCCTACCGATTGATCAATTCACGTGTGCTAAGCCTTCTATTTTAGTCGACTCCCGCGCCCTCCATGTCCCTTCACCCGTCCAGCCGGACCCCACCACTGCGTGACTGGATCCATCAGATCGCTTTTCTGACCAGCGCTGCGCGCGGTGCAGACCTGCCGGCCATCGGAGCCGGGGAGATCGCCATCGCCGGACGCTCCAATGCGGGAAAGTCATCCGCCCTGAACCTGATCTGCAACCGCCGGCGCCTTGCGTTCTCCAGCAAGACACCCGGACGCACCCAATTGATGAACGTGTTCAGCCTGAACGATTCCAGCGGGGAGGTCGGTCGTCTCGTGGACCTGCCGGGATACGGCTATGCCGCAGTGGATCGGGCCACCAAATCCCGCTGGCAAGCCGAACTGGCCACCTTTCTCGCATCGCGTGTCAGCCTGGTGGGGCTGATCGTCGTGATGGACATCCGCCATCCTTTCGGACCGCTGGATCAACAATTGCTGGAGTGGTTCGGTCGCCGCCAGCAACCGGTTCATATCCTGTTGACCAAGGCCGACAAGCTCACGCGTAACGATCAGGCCAGAACACTGGCGACCGCGAAAAAAATCGTGCTCGATCATCAGCGGGACTGGGGTGGGCAGGTCGAGGTCAGCCTGTTCTCGGCCACGGCGCGCATGGGTCGCGACACGGTGCTGGAAAAAATTGGACAATGGTGGGGATTGGCGTCCTCCGATTCCTCACCTGCTATGCCTGCCGATGACCTTGGCGCAAAAAAAAACCCGGCGAAGGGATCGCCGGGCGGGAACGCCTAAATTCGATAGGCACCCGCTCAGGGAGGAGAAGCGGGAGACGACAAGTCGCCTATGTCTATCTTATGTCCAAGACAATCAAAACACCATCAATAACCACACAAGGAGTGGGGTAAATGAGTTTCCCAGCCAGGTTTCCCCTGATCAGAATGCGACGAAATCGCCGAGATGCGTGGTCTCGAGCACTTGTGAGCGAACACTCATTAACAGTGAACGATCTGATTTATCCCGTATTCGTGACGGAAGGAACCCGACAGATTGTCGATGTGCCGTCGATGCCCGGCGTCTGCCGTTATTCCCTGGATCAGTTGCTGCCCGTCGCAGAAAAAGCGGCCAGAAGCGGCATTCCGGTTCTGGCCATTTTTCCAGTGATTGGGGCGGACAAAAAAACCCCGGATGGACGCGAGGCGGCCAATCCCTCCGGCCTGGTGCCGCGCGTGATCGACGCCCTCAAAAAACACGTGCCCGACATTGGCATCATGACCGACGTCGCACTCGATCCGTACACGAGCCACGGACAGGATGGTTTGATCGATGAGCAGGGTCGCATTCTCAACGACGAGACAGTCGACGTGCTCGTTGCCCAATCCCTCATGCAGGCCCAGGCCGGTGTCGACATCGTGGCACCATCCGATATGCAAGACGGCCGCATCGGTGCGATCCGCTCCGCACTCGAAGCGAAGGGGTTGATTCATACCCGCATCATGTCCTACGCCGCTAAGTACGCCTCGAGTTATTACGGACCGTTCCGTGACGCGGTAGGAAGTGCGGCCAATCTTGGAGCGTCCGATAAAAAAACCTATCAGATGGATCCGGCGAATACGAATGAGGCATTGCGTGAGGTGGCGCTCGACATCGATGAGGGTGCCGATATGGTCATGGTGAAACCCGGCATGCCTTACCTGGATATCGTATGGCGCGTGAAGGAAGCCTTTGGGGTTCCCACATTCGCCTATCAGGTCAGTGGAGAGTACGCCATGCTCAAGGCGGCGGCGGCCAACGGGTGGCTGGATGAGCGGCGTGTCGTGCTGGAGTCCATGATGGGATTTAAGCGGGCCGGCGCCGACGGAGTGCTCACTTATTTCGCGCCCGATATTGCGCGATGGCTTGCCGAGAACTAGATCTCGGTGATCGCATAGTCGTGGGTGATGGCCGCCGTGACGCCAAGCATCTTCGTGGCTGAGCAATACTTGGTGTGCGAGAGCATGATGGCGCGCTCGACCAGATTGGCTTTGACGTCCCGACCCGAAATCTTGAAGTGCAAATGAATTTTGGTGAACACCTTAGGATCGGTCTCGGCCCGCTCGGAGGTCGTGACCACCTCACATCCGTGAATCGCCGCTCCACTTTTACGCAAAATCAGCACCACGTCATAGGCTGTGCAGGCGGCCGCGCCCGACAACACGACCTCCATGGGCCGTGGACCAAGATTACGACCACCGCCCTCCGGTGCGCCATCCATCACAAAGCTATGGCCCGACCCGGTCTCGGCAATGAAACTCATGGTGTCCTGACCCGCCCAACGTATTGTGCACTCCATAACCCAGCACCCTCACTCGTCAATGATTAAGAAATTTATGTTGCACCTCACCCAGTCTCATTACGGCACTTAAATGGACAATGCGAGCAATTTTTATACCGTTATTGGCAGCATTATTGGGGGCGCAATCCTGTTCCTGATCGGATTAAAAATTTATATCCATATCAACGTCAAAAAACTAGAATCGTCCGATCAGGACGATCGCCCACCCGGAGCCCGCGTGGGCTCCGACACCGGATCCACACCCCCTCCTAACGCCTTATAAAGACGCGCAGAGGCCGAACTCCAGGTGCGTCGCGCCGCGATAAGCGCCTGTTGCGCCGAAAACAACTCCCGCTGAGCATCCAATACCTCTAAAAACGAGGCAACGCCTTGGTCATAGCGGGCCTGGGCAATCACACTGCGCTGTCGTTGTGCCGCTTCAACCATTTCCAGCGCCTGGACCTGTTCGCCGATTTTTTGCCGGGCCACGAGACCATCGGCCACCTCACGAAATGCCTGTTGAATGGTGCGCTCATAGTCGGCCACGGCGATCTCTTTGCGGGCGGTGGCCACATCGAGGTTGGCCGTAAGACGTCCGCCCGCAAAAATGGGGAGCGTGATGCTCGGAGTAAATGTCCACGCCGTTGTATTAGGATCAAATAGTCCAGCGAGCTCCGGACTTGCGGAACCAAAACTTCCTGTCAATGCAATCCGTGGAAAGAAGGCAGCACGCGCCGCACCGATCATGGCATTGGCCGCCTGAAGGCGCTGCTCAGCCGCCAGAATATCCGGTCGCCGTAACAACACCTCGGCCGGAATACCAACCGCAACATCCGTGAGGAGCCGTTGATCTTTCAGCGGGTAAGCCTCTGGCCATTCCGCGCGCTCCATGCCCACCAACACCCGCAGTAGGTTTTCCGACTGACCACGTTGACGCTCGAGATTGGCCAACTCAGCGCGCGCCGACTCCAGGCTGCCTTGAGCCTGCAGAACGTCCAGATCGCTGGCCAATCCCACGTCGCGTCGTGTCTGCACCAGACGCAGGGTGTCACGACGACTGGTCACCGTACCGCCGGCCAATGCCGCGCGCTCTTGAGCCTCCTGCAATCCCCAATACGCATCGGCCACATCGGCGATCAGTGACAAGCGAAACGCCCGATGCGCTTCCTCGGTCGCCAGATAAGTCGCCCGGGCCACCGCACTCAGGCTGGCCACTCGTCCCCAGAAATCAAGTTCAAACGACAGTAATCCGAGATTCATGTCCGTGCGCCGTGTCGTGGTCTGCGCACCGCCCGATGCAACACCCGCGGGCGTTTGGGTCTCCGTGCGGCCAAGACCAAGCTGGACATTCGGGACTTGATCCGCGCGCTGGACACCGAACTGTGCACGGGCTTCGTCGACGCGCGCAACCGCAATCCGCAGGTCACGGTTATGCTCCAGCGCCGTGGCGATCATTGCCCGTAGCCGTGGATCCGGAAAAAATAGGTTCCAATCGGCCGGCATCGGGGTTTTTCCATCCACGGAAACCGGCCATTGCACCGGTACAGGGGCCACCAATCGTTCCTGTGTCGGCGCCAGATACGCACAACCGGTGAGCATCAGGGCGAACACACCTCCCATCACAGTCTCACTTAACGCGCGCAAACGTCCACGGTCCATATGGTGTGCCTTACTCATGGGAATTCTCCCCACGATGACGTGGGTGCCCCGGAAAAATTCTGCGCACCACCACGAAAAACACCGGCACTAGAATGACTGCCAAGAACGTGGCGGCCAGCATGCCACCAATAACACCCGTGCCAATGGCATGTCGGCTGTTTGCACCCGCACCCGTCGAGATCGCCAAGGGCAAGACCCCCAGGATGAAGGCAAACGAGGTCATGAGAATCGGACGAAACCGAAGCCGGCACGCCTCGAGCGTCGCGTCCTTTAATTGCATGCCACGCTCCTGCAGTTCACGGGCGTATTCGATGATCAGAATCGCGTTTTTACTCGATAAGCCGATGATGGCAATCAAGCCCACCTTAAAATATACATCGTTGGGCAGTCCGCGCAGGGTGACCGCCAACGTCGCCCCAAAGATCCCCAGAGGAACCACCAGAATCACGGCAAACGGGATCGACCAGCTCTCGTACAACGCAGCCAGCGCAAGAAACACCACCAACAGCGAGATGGCAAAGAGCAAGGGGGCCTGGCTGCCCGAGAGCTTCTCTTCGAATGACGTGCCCGACCATTCAAATCCAAAACCGGAGGGCAACTGTTTCGCAATGCCCTCCATCGTTTGCATGGCCTCACCCGTGCTTCGGCCCGGTGCCGGACCGCCGGCGATCTTCATTGATGGCAGTCCGTTATAGCGGTCTAATTTGGGTGCACCAATCACCCATCGCGTGGTCACGATTTCCGACATCGGCACCATACCGCCGCTACGGTTACGCACGGATAAGGTCAGCAATTTTTCGGGCGTTTGCCGCAAGTCGGCCTCGGCCTGCATCTGGACACGAAGAATGCGCCCCTGGCGTTCAAAATCATTGATGTAGGCCACGCCCAGGGTGGCCTGCAAGGTCTCGTTTAAATCGGCGATCGATATGCCCAGCGTCTCTGCTTTGCGACGATTGATATCGAGCAGTAGCTGTGGACCCGCCTCCTGACCTTCAGGGCGCACTCCGATCAACATCGGACTCTGACTCGCCATGCCCAACGCCATATTGCGCGCCTCTAACAATTTTTCACGCCCAAGGCCCGAACGATCCTGCAGACGGAAATCGAACCCTCCGGTGGCCGCCAGCTCCGGGATGGGCGGCGGATTGATGGCAAAAATCATGGCCTGCTTGATTTGGAAAAAGGCCATATTCGCCCGCTGAATCACCGAACGTGATGACTGACTGGCATCTGGCCGCTCCTCCCATTCCTTCAACCGAACAAAGGCAAGCGCGGCGTTCTGACCGCGACCAAAAAATGAGAAACCCACCACGCCGATCACCTTCGAGACCTCGGGCTGCTTTAAATAAAACTGCTCGATCTGATCCAATACCTCTAAGGTGCGCTCTTGAGATGCCCCGGCCGGCAGTTGGACCACCGTAATGAAATAGCCTTGATCCTCTTCGGGCAAAAAACTGCCGGGAAGGTGCAGGAATAACCACCCTGCGGCCGCCACGATTCCCGCATACAGAATCAGGTATCGGGTGGTTTTCTGAATGGCCTTGGTCACCCAGGACTGATAGGCGCGTGTGGTCCGATCAAATTGCCGGTTAAACCATCCCAAGATCCCGGTGGTGGGAATGAGCGCCTTGCCCGGCGTATGCTTTAGGAGCGTGGCGCAAAGCGCCGGGGTCAGTGTTAGCGCCATCAAGGCCGAGAACAACATGGTGAGGATCAGCGTGACGGCAAACTGCCGATAGATCACGCCCACCGAACCGCCAAAAAATATCATCGGTGCAAACACGGCCGTGAGCACCAGGGTCATGCCAATGATGGCATTAAAAATCTGATCCATGGCCTTGCGCGTGGCCTCACGCGGCGCGAGATGCTCAGAGGTCATGATTCGCTCGACGGCTTCGACCACCACAATCGCATCGTCCACCACAATGCCAATGGCCAAGACCATCGCAAAGAGCGTGAGCACGTTGATCGAAAACCCGAGAGAATAAAGGCCCGTTAGCGCGCCGGTCAACGCCACCGGAACAACGATCGTTGGAATAATGGTGGCCCGAAGATTACCCAGAAACAGATACATCACCAGAAAGACCAAGACCACCGCTTCGGCCAGGGTCTTAATGACCTCGTTAATCGAGATCTCAACAAACCGCGACGTGTCATAAGGCACATCCCAGGAAATGCCGGCCGGAAAATACTGGGCCATCTCCGTCATCTTGGCGCGAACGGCCTTCACCACATCCAGGGCGTTGCCATCCGGCGAGACCCGGATGGCAATGGCCGCATTTGGCTGCCCATTCAAGCGGGCAAACACGTTGTAGTTTTCACTGCCCAACTCCACACGTGCGAGATCCTTCAGGCGTACCGCAGCACCGTTCGGGAGTGTTCGGACCAGGATATTGCCGAACTCTTCGGGGGTCTGGAGTCGGCTCTTGCTAACAATCACGGCATTGAGCTGTTGTCCACTGGCGGCGGGGGCTTGGCCTAACTCCCCTGTTGCCAGTTCAATGTTCTGCGCACGAATCGCGCGGGCCACTTCCGAGGGGGTGATCGCATAGGCGTGTAACCGATCGGGTTTTAGCCATACCCGCATGGAATATTCCGTTCCAAATAGGATGGCCTCGCCGACCCCCTTCACGCGACGCAACGGATCGAGCACAGTGGCTGCTGCAAAACTTCCAAGATCGACCGACGCTTTGCTTTTGTCTGGCGAATAGAGGCTCACGAACATGACGTAATTACGCGAGGGTTTCGTGACTGGAACCCCCAATCGACGGACATCGTCGGGAAGCCGTGCCTCTACCCGCTTGTAACGGTTCTGCGCCTCGACCGATGCAATATCGATGTTTGTTCCAGGACGAAACACCAAGGTCACCGTGCCCACGCCCTGTTCCGAGGCCGACTCCATGAACAGCAGATTCTCAATACCGTTCATTTCCTGCTCAATCAGGGCCGTGACCGTATCCTCAATTACTTTGGCCGCCGCGCCGGGATAGGTCACGTTAAACGAAATGGCCGGTGGCGCAACGGCGGGGTATTGGGACAGAGGCAGACCGCGCAGAGCCAGCACGCCGGCGAGCATGATCACCAATGCGATCACCCAGGCGAATACCGGGCGATCAATAAAAAATTTTGCAAACATGGTGGCCCTTTACTTTGCCGCTGCCGGAGATGCGGGTGCGGCCGCATCTTTGGTCGATGACGCCGCGGCATCTTTAGTCGATGGCGCCACTGCATCCTCGGTGGGCGCGGCCGGCATCGGCTTTCCATCCGGACCGAGTACCACCGCGCGCACGGGTGTGCCGGGCCGGGCTTTCTGCAGTCCATTCACAATGACCTTCTCACCGCCCTTCAGTCCATCGGTGATGACGAACTGCTGACCACTCATACCCCCGGTTTTAACCAGTACGATCGTGGCCTTACCGTCATCGGCGACGACGGTGACAAATTGACCAACCGGTCCCGCCTGCACCGCCCGCTGCGGAATCAATATGACGTCGTCGGCGACGGCTTCAGGAAAACGGACACGGACAAAGGTTCCCGGCAGCAACTCGCGGGTCGGATTCGGAAATTCTGCACGCAAGGAGACACTGCCTGTCGTAGGATCCACGGCAAGATCCGTGAACAACAGCTTGCCGGTTTTCGGATAGACCGAGTTGTCATCCAGAATCAACTCGATCCGGGCGCGCGTCGTGGATTTGAGGCGACCCGCTTTCATCGCCTTTTGTAATCGCAACACATCCGCGCCCGACTGGGTGAAATTCACATAAATGGGGTCCGTCTGCTCGATGGTGGTCAGCGGCGTGGCTTCTCCACGGCCCACCAGCGCGCCCTCCGTCACGAGTTCACGCCCAACACGCCCCGAGATCGGTGCCGGCACGGTAGTGTTCTCCAAATCGATGCGCGCTCGGGTGAGTGCCGCATCCGCCTGCTTTAGCTTCGCCTCGGCCAGATCAAACTCCTGTTGACTGATGGCCTTCACCTCCAGCAACGGCTTATAGCGCTCCACCGTGACACGTGCGATGGCCTGATCGGTCTTGGCCGCGTCATACGCCGCCTGATAGTTACGGGGATCAATGCGAAACAGCGGTGCCCCCTCCTTGACATCACTGCCTTCTGTGAACAGGCGTTTCTCGACAATCCCTTCCACTCGCGCGCGCACTTGGGCCGTGCGATATGCCTGCAATCGGCCAGGAAGTTCCTGAGTGATCGTGGCCGATCCGGGCGCCGCGACTATGACCTCGACTTCGGGCGGTGGCATTGCGCCACCGGGACCACCCGCCCCCTTTCCCGGTGCGCCGCCCTGACCGCCGGGTCCACAGGCCGTGAGCGTCAGCGCCACCAATACCAATGTCCCAATGACAAGCACAGCGCGGGGGGGAAATGAACGTGTCATAGGAATTCCTGGTCAGTGATGATTCGGAGGATGAGGGTCGACACCGTGCGCGGCATCCATCGGGGCAAAGGCGCGCAGAAAGCAATCGACAATCTCCTGGGTTTTACGAGGATCGACGGGAACGACCTCGAGTGTCAGCAATGCTTTGAGACGATCAAAATCCACCAGCATGGCGGTCAGCATTTCGGCGGCAAAATGTGGATGATCCCGACGCAGCTCTCCTCGATCCATGGCCACGGACAAGACACCCGCTAGACGCGCGCGCGTCGCGGCTGGCCCGACTTCGAAGAACTGCCTGGCAAGATGTGGAAAGTGAGGCGCCTCGGCCGTCAGTGTTCGAAAAATCGCAATGCCGTCCGGGCCCAACAGGCGCTCACGATACGCCCGACCAAAGGCGCACAATACGCCGCGCAGCTCGCCCTCGGACTGCAGTGTCACCAGCACGGATTGGCTGGCCTGACGGATCACTTCGGCAAACAATTCATCTTTACTGCCAAAGTGGTTATAGACGGTTTGACGGGCCACGTGGGCCCGGGTCGCGATCCGATCAATGCTGACCCGGTAGCCTTCTTCTCGAAAAGACTCCATCGCCGCTTCCAGGAGACGATGACGGGCATCGGACCGAGACTCGAGGCTACGATCAATGGGTGCCAGGGACTCGGAATGGATCACGGTGTTCATTTCAGCGAGGGAAGGAGACTGTTCATTAAAAATAGACTGATCAGTCTACTCCTTGAAAATGGCGTCGGCAAGCCATCTCAAGGGGAAAAGAAAAGGGCCGGTGTGACCGGCCCCGTAGAGAATCGCGACGCGATTGGCCCTTATGCGGCCTTCTCGGTATCCACGGCCTCGGTCACTTCGGGGCGATCCACCAGCTCCATCAAGGCCATGGGAGCGTTATCGCCTGTCCGATACCCGAACTTCAGGATACGGCAGTAACCGCCCGGACGTGATGCATAACGCGGGCCGATCTCGGCGAACAGCTTGCTGACCATATCGCGATCCCGGAGACGATCGTAGGCCAGTCGGCGGTTGGCCAAGGTCGGAGTCTTGCCCATGGTGATCAAGGGCTCGACCACCTTGCGAAGTTCTTTCGCCTTCGGCAGTGTGGTTTTGATGGCCTCGTGACGCAGCAGGGCATTGGCCATGTTGCGAAACATCGCCAAGCGATGGCTCGAGGTGCGATTCAGTTTGCGCAATCCGAGACGGTGACGCATGGTGCTTCTCCTTAATTAACGGTCCAGGCCTGCGGGCGGCCAGTTCTCGAGTTTCATACCGAGGGTCAGGCCACGCGATGCCAGAACTTCTTTGATTTCATTAAGCGACTTACGACCGAGGTTAGGGGTCTTCAGCAGCTCGTTTTCAGTGCGTTGAATCAGATCGCCGATGTAATAAATGCTCTCCGCTTTCAGGCAGTTCGCAGAACGCACGGTCAGTTCCAGGTCATCCACCGGGCGCAACAGCATGGGATCCACACTGGCGCCACGGCCGACCTCGGCCACCTGCTCGCCGCCTTCCAGGGCGGCGAATACCGACAGTTGATCCACCAGAATGCGGGCCGCCCGGCGTACCGAGTCTTCGGGATTGATCACACCATTGGTGTGCACTTCAATCACTAAGCGGTCCAAGTCCGTGCGCTGCTCGACGCGGGCGCTCTCCACCGTGTAGCTGACACGACGAATCGGCGAGAACGAGGCATCCAATACGATTCGACCGATCGCACGGGTACTCTCATCAGAGAGTGCGCGCATGGTGCCAGGCACATAGCCACGGCCTTTTTCTACACGCACCTGCAGCTCGAGTTTGGTGCTGTCGGAAACGTGCGCTAAGACATGATCCGGATTGATCACTTTGACATCGTGCGGCAGATCAAAGTCGGAAGCCTTCACCACGCCGCCCCCCTGCTTGCGCAGCGAGATGAGCACGTCATTACGGCCTTCCAGATCAAATACCACGCCCTTCAGGTTCAGCAATAAATCCACCACGTCTTCCTGAACACCTTCGATCGTGGAGTACTCGTGGACCACCCCCGCGATCTGCACCTCGGTGGGCGCAAACCCTTCCATCGAGGAGAGCAGCACACGACGCAAAGCATTGCCGAGCGTGTGGCCAAAACCACGCTCGAACGGTTCCATGATGATCTTTGCCGAATTGGTTCCGATTGGCTCAACTTCAATAATGCGCGGCTTAAGAAATGCTGTTTGCATAAATGTCCTTCGCGATGATTAGCGGGAATACAACTCGACGATCAAGCTTTCGTTGATCTCAGCAGAGAGATCAGAACGATCGGGAACCTGCTTGAAGACGCCTTCCATTTTCTTGGGATCCACCGACACCCAGGCCGGGAATCCATTTTGTTCGGCCAACTGCACGGAGGAGATCACCCGGGCCTGTGCCCTGGATTTCTCGGTCAGGGAGATCACATCATTCGGTTTTATGTGGGCCGAGGGAATGTTCACGGCCTTGCCGTTCACGAGCACCGCCTTATGGCTCACCAACTGACGCGCCTCGGCACGTGTGGACCCGAAACCCATGCGGTAGACCACGTTATCGAGACGGGACTCGAGCAGCTGCAGTAGGCTCTCACCGGTGTTGCCCTTGGCCTGGCTGGCATTGGCAAAATAGCGGCGAAACTGACGCTCCAACATGCCATAGATGCGCTTGACCTTCTGTTTTTCACGCAACTGTTTTCCGTAGTCCGACAGACGTGCACCCGATGTACGGCCGTGCTGACCCGGTTTGCTGTCTTGCTTGCACTTGGAGTCTAAAGAACGCCGAGCGCTTTTCAGTCCAAGGTCTGTGCCTTCTCGGCGAGATAACTTACAACGTGGTCCAGAGTAACGTGCCACTTCGATTCTTCCTTTTCGAAAAACGCGATTCCAACCAAAGGGTTCGATTCGCGAGATGTCCGACGTTCATCGGACGGTGGGCTTTCAACAAATCCCGGTCAATCCGGGGGCCTGATATGCGCCGACACCGTCGGCGCATAGATCAAATACGGCGACGTTTCGGCGGCCGGCAACCGTTATGAGGCACCGGTGTAATGTCCGAAATCTGGGTCACCTTCATGCCAAGGGCATTCAATGCGCGCACGGTCGATTCGCGTCCTGGGCCAGGACCCGTAATGCGCACCTCGACGTTTTTCACGCCACATTCGAGCGCCACACGGCCAGCCGCCTCGGCGGCCACCTGCGCCGCAAACGGCGTGCTTTTACGCGACCCTTTGAATCCTGCACCACCACTGGAAGCCCAAGACAAGGCATTGCCCTGACGATCCGTGATCGTGATGATGGTGTTGTTAAACGATGCGTGGATATGCGCCACCGCATCGGTCACGTTCTTACGAACCTTCTTGCGCGTGCGTTGATTTGCGCCGGTTGTGCCTGCTTTTGCCATATCGTGCCTCTCGGATTATTTCTTCAGTGCGGCGGCCGCTTTTTTCGGGCCCTTGCGGGTACGTGCATTCGTGCGCGTGCGCTGACCGCGCACCGGAAGACCCCGACGATGACGTAGTCCGCGATAGCAGCCCAGATCCATGAGGCGCTTGATGCTCATGGAAATCTCACGGCGCAGATCACCCTCGGTGGTGAACTTGCCCACCTCGGCACGCAGACGTTCGAGTTCGTCGTCCGTCAGGTCCTTGATCTTCTTGGTGTAAGCCACACCGGCCGCGTCACAGATATCGCGGGCGCGGGGACGGCCAATGCCGTAAATGGCCGTCAGGCCAACGTCGGCGTGCTGATGGTTCGGGATGTTGATGCCGGCAATACGTGCCATGGTGAACTCCTGATTTCCCTAGAAATAAATTAACCCTGACGCTGCTTGTGACGCGGATCCGAACAGATCACGCGCACCACGCCATGGCGACGAATGATTTTGCAATTGCGGCAAATACGCCGTACCGATGCCAGAACTTTCATGATGTTTCCTTCTGTAATTCCTTTGGTTTACCTTGTCACTACTTGGCACGAAACACGATTCGTGCACGGGTTAAGTCATACGGGGTCATCTCGACCGTTACCTTGTCTCCGGGCAGGATACGGATGTAATGCATGCGCATACGCCCCGAGATATGTCCAAGCACCACATGGCCGTTTTCCAGTTTGACGCGAAAGGTTGCATTGGGAAGGTTTTCAATCACCTCCCCTTGCATCTGAATTGCATCGTCTTTCGCCATTACCGGGCAAAGCCCCCCTTAAAATTCGCTTTCTTCAGCAGACTGTCGTATTGCTGGCTCATCATGTAGGCCTGCACCTGGGCCATGAAGTCCATCGTCACCACCACAATAATGAGCAAGGACGTACCACCGAAGTAAAACGGCACGTTCCATTTCAACACCATAAATTCAGGCAGCAGGCAGACCAGCGTGATGTACATCGCGCCGACCAGGGTGAGCCGCATCAGAATCTTGTCGATAAATTTCGCGGTCTGATCACCAGGACGAATCCCCGGGATCAGCGCCCCCGACTTCTTGAGGTTATCGGCGGTTTCCTTGCTGTTGAACACCAGCGCAGTGTAAAAAAAGCAGAAGAAAATGATCGCGGCAGCGTAGAGCGCTATGTAGAGCGGCTGGCCCGGCGAGAGGGATGCGGCGATATCGGACAGCCAACGCATGCCGCCCTCTCCCGAACTGAACCAGGAGCTCAAGGTGGCGGGAAACAGAATGATGCTCGAGGCAAAAATCGGGGGGATCACACCCGACATGTTGAGCTTGAGCGGTAAATGAGAGGTCTGACCGGCATACACCTTGTTGCCCACCTGGCGTTTGGCGTAGTTCACGAGGATCTTGCGCTGACCGCGCTCTACAAAACAGACAAAAGCGGTGACCAGTACCACCAGTGCGACGATGATCAGCAGCGCGATCGCGCTCATGGATCCGGTGCGCACCAGTTCAAACAATCCGCCTAGGGCGTTGGGAAGTCCGGCCGCGATGCCAGCGAAAATAATGATCGAGATGCCGTTACCCAGACCGCGCTCGGTAATCTGCTCACCTAGCCACATCAGGAACATGGTCCCGGTGACCAGCGACACCACCGTGACGAACCTGAACATCATGCCGGGATCAATCACCAGCCCCGGCTGGGACTCCAAGGCCACCGAAATGCCGATGGCCTGAAAGATCGCCAGACCAACGGTGGCATACCGGGTGTACTGGGTGATCTTGCGTCGGCCGGCCTCGCCCTCTTTTTTCAAGGCCTCGAGCTGCGGTGAGACCACCGTCATCAACTGCATGATGATCGACGCGGAGATGTACGGCATGATGCCCAGCGCGAATACGGTAAAGCGTGAGAGCGCACCGCCCGAGAACATGTTGAACAGCCCCAGGATGCCCCCGGCCTGGGATTTGAACAAGGCAGCGAGCTGCTCCGGATCAATGCCCGGAACCGGGATGTGGGCACCGATGCGATAGACGATCAGGGCCAAGACGAGAAACAGCAGCCGTTTACGCAGGTCTGCGTACCGGTCGGTTTTCATCGTCATTGGATTAGCCATATGGGTCGGGATGTGCCGAAGCGAGGATTAGGATTTTTTCGGCAGCTTTTTCACCATCGGTGCGGGCACGACGGGCACCACCGTGCCACCCGCGGCTTCAATGGCTGCCTTTGCGCCAGCCGTCACCCCTAAGCCACGGAGCGTGACTTTACGGGAGAGCTCTCCTGACTTGATCACTTTCGCCGCACGGGTGAGCTCGGCCACGATACCGGCCTGCTTGAGCGCTAACAGGTCGATCTCGTCGATCGGTAAACGCTGAAGGTCTGAGAGTCGCACCTCTGCATTGAACTGGGCGAATGGGGCGGTAAAGCCGCGCTTGGGCAGGCGGCGATGCAAAGGCATCTGGCCACCCTCAAAGCCCACCTTATGGAAACCGCCGGAGCGTGACTTCTGACCTTTGTGGCCACGGCCCGCGGTTTTACCTAGACCGGAACCAATGCCGCGGCCCACACGGCGCTTGGGATGCTTGGCGCCTTCGGCCGGTGCGATCGAATTCAGTCGCATCGAATCTTTCTTATCAAGTTCTGTCATGACGTTCTCACTCCACCTTCACGAGGTAAGAGACTTTGTTGATCATTCCGCGCACGGCCGGAGTATCTTCCAGCACACGGGTTTGACGAATTTTTTTCAGGCCAAGACCCAGCACGGTGGCGCGATGGGATTCGCGCGTACCGATGGGACTTTTCACCAGAGTCACTTTCAATGTTTTCTTGTCCATGGGAAGCGCTCCGATCAGTTCAGAATCTGCTCAACCGACAATCCGCGCTTGTTCGCGATTTCGGCAGGGGTTTGCATCGCACGCAGACCATTTAAAGTGGCACGCACCATGTTGTACGGATTGGTCGACCCCAGGCTCTTGGCCACCACATCGGTCACGCCCAACACTTCAAAAATCGCGCGCATCGGGCCGCCCGCAATGATGCCGGTACCTTTTTGAGCCGGGTTGATCATCACGGTCGAAGCACCGTGTTTGCCCACTACGCTGTGATGAAGCGTTCCACCTTTTAGGGGCACCTTGATCATTTTGCGACGGGCTTCATCCATGGCCTTTTGCACGGCCACCGGAACCTCACGGGACTTGCCTTTGCCCATCCCAATCCGGCCATCGCCATCACCCACCACCGTGAGGGCGGCGAAACCGAGAATTCGGCCACCCTTCACCACTTTGGTGACACGGTTCACCGAAATCATTTTTTCACGCATACCGTCGTCGCGGTCTTCCGTGGTCACTTTTGCTTGCATCTTTGCCATGAGATAACTCCGTTATTCCTGTTCGTGTGACCGATCAGAACTGCAGTCCGCCCTCACGGGCGGCATCGGCCAGGGCCTTCACGCGGCCGTGGTATTTAAAGCCTGAACGATCAAAGGCCACGCTGGTGATGCCGGCGGCCTTGGCCTTCTCGGCCACCCGCTTACCGACGGCGGCAGCGGCCGCAATATTGCTGCCCTTGCCGGAGAGTGCCTTGCGCAGCTCCGGCTCGACAGTCGAGGCCGACACCAGCACCTTTCCACCCGATGGGTCGATGATGCTGGCGTAAATATGCGTGTTCGTGCGGTACACGGCCAAACGATTGACGCGCAATTGCGCAATCTTGAGTCGGGTCTGGCGAGCGCGGCGAAGCCTGCTTTGTTTCTTGTCCATGATCGATTCCGTAACGTTTCGGTTCGTTTATTTCTTTTTGGTCTCTTTGATGACGACCACTTCGTCCACATAGCGCACCCCTTTGCCCTTGTAAGGCTCGGGCGGACGATAGGCACGCACCTCGGCGGCCACCTGGCCAACCTGTTGACGATCAATTCCCTTAATCACAATTTCGGTCTGAGAGGGCGTCTCCGCTTTCACACCCTTGGGCATCTTGTGCACCACCGGATGGGAAAATCCGAGGGATAAATTCAAGGCATCCCCTTGCGCCTGGGCACGATAGCCCACGCCGACTAACGATAATTTGCGCTCAAAACCCTTCGACACACCGTGCACCATATTGGCCACGATCGCGCGAATGGTGCCGCTCATGGCTTTCGCATGTCGCGAACTGTCCGCAGCGGAGAAGGTCAGCTGATTGTTGTCGAGTTTGATGGCCACATCGCCTTTGAGGGCCTGCGTGAGCGACCCCAGCGGACCCTTCACGGTAATGGCGCCCGCGGTGATGGTGGCTTCAGTGCCGGATGGCAATGCAACGGGATATTTGGCAATACGTGACATGGCCTTCCCCTTACGCGACGATGCCGATGACTTCACCACCGAGTCCGGTCGCGCGTGCTTTGCGATCTGTCATCAAACCTTTCGGTGTGGAGACGATCGCCACGCCGAGGCCGTTCATCACGGTGGGCAGTTGATGGCGGTTTTTATAGATGCGCAGACCCGGGCGGCTGACACGCTCGATTTTCTCGATCACCGGACGACCGGCGTGATATTTCAGGCCGATTTCCAGATCAGACTTGGCGCCCGACTGATGCACGTTATAGGTCTCGATATAGCCTTCGTCTTTCAGCAACGAGGCAATGGCGATTTTCAATTTAGACGCCGGCATTGCCACAGAGGGCTTTTCGACCCGCTGCGCGTTGCGAATACGCGTAAACATATCGGCGATGGGATCACTCATGCTCATGTGTTCTGATTCCCTTCTTACCAGCTGGCCTTGGTCACGCCAGGTACCTCACCACGGAAGGCGATCTCACGGATCTTCGCCCGGGCAAGCCCAAACATACGGAACGTGCCGCGCGGACGGCCCGTTAACTCACAACGGTTACGCAGGCGCGTCGGGTTGGAGTTGCGGGGCAGCTTTTGCAACGCCAGACGGGCTTCGTAACGCTCTTCTTCGGATTTGGACTGGTCTGTTATGACGGCTTGCAGGGCTGCACGCTTGGCCGCATATTTTTTAACCAGCATTTCGCGCTTCTTTTCGCGATTGATCAGTGACAACTTAGCCATGAGGTTCCTCAGTGCCTGTGAAATTAGTTACGGAAGGGGAAACGGAAGGCGGTGAGTAATGCCTTGGCTTCCTCGTCATTTTTAGCGGTGGTGGTGATGCTGATATTCAGCCCACGCAGCGTGTCCACCTTGTCGTACTCGATCTCGGGGAAAATAATCTGCTCTTTCACACCGATGTTGTAGTTGCCCCGCCCATCGAATGCCTTGCCGGAGATGCCACGGAAGTCGCGGACGCGGGGCAGCGCGATGGTAATAAAACGGTCCAGAAATTCGTACATGCGGGAACCGCGCAGTGTCACCATGCAGCCAATGGGATAGCCCTCGCGAATTTTGAATCCGGCGATGGCTTTACGGGCCTTGGTCACCACTGGCTTCTGGCCGGCAATCTTGGTCATATCGCCGACGGCGTGTTCGATAATTTTCTTATCGGCCACCGCTTCGGACAACCCCATGTTCAGGGTGATCTTGATCAAGCGAGGCACTTCCATCACGCTCTTGTAGCCGAATTTGGCCGTGAGCTCGGGAACGATTTTCTCGCGGTAATGTGCTTGCAAACGCGCCATAGTTTTTCCTTTGCGTTATGCCAGTGTGGGGTTGGCAATCGGTTCGCCATTGGACTTGAAGACACGGGTCTTCTTATCGCCTTCCACCTTGATGCCCACGCGGTCTGCTTTTTGCGTGGTCGGATTGAAGATGGCCACATTCGATTGATCAATCGGCATGGACTTGGTCTCAATGCCGCCCGTTGTGTTTTTCATCGGATTGGGGCGCACATGTTTCTTCACCATGTTGATGCCTTCCACCAGAAGATGGTCAGGGCCCAGACGCTGGGCCACGATGCCCCGCTTGCCCTTGTCTTTGCCAGTAATGACGATGACTTCGTCGCCTTTGCGGATTTTGTTCATATCAGATCACCTCGGGAGCGAGCGACACAATCTTCATAAAGCGCTCGGTGCGCAGTTCGCGCGTCACAGGTCCGAAAATGCGGGTGCCGATGGGCTCCAACTTGGCGTTAAGCAGCACGGCCGCATTGCCGTCGAACTTGATCAGTGAACCATCGGGACGACGAACGCCCTTGGCCGTGCGCACCACCACGGCGTTATAGATTTCACCTTTTTTGACGCGTCCGCGCGGAGCCGCATCTTTAATACTGACCTTGATGACATCGCCCACGCCGGCATAACGGCGCTTGGATCCACCCAGAACCTTGATACACATGACTGAACGCGCGCCGGTGTTATCGGCGACGTCCAGACGCGATTGCATCTGAATCATGATTTTCTCTTCCCAACTTAACCGTCTTCCCGGCCGGCGCGCTTGCTCTCGCACCACCCACGACGATCAGTTTTGGTCCCGTTTTCGGGTTGACACACACGGACCCCTTTCTTCAGGGGTCCACCTAACTGCGAAAAGCCTTTGATTCTAGCGGGAAACGCCAACTTCTTCAAATAATCCCCACCGCTGCCCGTCCGGTCTGTCCCGGAAAGGGCCTGCCTCCCCACCCCAATCCGGTTAAATCACCACCGCTTCGGCGATTCGACGGGTCACCGACCAGGATTTGGTCTTGGAGATCGGTCGGGTTTCCGTAATTTCGACCATATCGCCAATTTTCAGACCACCCTCAGCAGTGTGGGCATGGTACTTCTTGGACTTTGCCACGATCTTTCCGTACAGCGGGTGTTTGACCCGACGTTCGACCAGAACGGTCACTGTTTTTTGCATCTTGTCACTGACAACCTTGCCCACCAGGGTGCGCTTTAAGGTCGGTTTATCGGCAGCGGCGTTCATGCAGCCTTCCTTTCACGAATGAGGGTCTTGACACGGGCAATGTCACGACGCACCGCACCCAACTGGGAGGTATTGGCCAGTTGTTGCGTGGCATGCTGCATGCGCAGGTTGAAGTGGGCGCGCAGCAATTCCTCCAGCTCTTTGGCCAGGGCGGCGTCGTCTTTGGATCGAAGTTCAGAAGCGTTCATGAGGTTCTCCAGGCGCTTAACGGCCAGGCTGACGGGTAACAAAGGCAGTGGCCAACGGCAATTTTGCGGCGGCGAGCTTGAAGGCTTCACGGGCCAACGCTTCGTCCACACCGTCCATCTCGTAGAGCACCTTTCCGGGCTGGATTTCGGCCACGTAGTACTCGGGGTTGCCTTTACCGTTACCCATACGCACCTCGGCCGGCTTAATCGAAATGGGTTTGTCCGGAAAAATACGGATCCAGATTCGACCGCCACGCTTAATGTGACGGGTCATGGCGCGACGGGCTGCCTCAATTTGACGGGCCGTGATGCGGCCACGGGCAGTGGCCTTGAGGCCATACTCGCCAAACGAAACATCCGCACCGCGCGTGGCCAGGCCGGTGTTTCGGCCCTTTTGCTCTTTGCGGTATTTGCGACGTGCAGGTTGCAACATGATGTGCCTTTACAGAATTAGGACGCCGGCTTTTCAGCAGCAGGTGCTGATGCCTTGCGCACGCGTTTAACAGGTTTCTTCACGTCGGCTGCCGGAGCTTCGGCCGCTGCAGCAGGCACCTCTTTCGAGGCGGACGTGTCCTTGGCCTTCTTGGCGGGAGCGCGGCGCGCGGGTTTGCGCTCTTCACGTGGTTCCTTCACCTCGGGCTCGGCGACGACCGGAGCGTCTCCACGGCCTAAGGTGTCACCCTTGTACACCCACACCTTGATGCCAATCACGCCATAGGTGGTTTTGGCTTCCGACGTGGCGTAGTCAATATCGGCACGCAACGTGTGGAGTGGCACACGGCCCTCGCGGTACCACTCCGTACGCGCGATTTCGATGCCGTTTAAACGGCCGGAACTCATGATCTTAATGCCCTGGGCACCCAGACGCATGGCGTTTTGCATCGCCCGTTTCATAGCCCGACGGAACATGATCCGCTTTTCCAACTGCTGGGCAATGCCATCTGCAATCAACTGGGCATCGATCTCGGGTTTGCGAATCTCCTCGATATTGACGTGGACGGGCACGCCCATCATTGCGGCAAGCTGAGTCTTCAGGTTTTCAATGTCTTCGCCCTTTTTCCCAATCACCACGCCAGGACGGGCACTGTAGATCGTAATGCGGGCATTCTTCGCAGGTCGCTCGATCAGTACGCGACCGACCGCCGCCGACTTGAGGCGGCCGCGCAGATATTCGCGAACCTTGATGTCTTCATTGAGCATGCGACCAAAGTCGCGGTGATTTGCAAACCAACGCGAGGCCCAGTTACGGGACACCGCGAGGCGAAATCCGGTGGGGTGAATTTTCTGACCCATAGTGATCCTTGTTTCCTCTTCGCGCTCTGGCCTTAGTTACCCACAACAATCGAAATATGGCAGCTCGGTTTTTCAATCCGAACACCGCGACCCTTGGCGCGCGCATCAAAGCGACGCAACTTGGTGCCCTGCTCCACGGTGATGGTCTTCACTTTGAGCTCATCAATGTCCGCACCATCGTTGTGCTCCGCGTTGGCGATCGCGGACTCCAGGACTTTTTTCACAATCGTGGCCGCCTTCTTCGGTGTATAGGTCAGCGTGTTCAACGCCTGCTCTACCGATTTGCCGCGAATCATATCCGCCACCAGTCGGCCCTTTTGGGCCGACAGGCGCACACCTCGTAAGACTGCTCGGGTTTCAATAGCCATTTTGTTTGTCCTTTACTTCTTCACGGCTTTCTTGTCGGCTGCGTGACCCTTGAACGTGCGGGTCAATGCGAACTCGCCAAGCTTATGGCCCACCATGTTGTCAGTCACATAGACCGGTACATGCTGCTTGCCGTTGTGAACAGCGATGGTCAATCCGACGAACTCCGGGAGAATCGTGGAGCGACGGGACCAGGTTTTAATCGGTCGCTTGTCGTTGGTCGACGATGACTTCTCTACTTTTTTGAGCAGATGATCGTCAACGAACGGGCCTTTTTTAGTAGAACGTGACATAACAGTTAACCTTTATCTACGTCTTATTTACGCTTGTGACGGCTGGTCACGATCATGGAGGTCGTGCGCTTATTACGACGGGTCTTAAAGCCCTTGGTCGGCGTACCCCATGGGCTGACCGGAACACGTGCCTCACCGGTGCGGCCTTCACCACCACCATGGGGGTGATCGATTGGGTTCATGGCCACGCCACGCACCGTGGGTCGAATGCCACGCCAGCGAATGGCACCGGCCTTACCAAACTGACGCAGGTTGTGCTCTTCGTTACCCACTTCCCCGATGGTGGCGCGACATTCAATGTGCACACGACGGATTTCGCCGGAGCGCAAACGCACCTGGGCGTAAGTGCCTTCGCGGGCCAGCAACTGGGCGGAACCGCCCGCCGAACGGGCCAACTGCGCACCCTTGCCCGGCAGCATCTCGATGCAATGAATCGTCGAACCGACGGGAATGTTGCGCAATGGCAGTGCGTTACCCGGACGAATCGGGGCCTCCGCGCCGCTCATCAGGCTCTGGCCAACGGCCACGCCTTTGGGGGCGATGATGTAGCGACGCTCGCCATCGGCATAGCAGAGCAGGGCGATATGGGCACTACGATTCGGATCGTATTCCACACGCTCCACCTTGGCCGGAATGCCATCTTTATTACGACGGAAGTCGATAATGCGGTAATGCTGCTTGTGGCCACCACCGCGATGACGGTTGGTGATGTGGCCGTTGTTGTTACGGCCGGCCGTCTTGCTCTGGGATTCCACCAGGGCATCCAACGGACGCCCTTTATACAAGTTGGGATTGGTGACGCGCACAACGCCACGACGGCCTGGAGAGGTTGGTTTAAGTTTTACAACGGCCATGATTACGCAGCCTCCCCACCGAAGTTGATTTCCTGACCGGGGGCCAGGCAGACATAGGCCTTACGCACGTTACGGCGGCGACCTTCGGTGCGACCGAAACGTTTGGCCTTGCCTTTGGCATTCAGTACCGAAACCGACTTCACCTGCACCTTGAACATCAGTTCCACGGCGGCTTTGATCTCCGGCTTGGTCGCATCCTGCATCACTCGGAACGCCACCTGGTTGTGACGTTCGCCCATGGCGGTGCTCTTTTCTGAAATGATCGGCGCCAACAGTACCTTCATGAGACGCTCCTGGTTCATGACAGCATCTCCTCTACTTTTGCAAGTGCAGCGCGTGTGATCAACACACGATCAAAGTACACGAGGGATACGGGATCGGTGTACTCCGGCTCCACGATGGCAATGCTCTGAAGATTGCGCGTGGCCAAATGAAGCTTCTCATCGAAGCTATCGGTAATCAGCAGCACGGAGTCGAGCCCCATCTGCTTGAGTTTGCTCGCGACCAGCTTGGTCTTCGGAGCGTCCACTTCGAACTTCTCGACCACGGCCAAACGCCCTTCACGGACCAGCTGAGACAGAATCGAACGCACACCGGCGCGATACATTTTCTTGTTGACCTTGTGGGAAAAATTCTCGTCGGGCGAGTTCGGGAAGATCTTGCCGCCGCCTCGCCACAACGGGCTCGACGCACGACCCGCACGTGCACGCCCCGTGCCTTTTTGGCGCCAGGGTTTTTTGGTCGACTTGTTGATCTCCGAGCGGTCTTTTTGCTTGCGGTTCGCGCTGCGGGCATTGGCCTGGTAGGCCACCACCACCTGGTGGATCAGGGGTTCGTTGAAATCCCGATTAAAAATCGTGTCATTGGCCTGCACTGCACCGGCGGCCTGACCCGCGTCATTCAGAAGTTTGAGTTCCATGATGCCGCCCCTTACCCTTTCTTGCCCGGTGCGGCCGCACGAACGGTCGGACGAATCACCACATTGCCACCCTTGGAGCCCGGTACGGCGCCCTTGACCAGCAGAAGTGAACGTTGCTCGTCGACGCGGGCGATCTCCAGGTTCTGAACCGTGCGCTTGAGCACACCGTCATGGCCTGACATGCGCTTGCCGGGGAACACGCGGCCCGGATCCTGCGCCATACCGATGGAACCCGGCACGTTGTGGGAGCGCGAGTTACCGTGGGAGGCACGGTTCGATGAGAAGTTGTGGCGCTTGATGGTTCCGGTAAAGCCCTTGCCCTGGGTGATGCCCGTGACATCGACTTTCTGGCCGGCCTGAAAGATCGTGGCCTGGACCACTTCACCGGGTTTGAGTGCCGCCAACTGGTCGGCCGCCACGTCGAATTCTTTAAGTACCGACGCACCCTGCGCACCGGCTTTGGCCAGATGGCCGGCCAGCGGTTTCGTCACGCGGTTTGCACGCTTGGTGCCGAAGGCGAGCTGCACAGAGGAATAGCCGTCTGTGTCAGCGGTTTTGATTTGGGCCACGCGGTTGTTTGACACGTCGATTACGGTCACGGGCACGGTATCGCCCTCGTCCGTAAAAATACGGGTCATACCAACCTTGCGACCGAGCAGTCCAAGGCTCATGTTTTCTCCGTTCCCGACTTCGATTGGCCGGGGCTAGTTTCACATTGCTTTTCCGAATTCGGAAAAGCCTTCAATTTTAGCGTCTTTTACCGCATCACCACAAGCCGCACGGGCGACATTTGGGTGCGATCCCCCGTCATCGTGACCGGGGTGTCAGTTTACATAATACTTATTGCAACTTGATCTCCACGTCCACCCCGGCCGGCAGGTCGAGCTTCATCAGGGCGTCCACGGTTTTGTCGGTCGGGTCCACGATGTCCATCAGGCGCTGATGGGTGCGCAGCTCCAGCTGATCGCGGGACGTCTTGTTCACATGGGGACTGCGCAACAGATCGAATCGCTTGATGGCCGTGGGCAGGGGCACGGGGCCGCGCACGACAGCACCGGTACGCTTGGCCGTGTCCACGATTTCCAGGGCCGACTGATCGATCAGTTTGTAATCAAACGCCTTCAGGCGGATACGAATCTTCTGTTGCATGTCAAATCTCCAAAGAGCGATTAAAGAACGAAAATCCTAAGGATTGCGCCACCATCACGGCGCGCAAACCCAACGACAGCCTTACTCAATAACTTTTGCGACCACGCCGGCGCCCACGGTGCGTCCGCCTTCGCGGATCGCAAACCGCAGACCCTGCTCCATGGCGATCGGGGCAATCAAGGCCACCTTGATCTTCACGTTATCGC
>JACCDO010243601.1_pt1 | contig 111208 bp, 86 predicted proteins | sample 7446101 | NCBI WGS metagenome assembly JACCDO01 (sample SAMN15323440, study PRJNA562643) | freshwater metagenome | isolation source: river surface water | place: USA:Blue River Watershed | collected 2017-08-16
CCCCTGAGCTACGTCGGCTTTCACTACGCAGTGTACTCCGAAAAGTACAGAGCGGGAGACGAGGCTCGAACCCGCGACCTGCAGCTTGGAAGGCTGCCGCTCTACCAACTGAGCTACTCCCGCTTATACCCGATTGCTCGGTTACTTTTTAGCCCTGCAAAACTACAAAATAAATTTGCTTTTTTGCAAGTCGTGGGGGAAACAGGATTCGAACCTGTGAAGACATAAGTCAACGGATTTACAGTCCGTCCCAGTTGGCCGCTTTGGTATTCCCCCAACTGCGCTAAAATTACCGACTTATATCGCCTAGGAACTTTAACGGACTGCAAAATTATAGCCTTTTATCAAAGTATCAAAGTGAGTTCCTGAAAATTGAAAAAAAATTCTCCAAACACCCCCCAATCTTTTAAAAATCAAGTAATTAATTTTCCTCTTTTAGCATTTCTAAGTAATAGGCATAATAGGATTTCAATTCCTCAGACTTTTCCTTCTCTGCTAGAGCTGTCATTTTATCCAACACTCCCGCTTCCATGACAAATCCCAACAAAGTTTGAAAAGCTCCTAAACGTAAATAATCTTTTGAATTGAATTCCAAAACAGAAAATAAACGACGAATGGCCCTTTCCTTTTCGGAACCCTCCACCTCCATAAAATAACTTCCATAATATCCCATGAAATAATACAAGCCTTCCCCAGCCAGCTTGGAAAAAGTTTGCTCAAACCAAGGTCCCTTACCCTGCACCTTATTGACTAGGTAATATTCCGCCAATCCAACAGACATCCTAAAATTGGTTTCGCTTTCAAAAGCTTCCATCCAGGAAAGATCCACTACCGGATCGGACAACCGAACTAATCCCATCAAAGCTGCACCGGCAACCAGATAGGATGGGTCACGCGCCAACCTAGTAAATGCCCCTCTGTATCCAGAAGGATTCCATTCAGTAAGCACCTCTAAAGCTCCCGCGCGAACCTTGTTGTTTGGATCTTCCTCCGCCAATCGATACACCTGCTCCTCCAATGAGTCCAAGTCTTCTTTCCATTGTTCGTCTGCCTGGAGCACCGAAAGCCCTCGCTCTCGAATGGCCTCAAATGAATCTGAAAGCGTCATGGGCAATACCTCCTTTAACTCTTCCATGGCTTCCCGAGAAACCAAGCTATCCAAGGCTGCATACCGAGCCACTCCCAGCTGGGATTCCTTAAACTGCTGTAAATACTGCGCATTACTCAATACTTGATTTCCCTTCATTAAGATTTCCTGCCCCTCATTCACATAGATTAAAGAGATCGGATTTCCATTTTCCAAAGCTATCTCCTGCTCCGCCTGAGTTAGATGAACTGTTTTGGTTTTTCGAATTTTTCCTTCATACCAGCTAAGGGTGATGGGTAATTGAAAAATGGGAAATTCATTCAGGTCCTGTACCTGTGAAAAACGGAGCAACAGATTCTCCGGCAGAGAGTAGTCCACCTCAATGGCCAATTCCGGGTGTCCCTTTGCAAAAAACCATTGATTAAAAAATGGATTCAAATCCTGTCCACTAACTCGTTCCATGGCTAATCGCAAATCATGTGCCTCCACAGCTTGGAAAGCATGCTGGTTTAGATACAAGTTCAAGCCCTTGAAAAACGCTGCATCTCCAAGCTGTCGACGTAGCATGTGCAGCACCAAGCCACCCTTATTGTAGCTGTGTGCATCAAACAAGTCCTCCGCATCAGCATAATTGAAACGAATCAATTCCTTTGGCTCAGCCTCGGCCTCAGCAAAGTAGCCTTCCTTTTCGACCACTAACTTCAAGTCCGCATGATCTTGACCATAGCGGTGCGCATTCCATAAATACTCGCTGTAGTTTGCAAAAGCTTCGTTCAAGGTGAGATTGGACCAGGATTCGGCCGTAACCAAATCCCCAAACCACTGGTGAAACAATTCGTGGGCAATGATGTAATCCCATTCTGAATCCAAAGCCTCACGCTCATCTAATAGCAGCTCTTCCATAAAAATGGATGCTGTGGTATTTTCCATCGCTCCAGATACAAAGTCTCTTACAATGATCTGATCGTATTTTTGCCAAGGAAAAGGAACCCCTAGTGTATTTTCAAAATAGCCAATCATTTGAGGAGTGGATTCAAAAACTCTTGCCGCGCCTTTTTCAAAACCTTTCTCTACATAATAGCCCAAGGATAAATCCCCATGGGAGGCAGTCACTTTTGCAAAATCACCCACTGCAATCGCTACCAAGTAGGGGGCATGGGGCAGGTCCATTTTCCAATGATCTTTCCGCAAACCATTTCCCAAGGACTCCTGCTCGAGGAGGCGCCCATTGCTGATGGATACCATGCTATCGGGAACTGTCAACCAAATGTCATGCGTGAGCCGCTCATTCGGCTGGTCAATGGTCGGGAACCATTTGCTGCTGTGCTGCGTCTCTCCCTGAGTCCATAGCATAGTTGGCTTTGCTGGAATGCTGTCCAGGGGGTCGATAAAATACAATCCCTTCGTATCCGTGATGGCAGTAGATCCATCACCAGTGTTCCGATCGGGAAAGGCGATGTAATTGACTTCAAGTTCCACCGTATCCCCTACGGCTGCCTCCTCGGGCAAGTAAATCTGGATTTGCTGTTCGTCATAGCGGTAGGATAGCGCCTCTAGCTGCCCGTTTTGGATGCGAGCCACTTTCCCAAATTCGAAGTCTTGAGCATCCAGAACTACTATTTTTTGCGGGTAAAAATAGGGCGTTAACCGAAGTTTAGCTTTGCCAATTACCTGCTGATTTTTCCAATCAAATCGCAAGTCCAAATCCATGTGAAGTACATCAATACTGCGCGTAGCGGTAGGCTGGTATGGAGGCGTATCTACTCCTATCCAAAAATCTTCCTCCTCAACGGCAAGGGTATCCCATACCTCATTCTCATCTGCCACTATTCTAGTGGTAGATTTACATCCTTCCAAACCTAAAATCAAGGCAAGAAGCAAAAATGAAAAATTGAAGGTGCTTAAATTTATTTTTGGACAAAGCGGTTTTTGAGTCATATTTGAAGAAATTCGAGGCAGCCAAGATTTGGCTCCTACAGTTGGAAAAACAAAATAGCAAGAATGTTTTCAGTAATCCTTCAAGAAAGCACCTATTCGGTTGAAAAAAATGCAGGCGAAACTCGAGTCAACGAGCAAATGATCGCCTGGGACCTCAAATGGATAGGCGATCGCAAAATTCACCTCATCCAAGGGTCTCGATCCTTGGAAGCAGAACTACTAGCCATAGACTTTGATACAAAAACTTTACAAATCCGATTGGGTCACAAAACAACCACTATGCTAATCAAGGATCGTTTTGACCTATTACTTGCAGAAATGGGAATGAGTGCCGTAGGCTCCGGTAGTTTCAAAGAAATTAAAGCACCGATGCCAGGCCTAATCTTAGACTTAAAGGTAGCACCAGGAGATGTAGTTAAAAAAGGGGATATAGTTCTTGTACTCGAGGCTATGAAAATGGAAAATGGCATCAAGTCTCCAGGAGATGGGATAGTAAAAGAGGTAAAAGTTTCTCTCAAGCAATCTGTAGAAAAAAATCAGGTCCTTATCCAATTCTAATTACTTTGTGGGTTTTCGCAAAAACAAAGAGAATCTAGCCTCATTTTTACTATGCATTCAAATTTCTAAGCGGAAGAAAGTATATTTGCTAGGTTGTTTTGCAAATTCAACCGGTAGCACTTTCGGAAAATTGATATTTTAGTCAGTTTCCTACCTTAGCATGAACGAGTTATTCCAAGCAATACTTATCCATACATGAAATACAAACGCATCCTGCTCAAGCTCAGTGGAGAATCTCTAATGGGCGAAAAAAAATACGGCATTGATCCCGCAATCTTGCAGCAATACGCGGAAGAGATTAAAAAAGTAAAAGACATGGGCGTGGAAATCGCCATCGTCATCGGCGGAGGCAATATTTTTAGAGGCGTACAAGCAGAAAAGTCTGGTATTGATCGGGTGCAAGGTGACTACATGGGCATGCTCGCCACGCTCATCAATGCGATGGCACTTCAAAGTGCTCTGGAACAGATCGGGCTTTACACACGACTGATGTCAGGCATCAAAATTGAAAGTGTTTGCGAACCATTTATTCGTCGAAGAGCAATTCGTCACCTTGAAAAAGGCAGAATTGTAATTTTCGGAGCAGGGATTGGCAACCCTTATTTCACTACAGACTCAACTGCTGCACTAAGAGCCATAGAAATTGAATCCGATGTGGTACTAAAAGGTACACGCGTGGACGGCGTATATACCGCAGATCCAGAAAAGGATGCCAGCGCCACCAAATACCAAAACATCACCTTCACCGAGGTTTACGAAAAAAACCTCAATGTGATGGACATGACTGCATTTACACTTTGCCAAGAAAACAACCTCCCTATCATCGTGTTTGATATGAATAAATCTGATAACCTGACCAAACTTGCCCAGGGAGAACAAATAGGAACTCTGATTACCGTATAAACTGTACCCGACTCATGGAAGAAATCGAATTGTATTTGGACGAAGCCAAGGAATTGATGCAAAAAGCAGTCGATCATACTGCCGCAGAATTAGTCAAAATCCGAGCTGGAAAAGCCATGCCCAACCTGTTGGATGGGGTATTGGTCATGTATTATGGTTCTCCTACACCTCTATCTCAAGTGTCCTCTGTCACCACCCCAGATGCACGAACGCTTGCCATCAAACCATTTGAACGGAACCTTATCTCAGAAATTGAAAAAGCCATCATCAACTCTGACCTTGGACTTGCTCCGCAAAACAATGGAGAGATCATTATCCTGACTATCCCTGCTCTCACGGAAGAACGAAGACTTCAACTGGTAAAAAATGCTAAGTCGGAGTGTGAAACTGGAAAAATCTCCATTCGATCCGTACGGAAAGACACCAACGAATCCTTACGCAAACTACAGAAAGAAGGCGCTTCAGAAGACGCAATCAAAAGAGCGGAAGAACAAGTTCAAAAGTTTACTGACAGCTATTCAGCGAAAATCGACGAGCTACTCTCGAAAAAAGAAGTAGACATCATGAAGGTTTAATTACCAAAAAGGTCCCGAATTTCTCGGGATTTTTTTTGCCCTTAAGGAACCATCCAGGTACCTTGCCAACCTGCAGTAAGCTCAAATTGAATGCGTAAGTGCCCTTCACGAGCCAGTTGAAGCACCTCTATCGACAAAGGACTGAATTTCAAAACCGAAAAATATGTGCTTTCCGAATGGGTCTCCCAACCCAAGTTTGGAGTCTCAATCCGCGTACCTGGAGCAAGCCTACTTTTGTATTCAGATTGTCGTTGTTCTGATATGCGCTTCCAATGTTCAAGGGCAAGTGCATCCTCCACATGTAGCGTAGCGATGGCCTTGACACGAACTTGCACTTTCTTTTTGGGATGGTAAAAAAGCAAACTAAGCCTAGGAGTCTCCGACAGGTCCTGTATTTTAGTAGTTCTTACATCCGAATACACTAAAAAATCCATCGTCGGACTGATTTGCCGGAGGACCACCGTCCGAATCTGTGGGAATTGAGCTCCAGAAGTGGCCAAAGTCAAGAAGCGAAACGGATGCTTGGGATCTACTACCCCACGATGCAGCTCGTGAAGTACATTCTGCCAGATTTGGCTTGGTATATCTGAAGATTTGAAGAGCATGGAGGAAGATTTTTAGTAGAAACAGAACTAAGACAATAGAGTTCAAAAAAGATCTAACTGAGGGAAATTAGCTAAATACCGTTAGTCACAAAACAAATCAATCCCTAAAAAGCCAATTCCCTTACTTTAAATTGAGCAGCGTAAATAGGCTTTAAATCCAATCGAAAAAAAAAGGTTCCGCAAGTTGTGATGCGGAACCTCTTTTTTTAACCATTTTGAATTTAAGGCAAAACCACTTCAGCGTCTAGGTTCTTGAAATATACCTGTTTGTCTGCATCCAAATCAACAAGTACCGCAGCATCATTTTTGATATAGCCTGACAAGATCTGCTTGGAAAGCTCGTTCAAAATCAACCGCTGCATGGTACGCTTGAGTGGCCTTGCGCCAAAATTGGCATCGAAGCCTACCTCTCCCAAGTAATCGAGCACCTCTGTGGTGGCATCAATCTCAATATTCGATTCAGACAATCGCTTTTGAATCTCTCTCCATTGGATGTCCACAATCTTGCGAATCACCTGCTTGTTGAGCGGCTCAAAAAGAATCGTTTCATCGATTCTGTTCAAGAATTCCGGACGAACAGACTTTTTGAGTAAGTCAAAAACCTCCACCTTGGTCTTCTCCAGCACCTCTTCTCGATTCCAGTCCTCCATTTCTGCAAAGCGCTCCTGAATCAAGTGCGAACCTATATTGGTAGTCAAAATGATGATGGTATTCTTAAAGTTGGCCAGCCGCCCTTTGTTATCGGTAAGGCGACCATCGTCGAGTACTTGAAGCAGAATATTGAAGACGTCGGGATGCGCCTTTTCGATTTCATCTAGAAGGATTACAGAATACGGTTTTCGTCGAACGGCTTCAGTAAGTTGCCCGCCTTCCTCATAGCCTACGTAACCCGGAGGAGCTCCCACCAGTCTACTTACTGCATGTCGTTCTTGGTACTCCGACATGTCAATCCTAACCATGGCATTCTCATCATTGAATAGGTACTCGGCGAGGGCCTTGGCAAGCTCAGTCTTACCGACTCCGGTAGTTCCCATGAAAATGAAGCTTCCAATTGGTCTCCGTGGATCCTGTAATCCTGCTCTACTTCTGCGTACCGCATCAGAAAGTGCCACAATAGCTTCCCGCTGACCAGCGACCCGTTGTCCTAACTCGTCTTCTAGGTGGAGTAACTTTTCCCTTTCCGACTGAATCATTTTGTTCAATGGAATCCCTGTCCACTTGGACACCACCGCAGCAATATCCTCCTGATCTACCTCCTCCTTGAGAAGCGGAGAGCCTGCCTGCATTTCGGCCAACTGAGTTTTGAATCCTTCCAGCAATCTCTCAGCCTCCACAATCTTGCCGTAGCGAATCTCGGCCACCTTACCAAAATCTCCCGCACGTTCCGCTTGTTCGGCTTCAATTTTTAACTTTTCAATAGCCTCTTTCTCATGCCGTATGCCTAGAATAACTGCTTTTTCACTTTCCCACTTCGCTTTAACAGACTGCCGCTTCTCTCCTAGTTCGGCAATCTCTTTACTCAAGACCACTTCTTTGTCTTTGTTGTTTTCACGTCGAATCGCTTCTCGCTCAATCTCGAGCTGCATGACTCGCCGATTGAGTTCATCCAATTCCTGGGGAAGTGAGTCAATTTCCATGCGGAGCTTGGCTGCAGCCTCATCCATCAAGTCAATGGCCTTGTCCGGCAAAAACCGATCACTAATGTAGCGCTGCGAAAGTTCCACCGCAGCTATGACTGCATCGTCTTTGATCCGCACCCCATGGTGTAGCTCGTACTTGTCCTTGATACCTCTTAGGATTGAAATCGCATCTGCTGCATCGGGTTCATCCACCATCACCGCCTGGAAGCGACGCTCCAAGGCCTTATCTTTTTCGATGTACTTCTGGTATTCTTTGAGCGTAGTGGCACCGATGGCATGGAGCTCCCCACGAGCAAGTGCAGGCTTGAGCAGGTTGGCTGCATCCATAGCACCCTCTCCTCCGCCTCCCGCACCAATTAGCGTGTGGATCTCATCAATAAATAAAATGATTTCTCCTTCGGCATCCGTCACCTCTTTAATTACGGACTTGAGTCGCTCCTCAAACTCCCCCTTGTATTTAGCTCCTGCCACAAGCAAGCCCATATCAAGAGAAATCAAGGTCTTAGATTTTAAATTTTCTGGCACATCACCCGAAACAATCCGCTGGGCCAAGCCCTCCACAATGGCCGTCTTCCCCACACCTGGCTCACCAAGTAAGATGGGATTATTTTTGGTACGTCGAGCAAGAATCTGCAAGACGCGTCTAATTTCTTCATCTCGACCAATGACAGGGTCAATCTTCCCCTTTTTGGCCAAATCATTTAGGTTTTTGGAATATTTTTCCAAAGCCCTGTAGGTACTTTCTGCGTTTGGATCTGTCACCTTGTTTCCTTTTCTAAGTTCATGAATGGCTTCGATCAGCGCCTTTTCGCCGATCCCTTGGTTCTTTAAAAGCTGGGCGATCGAATCACTACCAGCTAACATACCCAGAAGCAAATGCTCTAGGGCTACATAGCTATCCCCAAAAGTCTTGAGGTATTCCTTTGATTTACTAATTGCCTGATTGGCTGCTGAGGACAGGTAAGGTTGCTGATTGTCTCCACTCACCTTGGGGAGCTTTTGCAACTCTTGTTCTAGCTTTTGACTGAGCAACTGGGCATTAATACCCAAGCGCTGCAATAGAAATTGAGATATAGCCGCATCCTCCGAAAATACCCCCTTCAGTAGGTGGGCGGTCTCCACGGCAGGGCTCCCTGAAGCCGCAGCTAGTTCGGCGGCTTTCTGTATTGCCTCTTGGGATTTGATGGTAAACTGCTTAAAATCCATGGCTCGTCTGGTCTAGTAGGTTCAACTGCTTTTCTTTCCAGAAAGCAACAAATTGACCACCAAACTAGAATTTACGCCATTCTGTCTTAAAAAAGATAAAAATTGACTTAAATCATGAATTTTTGGCAGAAATTCTAGATTTTATCTGCCTAAAAATACCAAGCATAGCCATCCAAAAGACATTTACACTTAATTATCCAATAAAAAAGAAAGCTCCTAGCCCACAGTAACCCTACTTTTGCGCCGCGGCAAAGTCTTCCACCGCTTGCCACACGCGGAAAATATTCTTATAGCAGATTTTCTCCAAGTCTTCTTTCGTATATCCCCTTCTTAGAAGCTCGGCGAGGAGGTTAGGAAACATGGAAACATCTTTTAAGCCTGTTGGCAAAGAATCTCCGACTCCATCGTAATCTGATCCCAAGCCCACGTAATCAATGCCGACCAATCGGACCACGTGGTCAAAATGATCGGCTACTCGCGCTACAGTCGGAAAAGGAGTGTATTTAGCCGTGTATTCCTCAATATATTGCTTTGCTCGAGGATCCGATCGAGACAGCATATTTTCTGCTAACCAATTGACCAAGTGCTCACGTACTTGTGCGGTGCCTGCCGTGTAGGCAGAATCCAAAAAAGCACCTCCAAAATTGATCATCATCACGCCTCCATTCTTGGCGAGTCCTTGGATCAATTCATCGCTCATATTGCGCTCAAATCCAGGTGTAAACTTTCTTACCGATGAATGCGATGCAATTACAGGCACCTTGGTGATCGCAAGCGCATCTCGGAAAGTATTATCCGATACATGGCTTAAATCCACCATAATCCCTACCCGATTCATCTCTGCCACCACTTTTTCTCCAAAGACACTCAGTCCTCCATGGGTAGTTGTGGTATCGTAACTTGCATCCCCGATCAGATTATCTTTTCCATGGGTGAGGGTAATGTAACGTATCCCTCTACGGTGAAAATAGGCCACATTGGCCAAATCGTCCTCAATTCCTGCTCCATTTTCCATTCCCATGGGAAGCGAAATAAGACCTTTTTCAAAATTCGCAAGTATATCTGCGGGACTATAGGCCATGGCAAATTTATCTGGAAAAGCAGCTGCTATGCGCTCTGTCATCGCAATCAAAGTATCCGCTAGTGCCTTTGAAGCCCCTGGCGTAGTTTGATTGGCAGCAGGAATGTAGATGGACATAAATGGTGCATCCAATCCGCCTTCCTTGGCACGAGGATAATCGAAATTACCATCTGGAGTCCGCACCGACACATCCAATACCTCCCGCTTCAATGTAAATCCTCCTACCTTCATTCGGTAAGGAAGATCCACGTGGCCATCCACCATAATTGTAGCTTGGGCTATTTTTTGTGCAGCCTTTAGCCGATCGGCGTCTGAAAGTTTTCGGTAGTCAATTGTGGCTTGCTGTGCCATACTGGCACTTCCTAAAAGCAGGGTAATTCCAAAAATTAAATAGCGTAACATACAAAATGGCATTTGAGACTGTGGAAGATACGGTCTTTGAAAAAGGAATCAAAAATCAATTCTCCAAAAGCACCGATTCGTAGCAGTTTGGAAAGTAACTGACAAATAACTGAACTTTTATACGCTTTTCATGCTTTATCTACGTGAGTTCTTTTTCAAGAGTATGCTTGCAGGCATACAGGGCTTTTTACCTTCTAAACAAGGATTCAAGGTTGAAAATAGAGTCGTTATTTAACCGCTCGTGGAATCCTTGGGCCAAAATCAGGTTTTAAAACCAATTTTCGATCAATATTCAATTACCTTCACATCACTTACGCTTTCAACCTAGAATTATACATCCCAAAGATGAACGGTAAAGAAATCAATTACGAATTAGAAAAAAACATGGAAGTCATCACTCAATTGGATGACTTGGTTGGCCACGCAGTAGATACGGTTCTTGTAGACCCTGAGGATTGCTGGCAGCCTTCAGATTTTTTACCTGATTTTGCCAATCCAGAAGCGATGGAAGATGTCAAGTTGCTCCAGCAACGAGCTTCTGGTATTCCCGATACCGTATTAACTTCTTTGATAGGCAACCTGATCACTGAGGAAGCCTTACCTTCTTACCAAACCTATTTCAACTTGCTTGAAGGAATCAATCCAGAGCGAAGCTTACTCTCTCCTTCTGGATGGGTACGCTGGTCCAAAGCTTGGACTGCCGAAGAAAACCGCCATGGAGACTTGCTCAACAAGTATTTATACCTTACTGGCCGTGTAGACATGCGCGCTGTAGAGCAAACTATTCACCGCCTGATCACCAATGGATTTGACCCAAAATCAGAGTCTGATCCATACCAAGCCATGATCTACACTTCATTTCAAGAGCGTGCAACGAAGATTTCACACGTGAATACTGGCAAACTTGCAGATAAGGCTGGAGACCACGTCCTGTCCAAAATCTGTAAAACCATTGCTGGAGATGAGGCAAGACACGAAAAGGCCTACAAGAGCTTCATGTCACGAATCTTCGAAATTGATCCAAGTGGAGCTATCACAGCATTTGAAAAAATGATGCGGAAACAAATCGTTATGCCTGCAGTCCTCATGGGGGAAGGAAGTAGTAGACCAAGCATCTATAAGGACTTTTCAGAAATTACGCAAAAAATAGGTATCTATACTGGCTGGGATTATGCCCGGATCATTGAGCACCTTGTAGATTTTTGGAAAATAGAATCCCTAACTGGACTAGATGCGGCGGCAGCCAAAGCCCAAGACTACCTTGCAAATCTCGCAGATCGCTACATGCGACTCGCAGATCGAATCAAAGCACCAGATGAAGTCAGTCTCGCCTGGCTAAAATAAAACACCAAGTCCTTCTCCCTGCGAAGGACTTTTTTTTGCATATTTCAATTGTTTCCTCCTTTAACTGAATGAAAAACTTCCTGCTAATCTCCACACTTGTAACCGTTTGCCTCAATATTTCCTTGGCACAAACCCTACAAATTAATTCCGAACGGTTGCAAAAAAACCTCAGCACTCTTGCTACCTACGGCAAAAATCAAAACGGTGGATCGGACAGGATCGCCTACTCCATCCATGACATTGCTGCTAGACCCTTTATCAAGCAGTTACTCGCAGATGCAGGTCTAGAGGTGTCTGTAGATTTTGCAGGAAATATCATTGGAAGAAAAGCAGGGAAAAATCCCAACCTTAAGCCCATCAGCATGGGTTCGCACATCGATGAAGTTCCCAATGGCGGAGACTATGACGGTCCTGTAGGTGTTCTTGGTGCTATTGAGGTGGTCCAAACCCTGCAGGAAGCAGGCATCCAAACGGAGCACCCCTTGGAGGTGATTGTATTCACCAATGAGGAAGGCGGCGTCATCGGCAGCCGTGCCCTCGTCGGAGGCTTAAGCGAAGCTGCGCTTCAAGCCAAGAGCAATGCAGGCATAACTCATGCAGAAGGCATTCGGCTCTTGGGTGGAGACCCAAACAAAATTTCCAGTGTAGCTCGTGCTAAGGGAGATATCGCTGCATTTTTGGAACTTCACATTGAGCAAGGAGGTAATTTAGATTCCAAAAAATTAGACATTGGTGTAGTAGAAGGCATTGTCGCCATTGAATGGTGGGAATTTACCTTCAAAGGCAAAGCCAATCATGCAGGGACAACCCCCATGGATGCTCGGAAAGACCCCCTACTGCCGGCAGCACGATTTATATTGGCGGTGAATGAAGTGATCACCCGAGACAAAGGACGGCAAGTAGGTACCGTAGGAAAAATTCAAGCCTTTCCTGGCGCAGGAAATGTGATTCCAGGTGAAGTAAAACTCAATTTGGAAATCCGCGATTTGTCCTCAGAAAAAATCTGGAAACTCTATGCAGAATTGGAGGCGATCGCAAAGGAGCTTGCACTGGAAAGTGGCAGCAGCCTTGGCATACAACACATCGAAGTGGCCAGCAAGCCTGCCCTTGCAGACCCGGAAATTCGTAAAATCATCAAACAAGAGGCAGAGAAACTAGGAATGACTACATTAAGTCTCCCTAGTGGAGCAGGACATGATGCACAAGAAATGGCTCGGATTGCACCCATGGGGATGATTTTTATTCCGAGTAAGGATGGAATAAGTCATGCTCCAGAGGAATATTCCAGTCCAGAAGCCATCGCTAATGGAGCCAAGGTGCTATTGCATACCCTCCTGGAACTAGATAGAGAACTCGCAAAGAAGTAATCAACTGTCGATAATATCCTGCGAAATCAAACGGTAAATCTCAGCTAGCTGCTCGTTGTATCCCAAAAAATGATGGTGTGCTTCGAGCGTTTCGTAATCCTCTCGAATGGCTGGACCGGTTTGTGCTTTCTTGGCTCCTAGCTGTAGGCTTTTGGAGATGGATTCAATAATCAAAGGTTTGAGCAGCTCGGGATCTAAGCCCTGTCGATGAAGAATATCTTCGGCAATTCGAAGCATGTGATTCGTAAAGTTACTCGCGAAGACAGCCGCTACATGTACCGCTTGCCGATCCTTGTGCCGAAGCGTATAGGTGAGGGGAGATAGGGATTTAGCCAGCTTCTTGAGCAGTTGAAGCGTTTCCTGATCCTCTGATTCCAAGAGAAAAGGAACTTCCTCAAAATCAACTTTCTTGCCCTTGGTGAAGGACTGCAAGGGATAAAATACTCCCGTATAGCTGGCCGAACTCTGGGAAAGCACCTCCAACGAAATGGATCCTGAGGTGTGCACCAATACAGATCCCTCAGGCAAAATCACCTGATCTGCTATTGCTGCTATCGCATCGTCTTTGAGGGCTAGAATAAAAAGTTGCGCCCTACTAACTGAAAAATCCAGGTCATCCTTCGGCGTGGCACTGTAAATACGCTCAGTGATTTCCTTTGCTTTAGGCAAGTTTCGCGCATAGACTTCAGTGATTTCATGGCCGGCATCTTCGAGTGCTGGAGCCAAATTCCAAGCCAAATTGCCTGCACCAAGGATCGCTATTTTCAACTTCATTAAGAAATTAAGTCAATTTTCGGGAAAAGAAAAAGCCATCCCCTAGTACGGGAATGGCTGTAATTTAATTATTATCAAATTTTAAATGTGCAGCGCACGGTTATCGGTAGCTGCCAAACAAGCTTCCTTGAAGACTTCGGTGTAGGTCGGATGCGCATGAGACATTCGAGCAATATCCTCTGCAGAGGCTCTAAATTCCATCGCTACCACTGCCTCTGCAATCATATCGGCTGTTCGTGGACCAATCATGTGTACACCTAGGATCTCATCTGTACCTGCATCCGCCAATACCTTGACCATCCCATCCGTATCCATAGAAGCACGGGCACGGCCGGAAGCCAAGAAAGGAAATTTACCCACCTTATAGGCTCTTCCCTGCTCCTTCAGCTGCTCTTCGGTGTAACCCACAGCAGCTACTTCTGGCCAGGTGTACACCACTCCGGGAATCAAGAGGTAGTTGATGTGCGGCTTTTGACCGGCAATAGTCTCTGCCACAAATACGCCTTCCTCTTCCGCCTTGTGTGCAAGCATCGCGCCCTTCACCACATCACCGATGGCATAGATGTGCGGAACGGCTGTTTGTAGGTGGTCATTTACTTCAATTTGTCCTCTATCCGTAACCTTAACACCCGCAGCAGCGGCATTTAGGCCATCTGTATACGCCATTCTACCAATCGATACCAATACATAATCTCCCTTGATTTCTATGGTTTCCCCTTTTGCATTTTCCGCTTTTACAACTACTTCCTTGCCAAGATTTTCTACCCCAGTCACTTTGTGTTTGAGAAAAAATTCAAAGCCAATCTTTTTCAACGATTTCTGAAGTTCTTTACCTAGGCTTTTGTCCATGGTAGGAATGATGGAGTCCATGTATTCTACCACAGAAACCTTAGCTCCCAAGCGGCCATAAACAGAGCCTAGCTCCATACCAATGACTCCCCCACCAATGACGATGAGGTGCTTAGGAATTTCCTTCATTTTGAGCGCCTCCGTAGAGGTAATGATGCGCTTTTTATCGATTGAAATAAATGGAAGGCTTGCTGGTTTGGAACCTGTGGCAATGATGATGTTTTTTCCTTGAATGTCGGTCGCAGTACCATCAGCCTTGGTTACTTTGACTGTATGGGCATCCACAAAAGATCCAAGTCCATGATGGACATCTACCTTATTTTTCTTCATCAAAAACTGAATCCCATCTACATTTTGGGTGACCACCTCATCTTTGCGGGCAATCATTTGAGGAAGATTGACGGCAAGGCCTTTCAAGGAAATGCCGTGGGTAGCAAAGGTATGGGCCGCATTGTGGTAGTGCTCCGAGGAATCCAGCAAGGCCTTGGAGGGGATACAGCCCACATTCAAGCAGGTGCCGCCAAGGGTGGAATATTTCTCCACCAAGGCTGTCTTCATGCCTAGCTGTGCAGCGCGAATGGCTGCTACATAGCCCCCTGGGCCCGATCCGATAACGATTACGTCGTACATTTTTTTTAGAGTTTAGAGTTTAGATCCAAGAACCAAGACTTTATCGTCTCGTTTCTTGGCTCTTGCTTCTTGCCTGCCTACCGCAGGCAGGTTTCTTGCTTCTTTGTTTAGACGCCAAACATCAACCTCGTCGGGTCTTCGAGCAATTGCTTGACACGAACCAAGAAGCTCACAGACTCGCGTCCATCGATGATTCGGTGATCGTAAGACAAGGCTAGGTACATCATTGGTCGGATGACCACCTGCCCATTTTCAGCAATCGGTCTTTCAACAATGTTGTGCATACCCAAAATCGCAGATTGCGGAGCATTGATTAACGGAGTAGACATCATGGATCCAAATACCCCACCGTTGGTGATCGTAAAGGTTCCTCCCGTCATCTCCTCGATGGAGAGCTTGTTGTCACGGGCCTTTCCAGCCAGACGTACAATTTCCTTTTCAATTTGATCAAAAGAAAGGTTCTCTGCATTTCGGATGACCGGAACTACCAACCCTTTGGGTGCAGATACTGCCACTGAAATATCACAGAAATCATGGAAGACGAGTTCGTTGCCATCGATTTGGGCATTCACTGCAGGCCATTCCTGCAAGGCTACACAGACTGCCTTCGTAAAGAAGGACATGAAACCGAGGCCTACTCCATGCTTTTCCTTGAATTGATCCTTAAACTTGGATCTTAGATCCATGATGGGCTTCATGTTGACCTCATTGAAGGTGGTCAACATGGCTGTTTCGTTCTTTACTGCCACCAAGCGCCGAGATACTGTCTTGCGAAGCGAGGACATTTTTTCTCTGCGGATCGCTCGAGCACCTGAATCGGCTACAGCAGCGGGAGCAGCAGCAACGGTTGGGGCGGCCTTAGGAGCAGCTGCTGGAGCAGGTGCAGAGGCCGCAAGGGCATCCTCTTTGGTGACGCGCCCATCCTTGCCTGTTCCGGCTAGAGTTGCGGGTTCAATTCCTTTTTCAGCCAAAATCTTAGACGCTGCAGGAGAGGCATGTCCTGTGGCATAATTTTCTGTAGTAGCCACCGCTGCGGCTACTGAAGGAGCAGGTACAGCAGAAGGTGTCGCAGCGGCCGCAGATGCGCCACTCACTTCGATTCGACAGATTAGCCCACCAATCTCCAACACATCTCCTTCTTTTGCTACCTGACGTAAGATCCCGGTAGCTTCAGCTGGAAGTTCAAACGTGGCTTTATCGGAATCTACCTCTGCAATGATCTCGTCCAAGGTCACAAAGTCACCGTCTTTCTTCAACCAGTTGGCTAGGGTCACTTCGGTGATGGATTCACCTACTGTAGGCACGATCATCTCTTTGATGCTGCTTGTTGCAGCTGGACTAGCTGCTTGAGCTACTGGAGTAGCTGCTACTGGTGTAGGAGCTGCAGCAGAAGCAGAAGCTTCAATCACACAGATCAAACCGCCTATTTCCACGGTGTCCCCTTCCTTGGCCTTGATGCGCAAGATTCCGCTCGCCTCAGCTGGAAACTCGAAAGTTGCCTTGTCTGACTCCAGTTCGCAGAGTACCTCATCCAATTGAACTTGGTCTCCATCTTTCTTAAACCATTGTCCTACCGTTACTTCCGAGATGGATTCGCCAACAGTAGGTACTCTCATTTCTTTGCTCATGGTCTTTTATTTTTTTGCCTCGGAATAGCTCCCTCGGTATTTTTTATAGCTTGATTTTAGTATTCGCCCGCAAGGTTTGCGGAGCTGAGGTTAAAGGCTTAGCGCCTGCGCCACCAGTGTTTTTTGTTCTTCCACGTGTACTTTGTTGTAGCCTGTCGCTGGAGAAGCACTTGGCTTCCTCGCAATCACGCGCATCGGAAGCTCCTGATAGAGCAAGCGAAGCAGGTAATTCCAATAGCCCATGTTCTCAGGCTCTTCCTGTACCCAGACTACCTCCGCTCCTTTGTAGGATTTGATTGCCTCCAAAAGCTGCGTTTTTGGTAGTGGATGAAGCTGCTCCAATCTCACCAAGGCCACATTTGAGATTTTTTCCTTTTCTCTAGCCTCTTCTAAGTCAAAATACACTTTTCCAGTGCACAATACAACTCGCTTTACCTTCTTTGGATCCAGGGTAGTATCTGGAAGCACTTCTCTAAATCGTCCTGAAGTAAACTCAGCCAAAGGTGAAACCACTTTCGGGTGTCTCAACAAGGATTTAGGAGACATGACCACACATGGCTTTCTAAACTCCCAGGCTTGTTGTCTTCGAAGTAAGTGGAAGAAGTTAGATGGCTCAGTAATATTAGCCACTACAATGTTGTATTCTGCTGAGAGCTGCAAGAAACGCTCCGGTCGAGCGTTGGAATGCTCTGGTCCCTGACCTTCGTAGCCATGCGGGAGAAGCATCACTAGACCGTTCATTTTTTGCCATTTGGACTCTCCAGAGGAGATAAACTGATCGATCATGGTTTGTGCTCCATTGGCAAAGTCCCCAAACTGTCCTTCCCAAAGGGTTAGGGAATGTGGGTTGGCCATGGCATAGCCGTATTCAAAGCCAAGAACCGCATATTCAGATAACAGGGAATTGTAAATGTAAAACTGCCCTTTTCGGTCCTTCATTTCCAAAAGAGAATTGAAGGGCTGGTTGGTGTTGGCATCATGAATCACTGCATGACGATGGGAAAAAGTACCACGCTGCACATCCTGGCCCGTAAGACGGACGGTCTTGCCTTCCAAAAGCAAGGATCCATAAGCAAGCAATTCAGCTGAGGCCCAGTTGAGTTCTTTGGTATCAAAAAACATCTCTTTGCGCTGCTTCATTTGGGCTTCAATCTGCTTGATTGGTCTAAAGCCCTTTGGTATGAAGGTAAGGGCCTCGGCTACTTTTTCGATTTGCTCTTGGGTAATGCCTGTTTCAGGAGATCGCTCAAAATCCTCAGGTTTGGAGCGACGCAGGTTAGCCCACTCGGTTTCAAATTTGGTAGCTTGGTAAGGAAGTGGCTTTTCTTTGACCATGTTGAGGCGGTCTTGGAGCAACTGTCGGAATTCCTCATCCATCTGGGTGGCAATCTTGGCATCAAAATCCCCTCGTTCAATCAGGCGCTTGGTATAAATCTCCCGTGGATTGGGATGCTTTGAAATAATATTGTATAGTTCAGGCTGTGTAAACTTCGGTTCGTCTGATTCATTGTGTCCGTGACGACGGTAGCAGACCATGTCTACAAAAATGTCCTTGTTGAATTTCTGACGGAACTCTGCTGCCAATCTTGCAGCAAAAACAACCGCCTCAGCATTGTCTCCATTCACGTGAATGACAGGGGCATCAATCACCTTTGCTACATCAGTACAGTAGATAGAAGTACGAGCATCGTCAAAGTCAGTAGTAAAGCCAACTTGGTTGTTGATCACAAAGTGTATCGTACCACCGGTGTTGTAGCCCTTCAAACCCGCCATTTGAGTAACTTCGTACACAATCCCTTGACCGGCTACAGCGGCATCGCCATGGATCAAGATCGGAAGTGCCTTTTTTGCATCCCCCTTATGCGCATGGTCAATTTTGGCTCGCAAAAAGCCTTCCACAACAGGATCGACCGCCTCTAAGTGAGAAGGGTTCGGGGCCAACTTCAGATGGACCTTATTTTGTTCAGGCGTTAGGATATCGGAGGAATAGCCCATGTGGTATTTCACATCGCCATCACCCATGGTAAGATCGGGCTTGGCTGTACCTTCAAACTCAGAAAAAATTTGCTCATAGGTCTTACCCATGATATTGGCAAGCACATTCAAACGACCGCGGTGCGCCATACCGATCATCACCTCTTCCACTCCATGCTGCGCAGCAGTATTGATTACAGCATCTAAGAATGGAATGGTACTCTCTCCACCCTCTAGGGAAAAGCGCTTTTGACCGAGGTATTTGGTATGCAAGAAATTTTCAAAAACTACCGCCTGATTCAATTTAAAAAGAATCCGTTTTTTCTCTTCGTGGGAAGGAGCAAAAGCCAAGGCTTCTTTCTCCACTTTGGATTTGAACCAATCCAGCATTTCAGCATCACGGATATACAAAAACTCAAAACCCATAGGTCCCTCATAGATGGTTTTGAGCGCACCTACTATTTGAGCTAAGGTGGCAGCACCAATACCAATTTCTTTACCCGCCTCAAACACAGTTTGCATGTCCTCCTGACCTAATCCAAAATTTTCTGGATCAATCAATGGCTTTCGATCTCGGCGCTCACGAACAGGATTAGTTTTAGAACGCAAATGCGCTCTAGATCTGTAGCCATGAATCAAGGCACGAACCCGAATCTCTTTGGGAAGATTTTCCACATGCATGATGGTTCCTGAAAGAGCCGATGTTTTGGCTTCGACACTCGAGCTGCTAGGCGCGGACCCTTCCCCGTAGTGCGTAATTGCAAAATCAAAACCATCAAAAAACTCCTTCCAACTCGGATCGATACTGGCTGGGTCATTTTTGTAGGCAGCGTACATCTCATCGAGGTAAGCTACATGGGCATTAGCGATATAAGTAAATTTATCCATGGTGCGATCTGATAATGACCAAAGCTAAATGAAAATAATATATTTGAAAAACTGCTTATTTGCTTGTGCAAATATTTAAATAAAGAAGGCTAAAAAGTCAAGATAAAATAATCTAAGCCAAAATAAATACAAATTCATCAACCGACTTAAATCCATGTATTTACAAAGACTTGAACGAGCAAAATCAGTTTAACTCGAACAATAAGCCACCCATTCGAATTCCAATTACAAGCCCATGAAGCAATTGGACTCTTCCAGGTATAATTATCTTGGAAGGACCTCCAAGTGGAGATCAAAATCAAAGTTGACCCTAGCTTTCAGGAACAAAAAATAGACGAAAATCGAATACATGACATCCTTGCATATTCATCACTACAACAGGAAGTCAAGTAATCCCTAAAAACAAAAAAAGGCCCCGCATATTGCGGGGCCTTTACTGAATTCAATCTCAACTGATTACTTCAAAGTAGCAGGCCAAGGCTTACCAGCATTGGATTTCACTTTAACAATCATGAAATCTCCATATCCATTAGTCACACTAAAGGTTAGGAGCTCAGGAGTACTACTGATAAACTTCATGGAGTAAGGAGAACTATATTGATCTACTCCACTCATGCTGAGCACACCGCAAGCGTCACTAATTCCAACATCACCCTTGTAGGTATCATTTTGACAACCATACAAACCAAATGTTCCATCGGAGACTAGGTAACGCGTTGAAGTACCAACTTTAGTCCAAGTCGTTTTACCAGTAAAGGTTCCTCCTGCACAAGTACCATAATCAGATTTCTGATCCGTAGCAGTGAAGTCATAAGTACCTGCCAAATCGGAAGGACAAATTACAGACACTGGATATTGGAAAGGAGAATCATAGAATGGAGCACCCGCTACGTTGGTCGTCACGTTGTCGGAAGAGAATCTTCTTCCAAACTTGTCGTTCAATACCAAACGGAATTCGAACACATCACCACCGTTAATACCCGCATTAGTCAAACCAACAGCAGCGATTGCTTCTGCGGCAGTCACCACAATATCAGCTCTCAAGAAACGAGAAGATGTATTTGGTTTGAAATCAGAAGCTTGAAGTGTCTTCACCAATACATCATTTGCAGGAGTGTATTTCAAACCTACACCAGGAATCAAACGTCTGTGACGTACACGTACTTCAACAGTTTGCACTGTCTTTCCGTCCTCTTTGTCTACAGCTTCGATGGTAAGCGCAAACTTTGAGTTGGCCAAATCGAAGAAGTTCATTGAAGTGCTTGTTCTAGCAATAGTTCTCAAGTAAGCTCCAGTATCGAAATCTTTGTAAGGAACATTCGGTTCCACAAAGTCACGACAAGAGCTTAGAAAGATGAGCGCTGTTGCCAATAAGCCGAAACTATATCTTAGCATTTTCATATTTTCTAATTTATAAGGTTAATAAATCCAAGGTGATGCAGGATTCTTATCCCAGAACACTTGAGTCGCTAGATTCTGTTTCTGCACTGCATTGGTATTGGTTACCATGTAGTTGTTAGGATACAAGAAGGATCTTACAAAAGGTCCAGTAATTGCTTCCAATCCAGGCTGCATACGAGCAGGCTTACCTGTTCTTCTGTACAAGTTGAAAGCTTCCATACCATTACCATATAGTGACAACCAGTACTCTCTGCCTACCACATTCATCTTGGCATCGTTGGTAGCTGCGGCATCAAACTGAGCTCCAACATAGTTTTGATAGCTAGTCACCTTTGCAGTAAAAGTAGCTGCTGGCTCGAATGTGCTGATAAGCGCACCTTCAGCACCTGCTACAGCGAATGCACGAACATAATCCATGTGCTTTTTGATACCAGATAGCAACAAGGTCTTGGCATTACCAGTGGTTCCCAAAGTGATTGCTGCTTCAGCCAACATGAAGTCCACATAAGCGGCTAACATGATTGGGTGAATACCTGCACCACGCATACCCAAAGCAGGATTAGCTACAGGAACAGCAGAGTTGTTGTCAAAACGACCACCTGCAGGGAAAACTCCGTAAGCAGTACGCTTCAAACCATCTGGTGGAATACCGTCTGGATCCAAGTGATCACGACCCCAATAGCCTTTGTTACCCGCTGGATTACAGTAAGGATAGTTGCCTACCAAGTAGTGCGGAGGTGCAATCTGAGAGATACACTCTTGCTCATCTACGTTGGTGGTGTTGGTCAATACCTGACGGTACATGTAGTAACGTACACGTGGATCATCAAAACCTTTTTCCACAGTCAAGTGGTGCATGAAATCCGTAGATTGGTAGTCACCACCACCTGCAGTATACTGACCTGCAAACTTAGGGTGTCTTGAGTCTGGATCCGCAGCAGTAGTACCAAAACGGAAGACGAAATCTTCACCAGTACCGATAAGTGCGTTAGCAGCAATCAAGGCATTGATTGCATTCTTAGAAGCATCTGCATTAACCAAACGAGTGTTTAGGTGGTACTTCAACTTCAAGGTGTTTACCAACTTATTCCAACGGGTGTAATTTCTACCGTAATAGTAATCGTTAGGAGTTCCACCAGAGGTAGTCGCAGTGAAGTGAGCAGACGCCTCGTCTAGCAATTTCAATGCAGCAGCATAGACAGTAGCACCGTCATCTACTTTAGGATTGAAGTTCGCAGGATCAATCGCTTCAGAATAAGGAACATTTCCATAAGTATCTACCAAATCCATCAAGACCATTGCCTTGATTGTCTTTGCTATACCCATGTGACGCTGAAGATTAGACTTCTCAGCCAAAGGCAATAAGAAATTAATATCAGCCAAGATGTTCGCATATGCATTAGACCAAGTACCATTTGTAGCACCAGCAGCATAAGCTGCTTCGTACAAAGCAGAACCTTGGTTGATTTGTCTTGTCAATCGTGCACCACGATCAGACACACCATACCATAAACTTTGGTAGTCCAACTGGATACGATTCAAAAGGAAATCAGGAGATGCAGTAGTTGCGTTAACTGCATTCGGGTTTTCCAATAGCTCGTCCAATTTTTCCGTACATGACGTAGCCAATACCATTCCGGCAGCTAGCGTCAGTCCATATATAAATCTTTTCATTGTCATTTCGGTTTGGGGTTAGAATGATAGAGTCAACGTTCCACCCAATCTACGAGAGCTAGGTCCAGTTACGAAATCAAATCCAAGTCCGTTACCCACACCAGTACCCAATACGTCGGTATCGAAGTTCATGTTTGGTGGGAAATTCAGCGCAAGGAACCAAAGGTTAGTACCACTCACAGCGAAAGAAGCTCTCTTGAATGGAGTCTTAGCTATTAAAGAATTTGGCAAGTTGTAAGACAAGGAAACTTCTCTCAAACGGATCATAGATCCATCAAATACGTTTGGCTCATCTGTTGCACCCTGGTAACCAGAGAAGAAGTAGTCAGCCGCAGAGATTTGACGGTCGTTAGGGATGTAACGAGGAGTTCCGTCTGCATTGGTACCATCTTGTCTTACACCTGGCATGATGAAGGTCAATTCACGATCAGCAACTGGATCCTTGGTTACACCACGGGCCAAAGTAGCAGTTACAGTGTTTGACATAATCACACCTTTGTGACGGTATTCCATCATCGCACTCAAAGTAAATCCTTTGTACGTGAAGCTGTTGATGAATGAACCAGTCCAAGCTGGGTTAGGATCTCCCAATACTACAGGCTCGTTGGTTGGCTTATGCACACCAGAAGAAAGGATGATAGGCTGTCCCGTAGCAGGATCTCTATCAAAACCAATACCCTTGATGATGTTGAATGGCTGACCAGGAACGGCGAAGTTACCCAAATCGGTAAATCCAGCAACTACTACTTCTTCCAAACCACCACCCAATTCAATTACTTCAGTTCTGTAGGTAGACCAGTTGATTGTAGAATTCCACTCAAAGCCTGAAGCAGTAGATACTGGAGTTACAGTAGCTTGGAATTCAGCACCACGAGTTCTGATCTGACCAATGTTAATTGCAGTACCGGTGAAACCTGTAGCTGGATCAATTGGAGCATTGGTAATCAAATCTTTGGTGTTTTTCTCATATATAGAGATATCAAAGCGCAACTTGTTGTTGAACATCACACCTTCCACACCGAATTCTGCCTCACCATGAAGCTCAGGCTTCAAGTTAGGGTTACCCAAGGTGTTGGATACCGCGTGTGTTGTAGTCACAGCTCCATCTCTATCAAAAGCTCTAGCAGACTGTGCCAATACATTTCGTGTGCTGTATGGGCTAGGATAACCTGCAGAAGTACCGTAACCGAATCTGAATTTCAAATCATTTACAGTAGAAGACTTCCAATCAAACGCTGTGGTAGGAATGAACGATATAGAACCTCCTGGATACAGGATGCTTCTGTTTGCTTTTTCTACAGTAGAAGTCCAGTCATTACGAGCAGACAAGTTCAAGAACAAGTAATCAGAATAGTCAAGGGTAATGTTGGTATAAACACCATATCTACGCTCGTCAACTCCATAGTTCATGCTACCACCTGAATAGGCGTCGTTACTTGAGGAGGTAGAGAAGTTGGAGTGTCTGAATAATCCGAAAGCCAATTGGCCTTGAGAAGCAACACCAGACTGGATGTAAGAGTCAAAACGAGAGTTAGCACCCACCAAGGCACTCATTCCGATTTTCTCAGAAAGATCCTTCTTCCAGTTCAAGATCAAATCTTGGTTCCAGATGGTGTTGTTGATGTTAATTGTTCTGTAATAACCATTCTTAGTTGCCAAGTTGGCAGTAGCACCACCCTTGTTGTACTGGATCTCCTGCAATTCAGAGTAAGTATCTAGACCCAAACGATACGTCATAGAGAAGTTGTCGTTGAAGTCATAGTTCAATGAAGTAGAGTTGAAGAAACGCTTCACATCTGAAGTGTTCTTGTAATATCTAACCAACCAGTTCGGGTTAGTGATATCGTTACCACCTCTAAAGTATACAGAGCTCTTATCCACTGGGTTTTCGTACGGAAGGTTTTCCAAATCCACAGAACGTGGGGTAAACAATACGTGTCCGAATACAGAAGGGATATCAGATCCTGAACCATACGATGCGTTGGCAGGAGGAGAAATTAGATCTGTAATTGCGAAAGTAAAGGAAGAGTTTACGGAAAGCTTGTCGCTGATCGCAGAGTTCAAACCTAAACCGAAGTTGTACTTCTTCAATTCGTTGCCAGGCACGAAACCTTCTTCGTCTGTGTAACCAAAGCTAGCATTGAAACCAGTCTTATCACCACCACCTGCTACTTGAATAGAGGTATTGGAGATCAAACCTTGTCTGAAGAAAATCTCAGAAGGATCCTTGTACGCTTTGTATTCGTACTTCACTGGAGTACCTCCTACTTTACCATCCACCCAGAACTGAGGGAAGGCTTCACGTACTGCAGCTACAGATGAAGAAGCATACGGGTGGTTGATCAACAAACCAGTATCCATTCTCGGACCGAAGTTAGAGAAGAAGAAGCCTGGAGCCTGCTGGAAACCGTTACCGTAAATTTGACCGTAAGTAGGCAAAGAAGCTGCTTCGTTTGTAAACACGGACTGATTGACAGTTACTTCAGCAGCTTTGCGCTTAGATGCACCAGATTTGGTCGTAATCAAGATTACACCATTTCTACCCTGGTCACCATAAAGTACAGTTGCAGAAAGACCCTTCAATACAGACATGCTCTCGATGTTGTTTGGATCGATATCCAAGAAACGAGAAGAGGTAGTCGCACCACCGGTAGTAAATCCATTCTGTGCGTTAGTAGATGTGTTGAAAGGAACACCATCCACAACGAACAAAGGCTGGTTATTACCAGTTGCCGATTTGTAACCACGGATAATCATGTTGGTACCAGATCCTGACATACCGTTTGTAGAAGTAATGTTAACTCCTGGTACTTTACCCTGCAATACGCGGGCAACGTCAGCTTCTGGACGATTTTCCAGTTGTGCATTGTCCACTGAAGTTACTGCGTAACCCAGTGCTTTTTTCTCCCTTTCGATACCGATCGCTGTTACTACCACTTCGGATAGTTGAGCTGCATCGACAGCGAGGGTTACATTGACTACGGACCGGTTACCGATTGCCTCTTCGGAAGCCTTTAGGCCTACGAAAGAGAAAATCAATACATCGGATCCCGCTGGCACGTTGATGGAGTAATTACCATCCAAATCGGTGGTAGTACCCACTGTCGTACCTTTCACGAGAACCGTTGCACCTGGCAACCCTAGACCGTCTTCCTCGGAAATTACCTTGCCGGTAATTACCCGTTGCTGCGCTGACACCTCAAAACTGAGGGCCATTGTAAAAACCGCAACAACAAAGAGTAAAGCTTTTCTCATAAGGTGTTTAGTTTAGTTGATCTGTAAAGAAAAATCATTTGTTGGTAATTTCAAAAGAAGTGGAAAAAAGGCCCTAAAGCCTGAAAAGGCAAAAAATTTGGCGTTTATACCCCTTATTAACAAAAATTAACGGATTGACTATATTTTTTTATTGTTATCAAAATATTATTCTGTCTTAATCAGTTTAACAAAATTTAAAAAATTTTGAAAATCTAGATAAAAAAAAAATTGAACTGCTAAAATTTAGTGCTAACAAACCTTTGACAAATAAAAAATACCTTTTTAGGCAAATTACATTATATAATTCTAAATTAAATGAGATCCACCCATACAAAACAAAGTGAATTTTGAAAACTAAGGTAAAGTCATCGGCATTATTCAAAAAATTGGAGTTTTGTTACGCTTTTGTCAACCAATGCACATTATTTTATCTAAACAGAAATAATGGGTCTATTTTTTTTCCAAAAAGGCAACTGAATTCTGAATAATTCAACTGACATACACAAAATAAAAATTGGTTTTTAATCCTCACCCTTCTTATTCAGGTAGTATCCCCTACCGAAAAGCCAGCAACCTAGTAAATTCTTCAAAAACTAGGTTGAAAACGCCCAAACCTGCTCTGGCGTAATGCAGTAATTCAAAGGAATGTCATGAGGCTCAACTGGCAGTGTATCTTCTGGAGGGAAAAAGCTCAAGCCTATTTTGATGACTGAATGAGGCAAACTACCCAAAAAAGTATCGTAATGGCCTTTTCCAAATCCCAACCGATTTCCTTTTCCATCGTAAGCTAGCAAGGGAACGAGAACCACCTGCACCTTAGTTGGGGATACGCGCAAGGACTCTTGAGGAACAGGAATGCCCCATTCATCTAAAAAAAAGGCTGCATCTAAGGGAAGCTTGAGGGTATCCAATTGATTTCCATCGCGATTCACTTGCGAAGTGTATAAGATCTTTCCTTGCTCCTCCAACAAGTCCTTTATATAAAAGGTGTTTACTTCATTGAATTTTGCGATGGGAAAAAACAAATGGAAGTGCTCCAAGTCTGCCCTCCCATCTAGCCAATGCGCCAGATGCTGTGCAATCTTTCGTGACCATTCATTCACCTCTAGGGAACTAAGTTGCTTTCTACGCTGACGGTAGGATTGTCGGAGCTCTAGTTTTGTCTTCATTTCAAGTAGAATACCTGCATTTGAAAATCTAATGGATCAAAAACATGAATCAAATCCTCTATCAAAGTCGGCTGATCCAACTGAAACTGTAGGAAATTGACCACGCGCTCCTGTGGACTGCCTCCAGGGGAAAGAAATTCGAACACGGATTTGGCACGAAGTAAATCCACCTCCAGTCTTCGCTCTTCTGCTTTGCGGAGCTTTACACTCATCTGCTCCAAGATCTTCAGGCTGCGCACCTCTCCTGCTGCAAAAGCTTTGGGTAGCCCTGCATCCAAGCTGAGCGATTGATTGGCCAAATCCTTGAAGAGTTGGGAAACTTGGGCTTTTGGCCCTGCAAGTGTGAAGTCCAACGTGGACGAATTTTGCACATAGCCCTTCTTCCATACTTCAAATTGCTGAAAGAGCTGTTCGGTTTGCCATCCGAGTTGGTTAATTTTTCTTTGGATTGCTACAGGGATGAGCAAAGCAAAATTCCGGGGAAGCAACACTGGAAAAGGAATTGAAAATTGATCAAAGATCCCCTTAAGTTGCAACCAGTACACCACCTCCGCAGGCCCTCCTACATACCCAAGATTGGGCAAAATGCATTCCTGATAGACAGGTCGAAGTACCACATTTGGACTGAAACGTTCTGGATGTTCCTGAAGCAAGGTCTTTATTGCTGCTGCAGAAAACCGCAGCTCGGTATTAAGTACTACAAACTCCTCACCTTCGCGTTCGATACGCTCACGAATGCCTTTGTCTAAATAAAACAGGTTGATCGGTCTTGGAAAAATCTGTGAACTGTAGCCTAGCTGCTCCAAATCCTGCGTGCTGGCTTGCGCTGCCGCAAAAGGTCGCTGTGTAAATAGGTCAGCTGACATCACCTCCACAAACTCCTGCTTCAGCCTTCCATCATTCGCATCTACCACTATCAAGCCATGATTGCCAAACAATTCATTCACATACTTACGAACAGCCTCTGCAAGTGTAGCGCTTTGTGAATAGGCATCTCGAAATACTGCAGGAGCAAATCCCAAGCCCTTCAAGAAATTTTGAAAACTGGTATCCAATTCAAACTCCCCAACGGCTCCCTTTTGGGAAGTCTCCCAGCGGTAGGTTTGGCCATCTAGTTTAAAATAATTGATCTCAGCAGCATCATGATCTTCAGTGGCCATCCAATACACTGGCACAAATCGGCAATCCGGATGACGCTCTTGCAAGCGCTTGGCTAGGTTAATTACAGAGATCAACTTGTAGATAAAATACAAGGGCCCAGTAAATAAGTTGAGCTGATGCCCAGTAGTTACGGTGAATGTCTTTTCATCACGGAGTGCCAAGAGCTGCTGTGCTGCAGCAGGAGCCATTGGTAGCCCCAAATACTGACTTTCCAATACTTCTACCAGCACTTGACGTTTGTCAGCTGAAAATTGCTTGGCCTTGATTGCAGCATCAAAACTCTCCAACTTGGGTAAATGAGCATAAAACGGACGCAATGATTCCTTGCCCTCCAAGTAATCCAGAAAAAATTTGGAAAACTGACCTGTTTTTTTCAGATCTACACAGTGTTTTTTCATCAGGGTGATTGAGAAGTCTGAATCAGAGCGCTAACTTAGCGAAACCGCCCAAAGTTCGTTCTTTTTTGTAAAAATTAGGACTTCTTACAGCAATGGTGGAAAACAAAATTTGAAGGGTGTTTTAGAATTGTACTTAAAGCACCTCCGGTATTCGGTTAATCGCATTTTTACACCCACAAGGTATGTTTGAGTCCCATCGCTTTTTTTTAGATAACGGACTGGAGGTCATCGTTCATGAGGATTCCAGCTCCAAGATTGCGGTGTTCAACCTGCTTTACAAGGTGGGGTCCCGATTTGAAAAACCAGAAAAAACAGGATTAGCCCACTTTTTTGAACACTTGATGTTTGGCAGTTCAGCACATGTTGCAGAGTTTGATCGAGAACTGGAACGCGTGGGAGGCTCCTGCAATGCATTTACCAGCCCGGACATTACCAATTACTACATGACCTTACCTTCTAGCAACCTAGAAACTGCTTTTTGGCTAGAGTCCGATCGCATGGCCCACCTCAGCCTAACAGAAAAAACCATCGAAACCCAGCGGAAGGTAGTCTTAGAGGAATACAAGCAACGCTACCTCAGTCCACCTTATGGAGATGTATGGCATCACCTTCGACGATTGACTTACGAAGTACATCCCTACCGCTGGCCCACCATTGGCGCCAACTTAGAAGACATTGAAGGCTACACCCGGGAAATGATCTGGGAATTTTACCAGGAGCATTACCACCCAGGAAATGCCATACTGGTAGTGGCTGGAGATGTAAGCCAAATAGAAGTAGCTCGATTGGCTGAAAAATGGTTTGGACCTATCCCATCTAAGAAAAAAAATCCTCCATCCATCCTCCAAGAGCCGATACAAACCCAGAAGAAGAGCTTGGCAATTCATGCTAAAGTGCCAACCGATGCCCTGTATAAAGTATTCAAAATGCCGGCGAAAGGAAATCCAGGTTGCCTGGAGGCAGATTTGATCAGTGACTTGCTTGGGGGCGGCAAATCCTCCCCCTTGGAGCAACGGCTGGTGAAAAAAGGAAAAATCTTTGCCTCCATTGGTGCCTACATTACAGGATCAGTGGACCCTGGCCTACTTGTTTTTTCCGGAAAAATGGAACAGGGGATGACAGCAAAAGAAGCAGAACAAGCGCTAGATGCAGTTTTGTATGATTTTCTTCGGGAAGAAATCTCGGATAATTCCCTTCAAAAAATCAAAAATCAGTCCGAGGCGATGAGGACCTACGAATCCATCCAACTCTTAAATCGTGCAATGAACCTGGCTTACTATGCACATTTAGGCGATCCTCAACTATATTGGCAGGAATTTGAGCAAAAAGCTTCCTGCTCCACGGCCCAACTTTCATCTTGGGCTCAGCGCTTGCTTCAGGAGGACCAAGCATCTGTTTTGTATTACCAATCGATCTAAACCATGACTCCATTTCGAATCGGCTTTGGCTACGATGTACACCAGTTGAGTGAATCCCATGAATTTTGGTTGGGAGGCATCCGCGTTCCCCATACCAAAGGAGCGGTGGGCCATTCAGATGCTGATGTGCTCATCCATGTGATCTGTGATGCACTGCTGGGCGCAGCCAATATGCGCAACATTGGCTATCATTTTTCGGACAAAGACCCCAAATACAAAGGAATAGACAGCAAAGTCCTGTTGAAGGAAGTGATGCAGATGATTCGAGGAGCAGGTTTTGAACTGGGCAATTTGGATAGTACTGTCTGCTTGCAGATCCCCAAACTCAATCCGCATATTCCCGCGATGAAAACTTGTCTAGCGGAAGTGATGCAGGTAGAAGAAGATGCCTTATCCATCAAAGCCACCACCTCAGAGCATTTGGGATTTGTGGGACGGGAAGAAGGAGTTGCGGCCTATTGTACCGCTTTGATCTACAAGGTATGAGTCAGGGTAAGGTAAAAATCATCACAACCGAGGACGGTTCCCATACCTTGTACCACGAGGAACTTCAGGAAACTTACCATAGCTTTCATGGTGCTTTTCGAGAGTCTATCCATGTATTCATGTTGTATGGATTAGATTCTTGGCTCGCACGCAACCCCAACAAATTTCCTATCCGAGTCTTTGAAGTAGGTTTCGGCACAGGCCTGAATGCTTGGCTTGCCTTGATTTGGGCAGAGCAAAATCAGGTTCCTGTACTTTACCACAGCATAGAGCCCTTCCCCTTGGAAGCAGAAATATACAGCCAACTCAACTACACCGAGCACGATCATGGCATCTGGCATTACCACAAGTATTTTCAAGCCTTGCATGAACTCCCTTGGAATGTAGGTGGGCCAGTTTCTGAGTATTTCAATTTCAAAAAAGATCAAACCACCCTTGAAGATGCAGATCTCTATCCTGCAGATTTGGTGTTTTACGATGCATTTGCTCCGAGCAAGCAGCCCGAACTTTGGAAAAAAGAGGTGCTAGAGCCTGTTGTGGATGCCATGCGTCCTGGAGCCGCCTTTACCACCTATTGTGCCATGGGCCAGTTGAAGCGAGATCTGAAAGATTTAGGATTGGAAGTAGAGACACTTCCAGGACCTCCAGGTAAAAAAGAGATGACTCGGGCTTGGAAGGCCAATTAGTCAACAGTTGACAGTCCGCGGACCACAGTCAATTGTGTTCAGCACAGGAAAAACGTATTAATATTTGGATCCTAAACTTGATAACACGGCGAGTCGGCTGTCGACCGTGGACCGTTAGCTGTTGACAATTTTTAGTCAAAAGTCCACGGACGACAGTTGACAGCCGATTTTTTTTAGAAATAAATCGTAGTCTTACTACGATTGGCAGTGGACCGTGGTCTGTGGACGGTTGACTAGTTTTTAAGTCGAGCTATTGGCGTTCTAGCCCCTTTGGTCACTTGTCCCATCTCGCAAAGGATCTCTGCGTCTAGTGGCAAAAACAAATCTACGCGTGAACCAAATTTGATAAACCCAAATTCTTCCCCTTGTTGCAAAGAAGACCCTTTGTCCACATACCACTTGATTCTTCTAGCCAAGGCACCTGCAATTTGACGCATCATCAAGGTATTCCCATTGGCATCGCGGAGGACCAGTGAAGTGCGCTCATTTTCGGTGCTGGATTTGGGATGCCATGCCACCAAATACTTGCCAGGGTGGTACTTAAAATAGTCAACAACACCTTGAATTGGAGATCGATTCACGTGCACATTGATTGGTGACATAAAAATAGACACCTGCTTCCGCTTCTCTTTGAGGTACTCGTCCTCAAATGCCTCCTCAATTACCACTACTTTTCCATCAGCAGGAGCAAATACAATTCCCTCTTCTTGGGGCAACTCGAAGATTGGGTTTCTAAAAAATTGAAGAATTATTAAGTAAAGAAAAACGCTCACTCCCAGCGCGATGTTGAAAAGCAACCTTTCGTCCGGAAAAAAATAATAAATCAGGTAATTCGCTAAGGAAAGGATGAGCAGCATCCAAAACAACAGGCTTCTTCCTTCTTTATGTATTGTCATCATATCCAGTTGATTAAAGCTTCAAAGCCTTTCGGGAATAGGGTTTTGATGCGAATTCCTTGCATGAAAAAGGGCGTGAAAATTTCTTTCCACGCCTAAAGTTATCATTATTTTAGGAAAAATCGACTTAGAAACCTCCTCTGTAGGTATAGGTTTGTGCTACTTTGTCTATAGCCACGATGTATGCAGCGATACGCATCGGTACAGCGTACTTGATGGAAGCCTGATAGACGTTATCAAATGCATCCTTCATGATCCTGTCTGAGCGTCTATTCACGCGATCTGCAGTCCATTTGTAACCCAATCGGTTTTGAACCCACTCAAAGTAGGAAACTGTTACTCCACCCGCATTCGCCAAAATATCTGGTACAGCCATGATTCCTTTTTCATTCAATATGGCATCAGCTTTTGCAGAGGTAGGACCATTTGCACCTTCTACAATTAGCTTTGCTTTGATTTGATCTGCATTAGTAATGGTAATCACATCTTCTACTGCTGCTGGTACGAGGACATCCACCTGAAGTGTCAACAAGTCCGCCGCATTCTCCAATTTTTCTCCTCCAGCAAAGCCCTCCAAAGTGCCATTATTGCTGTCGCGGTAGGCGATTGCCTCCACAATATTGATCCCTTTCTCGTTGTAGAATGCTCCTGTATGATCAGAGATCGCGACGATTTTCAATCCCCTCTCTTCCAAAAGTCGTGCAGCCCAGCTGCCCACATTTCCAAATCCTTGAACGGCGCAAGTGGCTTGGAAAGGGTTGATTTTTAATTTTTGCATGGCAGTGAGTGCTGACACCATTACCCCACGACCTGTAGCTTCGGTTCGGCCTAGTGAACCACCCAAGACCAAGGGTTTGCCTGTTACTACAGCTGGAATAGTCATTCCATGGGATTTGGAGTACTCATCCATCAACCAGGCCATTTCTCTAGGTCCAGTACCCATGTCGGGAGCAGGGATATCCTTGTCGGGACCAAATACATCAATCATCGCCATGGTATAAGCACGAACTAGGCGCTCGATTTCACCTTTCGACATTTCGCGTGGATTGCATCGCACCCCACCTTTAGCTCCTCCATAAGGAATATCTACCACAGCGCATTTCCAAGTCATCCAGGCGGCGAGTGCTCTTACCTCATCCAAATGCACATCTGGAGCAAATCGAATTCCTCCTTTAGCAGGTCCTAGAATATTGGAATGAATCACTCGAATACCTTCAAATACCTGGATTTTTCCATTATCCATCGTGATAGGAAGGGAAACAATCACTTGCTTGGCTGGATTTTTCAGTACGTTGTACACTTCATCAGAAAGTCCGAGTTTCTCGGCTGCGATGTTGAATCTCTCCATCATGGACTCCAAAGGATTCTCTCTATCCTTTATCGGTGCCGGTTCTATGTAAGCCATATTGGGTCGTTAAGTAGTAAACTGAATGCAAATTTAAGCAGTTTTTTAATTGCTCGGGGTAGAATTAACAGATTTTCAAAAAAGCGGTGATAAACGGTGCAGAAAGTAACAATCCGTCAAAGCGATCCATAAATCCACCATGCCCAGGGAGTATGGATCCTGAGTCTTTGATTTCGATGGAACGCTTGAATAGTGACTCAATCAAATCCCCATAGGTGCCGGCAATGATGATAATTCCTGCAATAACCAACCATTTCCAATCTTCTAATACTACAAAGTACTGGGAGAGGATAAAGGCAACTGCAATGGCTGAAAAAGCACCTCCCAAGAATCCTTCCCAGGACTTTTTAGGTGACACGCGTTCAAAAAGTTTGGTTTTACCAAAGCGGGTTCCAGCAAAATAAGCTCCTGTGTCACTAGCCCACAAAATAAGCAGGCAGCCTACCAAAATCTCGTAGTGGTACACCGCATCCACGGAAAATACTGCCAAATTCAACAGCGAAAAAGGTGCTGCCACATAAAAAAGGCCTAGATAGGTGTAGGCGACGCCTGTAAATGGCTTTTTATCCGTTTTTTTGTAGAGCTTGATAAACAGCGTCAAGGACACCAATGGAAAAATCAGATAGAGGTATTCATTGGGTAAACGCTCCTTTTCTACCATGAAGGTCAAAGCAAAGATCAAAAGTCCAAGAACGGTACCAAATGTCTTCAGGGGAAGCATACCATCCAAGCCTGAAAGCTTGTAAAATTCCATTTGGGAAAAACCCAAAATCCCTGCGAAAATCAGAAAATAAGTCCAATCTGAGTAAATACTTGCCGCCAAGACCAGAATCCCTCCTACGAAGGCCGTGATGGCCCGCTGAACCAGGTTGCTGTACTTATTGATGTTAAAACGTGATCTCATGCTGAATCAGTTGAAGTGCGTGAAGGGTTTGGTCTGTAGGAACAAGCACTTCATAAGTTCCGATCACCTGGTAAATGGATTCTTTCTTGTTGAGCACAAAAGCTGTGACTCCTTTATCTTCCAAGAACCCCTTCACAATTTCTACTCGGATTTGATTTTGATCTTCAAACACTTTCGTCCAGTTTTTCATTCGGTACCCGGTTGACTTTATTAAAATAAAGGAATCCAAGGATAAGAACCAAAAATCCAACAAGAGCACCAGGATAGGATACCGTATCTGTAGCCTGTACATCTAGATCAATTAGACCTTCATTGGACGCGTAAACTAGCAGTAGGGTGAAGGTATTGTTAAGTATATGGCCCAGAATCGGGTAAAATAAACTTCCGGTATAGTGGTAGAGGTACCCAAACAAGGCGCCCAAAAACATTCGCGGTAGAAACCCATAAAACTGCACATGGATTGCTGAAAAAATAAAGGCAGTGATCCAGATCCCCAAATGAGGGGACTGAAAGTATCGCTGCATTTTGGGTTGAATCAAGCCTCTAAAAAATAGTTCCTCTCCAATACCTGCGAATACGCCAATCACCAAAATTCCAGAAAGAAGCTCAGGGATGGATTGAAAATCTGTCAGGTAATTGGTGAGTTCCATAAGCTGCGTTTCCATATTACGCATCCATTGTTCCACTTCAGAAAGAAATTCGGGCAACACCATCTGGGAATTCCAAAACATCAGTAATCCATTGAATAGCATACCTCCGACCGTCATGGCGACGACTAGGGCTAGATTTTTTCCGCTTACTCGAGTCAATTGTTTGGACCAGTTCAGGTCGGCTTTTTCCAAAAAGCGAGTAATGATCCAAGTGGCTACCCAAAATCCTAGTCCAGAGCCCAGCCCTTGTGCAAAAAGTAAGGCCATCCGCCCATTTGGAACCGAATAGTCTCCGCCTACAAGGGCCATCAACTCATTAACACTGATTTGAAAAAGAGGCGGAATAAGGATTACAGCTATACCTTGAAGCAAAACAAGCGTACCGAACGCCACTAATGTGATGACCACGAGGGACAAAAGCCAATTTTTCCGAGAGGCTATTTCAGCCTGGGTTTCGTAAATCTCCATAATTGGGCTAAATTTACACGAAATTTAGAATGTCAGGTGGTAAAGATTGGAAATATAGCATTGGGAGACTTCCCGCTCCTGCTCGCTCCCATGGAAGATGTGAGTGACCCTCCCTTCCGTGCAGTATGCAAGCAAAACGGTGCTGATTTGATGTACACAGAGTTTATCAGTTCTGAAGGACTCATCCGCGACGCAGCCAAAAGCGTGCAAAAGCTGGATGTTTACGACTACGAACGTCCTGTTGGCATTCAAATTTTTGGAGCGGAAATTGAATCCATGCGAGAAGCTGCTGCCATCGCCGAAGCTGCTGGACCAGATATCTTGGACATCAATTACGGATGTCCTGTGCACAAAGTCGCCTGCAAAGGTGCTGGTGCAGGTATTTTATTGGACATCGACAAGATGGTCTCCATGACCGCAGAGATTGTAAAGCGGGTCAACTTGCCCGTGACGGTAAAAACCAGGTTGGGCTGGAGTCAGGACACGATTCGAATCGTGGAAGTAGCCGAGCGCCTTCAGGACGTGGGCATACAAGCCATTTCCATCCATGCCCGTACCCGACAGCAAATGTACAAAGGCGAAGCTGACTGGTCATGGTTGAATCTAGTCAAAGACAATCCTCGTCTTCACATTCCTGTATTTGGAAATGGAGACATTGATAGCCCAGAAAAAGCAGCTGAATACCGATCCAAATACAATGTAGACGGCATGATGATCGGTCGAGCATCGATAGGATACCCTTGGATTTTCAACGAGATCAAACATTACTTTGCAACAGGCGAAAAACTTGCTGCGCCTGACCTAATGGAACGCATTGCTGTGACTAAAAAACACCTGGACTTTTCGATCGAGTGGAAAGGAGAAAAACAAGGTATCCTTGAAATGCGCCGTCATTACACCAATTACTTCAGAGGCATGCCGAACTTCAAACCCTTTCGTACAGAAATGGTTACAGCAGAACACTATGCGGAAGTTCTAAGTATTTTGGATCGCGTACAAGAAGCCTATGCGGATTACGAGTTTCAACCCCTGTAGTACTAATTAATTTCCCTTTTCTCAAAATGAAGACCCAAAGAAGGGCTTAGTCGAGAAAAAATAAGTTTGTTTGCCCCAAAACCCCACTAATGTCCACTACCCCCTCTGAAAACTCCCTCAAAAATTGGATCCTCTTGGTGGTACTCACCTTGATCTGGGGCAGCTCCTTTATTTTGATCAAAAGAGGATTGGAAGTTTTTTCTCCGGGGGAAGTCGGGGCCTACCGCATGGTGGCAGCTGCTAGTTTATTACTCCCTTTATCTCTTCCACGCCTCCGGCAGCTCAGTAAAACGCAGGTAAAAAATCTATTGGTCACTGGCATGTTAGGAAGTTTTATTCCTGCTTTTTTATTTCCAATTGCACAAACCCAATTGAGTAGTTCCCTAACAGGTGTCCTGAATGCGCTAACTCCACTTTTTGTGGTGCTATCCGGTGCACTTTTTTTCAATACCTCCATCACCAAAAGAAATGGAATTGGCTTAGTTATCGCTTTCTTGGGCGTACTTGTATTGGTAACTTTCAAGGATGGTGGGGGATGGGACTCTTTGTCACAAATCAATGCTTATGCCTTGTATGTCATTGCAGCTTGCATTTGCTACAGCTTTAACCTTCACTTCATCAAGGCCCGCTTCACCAAATTAAAGTCCATAGAAATTTCTTCCATTTCCTTGTTGATGATTCTCCCTTTTGCCTTATTCTATTTGTTTGGAGGCACCCAATTTTCCTATAAAATGGCCACACATCCCGGAGCCTGGGAGGCGCTTGGGTACATCACCCTTCTCGGAATGGTAGGTACTGCTACTGCCTTAGTGCTATTCAATATCATGATCAAAAATGCAAGTCCATTTTTTGCGAGTTTGGTCACTTACACGATCCCAATTGTCGCCATCATGTGGGGCGTTTTGGATGGGGAAGTACTCCTTTTTGGACACTATGTTGGTATTGCGGCAGTAATCCTGGGAGTTTGGGTTGGGAATCGAAAATAAAAGAAAGGCCTGTTTTTTAATTTTCTCGATCCATTCGCTGTCTCCATGCAGAAGCAAGCATGGGGAGTTGCTGGTAGGATTTGATTCCCGCCTTGACCCCCTGAGATTTTAAAAATAGGTCATTGGACTTTCGGCTCAACTCAAGCCATAAAGGAGGATAGGCCTCAGCCGATTCACGAATTGAAATCAAGTCTTGGATGATTCCTCTCGGAAGATTTTCCATCCAGCACAAGGCTCCATCTGGGTCCATCCCATGGTAATCCCGAAGTTGGTACCGCAGCAATAAAAGATGGGCGGCATACCGCAAAATCGGCTCCTCCGAACGTGTACAAATCACCCAGGCAATAAAGTTGGCTTCCCCCTCATCCGTAACCCCAACACTATGGGCCATTTCGTGCGCAATGGTAAACGGTTTTTCTAAGGCATGCAAACTTGGATCTAGGTAACTTTCACCTGTAAAAGGAAAGTAAATACCTAGGATACCCATACTTCGCATGAAACCTTCAGGAGGAAATTGTTTGGTGCGTGGGCGTCCAGTAAAATCCAAACCCAAGACTTCCAAATTTGCTTGCATCGTGCCTCGTACCAGGTTCTCGAGGGGTAAATAAGCCATCACTTCGGTGAGGGCGGTGGTATCCTGGCTGATGTGTCCTCGGTCTACGGAAGCCAATCGGAGGGTTAAGTCTAGCTCAGCAGCCAATTGTTGTACATCCAAAGGTTTGGGATGCAGGTTCAATTGCTGAAAAATAGGCGTTCGCTGGTAATTAAAACCCCAAAGGAGCAAGAAGAAAAAAATCAAGGCGCCCAGCCCATTGGCGCTCGCATGCAAGGTATAACGTGCCCGTTTTCTCCAACCTACAAGTCGGAAAAATCGACGAAAACTGCCCCAAGAAAGGGCTAATACTAGTCCTATGAATAAGTAAACGGTAGGGAAAGGCAGCTTACCCAAGCTTAGATCAATCCCATTTCGAATAATTGGAAAAAAAGTTCGTGAATAGAATTGATCTGTAGCCTCAGGATACTGTCTTGCTAAAAAGCGTAAAGACAGCGCCAACAGCCCTAAAAAGGCCCAGGTCCAGTTTGTCTTTTTCACGGCCTTGAGCCCTTACACGCCCTCTGCCTGTACTTCCTTGACCTCTGGAAGCATTCGCGTAAGCAGGTTTTGAATTCCTGCCTTCAAGGTGACGGTGCTCGAAGGGCATCCTGAGCAGGAGCCTTGTAAAAGTACCTTAACGATACCATCCGTAAAGGAATGAAATACAATGGCTCCCCCATCTTGCTCTACTGCAGGGCGGATGTATTCGTCTAGGATTCCCTTTATTTTTTTCACAATCTCTGAATCGTTTTCGTCAAAAAGGGGATCCTTCTCCAAAAGCACCTGAACCACCTGTTGGCCGGACTCTAGGTACTGCCGGATATGGTCTCGAAAGATCGTCTGTACCTCTGCCCATTCCACATCTTCTGACTTGGTTATGGTTACAAAATTGGAGGCGATAAACACGCGCTGCACAGCTGCAAAATTGAACAGCTCCTTCGCCAACTGACTTGCACCAGCACTTGCTGCATCTGGAAAATCATAACTTACACCTTCCTCCACCAACATAAAGTTGGCCACAAACTTCAGGGAATTGGGATTGGGATTGGCCTCCATGTAGAGGTGAACAGGTCTAGCTTGCGCTTTCAACATGACAGAAAAGATAGTATAATCTAAAAACCAATTTTGGCGGTAGAAGTTCCGATGGGAGTGAAATTTGCTTATTTTTTTAGCTGATTACCTTTGGCTGCATACCAAATGCCACCATAAAGGTGCTTCAAAAAATCTGGATCTTCCCATACGGCATCCACATGCCCTAGCGCAGTGTAGAACACTCTCCCTCCATCAAACTCATGGTACCAAGCCATTGGATGGTTAGCTCCCATGGCTTTTGCAGGCTGGTAGGTCGTCTCATCGGCCTGGATCAAGACCTTGATAGCCGGGTTAATGCTCTTAAATTCATACAATTCGTCAGTCCAAAGCCAGTTTTCAGGCAAATGCCAAGTAGATGGGTGCTGAGAATCCACCACCTGAAGGCGAAGGGTTTGCTGACGTGGATGCGCAAGAAAGTAGGCGCCGATCATCTGATTGTACCAGGGCCATTCGTACTCTGTATCCGTAGCAGAGTGGATACCTACTACCCCTTTACCAGATTGCACAAATTTTTGGAAAGCGGCCTTTTGAGCATCGTTAAAAATTGTACCTGTAGTACTCATCAGCACCACCACATCGAATTTGGCGAGGTTTTCATCTGTAAATTGAGTGGCATCCTCAGAGGTAAACACTGAAAATACATGTTTTTCGCCCATTTTTTTGAGGGCCATTACCCCATTAGGGATAGACTGGTGTCGAAAGCCTGCAGTTTTAGAAAAAACCAGTACGCGAAACTGTCCCCCTTGCTGGGCGAAGGCAGCCATACCTGTGCTCAACAGGAGTACGGCGGCTAGAAGAAAGGATTTCAATGAGTTCATGGGTTATTGTTTTGATTGAGTTTTATAAACGGTTATTGGATTAGGGTAAATTTCTCCCCTGCTTCTTTTCGTGAAAATGCATTAAAATGCCACCATTCGCTACCAATTCCTGTAAATCCTGCGCCTTTCATCACCTTTCTGAGTATCTCACGGTTAGCAACTTGCGCTTTGGTGATTTTTTTCTCAGCTAACATCTGGAGTTCACGATCAGGGTAGGCCGGATAGCCAAAGTAGTCAAAGGGAGTACCCATATCGAGTGCCTTTCCTGTTTTCAAATCTAGGATGGATAAATCAACCGCCACACCAAAATTATGAAGTCCGCCAATTTTAGGATCCGAAACATACAGAGGCTTTATGCTGTCGGGCTTGTCCAATCCATCCCACAAAATTTGCTGCACGCGGATTGGTCGTACCCCATCGTAAACCAACAGACTTAAGTTAGGATACTCCTCCTGCAACGCCTTTTGGGCTTTGGAAAGCATGGCGGCAGCCACTGGATGCAAGTAGCATCGGGTCAAGTCCCCGTACACATCTTGCTCGAAGAAATTATCTTCGGTAGAATATTTCAATTCCACCTTGATTCCTGGAATCTCTTGCTCAATATCTACCAAGCCCTGCTCTTGAAACGAACCTTCAAGGTCACTTAGACTTGAAACCACCTCTTTTGGCGTAATATCTTCTTTAAAAAGGGAGTCAAGCTGTGCGCCTGAAAAAGTTTCCTGATCACTTTTTGGAGCGGAGCATGCAAAAGTCAATCCTAGGAGGAGGTAGATTAATTTCTTCATTGGGAGAGCTTTTTCTTGATAACAGTAGCAGAAGCTTGGGCTGTAGGGAGCACCACTACATCAGCAAGAACCACATGCGATGGACGGGTAAGTGCAAATTCAACAATTTCAGCGATATCCTGGGCGAGTAAGGGAACATAACCTTGGTAAACTGTTTCTGCTCTTTTTTCATCCCCTTTGAATCGAACCAATGAAAACTCGGTTTCCACCAATCCAGGATGAATGCCCATCACCTTGATTCCAAAAGGGTTCAAGTCCAATCGCATCCCATTGGTAAGCGCATCTACCGCATGTTTGGAGGCACAATAGACATTTCCATTGGGATATACTTCTTTGCCTGCGATAGAGCCGATATTGATAATGCAGCCAGAGTTTCGCTCCGTCATCCCTGGAATTATGGCTTTAGAAACATAGAGGAGACCCTTCACATTAATGTCAAGCATGGCATCCCAATCGTCCACTTTTCCTGTTTGGATAGGGTCCAATCCATGTGCATTGCCCGCATTATTGATCAATACATCAATTGCCGCCCATTCTGAAGGAAGGTTAGTCAACAACCGCTCCACTTCGGCGCGATCGCGCACATCGAAAAGCAGGGGTAAAAATCGAATGCCCTCAGGAAGTGCTAACCTCAGTTCCTCCAAACGCTCGCTCCTCCTACCGGTAGCGATTAAGTCATAGCCCATCTTGGCTAGGGTCAAGGCACAAGCCCAACCAATTCCAGAGGTTGCGCCCGTTACCAAGGCAATTTTATTTTTCATGTGTACAAGATACTAGGAATGAGAAAACTTGTTGACCTCAGCTACTGAAAAATTCAATGGGATTATCTGCGATGTCAACGGATAATCAACTTCTCCACAAATAGGGGAAAAGAAGGTAGGAAGTGGTAGCGACTAAGACATTAATTGCCAAAAGGCTAAGGAGCTTGTCACTACTGACACTCCAGTCTAGTCCATCTAGTGCATTTTTGGAGATCCGAATCGCCATCAGCAGGATGGGAATAATTACAGGGAAACTTAAAATTGCCATCAAGGTGGCATTGTTGCCTGCTTTGGAAGCTATCCCGCTGACCATGGTGAGGCTGGCTGAAAACCCCATAGCACCAAGTACAAGGTTCAATAGGAACAATCCCTGGTCTAGAACGGGGTTGCCTAATACCACCGAAAAAACCCCATAACCCAGGAGCGCTAAAACCAGCGTAAGGCCAGTATTGTAAAAAATTTTGGAAAGAATGATGGATTCTGGGGAAGCAATCATGTAGTAATACAACTGCCGTCCTTGCTGCTCTTGTACAAAACTTTTGGCCACTGCATTGACAGAAGAGAAAAGTAAAATGATCCAAAAAAGGGCATTCCAAGTAGGAATAGAAAGGTTACCCATCTTAGCTCCCACGCTGAGATAGGTGATAAATACAGCAGACACCACATAAAGGAGGATCCCGTTGAGGGCATATTTTTGCCTCCACTCCAAGGTAATCTCTTTACGAATAAGGACCGCTATTTCCTTCCACATGTCACAAAGGTAGCAAAATCCTTTTCAAGCGTCGAACCAGCCTAAATTGAATCGGAGGAAATTGGAATTAGGCTTGCCCCAAATGCGTAGATTCCAGCAATAGGGGCAGAGGAGCCCGACAAAAAGACTACCTTTGCCGCATGTCCACTCGCGTCAAAAATCAGGAGGAAATCCTCGCCAAACTCGGCATCACCCAGCTCAATTCCATGCAACTTGCCATGCAAGAGGCTATGGAGAAGTCGGCCCACCTGATCCTTTTATCTCCCACCGGCACAGGGAAGACTTTGGCTTTTCTTTTGCCACTACTACTGCAACTCAATCCCACTTGTGAAGAGGTTCAACTTTTAATTTTGGTTCCTTCACGGGAGCTTGCCATTCAGATCGAACAAGTCGTTCGACAAATGGGAACAGGATTCAAGGTCAATGCGGTGTACGGTGGACGCGCTGGGTCAAAGGACAGAATGGAAATCAAACACCGCCCAGCAGTACTTGTAGGCACTCCTGGACGAGTGGCAGACCACCTGCGCAGGGAAGCCTTTGACACCACCTTTATTCAGAGCCTAGTCTTGGATGAATTTGACAAATCCCTGGAAATCGGCTTTGAAGGAGAAATGCGAGACATCCTCCACGCTCTGCCCGGTGTAGGAAGGAAAATTCTTACCTCAGCCACCCAAGGGGTAGAAATTCCGCGTTTCGTGGGACTCAAATCTCCTCAAGTACTGGATTTTCTAGAAGATAAAATCTCCCAGCTTCAAGTCAAAAAGGTCATTTCCCCGACCAAAGACAAACTTGAAACGCTTGGACAGTTACTAGGTCAGTTGGGATCGAAAAACGGAATCATCTTTTGCAATTTCAAGGACTCCATCCAACGGGTGAGTGACTACTTAAGCGACCACAACATTTCACATGGCGTTTTTTCTGGGGGGATGGAGCAGATCGATCGGGAACGATCCTTAATCAAATTTAGAAACGGCACCTATCCGCTGCTTCTTGCCACGGACTTGGCGGCACGAGGAATCGATGTGCCCGAACTAGACTTCATCATCCATTACCACCTTCCCCTCCGTGCAGAAGAATTTATCCACCGCAATGGGCGTACCGCTCGAATGAATAACGAAGGAACAGCCTATATCCTCCAATACGAGAATGAACCCTTGCCCGATTTTGTAGGAAGGCCTGCACTTGAAAAATTGCTTCCCTCCACCCTACATGCCCCCTCGGCTTGGAGTACTTTGTTGATCTCAGGTGGAAGAAAGGATAAGATTTCCAAGGGTGATATCGCAGGATTCTTTTTAAAACAAGGTGGAATCAATGCGGCCGAACTTGGCGCGATTGAACTGAAGGTAGATTGTGCTTTTGTTGCGGTAAAATCAGCTGTTCTGGAACAGGTTCTCCCTAAGGTGAACAATCAAAAACTGAAAGAGAAAAAAGTTAGAATAACAGTGATTTAGTCAGTTTTCTGGATCCTCCAACCTAATAATATCTGGAAAAATAGGGGCTAAGAATTTAATTTTTTCTGTCTAATTTGGTGTAATTCAAAAGCTTTCCATTTTCAGCCACCAAATTCACCCAAATGGCCTTTGCAAAATCTCTTTTTGTTGTCTTCTGTCTCTTTGCCTTATCCTGTAGCCAAAAAGCCAGCGAAATAGACTACACCGATTGGTCGCACTATGGCGGTCCTGAGGATGGTTCGAGGTATTCAACATTGACCCAAATCAACAAAGAAAACGTAGCCCAACTTGAAGTCGCCTGGACCTACCACACTGGTGACGCCACGGAGCGAAGCCAGATCCAATGCCAGCCCATAGTAGTGGGAGACTTGCTGTACGGCACCACCCCCAAACTAAATGTTTTTGCACTGAATGCAGTCACAGGAGAAGAAGTCTGGCGTTTTGATCCGTTTACTGTTTTGGGGGGTGAAAACTCCTGGGCAGGTACAAATCGTGGCGTGAGCTACTGGGAAGAGGGGAAGGATAAGCGAATTCTATTTACGGCAGGCCACTGGTTGATGGCAGTAAATGCGCTGACAGGAATTCCGATCTTGACTTTCGGGGAGAAAGGAAAAGTAGATCTTCGGAAAGATCTTGATACCGAACTAGAAGATTTTATGATCGTATCCAATTCTCCCGGCGTTGTATTTGAAGATAAATTGATTTTGGGAATGCGCCTTTCCGAAGGACTAGATGCAGCTCCAGGGCATGTTCGGGCCTACAATGTAAAAACTGGGAAGCGGGAATGGATTTTCCATACCATTCCACAAGCTGGAGAGCTTGGGCATGAAACCTGGGATCCAAAATACATCCGAAATATAGGCGGGGCCAACAACTGGGCAGGAATGACCGTAGATTATGGGAGGGGAATCGTTTTTGTCCCCACAGGATCGGCTACCTATGACTTTTGGGGTGGCTACCGAAATGGCGACAACCTGTATGCAAACTCTCTTTTAGCTCTCGATGCCCGAACTGGAAAGCGAATCTGGCATTTTCAGGCTGTTCACCATGATGTATGGGATCGAGACTTTCCCGCTAATCCCAACCTGATTCGAATCCAAAAAGACGGCAAATGGATCGATGCCGTAGCGCAAATCTCTAAACAAGGATATACTTATGTTTTTGATCGCGAAACAGGAAAACCCATCTGGCCGATCATTGAAACTCCCACAACCCAAACCGAAATGCCGGGAGAACAAAGTTCAAAAACTCAACCCATCCCCTCTTTACCAGAACCGTTTATGAATCTGGTTTATACCGAAAAAAGTAGCCTAAATCTTACCCCTGAATGGGAAAAAGACATTCGTGAACAGCTTTCAAATGCTATTTTTGGGGATACCTGGGCGCCTCCACACCCAGAAAAGTCACTCGTACTTTTTCCTGGTATGGATGGTGGCGGTGAATGGGGTGGCGCATCCTTTGATCCCGAATCCCAAACCCTCTATGTCAATGCCAATCAAATTCCTTGGCTCATTGAGATGACTCCAAATGCCAACTTTGGCGGGGTGGGTCAATCCATTTATACCAATTACTGTGGCAATTGCCATGGTTTGGATCGCAAGGGAAATCCTCCTTCTATTCCGAGTATGATCGGTCTTGAGGAAAAATATAATTTCAATTCCTTGAGTCTCTTGCTGCAAAAAGGCCGAGGGGCGATGCCTTCATTTTCCCATATTTCAGCAGAAGAGCGTGGAATTTTAGTAGATTACTTGCTTGGCAAGGCCGATGAAGAAAACAAAAAAGAACTAGAAACCGAAAGCTCCAAGCTTTACCCGCGCTACTACATGAAGGGATACAAGCGGCTCACCACCAAAGAGGGAATCTATGGTTCCAACCCTCCTTGGGGCCTATTGACTGCCATCGACATGAAAACGGGATTGAAAAAATGGCAAATCCCACTTGGATCAGTGGACTCGCTAAAGGCAATAGGAATCGAAAATACAGGCATTGAAAACTACGGAGGCCCCGTGGTGACTGCTGGCGGTCTCCTCTTTATCGCTGCCACCAAGGATGAGAAAATCCGAGCTTTTGATAAGGAAACTGGAAAACTACTTTGGGAAGCGCAGCTGCCAGCAGCAGGGCATGCTACCCCAGCGGTATATGAAAGAAATGGAAAGCAATACCTTGTCATTGCATGCGGTGGTGGAAAGGGCACTAAAAGTGGGGATGCCTATGTGGCTTTTGCCTTACCGGACTAACCTTTTAACTGGAAATTGATTCCTGGGTATGGTTAACAAAAATGAATCCCTCAATAAGTGAGGGATTCATTTTTTGGGGTTAGTAATCTACTTCTAACTGAAATCCGGATTCAAAACATCAAAACGCTCTTTCGTCTAAGTGATCTCCCAACTTCAATCGAGGTACTCCTTTTTCCATCCATGCAGGTGCGGATAGCCCCTTGAGGTGGTGATCTAAGAATTCCATCATCCGCACGCTGTAATCCTTTCTGTTTTCCAGTTTTCCTAGTCCATGATTCTCTCCTAGGTATTGCACTAGGATTACTGGCTTTTTGAGGCGACGTAGCGCATTGTAAAACTCGATTCCCTGGGTGAAGTCCACCGCACCATCCTTGTCGTTGTGAAGCATCAGCAGCGGTGTTTGTACATTTTTGACGTGGTAAATGGGGCTATTTCGCTCGTAGGCATCCCAATTTTCCCAAGGACCTCCCAAAAATCTGCCTTGAGAGGATTCAAAAATGGTCATGTTGGCTTCGCCTGTATTCCAGTAGATAAGGTCGTACATGGAGATCATGTTGGTGAGTGGAGCACCGGCAGCGGCGGCCTTAAATCGGTTGGTCTGGGTGATCAAAAAGGAAGTTTGGTAGCCACCCCAGCTGTGTCCATGGAGTCCCATTTTGTTGGGGTCAATCACGCCCGTTTGGATAGCAGCATCTACTGCAGGGAGCACAGCCCAAAGGGCTGACATGCCGGGATCATCCAATTTGTATACAATGTCTGGCATCAGGACTGCATAGCCATTGCTCGTGTAGACGCTAGGATTCCAACCCGTACCGCTGTAGGATGGATTGGACCAGTTGTGCAAGTTTTGGGAGAGCTTCTCGTAATAATAAATGATGGTGGGGTAGCTTTTCCCTTCCTGATAGCCCGCTGGAAGTAGCAATGCTGCTTGCAGGGAATCTCCCTTTGCCGTTACGTAGTCCACCAACTTAACTCCTGAAGACCAAGCAAACTTACCGGCATCTGGAGCATTTTCGGTCACCTGCTTGGCGTTGCTCAAGCTGGCATCGGTAAGGAATACTTGAGTTGGCTGGTTAAACTTTTCTTTGGTATAGGTAAAAACCCCAGCCTTTTTGGCTTTAGCTAGTCCTTGGATGTTCGCATCTTCCCAAATCAGTACCTTTAACCCAGGGGCAAGACCCGCTTTGGCAGGGGAAAGCGTACCGATTCCAGTTTTTTTGTTTCGCTCCCCATAGAGGCGAATGTACACAGGCTTGCTCAGGTCTATCCCTTTTTCATCTGCGTTCAGGTTGACCCGGTACTGGTACCGAATGTGCTGGGACTTTCCATTTTGGGTAAGGTTGATGGGGGCTTCTTTGCTGGATAATGGAATTTGCCAAATATCCCATCCATCTCGGATCAATACATACTTGCTGTCAGTACTCCAGCCAAGTGGGTTGTGGAGTGGTTTTGCGAGGTTTTCATCTTCATCCACATCGACGACGGAGACCGGAAGCTTCTCAGTCAAGTTGCTGTGGGTTTGCGTAAGGATGTCGTAGGCATAAAAGTGCCCGTCCTTGCCATAGAGCAATTTTTTACCATCGGTAGAGGGCCGAGGCATGGAAGCAAAGGTAGGTTGGTAAAATTTCTCCAGGAGCAAGGTTTTCGCGCCCGTAGCCACATCGACGAGGTAATAATCGAGGAAGTTCTGTCCATTGAGGTTATTGTCCAATTCATAGGCCCCTGGATCTGATCCTAGTGCATGGCGTTGCTGTGGCAAAAGATTGAGTTCGCGGAGGCTGCTGTCTTGCAGTGCCAAATGGGTTTTGGTAGCGGGGTCATATACCGCCCAGAAACTCGCGTTTTTATCCATCCCCTCCATCACCTGCTGCCGGGATTGCATGCGGTCATCTTCCCAATGCCAGATGGTCATCTCAGGTTTCTTGGCATCAGCAACCTTCTTTTCGGGAGAGGCTACTGTATTGAGTTTGGCAATGGCTTTTTGAAGATCGGAAACCGACTTGATGGTGGAATCTGCCTTAATTTTTTCAAGATTGGCCACTTCGGCTTGTTGCACTGAATCTTGGTCTAACTCCTGCTTCGCTTTTACTTTCTCCGCCAACACCAGCGGGTGAATTCCGTAGAAGAGGCGCGACAGATCATCCGACCACATCGGCCGTTTGTTGGGGCTGATCGTGTAGTTTGGATCAAATCCAAGGCTATCTGAAGCGGGATCGTACAGTGTAACCTGCGGATTGGACAGGTTTTTGACGCCAAGGACCGCACCTTTTTCTTGTTTGTAGTTCTTATCCTTTTTGAATTTGAGCGCTGCAAAAGCATCCCCCTTATCCGTCCAGTTGAGGCTTTGGTAGCCTGCCTCATCCGAATCTAAAACTTGAGTAGCGTTAGTCGCCAAGGTGAGGAGGTAGAGTCCATTGCCTTGAGAGTTGGCTGCATCTACGGTATAGGCAAGGTGGGTACCTTTTTTGTTTATAGCCTGCTCACGGACATTACCTAGGTTTTGGGACTTGCCTGTAGCCAGGTGATAAATTAGAAGATCAGAACCTTTGGAATCTCCATTTCCTTCCTTAGGAAGAGTCATCAGCAGGTGGGATGCCGCCTCGCCATTAAAGTAATACCCTGAAATACCCGCGAAGGTCTTTTTATCTCCAGAGGTCAATTGAATCAGATGGAGTTTTTCCTTGAGTGGCTTTCCATTGGCTTTTTCGTTGGCCTGCTTTTCGGTGAACTTGGGGAATTCTTTGAAGGCAATCCATTGGCTGTTGTCGCTAAACTCAAAGCTGGCAAAAGAAGTATTCCCGATTGGAAAAGACTTTTTGCTGCTTTGGTCGGCCACTTTCTGAAGAATCAATTCCCCGTCAACTTCAATGCCTGTGAGCACATAGGCCATCCATTGGCCATCAGGAGAAAGTTTGAAGCCTGAGTTGGGCATGGATTTCCAAGTGGAAACGTCTTTCCAAGACATGGGCACGGGAGCCTTGACTTGAGCCTGCACCAAGGAGATGGAAGCGATTGCAAGAAGGCAGAGGAAAAAGGTTTTTTTCATTCGGATTAAAATAAAGGCTAGGTTAATTGGGTTTAATTCTTTGAATTTTTTAAATCCTTAAATCAACTCCTAATTAGGGTTTTTTGTACACCACTTTTCCTCCTACCACGGTCAACTGTACCTTTGTTTGCAAAATTTCATCTTCTGGGATTTCCATGATGTTTTTGTCATAGACGGTGAAGTCGGCGGCTTTACCCACCTCGATAGAACCCTTAAACTTCTCTTCAAACTCAGCAAAAGCTCCATCCAAGGTATAGGACTTCAAAGCTTGCTCTCGGGTCATTTTTTGATCTCCTTCGTAGCCCCCTTCCGGCAGCCCTTGAAGGGTCTTGCGGGTCACAGAAGCATAAAAAGATGGGAGCGGATCAACTGGCTCTACTGGAGCATCAGTACCATTGGCAATGCGCGCACCAGTTTTAAACAGACTCTGCCATACGTAAGCCCCATCGATGATGCGCTTCTCTCCTAGCCTATCGATAGCCCAAGGGCGGTCCGAACTCAAGTGAATTGCCTGCATGGCGGCAATCACGCCCAACTTCCCAAATCGTGGGATATCATCTGGATGCAGGTGCTGCGCGTGCTCGATGCGGAAGCGATGGTCGGTAGCTGTTGGGTTTTTAGCCAACGCAGCTTCAAATCGATCCAAAATTTCCTGGTTGGCGCGATCGCCAATGGCATGGGCACAAACCTGAAATCCAAGTGGAAGTGCTCGCTCTGAGACCTCTGTCACTACTGACATGGGCAAGGTCTCGTGGCCGCGGTGGCCCGGCTTATCTGAATAATCTTCCAACAACCAGGCTCCCCAAGGACCCAATGCCCCATCGCAATTGAGTTTGATCGAACGTACAGTCACCCAGTGGTTGGGATCAATCATCGGCCCTTTTTTATACCAAGCTTCCAATAAGTCTGGCTGCCTCCCGGTAAGCATGATGTACATGCGGGCGGTCAATTTGCCTTCTTTTTGAAACTTCTGCACCAAGTCGATGACCTCCTGGCCTGATCCGGCATCGTGAAACGAGGTGATCCCCTTTTCAGCAAGTTCTTTTAACGCCAAAGTCAAGGCTTCTTCATTTTTTTCAGGGGTAGTTTCAGGGATCAATTTGCTCACCAAGGTAGAAGCACGCTCAACCAAAACGCCTGTAGGATTGCCGAGCTCATCGCGTAACACCTCTCCACCCTCCACTTCTTGGGTGGGCGTTTCGCTTCGCAAAGGCGTGATGCCAGCCAGGTCCATCGCCTTCTGATTCACAAAGGAGGCATGACCTGAAGCATGTGCCAAGTAGACGGGATTGTTGGGGCTTACAGCACTGAGCGCCTCGTGGGTTTGAAAGCCTTTCACCGTCTTTTCTGGCATTTTAATCCACTTGTCTTGGTGCCAACCCCTCCCCGTAATCCAGTCCCCTGGCTTGGCGGTGGCAGCTGCTTCCCCTACTTTTTGGATGAGCTCTTCATAGGTCTTCACCCCCATCAAGTCGATTTCGAGTTTGTTGTAGCCAATACCCATTAGGTGTGCATGAGATTCAATGATTCCTGGCGTCATGGTCTTGCCTTGAAGATCAATCACCTCAGTACTGCCCCCCACAAAGGCCTGAATTTCTGCTGTGGTGCCGACCGCGAGGATCAATCCATCTTTGACGGCCACTGCCTCCACCTTTGGATTGGCCTCATCCACAGTGTAGACGATTCCATTGATAAAGACTTGATCAGCAGGCGCTGGCCCAGATTGACAGCTCCACAGGAGTAGAAAGGTGAGGCCTGCAAAAAGAATGTTTTTCATGTAGTTAATATTTGAATTTCTAAACTAGCTTATTTGGTTAAGGATGGCAAACCCTCCTTTACAATTCCAAATGCACCGGGTATCTATACCTCAAAAAAGTATAGCAATGAAAAATGTTGTTTAGTTAAAAACAAGAACAATGATTTTTCGCTGGTTGAGGGGCATTACTGTTAAAATAAACCTGAGCACTCACTACAAAGATGCTTCGATTGCGTTATTTTGTGACAAATTTTTGAAAAAATGAACCTGGATACGCTCTATTCCCTTTTTCTTCACAGCACTGGTGTTAGTACTGATACGCGAAAAATTGATTCAGGAAACCTTTTTTTTGCTTTGAAGGGGCCCAATTTTGATGCAAACGCCTTTGCACCAAAAGCTTTGGAAATGGGCGCTTCGGCAGTGGTGGTGGATGACCCCTCGGTGGTTCCTGCCGGGGATACCCGCTTTTTTTTGTGTGAAGATGTGCTCAGTACTTTGCAGCAGCTCTCCACTTTTCACCGAAGAAAATTCAATATCCCCGTCATCGGCTTAACAGGCTCCAACGGAAAAACCACCTCCAAGGAACTTTTGCACAGCGTACTGAAGCAAAAATTCAATACCCTGGCCACAATTGGGAATCTGAACAATCACATCGGCGTGCCGCTGACCTTGCTGCGCTTGAAGCCCGAGCACGAAATCGCCATCATCGAGATGGGAGCCAACAAGCAAGGAGACATTGAGGAACTCTGCATCATCGCAGAACCTACCCATGGCTGCATTACTAACATTGGGAAAGCGCACTTGGAAGGAATGGGAGGTCCAGCAGGCGTTTTAAAGACCAAAACAGAACTCTTCCAATTCTTAAAGGAACACCAAGGCACCGTTTTTATCAATACCCAAGATCCAAACTTGGCGCCCCTCATTGCTCGATTTGAAAATCCAGTACTTTTCCCAGCAAAAGGAGATTTTTGCGAGGTCCAATTTCATGGAGCCGATCCCTTTGTGGCCTTTTCGGTTCCTGGCGTAACAGGCACGCAGGTAAGTTCGCTCGTGGGCGCCTACAACTTTGGGAATATCGCCAATGCAATCGCCATAGGTGCCTACTTTGGTGTGCCGATGGAGGCCGCTGTCCAAGGAATCTTGCAGTACACCCCAGAGAATATGCGTTCGCAACTCCTGGAAAAGCGTAGTAATGTGATTGTATTGGACGCCTATAATGCAAATCCCTCCAGCATGGAAGTGGCCATTCGCACCTTTGGAAAGATGACGGGTAAGAAACACAAAATGGTCATCTTGGGAGACATGTTTGAGCTCGGAGACTATGCGGAAGAGGAGCACCGAAAGCTGGGCGAACTGGTGAGTGAATATACCTTTGACAAGGTATGCTTTACAGGCAAGTTGATCGTATCTGCCCTTGAAAAAGCCCCTACTGCCCTGTACTTTCCAGACCCTTTTTCCTTCCGCAACTGGCTGGAAGACAGCAAACTCGAGGACTACTTGATCCTAATCAAGGGAAGCCGAGGCATGAAGCTAGAGACGCTGGTGGAGTTTATTTGAGATAGCTCCTCGGTCCGCCGCGGTGGATCGTGGTACTATCCTTCCTTCGATGTTCACATCGAAATAAATAGGATTAAAAATCCAAAGATAGGTGCTCGACGTTGCAAACATCGAACAGCTCTCCTCTCACGTCACTCGAAGTAATTTAAACTCCACCTCACTTTTTGGAGTTAATAGTTCATAATCGGAATCCTATCCCTACCAATCGCCATGCGTCCTTACCTTGATTTCTTAGCTGCACTTGCGCAAAACAACCACAAAGAGTGGATGGATGCCAACAAATCCTGGTACCAAAGTACCCGAGCGAGCTTACTAGAAGACGCAGAAGTTCTACTCCAAGAAATGGTAGCATTGGAACCTAGTTTGGCCACATTTAAGGCCAAAAACTGCCTTTTCCGGCAAAATCGAGATGTTCGCTTCTCGGCAAACAAAAATCCTTACAAAACCAATTTTGGAATTTACTTTTCTCCAACAGGAAAAAATTCCCCAGGACCAGGCTACTACCTACAGATCCAGCCGGGCAATTCATTTTTGGCAGGGGGAATCTGGATGCCCGAAGCAGAGGTACTCAAAAAAATCCGCAAAGAAATTGACTTTAGTGGCGCACAACTTCAGCAAATCGAAAATTCCCCCTCCTTCAAGAAACTCTTTTCTGGCATCGAGGGCGAAAAACTGAAAACAAGCCCTAGAGATTACGAGGCCAGCCATCCCTACATTGACTACCTCAAACTGAAAAGCTTTACCGTTTCACATCCCATTTCCGATCAAGCAATACATACCGGAGCTTTTATCAAGTTCGCCTTGAATGGATTTTATGCAATGAAACCCTTCATCGACTTTCTGGGCCAAGCCTTGGAGGACGTGGAGGACGGCTCTGACCTACTTTAAATCTCTAAGTGGAATTGGTTAATCCTGTCCTCGACAAAATCTTCTTACCTTTGGGCCATGGTAGATATCAAACAAATCCTTTCGGTTTCCCTCATCCTATTTTCTGTGATTGATATTTTGGGATCTATTCCCATCATCATCAACCTGCGTAAAAAGGTAGGACATATCCAATCTGGAAAAGCCACCATTGTGGCGGGGGTGTTGATGATTACCTTCCTTCTAGTGGGAAAGTCTATTTTGACGCTGTTTGGCATCGGTGTAGAGGACTTTGCCATTGCTGGTGCTTTGATCATTTTTGCGCTAGGCGCTGAGATGATTTTGGGCATCGAGCTCTTCAAGCCTGACCCTGATGCCACGGCAAGCGCTTCGATTGTTCCTATTGCATTTCCACTTATCGCAGGAGCGGGCACACTTACAACTATCCTAACCTTGAAGGCTGAGTTTGAACAGCTCAACATTGCCATTGGCATCCTGCTCAATCTAATTTTTGTATACATCGTGCTGAAAAGCACGAATTGGCTGGAGCGTAAACTTGGAAAAACAGGAGTAGACGTGCTTCGAAGAATATTTGGAATTATTCTCTTGTCGATTGCCGTGAAAATCTTCAAAACCAACGCATTTCCTTTAGCTGAAGGATGAAAAAATTAAGTTTTATTTTTTTTGAATTCTTTTCCAGATGATAGTCATTTTTACTGATGGAGCAGCCAAAGGAAACCCAGGTCCTGGGGGCTATGGGGTAGTATTGAAGTTTGGACAGCACCGAAAGGAGCTATCTGAAGGCTTTCGATTGACTACCAACAACCGAATGGAACTCCTGGCCGTGATCCGTGCCCTCCAGGAGATCAAGACTACAGAATATCCCGTTCAGGTCTATTCAGATAGCAAGTACGTAGTAGATGCGATAGAAAAAGGTTGGCTCTGGTCTTGGCAGAAAAAAGGGTTTAAAGACAAAAAAAATCCGGACCTCTGGTTGCGCTACATTCCGCTACACCTCAAGTTTAAACCCAAGTTCTTCTGGGTCAAAGGACATGCAGGCCATCCCGAAAATGAGCGTTGTGACCAGTTGGCCGTGGCTGCAGCAGAGCAACCCAACTTACCTGCAGATAGCGCCTACGAGCAACAAGCATAAAGATTATTTTTTTGCAGCGTCTAGAGCAGTTGATCCATGGTCATCACCGGAATATCGCTGCGCCGCACCTCTTGGAGCGGTTGATACGCTGACTCTGGATAGACCCATCCTTCCTCGGTAAGCTCCCATAGCAGAGGGGCTAAATTTTGAACTGCTGCTTTACAGCCTTGGACTATGGCAGCCATGCTTCCTGTTTGCTTGGAAAGAAGGGCTTCGTTTTCAATTTCAAATGGCCCCGTAAATCCTTTTGATCGCACCTGACCCACAAAGGCCCTCCAATCCATGGAATCCCCTAGTCCAAATCCAGGGAGCGTAGCTTCGTAGTGGTGTCGATCCCAAGGATTTTTGCTGGAAGTAATCCCAGCTTTCTCTGCCCACTCGGATCGAATTTGCTGCACAGGATACATATTGCCCCATAAAGGATCGGATACATTGCGCGTGGACTTCACATGGATTCGCCGTACTCGGCTCATGTCAGTGTGCTGCATGACAGCTACTGGGTCGGTATGCTGCCATACATCATGGGAGGGATCGTAGATTTCTCCGTGATTTTTTTCGGGTACGAGCTCGTACATCAGTTTACGCGCCGCCAAGACCCCGCTTAGGTTATTAAAGGTGCCTGTATATCCCGAACTCCTCCAACCCTCCATGGGACAGTTTTCATACACTACGGTAACCCCTAGACTTGCTGCATAGCGGATGATAGGGCCAAAAATTCGCTGGTATTCCAACAAATTTTTCTCGAAACCTCCCTCTTGATTGCCCAGCTCATGATTGTAACCCACAAAGGTGCCTACTGTAATGTCATTTTCATCCCCGCCAAGCAAGTAAGCCATACGAATCAAGCGGAGCAGGTGATTTTGATTGTGAAGTCGGTGTATGGGATCGCCGCCGATTAGGTTTTCAAAAGCTCCAATAGACAAGCGAAGGGGTGCTTGGTTAAACTGGCGCAGCAAACTTTGGGCTTCCTCCGGACCAAAATTCAAATAATCCAGGTGAGTAGCCACGAAATCATTTCGCGTGCCGTCCTTACGGAAAACGCAAAGATCTAGTCCTTGAACCCCAATTTGAAGGGCTTTTTCAACCGTCTCCTCTAAAGTCAGCTGATCAAAGGCGGAGGTCATGATCCAAATGGGATTTACCATAAAAAGAGATTTGAACGAAACTTACACAATCCCAAGGAAGGAAAAAAGTAACTCTGCACCTACTCAGCGCCTTCCGTCCCTGAATAGCGTCTTCTGAGAACTATTTTTTGTTTCTGCCGCTCCCACAAGGCTAGCGCCAGCTCTGAGGCAAGCTGCTCAGGCGGGGATTCGGAAAGTATTTTTTTAAGGGTATTTTCTGATAAGTCTACTCGGTAGCAGATTTGAAGGAGACGTTCCAAATTTTTGTCGAGCAGCTGTCTTAGGGCCTTGGTGATTACCTCCAGCGCTTTTTCTTCGTCAAACTCCTCTCGAAGTTCAGGAAGGGCTAGCTCTTGGGTGACCAAGGCAAAAGTTTCTTCGGCAAGAGTAGACATCTCGCTAAGTTATGAAAAAGCCCCGTATCTACGGGGCTAAGGTTTTAGGCTTCTTTTTCAGTAATTGAACTCTCCTGAAGTACTTCAGGGCAGTTTTTATGGATAATCGTATACCAGGCATTCAGTTTTTTGATATCAGACACGTACACGCGGTCCTGATCAAATTCTGGCAACACCGACTTTAAGAATGCTCGCAATTCAGCATCAGAAGCACTCGCATCTACTCCCGTATCCCCTTTGTAATTGGATTCGATTTTCTGCATAACGGAAGCTAAAGGTTCGGCACCTTCTTCAGTGAGGGTGTAAATGGAGATGTCACTGAGCACCGACACGCGCATAGACATACCAGCGACCAATTTGGTTTTTTTCTCGTCCAATGCCTCAAGCACCACGCCAGAGCGGGTTGGACTTACGATTCTGTACAATCCCGGCTTTCCGGCTACTGATGCAATGTCTTTAAAATTCATATTCTTAAGGATTCAGGTTGCAAATATAGCAGTATCCATCAATTTGAACGCTGAGATTCAAATTCAGACACCAGCTCCGCCAGGTACTGGAGGATCTCGTTCTTGCCTTGGCCTTTTTCTGCGGAGGTCACAAAGTAATCTGGTGTATCTCCAAAGATCTCAATCAGCTTATTCAAAAATAATTTTACGTTTTTATCAGTCTGCGTTTTGGACTGCTTGTCTGCTTTTGTAAAAGCCACCACAAACGGAACACCTTCTTCTCCACACCAGTTGATAAATTCCAAATCAATGGTTTGTGGTTCCAGGCGACTGTCAATCAACACAAACACCCCGCAAAGATTGCCGCGGGTCGTCAAATAGCTACTGATCATTTTTTCCCACTTCACCTTTTTGTCCTTGCTCACTTTGGCAAATCCATAGCCCGGCAAATCCACCAAAAACCAGCGATCATCGATGGTGAAGTGATTTACCAATTGCGTCTTCCCGGGCTTTTGAGAGGTTTTGGCAAGCTCCTTTACTCCAGTTAGCATGTTGATCAGGGAACTCTTGCCTACATTGGAGCGTCCGATAAAGGCTATTTCTGCACGATCGGGCTTTGGACACTTGGATACGTCGGTATTGCTAACTAAAAAGGATGCTTTTTTGATCATGACTTTTGAATGGAATACAAAAATAGGCTTTTATTTTGGAAGCACTTTGCCGGAAGGCCTCCAACAATTTTCATATCCTCGGGTTGTGTAGTAATATTGCAGCTCCAAAGAAGAATCGTGATGACCGTCCTCCCCTACAAAGATAAGCAAGACCCTAAAAAAGCACAGGTAGCTGAAATGTTTAACAGCATCAGCCCTAAATATGATTTGCTGAACCATGTGTTGAGCCTAGGCATCGATATCATTTGGAGAAAAAAAGCAATCAAGCAGCTCAAAAAAGATTCACCGAAATTGATTTTAGATATTGCTACCGGCACGGGAGATTTTGCTATTGAGGCACTCGCCTTAAATCCTGACAAAATCATCGGTGTGGACATTTCCGAAGGAATGCTCTCCGAAGGCCGAAAGAAAATGGTAAAGCGTGGGCTACAGGAAAAAATTGAAATGCTGCTCGGCGATTCGGAAGGACTTCTCTTTGAAGACAATAAATTCGATGCAGTGATCGTTTCTTTTGGAGTTCGAAACTTTGAAAATCTGGAAAAAGGATTAGCGGATATGTATCGCGTACTCAAGCCGGGAGGAAAAACGGTGATTTTGGAGTTTAGCAAGCCTAGGTCATTCCCGATGAAACAAGCGTATGGGTTTTATTCGCATGTAATTCTTCCACAAATAGGTAAAATTGTATCGAAAGACAATTCTGCCTATACTTACCTACCCGAGTCCGTAGAGGCCTTTCCAGATGGAGAGGATTTTCTGGCCGTATTAAAAAAAGTTGGCTTTCACAGCACCCTATGCAAACCACTCACTTTTGGCATCAGTTCCATCTACGTTGGACAAAAATAATTGTCCTCCCCCTTCTGCTGCTGTGTGTAGTTGGTAAAAGCAATGGGCAAGGGTATTTCGGGCTTACTAATAATTCAGGCTCAGATGACAAGTTCACCTCCTATGGTTTCTTTCTTGCAGCACACACTGCGAGCTACCAGCTTCGCTACTCTTCTGAGTTTCTCAATCCAGCAAATTCCGCTACCGGCGCTATTCATTCCATCTTCCCTAAGTTCACCCCAGGTTTTTCCTTAGGCTTTATTGGTATTCTACGGTTTCACGACCAGGCGAACCTAATTTTCACTCCTAAAATCGGTTTTTACGAATACAAAGTAGATGTCAACTACTTTGATGGAGCATCAGCAACCTCGCCTAACACTTCAAACAATACTGCCTTACCTGGCCTTGGATTCCGAAGTGAAGAACTAGTCAATGAAGCAACGATGGTGGAGCTCCCAGTAGTATTTAAATACCGCTCCATGCGATTCAACAATACCCGTATGTACTTTATTGGCGGAGGAAGCTACCTTTTTAATACCAAGGCCCAAGAGGAAATTAACCTTGATCCCATTGTAACCACCAAACGAGACTTTACGGTAGAGGCAGGCATGGGATTTGAAATCTACTTCAAGTACTTCAAGTTTGCCCCTGAGATCCGCTTCTCACATGGCATCAACAACCTCTATGTGGCTGAAAAAACAGCCCCAGAAATCCGTGATGTCATCTCCTCCCTTCGAAGAAAAGGAGTGACTATAGTGTTGAATTTTCAATAGTTTTGTCAACGGTTAACAGGCCACTGTTGACAGCCGATTCGAAGTAGGAGATACGAATTACGAAACTGAAAATAATGTCGAACATCGAACGCTGAATGTTGAATGAAGAAGTGAGGAAAACTAGTTTTAGTGTAAACATCCTGTCTCGCATCTTGCCTCTCGGCTCTTGATTCTAAATTTTAATAGGTCATTCATAATTGGAACACAATTGACTGTGGACCGTCGACCGTTGACATCTTAATTTTTTTATTCTAGTGCGGATTTGTCTATTTTGAGGCCATGAAGCGGAACACCAAAACCGAAATCCTCGCAGGGGTCAGCACCTTTTTAGCCTGTTTTTACATCATCATCGTCAATCCGGCGATTCTTTCGGCTACAGGAATGCCCTTCTCTGCCGTAGTTACTGCAACAGTTTTGGTATCCTCCTTTGGCAGTTTGATGATGGGACTTTATGCCAAAAACCCCATCGTAGTTGCTCCCGGCATGGGCATCAATGCATTTTTTACCTACACAGCCGTATTGGGTTTTGGCTTAACCATTGAAGAAGCTTTAGGTACGGTTTTCTGGTCTGGAATCTTGTTTCTACTCCTTTCCCTTTTCAATACCCGAGAGAAAATCATCGGCGCCATTCCTAGTTCCTTGCGCCACGCCGTTTCTGCTGGCATTGGACTCTTTATCTGCTTTATCGGTTTTCAAAATGCGGATTTCATTGTTGCCAATCCCGCCACTTTGGTGAGCATGGCCTCTTTCAAAAATCCTATCACCCTTACCTTCCTTGCTGGCTTACTCTTCACTGGTGCATTGACCCTACGAAAAGTTCCAGGAGCTCTTCTGTTTGGCATTGCTTTCACCACCCTCTTAGCTTGGCCTATCGGCCGCTGGTGGGGCGATGCAACTGCTATTTCTGGAGGGGCAGCCACCCTAGTCAATTATACCGGAATTTTCTCCTGGCCTGACTTTAGTTTGGTGGGAAAAGCAGACCTCCTAGGCGCACTTCGCTACAGTTACTTGCCTGTGATTTTTGTCTTTACCTTCACCCTGCTGTTTGATGGAATCAGCACCTTTGTTGGTTTGGCAGAGGCTTCAGGACTCAAAGATGCAGATGGCAACCCACAAAACATGCAAAAATCCCTGCTTACGGATTCATTAGCTACCCTGGTAGCGGGATTGGTAGGCAGCAGTTCGGGTACTGCCTACATTGAGTCGGCGGTGGGAATATCTGCTGGCGGCAGAACGGGCCTTACTGCCATCACGGCAGGCTTACTCTTCCTTCCATTTTTGTTTTTCTCTCCCCTACTATCGCTCATTCCATCCATTGCAAGTTCCATCGCTTTGGTGCTGGTGGGCTCCTTTATGATCTTGCCTCTCACCCAAATTGATTGGAAAAACCCCGAGGAAGCACTTCCTTCCTTTTTGACTCTTGTGCTCATTCCCTTTACCTACAGCTTGTCCATTGGCATCTCTTTTGGATTTATCGCGTTCACCTTTTTGAAATTCGCGGCGGGAAAAAGAAAAGAAATTCACCCCATTTTAATTTGGATTAGCCTACTTTCGATTTTCTTTCTCGCGCTATGAAATCACTTCCCCTTCTCTTATTTTTTCTACTTCTCTCACTAGGTGCCACGGCACAACGCATTGCAGTTTTGGGAGCTCTTGATCAGGAAATTGCCATCCTGTTGGATTCGCTCAAAGAAAAAAAAGAAGTGCAGCATGGAGGACTTACTTTCTACATCGGCATGTTAAAAGGACAAGAAGTAGTCCTCGGAAAATCTGGGGTTGGCAAAGTAAATGCAGCCTACAGCACCGCAATTCTTTTGGATCATTTTTCACCGAAGCAACTAATATTCACTGGCGTAGCAGGTGGCTTGCACCCTGAGTCCTTGCCAGGCGATGTGGTCATTGGAACGAAATTGATTCAAACTGATTTTGGACAAATTGATTCGTTAGGCTTCAAGATCTCGCCTTTTCGTAAGCTATCAGGTGGACGATACGATGACTTGTACATTCATTCAGATCCTGAATTGGTACAGCAAGCCGAAGCTGCAGCCAAGCAGGTAACATTTATACCCATTTCCACTAGAGCTCCTCGCGTATTTTCAGGGGTGATTGCAACAGCAGATGTGTTTGTGAGCAATCCAACTACAGCTGCACAGTTGTATGCGGATTATCAAGCCTTGGCCACTGAAATGGAGGGGGCCGCAGTGGCGCACTTGTGTAGAACCTTGGGAATTCCATTTATCGTCCTACGCAGCTGTAGTGACAATGCAAACCAAGTGGCCCGCGTGAGCTTCAACCAGTTTGTCCGCCCCGCGGCCATCAACTCCGCAGGAATCGTTTTGCAACTGCTCCAAGCTATGGATTAAGTAGCCTCGGTTTTATTTTCACCCAAATGAAAGAAAGCGTCGACCTTTATTTTTTCCACTTGTCAAAATAAGCGGTAAAAAGGCCTTATTTTAGTTTAGGTTAGTTAGGAATTGCTATACAACTAGGGTAGGCCCCTTAAACTTTTGTATCCCTTCTGAATCTAACGCATAAGCCAAATTCCAAACCTATGAAAACCTTTTGCCTTAGCCTTTTCTTTTTTGTGGTACTTTTTGCCCCGCTGTATGACCTCGAAGCTCAGCAAAAAGGCAAGCTGAGGGGAACTGTTCAGGAAAGTGGAAAAGCCAGCCCCCTCCCCTTTGCAACCGTGGGCGTTTATTCCCAAAAAGATAGCCTTGTCGGTGGAGGTATTGCGGATGAAAAAGGAAATTTTGAGGTAGTTTTGCCCCTAGGCTCCTTCTATGCGCTAGTGGAATTTATGGGATTTGAGCCCATCAAATCTTCCGTTTTTACCCTGAGTGCCAAGCAAAATGCAGTTGACCTTGGAGTCCTATTCCTGCAATCCAGCACTTCAGATCTAGCAGAAGTACTGGTGCAAGGGGAAAAAACGTTGATGGAACTTGCTTTGGATAAACGGGTATTTAATGTAGGAAAAGACCTCGCCAATGCAGGCGGTAATGCCTCAGACATTCTGATGAATCTCCCCTCAGTTGCCGTGGATCCAGAAGGAAATGTCAGCTTGAGAGGCTCTGCCAACGTGCGCATTCTTATCGATGGCAAGCCCTCTGGACTCGTGAGTTTTAAAGGGAGCAGTGGACTTCGACAGCTTCCGGCCAACCTTGTGGAACGCGTAGAAGTAATCACAAACCCCTCTGCTAGGTATGAGGCTGAAGGGATGGCAGGAGTGATCAATATTATCCTGAAAAAAGATGAAAAACAGGGTTTCAATGGCTCTGGAGAAGTAATTGTCGGATCGCCACTCAACCTTGGATTTACCGCCAATCTCAACTACCGCAAAAATAGAATCAACTGGTTTGTCAACTATGGACTAGCCAACCGTAATAGCCCAGGAAGAGGAAAATTATACCAAGAGGTGTACCCAGAAAATGGTAGTACCTTGCTCCTTCAGCAAAAGACCACCTCCACCGTAAGTAGCCTCAACAATAGTTTAAGGGCTGGTCTAGATTATTTTTTTAGTGAGCAAAGTATCCTCACCGCCTCCTATGTGTGGCGTAGAAGTGATGCGCATCGCATCACAGACATTCGCTACGAGGATTACCTCAACACCTTGGACAACTACCTGGGCTATGCTCTACGGAGACAAGATGAGACAGAGGATGAACCCAACAAGGAGGCAATCCTAAATTTCAAAAAAAGATTTGAACGAAAAGGGCACGAATTGAATGCCTCCTTTACCTATTTGAACTACTGGGAAAGATCGAATCAACTGTTTACCGAAAACGCCTTCAGTCCTGCAGGACTCAAACTTCCGAAAGGTGCCTTAACTCAAACTTCCTTGAATGACGAGTATGAAAACCAATACCTACTCCAGGTAGACTATACCCAACCCTTCGGTACCAAAGGAAAGATAGAAACTGGAATTCGTACCAGCTTCCGCGAAATGGAAAATGACTATTTGGTTCAGGAATTAAAGGAGTCGGGCAGCTATGAAACCCTAGATGGATTAGACAATATCTTCCTCTACGACGAGAATATTCTTGCAGTATATGGCATCTTGGCAAACGAATGGTCAAAGTGGAGCTACCAAGCTGGCTTGAGAGCAGAATATACTGACATTGAAACCCGATTGGTGGAAACCAAAGAGTCGAATCCCAGAACCTATTCCAACCTTTTTCCAAGCGGACACCTGAACTACAAGGCGAATGCAAAAAATGCATTCCAGCTAAGTTATAGCCGGCGCATTCGACGCCCAGTCTACAATGACTTGAGTCCCTACGTGACCTTTTCAGACCAGCGCAACTTTTTTTCTGGTAATCCCAACCTCAACCCAGAGTTTACGGATGCCTACGAGTTTGGCCATATTCTATATGGGGAAAAAAGCACCCTTTTTTCTACCCTCTACTACAGAAATACACAAGATAAAATTCAACGCATTCGAAGTGTAGGAGAGAATGGATTCTCCGTAACGGCTCCTTACAATTTAGTAGGTGAAGCGTCGTATGGATTGGAATTTAGTGGGGACTATGCTGCCAAATCCTGGTGGAAATTGGATTTCAATGCCAACTTTTTTTATGCAAAAGTAGATGGCAGCAATCTTAACCAAGATTTTCAAGCCACCACCACTTCCATGCTTTTCAGACAAACCTCTCGTTTTACCTTGGACAAAGGCTGGGACCTTCAGCTACGCGGAAATTACGAAGCAAGACGGAAGACTGCTCAAGGAGTGCAGAAAGGAATCTTCTTTTTGGATTTTTCGGCAAGCAAAAAAATCTTAGGCCAAAGAGGCACACTCATCTTTACCCTTTCCGATGCCCTCAACTCCCGCATCAACCGCTATGTGACGGAAGGCGGCAATTTCTTCACCGAGGGTGAGTCGCAGATGATACTACGGCAGGCCAACCTCACCTTTAACTACCGAATCAAACAATAAGTATAGCCCCAATAGCTCCACCAATGCGTTTTCTCGGATTTACCTCTTTACTTTTTTTGCTCGTTATTAGCCAAGGGCTGGCCCAAAAAATCAATGCTTCCTACCGCCTAAACATTCAAAAAGCGAGTAGCCCAATTGCAGTAGATGGAGTCATGGATGAAAAAGCCTGGATAGAAGCCGAGGTGGCGAGCAACTTTTTTATGATCACTCCGATGGACACCAGTTTCTCCAAGGTGAAAACAGAAGTTCGCATGAGTTACGACGAGGAACAGCTGTATCTTTATGTAATCAACTACCATGCGAGCGATGGACCCTACATGGTCGAATCGCTTAGGCGTGATTTTAACTTTGGGAAGAACGACAATTTCCTGCTCTTCATGGACCCTTTTGATGACCTGACCAATGGTTTTAGCTTCGGCGCCAATGCGGCAGGTGCACAGTGGGATGGTCAAATGTCGAATGGGGGTGCGGTAGACCTGAGTTGGGACAACAAGTGGGTATCAAAAGTAAAAAACTACGCAGACCGATGGGTTTTTGAGGCAGCCATACCCTTCAAATCCATCCGCTACAAAAAAGGCATACAAGAATGGGGTATCAATTTTTCGCGCCTCGATTTGAAAACCACCGAAAAGTCAGGCTGGGCACCTGTACCCCGGCAATTCCCCTCCGCCTCACTAGCCTATACCGGTACCTTGGTCTGGGATCAACCACCACCAGATGCAGGAGCCAACATTTCCTTGATTCCTTACAGTTTAGGAGGAATCAGTAACTCCAAGTCCCCCGAAAACAAAAAATCTGCTCGTGGGGAAATTGGTCTAGATGCAAAAATTTCACTCACCTCAGCTTTAAATCTTGATTTAACGGTCAACCCAGATTTCTCGCAGGTGGAGGTTGACCGGCAGGTGACCAATTTGGACCGATTTGAGCTCTTCTTCCCAGAGCGGAGACAGTTCTTTTTAGAGAATGGGGACCTCTTCGGAAGTTATGGCTACAGTAGCCTTCGACCCTTCTTCTCGAGGCGAATTGGACTCAATGCTCCCATCCAGTTTGGAGCTCGTCTCAGTGGCAAGCTCAATAAGGACTGGCGCATTGGAGCACTCAATATGCAAACGGGAGCCGTTGAGGAAACGGGACTGCCGGCACAAAACTTCTCAGTGGTATCCTTGCAACGACAGGTGGGGGCACGATCGACCATCGGTGCCTTGGTAGTCAATAAGCAATCCCTGAATTATGATCCTACCCAAGTACCAGAAAATCAAACTCGGTATACGGAATTCAACCGAAACTTAGGTTTTGAATACAATCTCGCCTCCGCCAACAACCTCTGGACAGGAAAGGCAATGATTCTACAATCCTTTGGTCCAGATGCGGTAGGAAGGGGAATAGCCCACGCTGCGAATTTGAAATATGCCAGTGGCAACATGACTTGGAACTGGCAACATGAGTACGTATCTGAAAATTACTCTGCCGAGGTAGGGTATGTTCCTCGTACCGCTTTTTACAAAATTAGTCCCTCTGTCGGCTACAGATGGTTTCCAAAAAGTGCCTTCATCCTCAGCCATGGTCCGGAATTGAATTCCATTCGTTATTTTTCGTTGAAAGGGACTCAAACAGATAATACGACTTACGCAACTTACAGCATCAAGTTTCGAAGCCAGAGTAGCCTTTTGGTCTGGGGAGCGTATGACTTTGTAGTACTTCAGCGCCCCTTTGACCCGACCAACTTCTCTGGCAAAACCCTAGCCACAGGAACTGAACACCAGTGGTCGGCACTGGGTTTTGAATACAGTTCCAAGCCACAAAGTATATTTACATACGCCTTCAGTGGCCGTATCGGAGGATACTATGCAGATGGAAAGCGGTACAATCTAACCACAGACTTGGGCTACCGCTTCCAGCCCTACGTAAGTTTGGCATTAAGTAGCAATTACAATTCCATCGATCTTCCCACTCCTTGGGGTAAAACCCAATTTTGGCTTATCGGTCCTCGGGTGGACGTGACCCTGACCAATACCGTCTTCTTTACCACCTTTGTGCAATACAATGAGCAGATTGACAACATCAACCTGAATACTCGATTTCAGTGGCGGTTTAAGCCTGCTTCGGATCTATTTTTGGTGTATACCGACAACTACCTGCCTGCGCCCTTCTTGATGAAGAACAGGTCCCTAGTATTGAAATTCACCTATTGGTGGAACCCCTGATTTAATCGATCGAAAAAGTAAGGAAAGTAGCCACGCCAAAAAGTGGCCGTGCGCGAAGGAATTGACCATTCTCAAAGCCAGCAGCGAATTCTACCCTGAAAACCCGGAAAAGGTTGTCCAAAGAGTAGCCTATCTCGGTATAGTGAGGTGAGTTTTGCGTTTTCAGGTAATTGACAAATATATTTTCCCGCACCCCGGAGAAGCGAAGCATTGGAAGCTGCGTAAAAATAAATTTCCGGAATTGGTAGTGTGCAATGTTGGAGATATAGGACCCGGAAGTGCTATAGCGGTAGTAGTCCATGACCCGGTAGTTGGAGGCTGCTCCCATCGAGGAGAAAAGTGTTCGGTTCCCTCCAAAATGTTTATAGTCTTGAAAAAACACCTGCCGATCATTCAAGAAAGTTCCTGCAGTCACATTGAAGTCCAGCTTGCCACTCACCCCAAAAGAAAAGTCATGCTTTAGCGAAGCTTCCAATTGGTCGAAGTCCGCAGCCAATCCCGAGGTACTGAGTTGCGGCATTGCCTTCTGATAGGTAAAGGAAAGCAAAGGCGCTCGCTCATAATTAGGAATTTTCCGCCCATTTCGAATGGAATAGGTCAATCCTGGTCTCCAATCGAGTGTCGCTTTAAATTTGGCTACCTGATGATTGGAGAACGATCCCTCCGAAGCTTCCACATTAACTGGAGTATTGGAGCTGTACTGTTGCCGCTCATTTTTCGAGAAACTAAAGTCCGTAGTATTTTCAAGCAGTCTTCTATCCGCCCACAGGAACGTTAGTTGATAGGTTAAAGCGGGTGATTTGCGCTCACCCCAGGTGGCTTGTACAAAATCTTGTTCGTACAACTTCAGGTAATTCTTCCGTGCCAAGAGCGAGTAACTGGCATTGACTTGTTCTTGGATTGGGTCCTCTGGGTTGAATTGGAAGGCAAATCTACCACCTGAAATCCCCCAGTTGGCTCCAGAGCTAGGATTAGAAATTGATCTCCGAATCGCTACTTTTCCATACCACAGCTCACTCGAAAATCCATAGCGGAGTTCAGGTTCAATTCGAAAAACCTTTCGGATGCGGTTGACTGAGTCAGCGAGCTTGATTTCTTCCACCTTTCGGTAATAAAATCCAAGCCCAAATTTGTATCCTTCGACAGTGTTGAAGGAAAATTTGGTCAGGTTTACTGGGAATCCAATGGAAACCCCCTTACCGAAACTGTAGCTTCCCCCCATAAAAAGGTCTTGGGGTTTAAACTTAGTACGGGCCTTTTTAGCTATGGAGTCTACTTCAGACTTTTTTGCTGCTTCGATGACGGCTAGACTATCGTCACGCTTGTAGCCTTCGATTTCCTTCAAGCTAAGCGGTACGGGTCGTATGCTGTCCCAATAGGCCAGGTCCCGTTTCCGAGCTAAGCTATCCACCACATAGTTTCGTTCAGAGACCACCCCTTTTTTTTCATCTTCTTGGCGCTGCTGAATCACCTCCTTCTCGTATTGGTTAAGCAGTTTGCGGTACTCCTTCTGTGTTTTTGGCTGTTCACTTGCTAGCTGCTCTAGCGCTGATACCGACTTTGAAAATTTCTGGGTATTAATTGGTGCTTGCTGAATTTTTTCATCTACCAGCTCAGGCTTATGGGAAAGATCGGGATTGAGTTTGATGTCGTAATCCCGGGTAGATACGTAGTAATTGAACTGCCCTGCAAAGCCAAAGACCTTGCCTCCAAAGGTATATTGCTGAGTCAAAGGCATCCAGACATTAGGGGCAATGGGCGAATAATTTTGTCGGATATCCACCTGAAATCCCAGAACTGAAGTTCTCAAGTTCAAGCTGTGAATCGCCCACAGGTCATCGATGATGTAGATATAACCTTCAAAAACCCGTTCCCCTCTAGATCTGGGCGTGACCTTTATTTTATTGACGAGCACATTCTGGTCAAAAAAGCTCCCTTGGAAGGTAAATTGATAGTAGGTAAAAGCAGATTTGGCAAGTGGCGACACCACCTCATTTATTTGACCCTCATAAAAGGAAGTTTGAATGTATCGAGCGGGGGAGGTACCCTGATTGTCCCCATTGGTCCGGATAGAGATCACCTTCTCTTCTACTTTATTGGGCAACGTAAAGGTAATGCGGGAGACTGCCTCGGAGGTGTAGGCTTCGTTAAGTTTGAGTCCTTCCTCGGCTAACTTTTTCTTCAGAAAAAAGGGAGCATCGGTCAACTGCCCAGTTCCCTTCAGGTATACCGTCATCGCGTAGCGCTGAAGCTGAAGTCGGTGGTAGGTGGACTTGGAAATGGCCTTTCGCATGATCGTCAGCGCAGGGTCTTCCGCACCTGCTTGTACCTCTACTTGACTAAGATTAATTACCTGAGATGCCAATGAAAAATCAAGCGTAACCCATTCGGACTTGATTTCTACAGTGCGGAGTTGCGAAGCATAGCCAAGGTACTGCACTACTACATCGTAGAGACCTGGGGCAAGTTTAAATTCGTAGCGCCCACTTTCGTTGGTAGGCACCCCATCTTGCAGATTCCGAATATACACGGAAGCAAAAGCTAGCGGCTCACCAGCTTCAGTAGTTACTGTCCCTTTGATTCCTTGACCTTGCACGAGGTGGAAGGAACTTAAAAAATATAGTACTAGGTAAAAGAAGAATTTTATGCCCATAGACTAGTTTGTCCTCGAAAGGTAAGGATGCAAAACTGAACGAAGAGAGGAGGTAAGAAGTTTTAACAAAAGTAAAATGGAATTATCCTCAATTCGGATGGTGGCTCAAAATCCCTATTCAACCCTCGGATAGTCAGTCAACGGTCCAAAGCTCATTCAGCAGAACTTCAAAACTTATTTTATTAGGGATTGGTGAAATAGTAGCTAATCACAAAAGTGAATAGAAGAGGGTGTGATTTTTAACAACTTGCCTTCATAAACAAGTGAAGCACTAGCGACTTTTCGAGATATTAAACACTTCTAAACTTGAATTATTCTTTGCAAAAATCAACCATTTATTGGTTCCTACGGACACCCTTTTAATCTGCTTTACATCCCCTTTTATTTTCAAGGAACTTTCTTTGAAGGTCTTGAAGGATCCAGTTGCATCTCCTTTTAAGATAAGGCCCCAATTCCCCTGATACGAACCAAAATAAGAAGCCACAGCAGTAGTATTTCCCCCTAAAACAAGATCCAAATATCCATCTTGATCTATATCCTCAATAGCAATATCCTCTATTGGTGAAAATTGTGCTTCAATCGGTAGCGCCTTCGCAGTGAAATTTTTGCCTTTTTGGTTGTAAAGCACCAAAGATTCAAATAGATGGGACTTCAAATAAGGAGCCGCTTTGATTTGGAATTTAGTGAATATTTCATCGACAGTTTTACCTGCGAAATCAATGTAGCGGACAAAGTCTTTTTTTAGAATAGGAATTTGTTTGACCAGTTCATCTTTTGTTGCTACCGTAAAATAATTCCCATCCACAGGATAAGAGATGATTTGTTCATTAGTTCCATTTTTATCAAAATCAGCCACCACCATTTTTATGGGAAATTCCGCCGAGGGTTTCAATCTATTATTTAATCCTAAATTGCCAACCACTACATCTGGGAAACCATCTTGGTTAAAATCTTCAATAGCTATTGAACTCCACCATCCATTCGTTTTATCCAATCCAAAACGTACCGTTTCATTCACTAGCTTTCCATTTTTATTTAGGAAAATGGTGATTGGCATCCACTCTCCGATGATGATTAAATCTTGAGCACCATCTGCATCAAGATCTGTCCAAGCAGCGTCTTTGACCAGCCCAAGGTTTGTCAATTCTGGGGCAATTTGATTGGTAATGTCTTGGTATCGATGTTGTCCCAAATTTTTTAACAAATAGCTCCGAGGTATCTGTCCGTATTTTCCAGCGACATTCCTTCCTCCCACCATCAAATCTTCCAGGCCATCTAGATCAAAATCATGTGCTAAAATAACTGAGACTTGTGCGTTTTTTTCCAGTGGAAGACTTACGCTTTGCAGAAACTCACCTTTCCCGTTATTCAAATAAATTTTTGATTGTCCCCCTGTATCATTCGGATCGGATACATTTCCGCCTCTACCTACTACAAGATCTAAGAAACCGTCTTTATTGCTGTCAAAAAAAATAGCCTCGGTATCTTCAAGGGCTGCATCCTTTTCAAAAATCGGTTGATTGGACTTTTGAAATTTTCCTCCCCGGGCCTGGATAAATAAATGTCCCGCTTGCCCCGAAGCCCCTCCTATATAAACGTCGTCTTTGCCGTCACCATTCACATCTCCCACTGCGAGGGCTGGCCCCTCTTGTGATAGTTTGTGAGGTAGAAGAGGTTCGTAATTGAAGTCATTGAAATTATCTTCGTAATGGTCAAAATCCAATCCAGATAGGGAATTCTCGACGATTTTCAACATAGGCTCTTTGATTGAAGCCAAATAACTGGGAAAAGCTTTTGCTTCAGATTCATCCACTGTAAGGATTTGATTAGCCTTGATATTGATGAATTTTTCAATTTTTCCACTAGGCCAAATTACCTTAAGAGAATCCAAACTTTGTAATTCTCCAAGTCCCAGATGAACTTCAGGCGCGGTTGAGGACTGAAAACCACGACTAGTAAAGTTCTCTTGAATTATTTGTTTACCTTTTCCAAACGCTTCCACGCGGCTACCTACGCCAAATTTATTGGCACCAAATCCCTTAAATCTGATTTTTAAAAAGTTATTTTTTGCTTTAGCCTGTTGTTGAGCCTGTTGGTTTTCTAAGATTTCAGCTGTTGAATTGATGTTATTAATAATCAAATCTAAATCACCATCATTGTCCAAATCGGCATATGCTGATCCATTAGAAATATTTTTTTTGGAGACATTCCAGGTAGAACTCACATCTTGAAATGTCAAATCTTTGTTGTTTCGGAAGAAAAAATTGGCAACATCTCCGGGAGGCATTTCTGAAGCTAACTCTAGATCACTGAGATCAGCGTTATTCTGCAAGCCGTTTTCCAAATTAGGATTGGTAATAAAGTTCATGTAATCCAAATCATTTGGCCTACGTACAATCCCATTCGAAATGAAAACATCTTTCCAGCCATCGTTGTCATAGTCAGCTACTAACACCCCCCAACTCCAATCTGTAGCAGAAATACCCGAAAGCTGCGCGATTTCTGAAAAAGTGCCATCGCCGTTGTTTAATTGAAAACAATTTCTAGAAAATTGTCTTTCAAATCCAAAATTCAATTTTTGTTGTAAGATTTCTTCAGTTTCCTCACCTGCTGATAATTTTTGAATAGTCTCATCTTTTGCCAACATGTCTAGCGTAATAAAATCAATCCACCCATCATTATTTATATCAGCAAAATCACTGCCCATGGAAAACCTACTGCTGTAATTGATGGCCGAGGAAGTTTGGTCCTGGAATGTACCATCCGCCTTATTGAGGTATAGGTAATCATTTTCATTAAAGTCATTGGAAACATACAGATCAGGCCAGCCATCATTATTCAAGTCTGAAATACCGGTGCCTAATCCATAGCCCAGCTGACTTGAATAAATCTTAGCCTCGTTTGTAATGTCTGTAAATCTCTTCTCCCCTTTTTCACTATTATTCTTATACAATCGATCACCGGCTAAGCCATCATCTAGATAGCGAAGGGAGGCACTACCGAAGCTCTTTTCAGTATGAACGGCATGGTTTAGCAAGTACATGTCTAGATCACCATCTCGATCGTAATCAAAAAAAGAAGCATGCGTACTAAACCCCTGAAAATCTAATCCATACTCTGTAGCTTTTTCACTAAAGGTCAGGTCTCCATTATTAATGTAAAGTTCATTCTTACCACTAATCCCTTTAAAGTTTCCCAATCTACAAACGTAAATATCAAGTAACCCGTCTCCATTGATGTCGACCATGCTTACACCTGTTTTCCAGGAGCCTAAGGATTCCAAACCCGATTTCTTTGAGATGTCCTCAAAGACCATTTTTCCTTTATTTAGGAAAAGTTTGTTTGGTCCTTGATTGGAAGAAAAATAAATATCAATAAGCCCATCGTTATTGATATCCCCAACTGAAACACCTCCTCCGTTGTAAAAATAAAGGTATTCGATAATGTTAAATGCCTCAGTTTCAGTAAGCAAATTAATGAAATCAACACCCGTCTTTTGAGCAGGCAGACTTACAAAAAGTGTTTTCTTTTGTTCTAAATCAGAGTTTTTAGTGCAGGAATAAAAAATGAATAAAGACAGTACCCAAAACTTAGTTAAACCGGGTTTCATTATACCTTAAACATTTTTGATAACATAAAAATCTTGAAAATCAATTCATGGATTTTTCAGATTGGCTTTTTTCAAATTCATCTTTGAGCCTTTTCTCAACCTCCATATCAGTAAAAATCGCTTGAACAAACTGATCATCTTTTATAAAAAGGTTAATTCTCCGCTTCCCATCCATTTTATAGTAAATTTTCCCATGATACTTATCATTTACAACTTTAAAATCATCCCCATAAACTGATTTATAGGTTTCCAATATTTTGGGAAACAAGGCTACAGAAGAAAATTCCTTATTCCAAGGAGCCCATGAATCATAGGTATAGGTAACAGGCAATTCATAGATTTTCTTCTCGATAAACGTAGGGAAAAACCGCATACTTACATCACCATTATACACCCCTAAAATTTTATGCTCAACACTTGTGGTGCCTCCTGGACCCTGGGTTATTTTTTGCTGCTTATTCAATTCAGTGCAATGGTCAAAAAAATCCTTTTGTGCCATACCTAAATAAATCCCTAAAAAAAGACTATCTGTTTTAGTCCCATCATTTTCAGATAAATTAAATCCAGGGGAATTACAACCTTGAAAGGCGATACTAAGCATTAAGAGTGCAAGAATTGATAGGGAAATACGCATACGAATTTTACTTTTTATTTCACGAAAGTTACTAATTCTTTGATAAAGTTCGATTAGAAAAAGCTGAATCCCTCCAAGTGTTTTATGTTAAAATTGGATGTAGGGCTTTGCGACGAATGAAACCATCTTCGATTTTTTAAATCACTTAATGAATTTACAAAACCTAGCAAATAAAAAAAGCAGGCTGTCCCAGACAGCCTGCTTTACGAGTAGAATCAAAAACTAATTAATTGTAACCTGGATTCTGCTTCAAGTTTGTATTGGCAAGAAGCTGTGGTTGTGGAATAGGGAAGATTTCCAAGAAGCTTCCAGGAGCATGAACTTTCTTAGGTCTGTTCATACCTGCAAAAGGCCACCAAGCATCACCATACTTCTTAAAGCGAATCTGATCTTGTCTTCTAGTCATCTCCACATACATCTCTCTACCTCTTTCAGCATACAAGTTCTCTTCGGTCAAGGTAGTAAATGGCTGAAGATTTCCAGCTCTAGCACGGATTTGGTTTACCAAAGCCAAAGCTTCAGCAGTTTTACCTAATCTGAAATTAGCCTCAGCAAGGGAAAGAATAACATCTGAAAGTCTAAAGATTACGAAGTCATTACTCATGTTAGGTGTACCACCTCTTTCGAATTCATACTTCGCAATTCTAGCTCCAGCTTGTCTCAAACCTCCTGGGGAGATCTCATTCAAGAAAGGCATGAAAGTCAATGGAGGACCATTTGGATCACCTTTCAATCCAGTAGGATCGGTAACTTCAACTCCTGGATCGATCAATTCTGATCCATCCGCCTTCTTCTGTGGTCCAACCAAGAAGTTGCTCAATCGACCATCGATTGTACCAGTAGAAGGCTCCAATGCCAAACCTTTCCAAACTGGTCCTTGAGTACCTGGGTTTTTAACAGGATCAATGTAAGAGTTGTAAAATTCTTCTACAGTTTGATATCCATTCCAAGGCTGATCAGTAAGGTTGAAAGTAGACTGACTCACAATGTGAAGTGTCATCTGTACCCAGTTAAACCCACCAGCAAATACCTTATCATAAGGATAGACAAAGATGTTTTCTGGAGAACCTGAGTTATTAACCGCAAAGTTAGCCTTATAAGAAGGGTTCAAGGTGTAAGGACCAGTATTGATAATTGTAGAAGCATCAGCTGCAGCTAGAGCCCACTGAGGAGTTCCGGTGTAAACTTCAGCATTCAAATACAATTTCATTCTGATCGTCAATGCACTCCACTTAGTCATTCTACCATAAGTAGTACCATCCCTTTTGGTAGGAAGCAATGGGATAATTTCATTCAATTCTTTCAAAATGAAATCATAAACTACTTTTCTTGAACTATTAGCAGGCTTTTCAGTAGATGTAAAGTCTGTTACAATTGGAACGTTACCAAAGGCATCCATAGCCCAATAGTAATACAAAGCTCTCAATGCTCTAAGCTCTGCGATGTATGCAGGAGAATTCGCATTGTTGAGCTGCTCAAAAGAATAGATCAATCTATTGCACGTATTAATTCCTCCATAAAGAAAATTCCAAGTATTATTCAAAAATGGATTATCCTTCTGGAATTCATGCTGGTGCAATTGCAAAAGAACACCACCGTCGAACCAGTCACCACCCTTATGAGAAACTACGATTTCATCGGATGCGATCTCATTAATTGACCATAGACCAGAGTGATTACCTAATCCACCTAAAGAAGAATAGGCTCCACCTAGTGCTGATATAAATTCTTCATCTGTTTTGAAGAAGTTGTCTGAAGTAATCTGGCTATACACCTCTTCCTCCAAATCAACGCAAGACGAAGCGAAATAAGTCAGTCCTAGGCCAATCAAGAAGTATTTAAAATTTATTGTTTTTTTCATGATTTTTTTATGTTTTAGCTTAGAAACTTAAGTTTAGTCCTAGGGTAGTAATTGTAGTAGTGAAATAAGTAGCTCTACGTTCTATACCAGGAGCGAGTGGATCCCCATTTTCTGGGTCCTGATATCTTACTGAAGGATCTACACCAGTGTAACCTGTAAACATGAAAGGTGTTTGCACAGAAAGGAAAGTTCTGATTTTACCAATAGATTTACCTTGTTTAACATTAAAATTGTAACCAAGAGTAGCGTTATCCAAAATCATGAAATCTGCTTTCTCAACGTGGCTACTGTTGTATTCAGCCTTTTTAATGTTTGGATCAAAGTATTTAGTTTTTACAACGTTCCAGTTTTGAACTGTGGTACTTTCGGTGTTCTCATAGAAACCTCTGTAGCTGTTGATCAAAGAGTGACCAAGTGATCCTCTAAAGAAGAAATTGAAATCCCAATTCTTGTAACTGAAGCTGTTATTGATACCAAAGTTTACTGTTGGATAAGCAGTTCCCAATTGAGCTCTGTCAGCGTCGCAATTGCAATAAACAGGATTTCCGTTAGCATCTTTTGCAGTACCATTGATCACTTTCATAATTGGGGCACCCTTCTCATCAATACCGGTCTGAATTGGACCCCAAATCTGTCCCAAAGGTCCGTTCTCTTGAACTCGAATCAACTGAGTAAGGTTTTGACCTGGAGAACCGAAGTTAGAACGGTAGTTAACTGCTCCAAAGGACAAATCTCCTGCTGACAAACTTCTTAGGTTAGTAGCTAGTGTTGAGAAGTTTACACCTACATTCCATTTGAAATCACTTTTTTGGATAGCACTGTAGTTCAACAATACTTCAAGTCCAGAGTTTTCAACCTCACCAATGTTAAGAAGTGTAGTTGGGAAAAGGTTTGGTGGTACGGGTACGTTAATTGGTAGAATCATTCCACTTGTTACTCTGGTGAAATAATCGATTGTACCAGAAAGTCTGTTGTTAAAAGCCACAAAATCTAAACCGACGTTAACTTCGTCCTTAGTTTCCCAAGATAGATTTGGGTTGTTGTTGGACACTGGTCCATAAGATGGTACAAAGCTTCCGTTGTAGAAGAAGTTACCCTGACGGCCATATCTCAACAAAGAAATGTAAGATTCACCTGGCTGAGTACCTGTTCTACCGTAACTTGCTCTTACTTTTAATGCATTTACTCCTGTAATGTCCACCAAATTGGCAACGTTTACACCAGCACTAACTGCAGGAAACAATCCCCACTTGTTGTTCTCACCAAATCTTGTGGAACCTTCGTATCGAGAACTAATAGACAACAAATACGTGTCATCGACATTGAAATTAGCACGTCCAAAGAACGCAACCAATTTGTTTTCAGTAGCATAGCTGTACACAGTTGCTAATCCATTTGCAAAATCAAGAGCTGCGCCCAAGTTATTGTAAGTAAATGCATCTGTTAGGAAATTTCCAGCCTGAGTATAGTCACCCTGATAGAAGAACTCTTGGTAGGAATAACCACCCAAGATTGACATTGCTACTTTTCCAAACGTTTTATCGTAGTTTACGGTAGTCTCAAACAGTTCATTCAATGTTTCATTGTTCTGAACGGTTGCTAGGCCTTTTCTTCCGAATCCTCCTCCGAACTTAGCAGTCTTAGGTGAATAGGAACCATTCCAAAATGTTTCTCTTTGGCTAGAATAAAAAACTGCAGCCTTAAGGTTACTAGTGAAGTTGTATTCACCACGAATACTAGCTAATAACCTGCTCTCGCGACCATCGTTTTTGTTTTGCTCTGCGATAGATACTGGATTGAACCAGTCGAATATATCACGCTCAGAGTAGCCACCAAAATTTGGAGACTGTGGATTTGGATCGTAGATCGGAAGTGTTGGGTTGGTAATGATCGCATATCTAAATGAGTTATCGTTACCAAATTTTCTATCCGCTGTAGTATTGGAAATATTAACTGAGAATAAAGCTTTATCATTCAATGCTCTTTGCGTCAGGTTCAATCTAGCATTCAATTGATCAAAACCAGAATTAATACCAACACCGTCCACATTTCGTGAGTTGATGGACATTCTGTAGCTAGTACCTTCATTTCCTCCACTGATGGAGAGGTTGTTTACAAAACTAACTCCTGTCTTTGTTACCGCATCAAACCAATCCGTTTCTGAACCAAGATCATTTGCACCAGGTAGTTTTCTATACTCATCAGCTGTCATTACATTGATAGTACGAGCTACATTTTCAGTTGCAGCAGTTCCACTGTACTCAACTACTGCTTTTCCTTTTTTACCTGATTTGGTAGTTACCAAGATAACCCCAGAGGATCCTCTAGTTCCGTAAATCGCAGCTGCAGATCCATCTTTCAAGACATCCATTGATTCGATGTCGTTTGGATCGACTGTATTCAAAGAAGCTCCGATAACCCCATCAATTACGATTAAAGGTTCGGCGTTGGCTCCAAATGAAGAAATTCCTCGAAGTCGGATGTTAAACCCGCCATTTGGGTTACCTCCTGGTCTTGAAATATTCAAGCCAGCAACTTTTCCTTGAAGCAATTGGGAAGCACTATTAACAGTACCTTTGTTGAAATCTTCCGATTTGATACTTGCAACAGCACTCGTGATTTCTTTTTTCTCTTGAGTTCCATAGCCTACTACGACTACTTCATTGAGTCCTTGAATTGACTCGGAAAGAGATAAATTAATTGTAGTTCTAGTACCTACAGTTTCTTCAACCGTGTTGTATCCAATGAAGGAAAATACTAAAACATCAGTTGATCTTGCTTCGATGGAGTAATTTCCATCTAAATCCGTGACCATTCCACGGGTGGTACCTTTTACTAAAACACTCGCACCAGGAATTCCTTCACCTGTACCAGCATCAGTAACCTTACCTGTTATTCTCGCTTGCTGAGCATTAGCAGAGAAACCTATGCTAAAGGCTAAAAGAGAGAAAAAACACAAAATTAGTAGTCCTTGTTTTTTCATTTGTATTGGGTTTGAGTTGAAACTTGACTGCGAAATTTAACAATTATTTAAATTTTAACAATTTTTAAAACCTTTTTTTTAAAAATTTTAGTTTCTAATTCTAGAAAACGGATCCTTTTTAAAAAAAAGTTTGTGGATGTGTTCTTAGTTACTTAAGGCACTACAACATGCTCTTTTGCGCAGAAGACTATTTATCGCCCATATCTCTTTAGGACAGAGAGTCTAAATGCTTCGGCAAATCTAGACGCAGTAGCTAGTAAACAAATACATGGAGAATTCTTACGAATCAAACTTTAGGGTTCCAGCAATCACGATTGATCCCGTTAGAGTTGGTTTACATCGCTTTAGTTTTTGTATACAGTCAATTAAAGACTGACAATTCGACCTCAAATCCTAAATCCCAGTCCTTCTTTGAATTAAAATTTAGGCAATGGCCTCAAAAAGTTATATTTTGGACGAGTTTTGAGTAAATACAATTCTTTTTTTTACACTTGCCTTGTGAAAAAGCAGTACCTCTCCCTCTTTCTTTTTTACCTCCTTTTTTCTTGCAAGCAGGAAGGATCCGAGCCTTTATTCAGCCTACTTACAGAAAATCAAACCGGCATTACCTTTCGCAATGACCTGGTTTACACCGAAAAAATAAATCCTTATACCTTCCGTAATTTTTACAATGGGGCAGGCGTTGCAATCGGTGACATCAACCAGGATAGCCTACCCGATATTTTTTTTGCTGGGAACCAGCAAAGTAACCGCCTCTACCTCAATAGCGGCAAACTCAATTTCGAAGACATCACCGATAAAGCAGGTCTTAACTCTGAAGGATCTTGGACTACGGGTGTCAGCATGGCTGATGTAAATGGCGATGGGTTCCTGGATATTTATGTGTGCAAATCCGGCCCCATGCAGGGAGGAAGAAGACACAACGAACTCTTTATTAATAATGGAGATTTGACCTTCACCGAAAAATCCAAGGAATATGGATTGGCCGAAATAGGCCTCAGCCAGCATGCCGTCTTTTTTGACTACGATAAGGATGGAGATTTGGATATGTATTTGCTCAGCAACTCCGGACGCTCCGTAGGGCTCAACGACCTACGTCTCGGGCAGCGAGAAATTCGAGATCCTGAGGGAGGAAACAAACTTTTTCGTAACGAGGGCGATCGATTTTCCGATGTCTCCCAAGAAGCAGGTATCTATGGAAGTGCAATCGGCTACGGACTTGGGGTGACTGTGGCAGACCTCAACCAAGATGGTTGGCCAGATCTCTATGTGTCCAATGACTTTTTTGAGCGAGATTACCTCTACCTCAATCAAAAAAATGGGGCTTTTAAGGAGATTTTACCACAAGCCATGCCTGAAATCAGCATGGGTTCCATGGGTGCAGACATTGCGGATCTCGACAATGATCTTTGGCCCGATGTGATCGTCACTGAAATGCTACCAAAAGACCTGGCGCGGGTCAAATCCAAAACCCCCTTTGAGGAATGGGATAAGTTTCAAGCAAATCAAATAGCAGGATATCATCGCCAATTTACACGCAATACCCTACAACGGCATCTGGGAATTCACCCTCAAGATAGCACTCCGATATTTGCTGAAGTAGGAAGATGGGGCGGTGTGGAAGCGACAGACTGGAGCTGGGGGGCGTTGATTTTCGATGCAGACTTGGATGGTAAAAAAGACATCTTCATTGCCAATGGCATCGTCAAAGACCTGACCGACTTTGATTATGTAGATTTCTATGCCAATAACCAAGGCAAAATTGATGAATACCGACAAGACTCGGTTTTGATCACTAAAATGATTGATAAATTTCCTTCTGTTCCCCAACAAAATTATTTTTTCAAAAACAAAGGAAACCTTCAATTTGACAACATAGCTCCATCACAAGGCTTGGACCAACTCACCTTCAGCACCGGTTCTGCCTATGCCGACTTAGACAACGATGGAGACCTTGATCTGGTGGTTAATAACCTCAATGAGCGGGCCTTTGTCTACCAGAACAATAGCAATCCTGGCACCACCACCAATTACCTCAGCCTTGACCTCGGGAATGCCTTTGGTGCTAAAGTCAAGCTCTACACAGGTGGAGAAACCCAAATTCAGGAATTTCAGCCGGTCAAAGGCTACATGTCCTCGGTAGATCCAAGACTGAATTTTGGCCTAGGAAAGCACACACAGATTGATTCCATTCATATCGATTGGCCCTCAGGGAAACGAACAGTCCTAACAAAAATAGCAGCCAACCAGGTGCTGTTCCCCAAAGAATTAGATGCCAAGGCAAAACAAACTGAACTCAAAATTACCGCTACCTACTTTACTCCTACTGTAGCATTTACATTTCCTTACCTGCACCAAGAAAGTGAATTTGTAGATTTTGATCGGGATCGCCTCCGCTTTTGGTCGATAAGTAACGAGGGACCTCGAGCAAGCCAAGCCGATATCAACGGAGATGGGCGTTTGGAATTAGTGATCCCTGGCGCTAAAGGCCAATCCACTTCCCTTTGGAAGCAAAGTAGTTCGGGAGCTTGGTCTACGGCCCAAACCTCCTTATTTGATCCCGATAGCCTTGCTGAAGATGTCGTAGTCCACTTCTTTGATGCCAATGGGGATGGAGCTGCTGATCTCTTGGTAGGAAGTGGAGGAATTGAATTTTCAGACTTCGCTCCTAGTTACCAAGACCGCTTGTATCTCAATGATGGAAAAGGGAATTTTTCTCGCTCAGGACAACAGTTCACTGCAAGCCCCAGCTCATTTATTTTGAGTTGGGATGGAGATCAAGACGGGGATCTAGACCTGATTGTAGGACAACGGGCCTTCCCTTTTGGTTATGGAATTGCCGTTGGAGTTCAATTTTGGCAAAATGACGGGAAAGGGAATTTCACAGATGTAAGCACTACCCTAGGCAAACCCTTTGCTTCGCTGGGCATGCTGACCGATGGAGCCTTGGCGGACTTGGATGGTAATGGAAAAACAGAACTCCTGCTAGCAGGGGAATGGATGGCCCTCCAAGTTTTTACCTTTGATGAAGGTGTTTGGAGCAATCGTACTGCGCAATTTGGCCTAGAAAATACGCGGGGATTTTGGAAGCGAATCTTTGTAGGGGATATCAATGGAGATGGGAAGACGGACCTACTTGCGGGAAACTCGGGTACCAACTCTAGACTGCGAACCAGTACAGCAACCCCCCTGAGATTGGCAATTAATGATTTTGATCAAAACGGGTCAATCGAACAAATCCTCCATCACCTGGAAGATGGGAAAAGCATCCCTTGGGTACTCAAAAATACGCTTGTCAAGCAAATCCCTTCCTTAAAAAAGCAAGTGCTCAGCTATGCAGATTACAAAGACAAATCATTGGAGCAACTCTTTCCCCAATCGGTATGGGCAAATTCACTTATTTTGCAAGCTGACTGGATGGAAACTACCCTTTGGATCAACCAAGGAAACGGAAAGTTGGTACAAGAGGCACTACCTTCAGAAGTTCAGTATGCGCCTGTTTATGCCATTTCCGTGCTTCCTCGACAAGGCAAATCTTCATTGATCCTTCTTGGAGGGAATGAAAGTCGAATAAAACCTGAACTTGGCACCCAATTGGGGAGCTATGCTTGGGTGCTCGAAAAAGATATAGACAACAACTGGAAGGCCTTGAAACCTCAAGAAAGCGGGCTCTTCGTCTCGGGAGAGATTCGCGATTTTCAGTGGATTCAATCCAACAACCAAACCCACTTATTCGTACTACGGAACAATGACAAACCCTTGGTATTTACAGTTCGCTAGTTTCCCCCTTTTATCGCTTCTTCCTTCCTATGGGTCAGCGTACCAAGGTTTACAGGAACTTCAAAACCCCTTGACAGCTGTTTACGCAGATAATTTAGACCTTTCCATCCCAAAAAAGCCTAGCCAAAAACCAGAATGAAAAAGATCCTTGGTGGTTTACTTTTCCTTGCCTTTCTAGGCTCAGCCTGTAGCTCAAAAGACAAAGTTCCTCCCCTCTTTGAGGAGATTGCTCCTGAATCTTCAGGTGTCAGCTTTAAGAACGAACTTACTTTTGATCAAGCTTTCAATGTCTTTACCTACCGAAATTTCTACAATGGGGGTGGCGTTGCCATTGGCGATGTGAACAACGATGGCCTTGCCGATCTCTATTTTACGGCCAATCTAGGGCCCAATCAACTGTACCTCAACAAAGGTGACTTCAAGTTTGAAAATGTGACCGAAAAGGCCGGAGTAGCTGGAACCCGCGCCTGGAGTACTGGAGTAGCCATGGCAGATGTCAATGGAGATGGCTGGTTGGATATTTACGTCTGCAATTCCGGCGATGTGAAAGGAGACAACAAGCAAAATGAACTGTTTATCAACCAAGGAAATGGTACTTTCAAGGAGATGGCCGAAGCTTATGGGCTTGCCGATAAAGGTTTTTCTACCCATGCCGTGTTTTTTGATTACGACAAGGATGGAGACTTGGACGTCTACCTGCTCAACAACTCCTACCAAGCTATTGGCACCTTCAACAAGATGCAAAATGAACGACCTGTTCGTGACCCAGTGGGCGGAGACAAACTCTTCCGTAACGATGGGGAGAAGTTTACCGATGTGAGTGAAGAAGCAGGCATCTATGGTTCCGTGATTGGATTTGGGCTGGGCATCACGATTGGGGATGTAAACCAAGATACTTGGCCTGATATTTTTATTTCGAATGACTTTTTTGAGAAAGACTACCTCTACATCAACAACCAAGACGGAACCTTTACCGAATCCTTGGAATCCTCCATGCGCTCCATCAGCACTGCTTCCATGGGGGCTGATATTGCAGATCTCAATGGGGATGGGCATTTGGATATTTTTGTGACAGACATGCTTCCAGAGCACCCTACACGACTCAAGCAAGTCACCACTTTTGAAAGTTGGGACAAGTACCAATTCAATAAAACCCATGGCTACCACTACCAATTTTCTCGCAACATGCTCCACCTCAACAATGGAGATGGCACCTTCAGTGAGGTGGGGAGACTTGCCAATGTAGAAGCCACGGATTGGAGCTGGGGAGCCCTTCTCTTTGATATGGATAACGATGGCAAACGTGATATTTTCGTAGCCAATGGCATCTACCAAGATATTACAGACTTGGATTACCTCAATTTTATCGATGATGAAGCCACCAAAGTCAAAATCATTTCCCAAGATGGAGTAGACTATAAAGCGCTGGTTGATCCAATTCCGATCACCCCTATTCCAAACTATGCCTACAAAAACCTTGGGGATCTCCGCTTTGAAAATGTTGCAGATCAATGGGGATTAGGAAAAGCCATCCACTCCAATGGGGCGGCATACGGTGATTTGGACAACGACGGTACCTTAGATTTGGTAGTCAACAATGTAAATGCGACAGCCCAAATCTTTAAAAATCAGGGCAAAAGTATGCAGCCTGACCATCACAGCATCCAAATGCAGCTGATAGGCAAAGGAAAAAACACTGGAGCTATAGGAACACAGATTCAGGTGAAAGCTGGCAATCAGTTGTATTATACAGAGCAAATGCCCAACCGAGGCTTTCAATCCAGTGTGGATCCAAAAATCACCATTGGCTTGGGCAAGGTATCGGTTATTGACGAGATCAATGTTTTATGGCCCGATGGAAGTTTTACTCAGTTGACCAAGGTCCCTGTAGATCAACTTCTCAAATTACGCTGGGAAGAGGCAGGAGCACTTCCAACCGGAACCTCCTTTTTCCCGGCGCCAAGTCCAGCCAAATTTGCAAAAGCAAACAATCCAGGGCTTGACTTTACGCACCAGGAAAATGAGTTTATTGATTTCGATCGAGATCGACTCACCTACTTGATGTTATCAACTGAAGGCCCAGCATTTGCCAAGGGCGATGTAAATGGAGATGGCCTGGAAGACCTGTACTTTGGTGGAGCCAAAACCTTCCCGGGCAAGATTTACCTTGCCAAAAAAGGTGGGGGATATACCTATAAAAAACAAGAGGCCTTTGACCTCGATGCCATCTCAGAAGACACAGACGCCCTATTTTTTGATGCAGACAAGGATGGAGATTCAGACCTATTTGTCACTTCTGGAGGGAATGAATCCGGTTTTGGAAGCCTTGATCTTGCCGATCGCCTCTACCTCAATGACGGCAAAGGCAACTTTACGAAAGGTTTCAATACTGGCCTCACAGGAATTTTTGGAAGTAGCTCAGTTGTAGCTCCGATAGATCTCAACGCAGATGGAGCACTGGACTTGGTAGTGGGCGGAAGACTTATCCCCTTTACTTATGGGGTATCCGCGGATACACATCTATGGATCAACGATGGAAAAGGAAATTTCACCGAACAATCGGCAGCTTTGGCTCCTGAATTCAAGGCTCTCGGAATGGTAACTGATGCCAAGGTTTTGGATTACGATGGAGATGGACTGCAAGATGTCGTGTTCGTTGGCGAATGGATGGCCCCAACCTTTTTCAAGAATGTAGGTAAAAAGTTGGAAAAAGTAAGTCTACCCGGCATGGAAAACCTGAAAGGATGGTACCGAACCCTAGAAGTAGGAGACTTCAACGGGGATGGCAAACCTGACCTAGCCCTTGGGAATCAAGGATTGAATACCCGTATGAAAGGTTCAAATACCTATCCAATCCGAATGTATCTGAATGATTTTGATCAAAATGGGTCCGTCGAACAGATCTTCACGCAAGTACGGGATGGGGTGGCTATTCCCTACACGCTAAAGCACGAACTTGAACGGCAGGTACCTAGCATCAAGAAAAAGTACATCCGCTACTCAGATTATTCGGACCAAAGTCTGCACGATATTTTTAGCAAAGAAGTGATTGATCGTTCCATTATTCAGGAAATGAACCACCTAGAATCTGGGGTTTTACTCAACCAAGGCGCTGGCAACTTCGCTTGGAAACCATTCTCTTGGGAAGGACAGAAATCTTGGATCTTTGCGATCCACGTTCTGGACATCAACGAGGATGGGATTCAAGACCTAATCTTGGGAGGTAACTTCTCTCACGTCAAACCTGAACTTGGAAAATACGATGCAAGCTACGGAGAAGTATTCCTTGGAAAAGGGGACGGAACTTTCGCCTTCTGGCCGAATAGAATTCACGGTTTGAAGTTGGAGGGTGACATCCGAGCCATCGCAAAACTAGGAGACAAGCAACTTCTTTTCGTGAAAAATAGCGCTCCTGCAGAAATCTGGACCTATTAGACAAAGGTACTTCCCATTTGATGTACTCATTACCTGATATTTATCATTTGGGAATATTCCCCATTTAGGTAACTTTGACAGTCTCGAATGCATGTATTCGAGACTGTCTTGTTTCTTATTCCGTTTTGACATTCCCATGCGTTATCAAAAAATAATCCTCCTACCCATCCTGCTTTTGGTAGCAGTGATTTCGTGCCAAGAGAAAAAAGATTACACCCAGGCCATCACAGATGGGCGCTTTTTTCATGCTGCACAAAAGCAGGTAACTGAGGTCATCATCCACGATATTTTTTCACCTCCCGTAGCGACACGGATTTATTCATACTCCTCTTTGGCAGCATATGAGGTGGTTGCAGCTACGGATCCTGCCAATTATGCTCCATTGATGGGTCAGTTAAACGGCTCTGAAGCCATCACTATACCTGTCCCAGCAACTATCTATCCCCCATTAGCAGCTTTGGCGGCTTACTACCAAGTAAGTACCGCCTTGATTTTTTCAGAGGAGAAAATGACTGCGCATCGGGATTCAATATTTGAGTTGCTCCAAGAAAAAGGAATACCACAAGACGTCCTAGATGCTTCCATAACTTACGGCCAAGCGGTAGGTGACCAAGTGAAGGCCTATGCCAAAAAAGACAACTACCACCAAAGTCGCTCCTTCCCCAAGTATTCGGTAAGCAATGAGCCCGGTACATGGCAACCAACACCTCCGGCTTACATGGAAGCGGTGGAGCCTCACTGGAATAAGATTCGTCCTTTTGTATTGGACTCCGCGGCCCAGTTTAAGGTAAATCCTCCTCCTGCATTTTCTACCGAGCCCAATTCTGAATTTTACAAGCGAGCCAAGGAGGTATACGATATACAAAAACAGGCCACCAAAGAGCAAACGGACATCGCAATGTTCTGGGATTGCAATCCCTACAAGATGAATGTGAAGGGCCACGTCATGTTTGCCACCAAAAAAATCACCCCTGGGGGCCACTGGATGGGCATCGCCTCCATCGCATCCGCAGCTGCAGGCAAAGACTGGAAGGGAACGGTAGAAGCCTTGGCCCTCACTGCCATCTCACTCAACGAAGCCTTTATCGCCTGCTGGGATGAAAAATACAGAAGCAAACTCATCCGTCCGGAAACCTACATTAACCAGCACATAGATGAAAACTGGGTTCCTTTGCTTCAAACACCTCCCTTCCCAGAGCATACCTCAGGGCATAGCGTAGCTTCTACAGCAGCATCCTACACTTTGGCACAGCTGTTTGGGGACCAACTCCACATCGTGGACAGCACCGAAGTGGCCTATGGACTACCGGTGCGGGAGTTTGATTCCTTCTCTCAGGCTGCTTCAGAAGCTGCCATTAGCCGTTTTTATGGGGGAATTCACTACATGACCGCCATCGAAGAAGGAAGTAAGCAGGGCAAGCAGGTAGGGGAACTGATCTGGAAAAAAATCTCTACAAGACCCAAAAAGTAAGGTCTAAAACCCCTTAAACGCCTTGGAAATCAAGGTGAAAAATCCCCCTAACCCCCTTGCAAGGGGGAATCGCATCACTGGCACCTCAAAACTTTTCTATAGAATTAGAAATTGGTTTTCAAATACGTAAAAATTTATCAACAATTACTGGAGATCAGTTGGGGTGACTCCCCCTTACAAGGGGGATAAAGGGGGATTTGTAGAAATTCCTAAGAAAAAATACAATCAATATTTTACCTACTCGTACAATTTTTTAGCCCTAATGTACTGCTCCACCCGCTCGGGAAGCAGGTAGCGAACAGACAATCCCTCTTGGATAGATTGTCGAATAAAGGTAGCCGAAATATCAAGCAAGGGAGCGTCTAAGTAACTTACTCCAGGATGATCCAGTCTTTTGACTTCCCCAGGTCGTGGATACACTAGGATGGGGTACTGTTCTAAAATCGCTTTGTAGTTTTTCCATTTATGAAAATGACTCAAGTTATCCGATCCTAGAAAAAGCGAAAACCGATGCTGAGAATGTTTTTCACTTAGAAGCGTAAGCGTATCAATGGTGTAACTGGGTTTTGGCATGCGAAACTCTATGTCTGTAGCCCTGAAATCAAAATTATCTTCGATCGCCAACTCCACCATACGCAGGCGGTCTAGCTCATGCGCCAGAGATTCTTGTTTTTTGAATGGGTTTTGCGGGCTGACTACAAACCAAACCTGGTCGAGACCCCCGCGTTGAAAAAGTGTTTGGGCGATGATCAGGTGCCCCACATGAATCGGATTGAAACTACCGAAGTAAAGCCCTATTTTCATGATTATTGGTTTAAAAATTCCTTCACCAGCGCAACTGTTTCCGCCGAAGAGCGAGCAAAATCGTCATTGAGAACGGTCACGTCAAACTGCGGCTCAAAGGTCATTTCAAACTTAGCCTTGTAAATTCGCCTCGAGAGGGATTCTTCTGTTTCAGTTCCTCGGTCATTCAATCGTGACTCCAAGACTTCTAAAGAGGGTACCTTTACAAAAATGGCTAAAGCCTGATCTCCAAAATATTTCTTCAAGGCCAGACCACCCTTGACATCCACGTCAAAAATTACTGCCTTTCCTTCCTTCCAAATTCGGTGCACCTCCGCCTTTAGCGTCCCGTAAAAATTGCCTGCATACACTTCCTCCCATTCCACAAAGGCATCTTGGTCAATTTTGTCTTTAAACTCGTCGATGCTCAAAAAGTAGTAGTCTCGCCCATGTACCTCGTGTCTACCGCGCTTGTCCCGTGTACAGGCAGAAATAGAAAACCCCAAATTAGGAACCTCCTGCATGAGGTGCTTGACTAAGGATGTTTTTCCAGATCCAGATGGGGCGGAAAAAATAATGGCTTTGCCAGAAGGAGTACTCATCGTGCGTCTTGAATCATTTGACGAATCGATTCCGCCAGTTTATCAGGTAAGGGTTGCTTGGTGCATTTGGTTTTGAGCACCTCCCGAATAGCTTGCTCCAGGTGAAAATGTGCAAAGCAGGGCTGACATTTGTCCAGTTTCTCTTGCAGCATTTCATTTCCTCCTTCCACATGCTCTCCATCTAGGATACGTTCCAGCAGCTGAAAGCATTTGCTTACATCGCTGCACTGCAGTTTTCGCTCAGGGGATGATGCGTCGTTTGTTTCCATAGCTAATTGTTTAGTCCTCCTCTTCGTCCCTGCCGTATCCCATCGATTGGGCATAGCCTTTTAATGTGTCTTTCAAGAGATTCCTTGCTCGATGCAGTCTAGACCGCACGGTACCAATTGGAATATCTAAAATTTTTGCCATTTCTTCATAGGTGAAGCCCTCCAAATCTGCCAAAATGATGACGGTACGAAAGTCTACTGCCAAACCATTCAAGGCATTGGAGATCTCATCCCCCAACATATCTCGCACCGACTCTGCGCGAAGGTCGCTGGTACTTTGGTAGTCTACATCGTCGGAATTGTAGAAAGTTTCCACTTCCTGATAATCCACCGTTGCGGGCTTCTTGCTCTTTTTTCGGTAATCGTTGATGAAGCTATTTTTGAGAATGCGGAAAAGCCAAGCCTTGGCATTGGTTCCCTGTTCAAAGGAATTGATAAAACGGAAGGCTTTCATGTAGGTGTCCTGCACCAAATCCTTGGCATCGTCCTCATCAAAGGTCAGTCGAAAGGCAAAGTTGTACATGGAATCAATGTGGGGCATAAACTCTCCATCAAAGATTTCGGATCGCTCTTCTTGAGAATATTTCCTTCGCTGAACTTCAGACATAGACCAAAAGTACGCAATGCCTCAAATTATACCTAAATTCCCCTCCTATTTCCCTGCTTTTCCTTTATTTTGTGGTTGAAATCGCCTCCAATCCATGGGCATTTCCCCAACACCCTACCAGACACATGCTTTTCTTTAACCTATTTTCCCGACTACCCCTCGGGATACTATATCTTTTTTCTGACTTCTTGTACCTTATTGCCAGGTATGTGGTTCGCTACCGCAAAAAAGTAATCGATGAAAACTTGCTTCATGCTTTTCCAGAAAAGTCAGCTGCCGAGCGGAAATCCATTCGAAATAAATTTTACCGCAACTTCACCGACTCCATCGCCGAAACCGTCAAATCTCTCACAATCTCCAAGTCAGAACTAGCCCAACGATTTACCATCACAAACCAGGATTTCCTGGATCAAGGTGTAAAAGATGGAAACAGTGTACTGCTCCTAGCTGGTCACTTTTTCAATTGGGAGCTGGGACTTCAGCAAGCAGCCGTACTCAGCCAAGTACCTTCGGAAGGGGTATATTTGAAGATCAATAGCCCTTTTTTCAATCAACTCATGTACCAGGCGCGCACGCGATTTGGAAATACCATTACCGAGAAAGCAGATTTTCGCGAAACGGTAAAAACACTCAAGGTACAGCACCGGGTAGTGCAGCTCGCCGCCGACCAACGACCCAATAGACGGACTACGCGGTACCAGCGACTCTTTATGAACCGACCTGCTTACTTTTTTGAGGGAGCCGAGCACATCGCCAAAAGTAGGGACCTTCCGGTGTACTTTGGGGAAATCAGCAAAAAAGGAAGAGGACGCTACCAAGCCACTTACGAATTACTCGCAAAAGGTCCATACGATTCGCATTCGGAGCACAGCATCACCGATGCCTTCTGTGCTCGGTTGGAAGCAAATATTCACAAGCAACCTGACCTGTACCTCTGGAGCCACAAACGCTGGAGAATTTAAAGCAAAAGGCGTAACTCTTCTCTAGGCCCCGCTTCAACCTGACAATTCCGTTGGCGCTGAACTCTAAGAAATTACGATTTTCATTACAGAATTTTACTAGATTCATTATCTGGATGGTCATGTCTTGATACTTAAGTCTAGCTACTTGATACTATACAAATGGATTACCTCAAGGAACTCAATCCTGAACAACGCCAAGCTGTAGAACATACAGAAGGCCCAGTGATGATCATTGCTGGAGCCGGATCAGGAAAAACACGGGTACTTACCTACCGAATCGCCCACCTGATCTATGCTAAAGGGGTAGATGCTTTCCATATTCTTTCGCTCACCTTTACCAACAAGGCGGCTAGCGAAATGAAGCACCGCATCGAAAAATTGGCAGGACTAGAGGCTCGGAATACCTGGATGGGAACTTTTCATTCCGTGTTTGCAAAAATACTTCGTGTGGAAGCAGATAAACTAGGCTACCCCTCCAACTTTACCATTTACGATACCGACGACTCCAAGTCCCTCATCCGCACCTTGGTGAAGGAACTCCGCCTTGACGATAAGGTATACAAACCCTCGGTGGTCCTGTCACGAATCTCAGGCGCAAAAAATAGACTGATCTCCTGGCAGACCTACCAAAATGATCCCTTTGTGAAGGCCGATGACGAGGCTGCCCTCCGTCCAAGAATGGGGGAGATCTACCAGCGCTACCAGGAGCGTCTTTTTAAGGCAGGGGCCATGGACTTTGACGACCTCCTTTTCAACACCAACGTCCTATTCCGAGACCATCTCGAAGTACTCAACAAGTACCAGCAGCGCTTCAAATACGTGATGGTGGACGAGTTTCAAGACACCAACATCTCCCAATACCTGATCACCAAAAAGCTAGCGGCAGTACACCAAAACATCTGTGTGGTGGGGGATGATGCACAAAGTATCTATGCTTTCCGTGGCGCAGATATCCAGAATATCCTAAATTTTGAAAAGGACTACCCTGACTTATTTGTGGTCAAGCTGGAGCAAAACTACCGCTCTACCAAGACCATCGTCGAAGCAGCCAACTCCATCATTGACAAGAATAAGGCTCAACTAAAGAAAGTCGTTTGGACCTCAAATCCTGAAGGAGAACTCATCGAATTAATGAAAGCCTCCTCAGACAACGAGGAGGGGCGACTGGTAGCTACCACCATTTTTGAAGAGAAAAACAACAAGAAGTTGCAGAACAGTGACTTTGCAATTCTTTACCGCACCAACTCGCAGTCCCGATCCATGGAAGAGGCCTTGCGGAAACTCAACCTCACCTACAAAATCGTGGGGGGACTCTCCTTCTACCAACGCAAAGAGATTAAAGACTTGATGGCCTACCTCCGCTTTGCCGTGAACCCCGCCGATGAGGAAGCATTTAAGCGCATTATCAACTACCCCAAAAGAGGTATTGGTGATACTTCAGTTGAAAAAATACTCGTTTCCGCCTACGAACACGATATCCCCCTCTGGGATGTGATTCAAAATGCACATAGCTTCCTTGGCGGCCGAGCAGGGGTGTCTGTAGATGACTTTTCCACGATGATCAAGGCATTTCAAATCGAAATTGAACGTAAAGATGCCTTCGAGGCAGCAAGTTCGGTAGCAAAGCAGAGTGGCTTGCTCCGTGAACTTTATGAAGACAAAACCATCGAGGGCCTCAACCGCTACGAAAACGTGCAGGAATTGCTCAATGCCATCAAGGAGTACGTAGACAACCCCGAAAATGAAGACAAGAGCTTGGGTGCCTTCCTCCAGGAAATTGCTTTGCTCACCGACAACGACCAGGACAAAAGCCAAACTGATGCAATCACGCTGATGACCATACACGCCTCCAAAGGCCTAGAGTTTAAGCAGGTATTTGTGGTAGGCATGGAGGAAGACCTCTTCCCTTCCCAAATGATGATGCAAAGTAGAGAAGACCTAGAAGAGGAACGAAGGCTATTTTATGTGGCCTCCACCCGTGCTATGGATAAACTTTACCTGAGCTATGCCCTCACCCGCTACCGGTTTGGTCGACTGCTCAACTGTGAGCCGAGCCGATTTTTAGAGGAAGTCAATCCCGCTATGCTCAAAGTCAACAAGCGCATGTCTGCTACACGAGAACTTCCAGGAGCCTTCCGAAAAGAAGGCCCTCCAGGAGGAGCAGGATTTATTGGAATCAAAAAACAACCAGAGACCCGTCTACCATCGGCGATGCATGTACACACCCCAAATCCTGACTTCAAACCTAGCAATACGAATGCGCTTCAGGAAGGTCAATTGGTGGAGCACCCTAAATTTGGATTTGGAAAGGTTCAAAAAATTGAAACCGAAGGACTTAACAAAAAGGCAAGCATTCAATTTGAACATTTTGGGGAGAAAACTTTATTGCTTAGCTTTGCCAAGCTCAGAATTATAGACTAATCAAGCATACCCCTACCATTGCTGTTTTTTTGTTACCTTTTACAAGGAAAAAATAGGAGGCGTCATGGAGCAAAACGATACCGATAAACAACAACTTATTTTGAAAGAATACGGAAAGAATATCCAACAACTGGTTCAGCATGTAATTGGCATTGAAGATCGGGAACGGCGGACACAAAGTGCGCATACCATTGTCGAGATCATCAAGCAGCTCAATCCTTCCTTGAAACAGGAAAATGACCAGAAGCTTTGGGACGACTTATACATCATGTCCAATTTTACCCTGGATATCGACGGTCCCTATCCAATGCCCGAAAAGGAATTGCTTGGCAAAAAACCTCCACACATTGGCTATCCCAAAGGGCAAATCAAGTTTAAGCACTACGGCAGAAACATCGAAAAATTGATCGAAAAAGCGATTGAAATTGAGAATGACGAAGAGCAGGAAAATGCGATCATTTACATTGGGCAGCTGATGCGGAGTTTCCACTCCACCTGGAATAGAGATAACTTTGACGACGGCATCATCCTAGATGATATCAAAACACTTTCCAAAGGCAAGCTTCACATTGACTTAGAAAAAGTGCGCGAAAATGCCCTTTTTGAATCCAACACGCGTCGGGATTTTAAAATTCCGCACCAAGAGGAAGAGCATTCTGGCAAAAAGAAAAATAACCACGGAAAAAAATTCCGTCCTGCCCACAAAAAACGCAGATAAATACATGGCCTCTTTTAAAGTAGAAGGTGGACACCGCCTCAAAGGAGAAATAACCCCACAGGGAGCAAAAAACGAAGCACTTCAAATACTATGTGCCGTACTCCTAACCGCGGAAAAGGTTACCATTCACAAAATCCCAAATATCCGGGATGTCAACAAGCTCATCGAACTCCTTTCAGACATGGGGGTGAAGGTGCAGAAGCTAGGACCCGAGTCCTATACCTTCCAGGCCGATGCCGTGAACTTGGATTACCTTGAAACGCAAGATTTTCTCAACAAAGCCTCTGCATTACGCGGTTCGGTGATGATTCTTGGCCCTTTGTTGACTCGATTTGGCACTGGGAAACTTTCAAAACCAGGAGGAGACAAGATTGGTCGGCGCCGCATGGATACCCACTTCTTTGGCTTCCAAAAACTAGGTGCCGAATTCCATTACGATGCTAACAATGAAATCTTCCACATCGATGGTAAGCACCTCAAAGGTACCTACATGCTCCTCGATGAGGCATCCGTCACCGGTACTGCCAACATCGTGATGGCTGCAGTAATGGCCGAAGGGAAGACCACTATCTACAACGCAGCCTGCGAACCGTATTTGCAGCAGCTCTGCGACATGCTCAACCGCATGGGTGCACAGATTACTGGGGTGGGCTCCAACCTCCTCCACATCGAAGGCGTAAAAGTACTCGGTGGCACCACCCACACGCTACTTCCAGACATGATTGAGATCGGCTCCTTTATCGGAATGGCTGCCATGACACAATCTGAAATCACCATCAAGGACTGTCAAATCCACCGCTTGGGCATCATCCCGGACACCTTCCGACGCATGGGCATCCACCTGGAATTTAGAGGAGATGATATCTTTATTCCAGCACAACAACACTACGAAATCGAAACCTTTATCGATGGATCCATCCTTACAGTAGCAGACCAAATCTGGCCTGGCTTCACGCCAGACTTACTTTCCATCATTCTCGTAACCGCTACGCAAGCCAAAGGAACCGTACTCGTACACCAAAAAATGTTTGAATCCCGCTTGTTTTTCGTAGACAAGTTGATCGACATGGGTGCGCAGATCATCCTTTGCGATCCGCATCGTGCCACGGTAATTGGGTTGGATCGCAAGTACCCTCTTCGAGGCATCAAGATGACCTCCCCAGACATCCGTGCAGGGGTATCGCTCTTGATTGCAGCCATGTCTGCCAACGGCACTTCCGTCATCGACAATATTGAGCAGATCGACCGCGGCTACCAAAACATCGACGAGCGCCTCAATGCTTTGGGTGCTAAAATCACCAGAGTAGACTAAAAGCGCAATTCCCTAAAACTTTCCAATCCCCTTGACATGAATCAAGGGGATTTTTTATGCCCAAATTCACTTTTTCATCCCATCCCGCTCATCCATTTTCCAGATTTTTTGGTAACTTCTTGGCCAATTAACAGAACCCAATTGAGCTCATGACCAAAAAGAAACTACGAAGCCAAGAGTGGTACGGCAGGACCGGCAAAGACGGATTTATCTACCGTTCTTGGATGAAAAACCAAGGACTACCCCAGCACCTTTTTGAAGGCGAAAAGCCTGTAATTGGCATCTGCAATACCTGGTCTGAGCTGACCCCCTGCAATGCACATTTTCGTGATTTGGCCGAAGCATTGAAGCGCGGTATCTGGGAAGCAGGGGGATTTCCCCTAGAGTTTCCAGTCATGTCCCTAGGAGAGTGCTCCATCAAGCCCACCGCGATGCTCTTTCGTAATCTCGCCTCCATGGATGTGGAAGAAAGCATCCGTGCCAATCCCATGGATGGCGTCATCCTGATGTGTGGCTGCGACAAAACCACCCCTTCTTTAGTGATGGGTGCAGCTTCGGTCAATCTCCCCACCCTTGTACTTTCTGGCGGTCCCATGCTTGTGGGTCGATTCAAAGGCAAAAAAATAGGCACATCTGATATTTGGCGCTTTGCCGAAGATTTTAAACTCGGCAAACTCTCCCAAGAGGAATTTATCGAAGCAGAAGCGGCCATGTCCCGATCTGTAGGGCACTGCGCTCCTATGGGCACTGCCTCCACCATGGCCGCCATGGTCGAAGCGCTTGGACTAGCACTCCCTGACAATGCCACCATCCCGGCTGCTGATTCCAGACGCAAAGTAATGGCCCACCTGGCCGGAATGCGCATCGTGGAAATGGTCAAGGAAGACTTAACCATGGACAAGATCCTTACCCGAAAGGCATTTGAAAATTCCATTATGGTCAATGCCGCTGTAGGAGGGTCCACCAATTTTATTTTGCACCTCATCGCCATAGCCAAACGAATAGGCGTCCCCCTGGATCTAGCCGATTTTGATGAATTTTCTTCCCGGATTCCGCTGATCGCTAATGTGCAGCCTTCTGGTGAGCACTGGATCGAGGACTTATTTTATGCAGGAGGACTACCTGCGGTTATAAAAGAAATCGAAAAACACCTCCATACCGATGCCCTCACGGTGAATGGCAAGACTCTAGGTGAAAACATAGCCAAAGCCGAATGCTGGGACAGAAATCTGATTGGCACCTTCGATAATCCCATCAAACCGGAGTCTGGCATTGCCGTATTGAAGGGCAACCTATGCCCCAATGGCGCGGTGCTGAAGCCTTCCGCTGCCACTCCTAGCTTATTGATCCATACCGGTAGGGCAGTGGTGTTTGAAGATATTGACGACTACAAAGCACGGATAGACGATCCCAACCTAGATATTGACGAGACCTGTGTGATGGTTTTGAAAAAAGTAGGACCCAAAGGATACCCAGGCATGCCCGAAGTGGGCAATATGGGACTCCCTAAAAAATTGCTTGAAAAGGGCGTCAAGGACATGGTTCGTATTTCGGATGGGCGCATGAGCGGAACGGGATTTGGCACCGTGGTACTTCACGTCTCCCCTGAGTCAGCTATCGGTGGACCACTTGCACTGGTACAGAATGGAGATAGAATCGCATTGGACGTACCCAAGCGCAGCTTGAATCTACTGATCTCGGAAGAGGAATTTGCGACAAGAAGGGCCGCATTTTCTCCTAGTCCACTTCCTTACGACAGAGGCTATGTCAATTTATTTCTCGACAAAGTCAACCAAGCCCACGAAGGGGTAGATTTTGATTTTCTCCAAGGAAGTTCAGGTCCCGAGGTAAAACGAGATTCCCACTAGTTTTTATCCATGAATAGAATTGGCCAACTGAAGGCGTCCTCTTACTGATAAAATATGACCAAAGTAGCACTCATCACCGGAGCAGGACAAGGAATAGGACTCGCTATAGCCAGAAAATTACTGGAAGAGGGTTCCCATATTCTCCTAAATGACCGCGAAAAAAGCCTAACCGAAGAGTCTGTCGCCCAGCTTTCCAGATTAGGGAAAGGATCGGTCATCGGCTGCTCAGGAGATGCCGCCGACCCAGAGGTTATCGAGGAGATGCTTGACCTTGCGATTAAAAATTACGGCACCATCGACCAGCTGGTTTGCAATGCCGGCATCACACTATTTGGGAATTTCTTGGACTACAGAACAGAAGATTTTATGGAAGTGGCCCGGGTCAATCAGGCAGGAACTTTCTTTCTCACCCAGGCAGTGGCTCGCCTCATGAAATCTCAAGAAAAAGGGGGAGCAATCTTATTTACCTCCTCCGTAACTGCACATCAAAGCCATGAGAATTTGGCGGCTTATGCCATGAGCAAGGCGGCCATCGAGATGCTCGCAAAAAATCTGGTACTTGAACTTGCCCCCTTGGGCATCCGCATCAATACCATTGCCCCAGGGGCCACCTTGACGGAACGAACCACCTCGGACCCAAACTATGCGGCCACCTGGTCCAAGCTCACGCCGCTAGCGAGACCCGCCTTTCCTGAAGATATTGCTGCAGCAGCGTCCTTTCTCCTATCGGATGCCGCACGACACATCACAGGCCAAACCCTCATCATCGATGGAGGATGGACCGCCATCAGCCCCTCCCCTTATGCCTAATGCAGTAGCTCAATTTGCTCCAGCACCTCCACCCTGGACCTTACATGGGGAAGGAATAATCTTGCTCTACCGCTTCAAAAAATCCTGGGTAGAAACCAAGGCCAATCTGCCTGCAGAGCTCCAAGGTCAATTTAAAGGAGGCTTCGGCTATGTGATGCTGGTGGATTACAGCAGCTCACCAGTAGGACCCTACCACGAGCTGCTTTTTATCCCTGGTAAGTTTGGGGAAAAGAATTTCCAATCCATCACGCGCATTTTGGTGAGCTCCGAAGCAAGTACCGAACAAGGTAGAAAAAACTGGGGCATCCCCAAGGAGACAGCCACCTTCCATTGGGAAAAAGAATCAGGAAAAGACCGCATTCGCGTGGAACTGGAGGGAAAAATGATACTCGACACTGAAATCAGCCATGGAGGAATCCCCTTGCCAATCAGCACCGCCCTGCTTCCACTGCGCCTGAAGCAGACGCTGGATGGAAAAACTTATTTGACCCTCCCCAAAGGACGCGGCTGGGGCAAATTGGCCCGAGTGAAGCGCATGCAGGTAGATCCGCATCTTTTTCCTGACCTGGAAGGCATCCAGCCCTTGGTTGCCCTCAAGGTCAATCCTTTTTCCATTGATTTCCCAGTACCTACCCTTTTGTCCAACCATGACTAGATACAAGGACGCCCAGGTCATCGTCACAGGAGCGGGTTCTGGTATTGGCCGAGAGCTGGTTCGTCAACTCTACCCACATACCCAAAAGATTTTGGCCGTTGACTACCTGCCGCAAGCGTTGGAATCCATTCAAAAGGAGTTTCCACAGCTGAATACCTTGTGTACAGACTTGAGCCTCAAGGAAGGAAACGGTACCATTCTGGCTTGGGTGCATGCCCACTGGACACATGTGGATTTTTGCTTCGCCAATGCAGGCAAGGCAGCGTATGGAGAAGCTTCCCAGCAAAACTGGGAGGATATGGATCGCCTCTTTCAGCTAAATGTGCACTCTCCCATCCAACTTGGAATGGCCTTAAAACAAGCATTTCCTAATCATTCCTTTCGCCATGTGATCACTTGTTCCGCCATCGCCCATTGGTCCATTCCAGGCTACAGCCTATACGGCAGCACCAAGGCCGCAACCCTGCAATGGGCCGAATCGCTCTGGGCCGAGCGGGCAGGAGATTGGTTGACCCTCGTATTTCCGATCGCTACCGCCACCGCATTCTTTGATACAGCAGGTCCCAATATTCCAAAAGCATTTCCAATCCAAAAGCCAAAAGAGGTCGCAAAAGCCATGCTCGCAGGGGCTGCTAAAGAGAAAAAGAAAGTTTTCCCCTCCACCCTCTTTCGAAGTCTCCTATTCTTGAATCGATTTCTCTTTTTCGTCCAACCTTTGGCACAATACCTTGAATACAGAAAATTCAAAAATTGGCTATCCAAATCCAGTTCCTGAAAAGCTTTCTCTTCTGAACTATGAAAAATCTACTCCTCAACCTTTTCTTATTTGCCTTCTTGGCCTCCTGTCAGCAGCGCGAAACCCTTCCCGTTACCCTACCCATGCAAGTGGCCAAGGCTTACGGATTTGAAAACTGGGATCAAGTCAAGTCCATTGGCTACACCTGGAATGTGCAACGCGATTCGGCCACGGTGGTGTCCCGAACTTGGAAATGGAATATCCAAGACAGCACCGTATCATACACTGGAGCAGATACCAGCTTTACCTATAGCCTCGTAGCTGACTCCCTACCTAAGCAGGACGGGGCCTTTATCAACGACAAGTACTGGGCACTGATGCCCTTCCAGTTGGCCTGGGACAAAGGCTACACTTACGAAGTCACTGAAAATGTTAGCAGTCCCATCCAAGGACTTCCGGCTACCAAGTTGAGTATCTTGTATGGTGCTGAAGGAGGATATACCCCTGGGGATGCTTACGACCTCTACCTCGATGCAGCCCACAAAATCCTAGAGTGGACCTTCCGAAAAGGGAATGCTCCCGAGGGCCGTACCTGGACCTGGGAAAAGGCAATGCCCTACGGCCCGATTCAAATCAGTTTGGAGCACAAGGACCCAGAAGGAAAGCGCTTCATTTGGCTCACCGATGTGACCATCAAATAAGGCAGTCCAAGCCTCCCCCTTCAAATTTCGAATTCGCAAGTTTTTCCCTCATGAAAAAATTATCCAACTCCACTCGACGAACTTTTCTCCTTCAATCGGGAGCCCTCCTCGGTGCTGGCCTCCTCAGCAATCCGCTTTCCGGCTGGGCTGGTCCCCTCCAAAAATCCTGGACTGTCGGCGAAATCATGGACCTGTTTATTTCCCAGGTACCCAAGGCGCCCTTTGCACAGACGGTGGACACGATCAAAATTGGCTCCAGAGACACCGTGGTCACGGGGATCGTCACCACCATGTTCCCCAGTATCGCGATCATCAAAAAGGCGATTGAGCTAAAGGCCAACCTGATCATTCCCCACGAACCCACCTTTTACTCCGGGCAGGACGAGACCGACTACCTCCAAAACGACCCCATCTTCCGTGGCAAATACGACCTGCTCGCCGAGAATAAGTTGACCATCTGGAGAAACCACGACTATGTGCACCGCATGCAAGACGATGGGGTACGAGTAGGCGTGGTGGAAGAACTGGGTTGGAAGGACTACTATACCCCTGGAAGCCCAATCTTACAGATTCCTACCACTTCCCTTAGGTCAGTGATCGACCACATCAAAACGCAAATGAAGGTGCCGGCGATGCGCTATGTGGGGGATCTAGATCAGCCCTGCTCCAAAGTACTCCTCCTGCCTGGTGCTGTAGGTGGAAAAACCCAAATCACCCGAATTCAAGAACACCGTCCGGATGTACTGATCTGTGGGGAATCCAACGAATGGGAAACTCCCGAATACGTCAAAACTGCCCAAGAACTCGGTATGAAACTTTCCATGGTAGAAATCGGCCACTCCGCTAGCGAGGAAGGAGGCTCAGAATTTGTGAAAAATTGGTTGGAAACCCATGTTCCAGGCGTCCCGGTCTACCACATTCCTTCTGGCAATTCCCTATCGGTTTACTAACTTTAGCTTTCCAACCCCCACTTAATTTCCTTTCCATGAAACGTATTTTTCTCCTCCTTCTCCTGGCCATTTCCCCCATGCTGTCCTTTGCACAGCAGAAGCTGAGCGCAGAAGAAAAAAAACTGCTGGAGCGCATCGATAAAAATTACCAGGAGACAGTAGCGCTCTTGGAGGAGGTAGTCAACATCAATTCGGGCTCCCTCAACCTAGAAGGCGTTCGGGAAGTGGGTCGCGTTTTTGAGCGGGAATTTCAAAAAATTGGATTTCAAACCGAATGGGTGGAGGTCCCTGCGGAAGTGAAGCGCGCGGGACATTTTGTGGCTACACGAACAGGTACGAAAGGAAAAAAACTATTCCTGATTGGTCACCTGGACACCGTTTTTGAAAAGGACATGCCCTTTACCCCCTTCACCTGGCTCAACGACAGCACCGCCACTGGCCAAGGTGCTAACGACATGAAGGGCGGCGATGTGCTCGTGCTTGCCAGCCTCAAAGCCCTAGACGAGCTCGGCTACTTGAAGGACCGAACCATCACCGTATATTTCAATGGAGACGAGGAAAGCACGGGAAATGGAACCTTATCCAGACAGGATTTCATCGCTAGAGCCAAAACACATGACCTTGCCTTGGCTTACGAGACGGCTCAGGGTTTTGGTGGAGCCACCGTGGCTCGCCGAGGCTCTTCTGGCTGGACCTTAAAAACCACAGGAAAGCAGGGTCACTCCAGTGGGGTATTTGGACAAAATGCAGGCTATGGAGCCATCTACGAAGCGGCACGCATACTGAATGAATTTCGGGAAGCTCTCGCAGGGGAAAAGTACCTGACCTTCAATCCTGGGCAGTTTGTGGGCGGCTCCGACGTCAGCATCAACTCAAGCACAGGTGCTGGTAGTTCCCTTGGGAAAACCAATATTGTGGCTCGTGAAGCGATTGTAACAGGTGATTTGCGCTTTTTAGGAGAAGCACAAAAAGAAGCGGCTCGTGCCAAAATGCGAGAAATCGTCGCCAACAACCTGCATCAAACAGATGCAGAAATTACCTTCTCCGATGGCATACCCTCCATGGAACCAACTCCCGGCAACTATGCCTTGGCCGAAACGCTAAGTCAAGTCAGCCAAGACCTGGGCTATGGACCCGTAAAGCCTGGGGATCCAGGCAGCCGCGGTGCGGGAGATATTTCTTTCGTTGCTTCCTTATTGGACAGTTTGGATGGCCTAGGCGCCTCCGGATCTGGAGCCCATGCTCCTGGAGAAACCATCAACATGAAGCAATTCCCTTCCCTGATCAAACGAAATACGATTCTTTTGTACCGTCTGACCCGATAAGTTGATGAATAAAATAGTCCTACCCGCCCTCTTGGCCTTGATCCTATTATCCAGCCAAACTCCCAAAACTACAGATCCCAAGCCCATGCCGCCCAAGAAAATTATCGTTTATCAGGTATTCACTCGACTTTTTGGCAACACGAACACTAGCAACATTCCCTGGGGCACCAAGGAACAAAATGGGGTGGGCAAGTTTAACGACTTTACAGATGCTGCCTTGGCAGAAATCAAAAAGTTGGGCGTATCCCATGTCTGGTACACCGGCGTACCGCATCATGGGGTCATCGGCGATTTCCCAGAAATTGGCGTCAAGTCAGACGATCCAGACGTGATCAAAGGCCGTGCAGGATCTCCCTATGCGGTGCGGGACTACTACCAGGTCAACCCAGATCTTGCCGTAGATGTCACCCGCCGCATGGAAGAGTTTGAAGCGCTGATTGCCCGTACGCATGCCCAAGACATGCAGGTGATCATCGACATCGTGCCCAACCACGTATCTCGTCATTACGAAGGAAAAAACAATCCCAGCGGAGTTCAGGATTTTGGTGCCGGAGACGACAAGACCCTGGCTTACCATAAAGACAACAACTTCTACTACATCCCTGGCAAGGCTTTTCAGGTTCCTGCTCCGAAAAATGGCTACCAGCCCTTGGGCGGTGCGGCACATCCCTTGAGCGATGGAAAGTTTGATGAATTTCCAGCCAAATGGACCGGCAATGGTTCCCGTCTCACCCAGCCCGATTTTTACGATTGGTACGAGACCGTCAAAATAAACTATGGCGTCAGCCCAGAAGGCAAAAAAGAGTTTGCCGAACTGCCCGCCGACGCTGCCAACTTGGATTGGAGTACCCATTACGCGTTTTGGCGGGAAAAAGAGGTGCCCGATTCCTGGAAAAAATTCAAGGACATCACCCAGTTCTGGTTGAGCAAGGGAGTGGATGGCTTCCGATTTGACATGGCCGAAATGGTTCCAGTTGAGTTCTGGTCCTACCTCAACTCCCACATCAAAAAAACCAATCCCGATGCATTTCTTTTGGCGGAGGTGTATACCCCAAGCCTTTACCGCGACTACATCCAGAAGGGAAAGATGGATTACCTCTACGACAAGGTAGAACTCTACGACACGCTGAAGCACATCATCCGAGGCCATGGCTCCACAGACAATTTGGTGCCAATCCTGCAAGGTTTGTCGGACATCGAGCACCACATGCTGCACTTCCTGGAAAACCACGACGAGCAGCGGATTGCGAGTCCAGAGTTTGCTGGCAACCCCTGGAAGGCACTGCCGGCAATGGTGGTCTCTGCCACCAGTACTACCGCACCGACGATGATTTACTTTGGACAGGAAGTGGGTGAGCCTGGGGCCGAAATGGCCGGCTTTGGACAGCCCAGCCGCACCTCGATTTTTGATTACATCGGCGTTCCCCAGCACCAGAAATGGGTCAATGGAGGAAAGTTTGACGGGGGGCAACTTTCGGACAATGAAAAAGCACTGCGCAACTACTATTCAGAGGTACTCAACTTTACTAGAAATAGTTCCGCGCTGATGGGTGAATACCTGGACCTGCATGCCAACAACCGAAAGTTAAACCCAGCCTACACCGACAAAACCTTTGCTTTTGCCCGATGGGACAAGGATCAAAAGTTGCTTGTCGTGACCAACTTTGATGAACACCAATCCGTGAATACCGTCCTCCACCTTTCCCCTGAGCTCTTGAAAGCCTGGGGTTTGAAACCAGGAACCCGAGAATTGAAGGAAAGAATGTTTGGCAAGAAAACCACCCAACTTCGTGTCGACGAGAAAGGCGCCCAGATCGACCTTGTCTTAGGCCCTTGGGAGTCTGCGGTATTTGAGGTAAAGTAAATTGACCTCAATAAGTGGTCAAAGCACAAAATAAGTTCTGCTTATTTTGTGCTTTTTTTATTCAAGATTCCTTTCATTTTTTCACCTCCAAGCAATCTATTTTATCTTAGCTGTAACTTTTTTTAAGATCCTGCAACTTATATGAAAATCTATTCAATTGGATTCAACGGGAGAAAAGGCATTTCTAGAAATTTTAGGTAAGCATGAACGTATAATTCATAAAATATGCCATGCTTATGGTTCTGACGCTTCTGCTAAGCAAGACCTTTTCCAAGAAATTATTTTACAGTTGTGGAAGTCCTTTTCAAGTTTTCGAAACGAGTCCAAAATAAGTACCTGGATCTATCGAATTGCGCTAAATACAGCATTCACTCACCATCGAAGAAGTAAATCAAAGGTTACCCTAAGTTTTTTTGGTGTTTTTGATGAAGATAAAGCGGAAGAAAACGAAGAGGGGGCTTATCAAGAAAATCTAACTCTTTTATACGCTGCAATTGCTAAACTTTCAGAATTAGAAAAAGCAATTGTCATGCTCTACCTAGACGACAAGAGTTACGAGGAAATGCAAGAAGTACTCGGCATCAATCAGGGTACTTTGCGGGTAAAAATGAACCGCCTCAAAGAAAAAATGCGTGACATCACGAAATCGAAGCAGCATGGAACTAGATAATTTAAAGGAATTGTGGAAGGATTCGAACAAGTCTTCAATCCCCATTGATGAAGACAAGTTGCGCCAGATTCTAAGTACTAGTTCAAATGGCCCAATTGCTAAAATGAAACGAAACCTAAAACTTGAGGTGGTTTTGCTGATAATTGTCTATGGCCTTCTACTTTGGGTAACTTCAAATGAAGACAACTCAATTTTTACAACCTTTGATTATGTGCTGCTTCTAGTTACCGGCATGCTCTTTTTTATTTATGCTAGTATCAAATACAAGCAGTTAAAAAATATGGAATGTGTGAGTTGTGAAGTAAAATCCAATCTTACTCTTCAAGTAAGATCGCTGGAGAAACTAGTTAAACTGTATTTTTTGGCTGGCAACATCAGTGTAATCTTTGTTTATCTAATTGCAGGCGCAATAGGGTATGTTGGGACGGAAGGAGAAAAAGTTGCCTTCTCTTCAACAATGGAAATTTTGATTTTTCTTTCAATTGGAACCTTACTAGTTGTTTTAAATTATTTTTTCGGCCGCTGGTACCTCTTTACTCTTTATGGAAAACACATTAAAAAACTAAAAACTATAATTTATGAAATGGATGAAAAATAAAATGATCAAAGCTCAAGTGCTTTTATTGTTATTGGTGATTTTTTGCGGTTCAACTACTTACGCGCAAAAACAAACAAGCAATTCGTTGCTTTGGGAAATTAGCGGAAATGGTTTGCAACAACCTTCTTATTTATTTGGCACGATACACATGATTTGCAAGGAAGACTTTCTTCTATCTGAAACGGCAAAACAAAAGTTTAACTCCAGCAAACAAGTGTATTTGGAATTGGATATGGATGATCCTCAACTACAGATGATGATGATGCAACAATTGCAACTTCCAAGTAATGAATCCTTGAAAAACAAGTTTGACGAAAGTGATTTCAAAGCGCTCGATTCTTTTTTAATGAAAGAAATGAATATGAATCTCGCTGTATTTGACCAATTCAAGCCTATGATGGTCATGAGTCTACTTGCGCAGCGGGTGTTGTCTTGTGCTGAAATGGAATCGTATGAAATGAACTTTGTAAAAATGGCAACCGAACAAAAGAAAGAGTTGTTGGGGCTAGAAAAGGTGGAAGATCAGTTGGCTGTTTTTGATGCGATTCCAGATTCCCTGGAGATCCGTTCCATCATGAATATGGTCAACGATTTTGATGCTCAGAAAAAAGAATTTAACCGTATGAGCACCATTTACAAGAGTCAAGACTTGGAAGCGCTTTACCAACTTATCGCCGAATCTCCTGAAATGATGGGCAGTCAGGAATTGTTGCTAGACCATCGTAATCGCAACTGGATACCTGTGATGGATTCTGCCATGAAGAAAACATCGACTTTTTTTGCGGTTGGGGCTGGCCACTTAGGGGGGAACCAGGGGGTGCTTGAACTTCTACGCAAACAGGGGTATTCGGTAAAACCAATTCAGTAAAAAATTCCCAGGACCACCTTAATTTTCCAGAATCAGTATGTAGTATTGGTTTTTGCGTCTCAAAATGACGCACAGATGACGCCTAGATGTCAATATACAAGTCATTTACTCCAATCATATTTGCACATGGAATTTGGTGAACGATTGAAAGAACTTCGAACACGTTTGAATTACTCTCAAAAGGAAATTTCTGAAAAAACAGGCTTAACCCTTCGGACAATCCAACGGATTGAGAACAACGAGGTAAAACCAAGCCTGCATTCATTAAGAGTACTTGGTGAAGCATTGCAAACAGACTTAACTGAAGTTGGAAAATCATCCGTCGCCAAACCCTATGAATTTAATGTAAACCTTAAAATCACAGATATGAATCAATTCTTAACTGACCTAAAAACCCTGGTAAAAACCCACTGGAAAACTATCCTATTTATTGTATTAGTGATTTACCTATTCACCAATTACACGGACATTAAAGCAGGAATACTAGATGGTTGGAATGGGAAGTAAATCACTAGTACTAACCATTAAAAAGATGAAAAAATCAGTTTTAGTACTTGCTCTATTTTTTGCAACAGTATGCACCTTAAATGCACAAGAAAGTACAGCCCCATCAAAAAGTAAATTTGGGGTTACCCTGTCTACCAATCTATTTGGATTGGATGATGACTTAAGTAATGTTGACGTGGGTGGGGGCTTTTATTACAGTATACAACTAAACAAGAGGATTTCTCTTTATTCCGAGTTTGATGGCTCCACCCGTAATTTTGGTAATCAAGCAATTATGCCGGGCTTAAGTGGAGAGTTTACCACAGGAAATGTAGCCTTCTACTTTGGTCCCATGTTTGGAATTGGAAAGGAAATTAATATAGGTTTCGGGATTGTGGAAAATTATTTGTTTAACTCAGAACTTGAAACCAAAATTAGTACCAAGGATATCAGTGCTGAAACAAACAATTATTCCTCCCTATACGTTGATTTTAGACATCAATTTGGAAACAAATTTGGTTTAGGTACTAGGTATGAATGGGGGTTAAACTCCATTTTTAAAAACGTAGATAGAAAAGTCTCCACTATCTCATTCAATCTATTTCTTCCTTTGGGAGGGAACAGAAATCAAGAAAAGGAGGAGTAATCCTCCTTTTTTTTTGAAATTTTATCCCTATTTAAGCCAACTATATACTACACTAATCCATAAATGAGAATTCTAGAATCAAGGAGATTTTTGGAGTAGTGACCCTTTAGTGTAAAATTGCCTTTCTGCACCTTTTATTTACCTGGATTTGTTTAATTTAACCTGTAAACTTTTAAGAAACAGGTATGTCTCACAGGGATAAACTCAATCGCCGGGAATTTATTGCCTCAGCGGCCAGCATTGCAGCCACCATCTCCATCGTCCCCTCTTCCGTCATTGCAGGTACAGGACATGTGCCTCCATCCGACCAACTTACTGTGGCCAACATTGGCTGCGGGACCCAAGGACTTCGAGAGATGGGTGACCTACTCAAAAATCCGAAAATCCGTTTGGTCGCCGTCTGCGATGTAAATAAATCTTCCAACGACTACATCGACTGGTCTCCCTACGGAATTCGAAATTCAATTCGAGAAACCATCGGAGACAATACCTGGTGGGAAGGCAAGCCCGGAATACCTGGAGGCCGTGACATTGGCCAAGAATATGTAGAAAAGTACTACGCCAAAAATAAGCCCTCTGGAAGATATAAGGGCTGCGCGAGCTACGAGGATTACCGGGAACTGCTAGACCAAGAAAAAGGAATCGATGTGGTCAAGATCATGACTCCTGACCATACCCACGCCCCAATTGCCTTGGCAGCAATGTCCAAAAAAATCAATGTGGTCACCCACAAGCCCATTGCCAACAGGCTTCTAGAGGGAAGAAAAGTCATCCAAAAAGCAAGCGAATCAGGAGCCATCACGCACCTCTTGGCCTGGTCAGATCGTCCGGAATACCGACAGATGAAGGCCTGGATGGATGCAGGCTTGATTGGAGACTTGCAAGAAATTCACAACTGGTCCTACCGCCCCGTGTGGCAGCAGTGGACCAGTCGCCCTACTGCAGTACAACCCATTCCTGAAGGATTTAACTGGCAACTCTGGCTGGGACCCGTTCCAGATATGCCCTACCACAAGCAATACACGCACAACGTGTTCCGTGGCTGGTACGAGTTTGGCGGCGGTTCCATCGCCGACATGGGGCATTACAGCTTATTTCCATTGTTTGAGACCTTGGGCATTGACCGCAGCCCAGTTTCTGTCAGGGCTTATGGCACGACTACACGCGAGGAAATCAACCAGGTTTACCAGTGGGTCAAAAATGAGGTGGCCTTTCCGGCCAGCTGCACGATCAAGTGGAAGTTTCCCGAACAAGCCGCTCTCCCATCCTTTGACCTCTTTTGGTACGATGGGGGCATGAAGCCCTTTGCCTGTGAAGAACTCGAGTCGGAAGGAAAAGACATTCCTGACGAAGGACTGCTACTAGTCGGTAGCAAAGGAAAAATTTTGGGAGGCTTTCGAGGAGAAAATCCAGTGCTACTCCCAGAAGGATCCGCGATGCAAGGTCGCGAGACAGAACGCATCAATTCTCGTGAAGTAGATCGGAAAACCGACCTATGGGTAGAGTTCATGCTGGCAGGAACCCAAACTCCCGGCAGCTTTACCCGCGCCCAATGCATCACCGATACGATTAACTTGGGGGCTATTGCCTTGAGAACAGGCAAGAAAATTGACTTTGATGCCCAAAACATACAAATTACCAACGATCCCAAAGCTCAGGACTTGCTTACGAGAACTTATCGAGCAGGTTGGGAGATTTAATTCCAGCCGATCCTTACACCATTTTCAAACCCAAAACACCCATGAATAGCAGAAGAAATTTCCTCAAAACCACAGGCCTCGCCACAGCAGCTCTTGGATTGGGACTCCCCTCCTTGAGCTTTGCTCGGCAGTCAGCCGATCTCCCCTTTAAGATCTCCTTGGCGGAGTGGTCTGTCAATCGGCTCCTTTTTTCCAAGAAACTGGATCACCTCGATTTTGCACTCGAAGCCAAAAAACATGGCATTCATGCAGTCGAATATGTGAACCAATTCTTTATGGATAAGGCGCAGGACTTTAACTACTTGAAGGAAATGAATACCCGATGCAGTAACGAGGGCATCACTCAAGTCTTGATCATGGTGGACCGCGAAGGCATGCTCGGAGCTCGATCAGCCGCCGATCGCGGAAAGGCAGTCGAAAATCACAAAAAGTGGATCGATGCGGCCAAGTTCCTAGGCTGCCACACCGTGCGTGTGAACGGCTACTCCGACATTTCCTGGTCTACCCGGCCAGAAGATGCAGCAGAAGCATCCAAACTGGTTAGTGACAGCATCCACCAGCTCGCTAGCTATGCAGGACCTACCGGCATCCACATCGTAATCGAAAATCATGGAGGCTTCTCTTCCAATGGCAAATGGCTGGCAGATACCATTCGCAATGCAAACCATCCACTTGCTGGTACGCTTCCTGACTTTGGCAACTTCCGGATCAGCACCTTAGAAGGCAAAGCCGTTTCCTACGATTCCTACAGAGGCGTGGATGAATTGATGCCGCTAGCCACGGGAGTGAGTTTGAAGCCCCGAGTATGGGACGATGCAGGACAAGAATCGGACTTGGATTATGCGCGCATGATGAAGATCGTCCTATCCCATGGCTATAGCGGACACGTGGGCATTGAGCATGGAGATAAGGATCGAGAGTGGGAAAGCATCGTGGCCATTCGTGAAATCCTCGAAGGACTTCAAAAACCGAATGCCTTAAAGTAAGTGACGATCATTTCCTACATCCGATGAACCAACAACTGGGACAGCTTTCCCTTTTGGTGAAAGACTACGACGAGGCCATTCAGTACTACACGCAGACGCTGGGATTCGAACTGTTGGAAGACAGCCCAATGACGGACACCAAACGCTGGGTAAGGGTAGCTCCAAAGGGCTCTGCTTGCCAGTTGCTGCTTGCCAAAGCGGCCAATGAAACGCAGCTGAGTCAGGTGGGCCATCAGGCGGGAGGCAGAGTCTTTCTTTTCCTCTACACGGATGACTTCTGGAGAGATTACGAAAACTACCGCTCCCGTGGAGTAGTCTTTATCCGGGAACCGGCAGAAGAATCCTATGGAATTGTTTCCGTATTTTCGGACCTCTATGGAAATCTCTGGGATTTGATTCAACCCAAGAATTCCTAAACAAGACCTTATGGAAACCCAAGCCAATAATCCATTGCATGGAGTCACCCTCGCTGACATGATCGCTCAATTGGTCTCATTTTACGGGTGGGAAGAGTTGGGAACACGCATTACCATCCGCTGCTTCACGCACGACCCCAGCATTGCCTCCAGCCTGAAGTTTCTCCGCAAAACCCCCTGGGCTAGAGAACGGGTAGAAGGGCTCTACCTCAAGATGTTGCGGGATGCAAAAAAGGGAGGTGGCCCATTGGGGAATTAGAGTTTTAATAAAACCTTTGAGGTCTTTCAGACCTCAAAGGTTTGTGAGAAGAGCTGCAGCGCCCAAGCCAATCCTACTCTATGGTTAGGGTAATTTTGCGACCAAGCCCATACTCCAACAATTTGTAAAGTGTTGAAAGTTGAATATCACTGTGGCCATTTTCAATTCTTGAAATAAACTTTTTTTAGTCCCTGTCTTTTCAGCCAATTGCTCCTGAGTCATTGAGGCAAGTCGTCTTTCTTCCCGGATTACTTCGCCAATAGCAAATGCTTTTGCTTTTATCTCAAATTCAGTACGCTTCGATGTCCCAATTTTTCCATAACGATTGTCGAGATGTTCGTCAAAAGTGGTAATGGCTTTACTTTTTTGATCTTTTATGTTCATTTTACCTCTGCTTTTATTTCTCGATTTGCTGCTCGAAGAAGTCAAAAAAGTGGTCTTTAAAGAAGATGATTTGTCTAAACCGTTCCATTTCCTAATTCGGATAAAGTTAACGAATAATGGAACACTATTGAAAATAATGATTTTAAATTTTTCCATGCTTATTCTTTGTCATTCAGCTGGATACAGCTGCAAATAAGTACTGGGATTTTGCTGATAAGGCCTAAGTGCGGGTGATGGGGAAAAGAATTCCTATAAAACCTTCGAGCTCTGATAGACCTCAAAGGTTTATGGAACAAATCGCGAGCGGCAATGCCTACATGCCCCAGCGGGGCGATTGCTACTCAACCAGGGGTTTAAACCCCTGGACAAAAAAAGCCCGTCCCGCAGAAATGCGGGACGGGCTTTTTTGTAGGGTTGGTGGTTTTTTACACGTAGTTGTTGAGCATCACCGGCATCACAAGCATCAAAATATCCTCGTTGGCATCTTGGGTAGCTGGCAAGATCAAGCCTGCACGGTTTGGTGCGGAGAACTTCAAACTTACTTCCTTGCAAGAAAGGTTGTTCAACATCTCTACCAAGAACTTGGCGTTGAATCCGATCTCGATGTCTTCGCCCTCGTGGTCGCAAGACAAGCGCTCGTTGGCTTCGTTGGAGAAGTCCAGATCTTCCGCAGAGATCATCAACTCGCTACCAGTCAACTTCAAGCGTACCTGGTGTGTGGTCTTGTTTGCATAGATGGCGATACGACGCAAGGAACCCAAAAACTCCATTCGGTCGATGTTCATCCGGTTTGGATTCTCGGTTGGAATCACGTTTTCGTAATCAGGGAATCGCTCATCAATCAGACGGCAGATCATCTTGATGTTGTTGAACTTGAAATAGGCATTGGATTGATTGAATTCTACCGAAACAGGCACATTCTCAGATGGCAAGGTAGTCTTCAGAAGGTTCAAGGCTTTTCTTGGGATAATCAAGCTAGCTCCGTTGCTAGAGGCCACATCTACTCTTCTATAACGCACTAGACGGTGTCCATCTGTAGCTACAAAAGTGGTGTTGGTTGGACTCAAATTAATATACACCCCTGTCATGGCAGGACGGAGCTCATCCGAGGAGGTGGCAAAAATGGTGTTTGCAATGGCCGAAGAAAGCACTTCAGTAGACATGTCTACGGTAGTGGCATTGTTTACAGTTGGGATTTTTGGGAAGTCAGTTGCATTTTCCCCAGCAAGACGGTAGCGGCCATTGTCTGAGCTAATCTCAACTGCATAGGTATCGTGATCGATGCTGAAAGTCACCGGCTGCTCCGGCAAGTTCTTCAAGGTCTCGATCAAAATACGTGCAGGAACTGCAATATTTCCGTCTTCCTTCGCCTCCACTTGGAGTTGGGTCATCATGGAAGTCTGCAGATCCGAAGCAGTGATGGTCAATACAGATCCCTTGATTTCAAACAGAAAGTTTTCCAGAATAGGCACCACCGGGTTGGTGGTCACTACACCGTTGATGGCAGAAA